>Ga0099828_10003022_pt1 | contig 11734 bp, 18 predicted proteins | sample CZO8metaG_2_FD_79338 | JGI IMG/M metagenome (GOLD analysis project Ga0099828, IMG submission 79338) | Vadose zone soil microbial communities from the Eel River Critical Zone Observatory, Northern California, USA - CZOApr15con2H1.8 metaG | ecosystem: Environmental > Terrestrial > Soil > Vadose...
CCGCCGAGCCGCGGTGACCTCAGCGCTGAGGGTGTGCAACTGGTGGAGGAGCGCGGGCCGAGCCTGCTCATTGACAACTGCGTCCTGGTGACGGGCCAGGTGGAGCGCGCTACCGGCTACGAGCCCGGCTTTCCGCCGCAGCATGCGCACACCGATGGTGGCTGGGAGCCCGATCCCTGGGTATGGGATGACCAAGCAGTCGTGGTTAATGTCAAAGACAAGGGCTTGCTGGTGCTCTCCGGCTGCGGACACGCCGGGATGGTCAACATCCTTCGCTACGCTCGCAAGCTGACGGGCGTGGACAAGATCCACGGGTTCGTCGGCGGGATGCACCTGACGGGCGCGCTGTTCGAAAAGATCATTCCACCGACCATCGAGGAGCTCACGGCAATGGGCATCGGCACCGTCGTCCCATGTCACTGCAGCGGCTGGAAAGCCATGCAGGAATTGGCCCGGACGCTACCTGATGCCTACGTGCAGTCGAGCGTCGGTACCACTGTCCGGTTCTAGGGCCTTTCTAGCCCGGGAGCAGTCGGGCGGCTGTCCCCCGGTCGGGATGACATCCTTACGTTGATGCTCGATCAGGTCACCAGCCTCACGCTTTTGAGCGGGCTGATCGCGTTTGGAGGCGGGCTCCTGTCGTTTGTCTCGCCTTGCGTGCTGCCGCTCGTGCCGCTGTACCTGGGCTATATGGGCGGCAGCGCGGTTGGGGAGGCGGCGATCGAGCAGCGCCGGAGGAACACGGTGGCTAACGCGGTGTTCTTCGTGCTTGGTTTCAGCCTGATCTTCGTGGCCATTGGCGCCACGCTGGGCACGCTGTTCCAGGCCCTGCTGCCGGCGGTCCGGCAGGCGGGCGGCATCCTGTTGATCGTGCTCGGCCTGAGCATGATGGGCCTGTTCCGGCTGCCCTTCTTGCAGCGGCAGCTGAGCGCCTTTTCATTCGACAGCTATCGCCCGGGCTGGGGTTCGTCGCTGCTGGTCGGGATGGTGTTCGCCGCCGGCTGGACGCCCTGCATTGGGCCACTGCTCGCCTCCATCCTGCTGCTCGCGGGCAGCGGGACGAGTTGGCTGCAGGGTACAGCGCTGCTCGCCGTCTACTCGCTCGGCCTGGGTTTGCCGTTCGTAGCCCTCGCGGCCGGGCTGGGCTGGCTGGCGCCCATGGTGCGCGGGCTGAAGGCGCACATGCGCTCGGTGGAAGCGGTGAGCGGCGGCTTCCTGGTGGTGGTGGGGCTGCTCGTCGCCAGCAACTGGCTGCCGCGCTTCACGGCGCTGCTCAACAGCACGCCGCTGGCTCGCGCTCTGGCGCCATAAGGGCCCTCACGTAGCCTCTCCCACCGCGGTAGGAGAGGAACTAAAGCTCGAGGCCGAGCTGGGGGCCTTGAGGGAGGGGGACGCTGAGGGCGGGGTGATCGGGCACCTCGTGATGCGCGCGGCAGCGCGGCTCGTAATCGTCGCCCGCGCCGACGAGGATGAGCGGATCGTGGTATGACGCCGGCCGGCCAGCGACCAGCCGCTGGGTACGAGTGGCCGGGCCGCCGCAGACGACGCACACGGCCGTGAGCTTGTCGACTTGGTCGGCATAGGCCAGCAGCGGCGGGATGGGCTTGAAGGGCTCGCCCCGAAAGTTCAGGTCCAACCCAGCGACGATCACGCGTAAGCCACGGTCGGCGAGGGCGCTGCAGAAGATCGCCAGGTCCTCCTCGAAGAACTGGGCCTCGTCGACGACCAGCACCTGGGTATCGCGCCGCAGCAGCTCGGCGATGGCGGCCACTGAGCCGGCAGCATGCGCCTCATAGGTGCGTCTATCGTGGCTGGTGACGCTCGAAGGCCCGTAGCGGTCATCCAGCGCATGGCTGACCAGCAGCACCTTCTGACGGGCAATGACGGCCCGCCGCACGCGGCGCAGCACCTCCTCGGTCTTGCCCGCGAACATGCAGCCGGTGATGACTTCCAGCATCAGTGGGCCAGAGCCTCACCCACTTCTTGCAGGTGGTGGTACACCGTGACCTCTGGCGGGTACGGCAGGCCGCGGTTGCGGGGCCAATCTCGCAGGAAGACACGCACCCCGTGGTGAGCGAGGTAAAACGCCACCGAGCCGTCATCGTCCACGTGCTCGCCATGGCCCAAGTGCTGGGCCGTCCACAGCTTGAAGTGAGCGGTGGCCAGGTTCGTGTTGTTGGGCAGCACCTGGTCGAAGAACTGGGCCAGGTCGTAGCGTTCCAGCCAGCGCTGAATGAGGTTCCGGGCAAACCAGCTGCGGCCGGTCACGAGCACCGGCCGGCGCACCTTGACCAGCGCTTGCAGCCCCTCCCGAATGCCGGGCAGGGGCTTGCGCCCCATGTAGCGGACCGTCTCCCAGCGCCGGCGCAGACGCTGGGTGATACGCCGGTGCTCGCCGCTGAACTCACGCACCTGGTCCGGCATGGCCGGCAGCGTCAGCTTGCGGCTGATAGCGATGTTCGTGCCTAAAAACGGCGTGCAGATGACTCCGTCCATATCCATGGAAATGGGCGGCAGCACGGGTAAAAGCTATCAGCTATCAGCCTTCAGCTCCGCAGTCCCGTAGCTGATAGCCGACAGCTACTTTACGTCAACCAAGCCAGCTTAGGACCTATGGGCCATGGGATTCGACCTACGTATGTCCCTTGCGTATAGTGGCCGGGACTGGCGGTCCCCATTCGGGAGCCGAGTGCAATCGGGCTCCTTCCGCCACTGGGTCTGGTCTCCAAAGACGCTTTCCGGACCCGAAACACAGCTAAAAGCGAGGTACGCATTTGCGACGATTCCTCGCGGCCTTAGGCGCTGCTGCCTGCCTGCTGGGCTTGCCCTTGCAGACAGGCGTCGCCATGGCCGCGGCACCGGTAAACCATTTCTACTGGGGTCAATGCACCTGGTGGGCAGCTCATACCCGCTCGGATATTGGCGCCGTCGTTTTCGGGAACGCTGCCAACTGGACGCGTTCCGCTCAAGCAGCCGGTCTCAAGACCGGCGACGCTCCAGCGCCTGACGCCATAGTCGTCTATCAGCCCGGCGTCCAAGGCGCCTGGGGCACTGGCCACGTGGGCCACGTCAACGCTGTCGACCCTGACGGCTATCACTTCAGGGTGGACGAGATGAACTATCCCTGGGCAGGTGTGATGACCCAACGGGTGTCCCACGCAGGCCCAGGCGTGACCTTCATCTACTAAGAGCGCTTTTCCGCGAGAGCCCCGGGGTGCGCGGGGGGACACCCCTGGGGTATGCTCGCAAGGATGTCACTTCGGGCCCACTTCGACGCGGCTAGCGGCCTGCCCGGGCCGCAGCCGTTCGTCGCGTTCCGCTTCTTCATCTACACCGACGACCAGAACCCGTTCCTGGGCCTGTCACACCAGATCCTGGTGCATACCAAGGTGGGCGAGGCCACCGCGCCCATCGGCGCCGCCTATCTGCCCGGTGCGCACCGCTTCGATCGGGCGAGCGCCGGCGCCGGCAAGCAGGTGACTGCGGTGCTGCCGATCGAGCTGACCACGATGCGCTGGATCGAGCAGCAGCGCGCCGGCCGAGGCGGTGTGACCTTCTATTTCGATTGGACCGTGCTGGGCCACGCTGAGGGGCCGGGTGGCGCCGTGCAGCAGCTGCAAAACGAAGTGGTTTCGCTGGCCATTGGCAGCACGCCTTTTCCGGTCAGTCTTCCGCAAGAAACGTGGCTGGAAATCCTGCACCAGGTTCGCTACCGCGACGTGGCCATCGTCGAGATCCCGTTGATCGAGGACGAGCGCAATCCCCTGGCCCGCGCCCACGAGCACCTGGAGACCGCGCGGGAGCGCTTCCAGCGAGCTGACGATCGCGGCGTGCTCGTCGCCTGCGGCGAAGCGTTGGACGTGCTGGCCTACGCCCGCCAGGTCAAGCTGTCCAAGGAGTACGGCTTCGAGCACCTGGTGCAGGATCTGATAGCGCCGATCTTCGATTCCAGCCGCAAAGCGGAGCGACTCGGACGCCTGTTCACGGGCCTGCGCCAAATGTGCCTGAGCGGCAAGCACGACGAGCCCACGCCAGAGGGGCGACCCATCCCGGTGGATCACAACGACGCCATGCTGGCCTTCCTGATGACTTCCGCAGCGCTTAGCTACCTGGAGCAGCTGCCGTTGGAGCAGAGCCTGTCGGCCGGGCGCGGAGGCGTAGCCGGTAGGCCGCGCAGACGCCGGCCGCCCCGCCAAAGAGCCGCCGGCGGTGACGGAGCACAGCCGGCGGCGACCACGCCAGAGCCGGAGGCGCCAGCGCCGGAGCCCGCGGCTGCGCCCCTGGCATCCGCGCCGAGGCGCCGCCGGCGGCGAAGGGCGCCGCGATCTGCCGAGCCGGCGCCTGACCAGCCCGCGTCGTAGGCCCTCACGTACCATGTCCCGCTGCGGTGGGAGAGGAACTAAACTCTGCCCATGCCGAAGCCGGGCGTGCTGGGGGATGCCGACAAGCCGGACCTTGCCTTCTCAGTGCGGGTCACCGACCAGCCAGGCGTGCTTCACGAGCTCACGGGCGTCATCTCGCGGCACGGCGCAAACATCGGCTACGTCGACATCACCGAGCGCGAGGGCGATGCCTCGCTCACCTATTTCGAGCTGACCGAGGTTGCCGACGCCAAGCGGCTGCTGGCGGACCTCGGCGCGCTGCCCTGTGTGCAGGAGGTGCACACCGAACCGAGCTTTCAGAAAATCTTCGGCAAACGCATCATCGTCATGGGCGGTGGCGCGCAGGTCGGCTTCGTGGTCATGGGCGCGGTCAGCGAAGCGGATCGCCACAACATCCGCGGTGAGCGCATCTCGGTCGACACCATCCCGCTGGTCGGTGAGGAGGAGCTGGCCAGCGCGGTCCGTGCTGTGGCCCGGCTGCCACGCGCCAAGGTGCTGGTGCTAGCTGGCTCGATCATGGGCGGCGAGATCGCCGAGGCAGTCAGCGAGATTCGCGAACGGGGCATCGTGGTGGTGTCGCTGAACATGGCCGGCGGCGTGCCCAAGGTGGCCGACCTGGTGGTCAGCGACCCCGTTCAGGCTGGCGTGATGGCGGTGATGATCGTGGCCGAGACGGCCCGCTTCGACATCACCAAGCAGCGCGGCAAAACCTACTGAGGTGGCCACAAGGGTTGTCATTCTGAGCGAAGCGAAGAACCTTCCTGGTTGGCCCGCGGGCAAGATCCTTCGCCGCTACGGCTCAGGATGACATGGGTCGCCTGACTCTCCTCGAGGCCGTCCAGCCACGGCTGCCGGAGGTGATCGCCATTACCGGCGCGGGTGGCAAGACGACGATCATGCTCCAGCTGGCGAGAGAGGCGCGCACGGCCGGGCTTCGAACGCTGATCACGGTTACGACCAAGATGTACGAGCCCGACCCGGCAGAGTTCGGCCCGCCTGTGTACGATGCTGCCGAGCTGGAGGGCCGCGGCCTGGCGGTGTACGCCGCGGATAAGGACCATGCCACGAGCAAGCTGCTTGGTATCGACCCCGCGGCGATCCCGCACGGCTTCGACTTGGTCCTGGTAGAGGCCGATGGCTCCTTGGACAAGCCGCTGACCGCTCCGCGCGAGTACGAGCCCGTGATTCCGGCCTCAGCCACCAGCGTGCTGGCGGTGGCCGGACTTGACGCCATGGGCGAGCCAATCGCGGCGATGCACCGGCCCGAGGTGATCTCCCGGCTGACCGGGCAGCCGCCTGAGGCGGAGGTCACGGCAGACGTGGTGGCCACCGTGCTGTCCCACCCCGAAGGCAACACCAAAGGCCGGCCGGAGCAGGCGCGCGTGACCTACGTGCTCAACAAGACCGACGACGAGCTGCGGCTGCAGCAGGCCAAGCAAATAGCCGCGCTGCTCCCGGGGCCGGCGCTCGTCACGGTCGACGGCTACCTGCTGTGGCCCCAGGAGTGATCGCCGGCATCGTCCTGGCCGCGGGCGAGTCGCGGCGCATGGGCCAGCCCAAGCAGCTCATGGTCCTGGGGCTCCGGACGATGCTTCAGCAGGTCGTCGACGCCGCGGCGTCCTCCCAGCTCGACCAAGTCTACGTCGTGGTTGGTCACCGAGCCGAAGAGGTCAAAGCTTCTCTGGCCAAACGCGAGGTGAAGTTCATCGAGAACTCGAACTACCGTGACGGGCTCGGCTCCTCAGTACGCGCCGGAGTGGCCGCGCTGCCGCCGGACGCTCGGGCAGCGATGTTCCTGCTCGGCGATCAGCCGTTCACGACGAGCGAGCTCATCAACCAGCTGCTGGAGCGGTCAACCGCGGACAACATCGTCGCCGCGGCGCTCAATGGCCGAAGGGCCAACCCGACCCTCTTCGGGCGGAAATGGTTTCACGAGCTGCTTCGCGTCTCAGGCGACAGCGGTGGGCGGACGATCATCGAGGCTCATCCGGAGGCCCTGGTGCTGGTTGAAACGACCGCCGACCTACGGGACGTTGATACGCCCCAGGACGTGACCGCGCTCAGCTAGGCCGCGCGAGCGGGCTCGTCCTCATGGAACAGCGCGTAGGCCTCTTCCTGGCTCATCTCAGCACGCCTGCGCGCAGCCAGGAACTCACGGCCGCACTGCAGGCAGGACAGCACGTCGCCGTCCTCGGCCACCGTCTTGTACAGATCGCCGCCGCAGCGAGTGCAACCTCTGCTGATCCACATTGCCGCTACCTCCACCAGATCAAGTCGAGCAAGAGAGTGAACGCCGCCGGAGCGCCAATCGTGACAACCAGCCCCACGGCCAGCGCCACCATCCAGGCCGTCATCAGCCACCGCCTCTCAATTGCCACGACCTCAGGCTAAGGGAGCAACCTTAGCGAAGACTTAGAACCTGATGAGGATTGCCTAAGGATTTCTATACTCGCGCTGTATGCAGCTGATGTTCGAGCGCGGCGATGCGCAGCGGCCAAAAGGCCACGCCCTGGTTTACTTCCGCGACTCGGACAGCCCAGGCGTGCTGGCCACGTACCTGGTGGTGCCGCCCATCACCATTGACTTCGCCAAGTACATCCCGCCGATGTTCGCCGGGCAGGGCATGGCCGCCAATCTCTCCCAGGCATCAGCGATCGTGCCGTTGCCACCCGTGCCCGAAGCGGTGGCCAGCGTGGAGACGCTGCGCGTCCTGGCCGAGCAGCGGGACGACGACCTGGTGCTTGCCGGCGACGCCTCGGCCGCCCAGATCGAGCAGCTGCTGACCTACACCACCGAGGCGGCGCAGCTCTACTTTCACATGTATGAGGACTTCGCGCGCGGCTTCCCGGAAGTGAGCTCGCCGGAGGTCGCCGAGGCCGTGCAAGGCCCTTCAGCTGAGGAGCTGACCTACGCCCTTATGGGCGAACGCGAACGGCTGGGCGAGCTGGCCAAGCTGACCGGGGCGCTGCGCTACGCGCTGGGGGGCAACGACGAGACGCTGGCCCGCGAAACGGGCGACAGGATGCGCCTGCTGGCCAAGCACATGCCGGCCAAATATTGGGCCGAGCGCCTCATCGAAGCCGCCAATACACCCGGCGAGGCCGGCGGCCATCTGTCACAGCTCTACCTCGAGCGCGGCTACAAGCTGTTGGACGAAGATTACGCCGCCGTCGCCCAACTGGACGAGCAGATCAAGCACGCTCAGTAGCTCCGGGCATCACTGTGCGGGCCTCCTATTCGTTCAAGAAGGTGCAAAGGCGCACCGATAGTTGGATAAAAGAGACAAACAGATGGTGGCGAAGTGATGCTCTGGGCGCTCACGGCCTCGTGGCTTGCAGCCGCGAGCCTCGCCGCTGCCTGCTTTGTCATCGCCCGCCGGCTGTATCTGCAGCGGCAGGAGCTGACCGGATTGATCGCGGCCCTGGAGATATTTAAGGAGCGCACGGCAGTTCGGGCTCGTGAGATGGAGCGCCTGGCGTTCGAAGACAAGCTGACCGGGCTCCGCAACCGCCGCTTCATGGATACCGACCTACCACGCGAGTTCGAGCGCACCCGGCGCTTCGGCCGCGAGTTCACGCTGGCCATCCTCGACGTGGACGGCTTCAAGCAGATCAACGACCGCTATTCGCACCAGACCGGCGATCGCGTGCTGGCCGAGCTGGGCGCGCTGCTGCAGCGCGCCTGCCGCACCATGGACGCCGTAGTCCGCTACGGCGGTGACGAATTCGTGCTGTACTTCCCGGAGACGCCGCTGCCGACCGGCCGAAGGGTCTGCCACCGTGTGCTGGAGCACGTCAACAACCATGATTGGGACGCCATCGAGCCGGGCTTGCAGGTGACTCTGACTATCGGCCTGGCCTCGACGCGCGACACGGACACCGTGGACGAGCTTCTGCAGACAGCCGACACGCGCTTGCTGGCCGCCAAGCAGGCCGGTAAGAACCGACTGGTGGACGAGCCCGTCCTGGCCCGCGTCGCCTAGGAGGCGCTCAGCAGCCGCGAGGCGATGGCCTCGCCCACCTCACGCGTCGTAGCGGTCCCGCCCACATCCCGGGTAAGGTAGCGCCCCTCGCGCGTAGTGTCTTCCATAGCCCGCATCATACGACCGGCCGCCTCGGCCTCGCCCAAGGTATCCAGCAGCATCGCGCCGGCCCAGATGGCGCCGATCGGGTTGGCGATGCCCTGCCCGGCGATATCGGGCGCGGAGCCGTGGACCGGCTCGAACATCGATGGGTACTTCTTGAAGGGATCGAGGTTGGCGCTGGCGGCGGTGCCCATGCTGCCCTGGATGGCGGCGCCCAGGTCCGTGAGGATGTCGGCGAACAAGTTGGAGCCGACGACCACGTCCAGCGTTTCGGGGTGCGTCACGAAGCGAGCCGCCAGGGCGTCCACGTGCCACTTTTCGGTCTGCACGTCGGGATAGCGCTGGGCCACCTCGCTGAAGACCTCGTCCCAGAAGACCATGCTGTACTGCAGCGCATTGGACTTGGTGGCGGAGGTCACTTTCTTACGCTTGCGGTTGCGCGCCAGCTCGAACGCATAGACGATGATGCGCTCCACGCCGAGCCGGGTGAACACGCCACTCTGCACGGCCACTTCGGTGGGCGTGCCCGCCTGGACGCGGCCGCCCACGCCTGAGTACTCGCCCTCGGTGTTCTCGCGCACGCACACGAAATCGATGTCGGCCGGACCGCGGCCGGCCAGGGGCGAGCGGATGCCAGGCAGCAGCCTCACTGGCCGCAGGTTCACGTACTGGTTGAAGGCTTTGCGGATGGGCAGCAGCAGCTCCCACAGCGAGACGTGGTCGGGCACGCCGGGATAGCCGACCGCGCCCAGGTAGATAGCCTCGAACTCCCGCAGCGTGTCCAGAAAATCGGCGGGCGCCATGCGTCCCTGTTCCAGGTAATAGCGGCAGCTCCAAGGGAGCTCGGTGTACTCCAGGCTAAAGCCGCCATCCGCTTTGGCGGCCGCGTCCAGCACACGCCGCCCCTCGGCCAGGACGTCCGGACCAATCCCGTCACCGGGAATGACGGCGACTTTGTAGGTACGCACGGTTTGCAGAATACTCCTTCGCTACTCTTTTGGGGCATGGCTGTCTTCAAGTCACAGGCTTACGTCGTCGAGCTGTATGCGCCGGGCGCGGTGGACCCCAATCGCTACCAGGTGACGTTCACCAAGCGCGATGGGTCGTCAGCCCTGGTGAGCGGTGGCGAGACGACGTTTGCGGCGGCTCCACGCAGCTGCACCTGCGTCGATTTCACTTTGGGGGACCAGGTGTGCGCGCACATGCGGGCCCGCGAGCGGGCCTTCCGGAGGTTCGCCCGGGACTACGGGCTCGTGCTGCCGGGAGTCGCCCGGCCGCTGTGGGCGGAAGACGTCGGCGACGAGTGAGCTAGACCGCCCGCCGGTAGTAGCGGAGGGTGAGATAGCCGCCAAGAGCGGCGCCGAGTAGGAAGAAGAGGCCGGTGCCGGACCTGAGGCCGAACACCAAGATATTCAGCACGCGCAGCACGAAGAAGATGCCAGCCACCACGGCAATCAGCAGGCACGCGCCGCCCATAACCTGCGCCTTGCGCCCGTAGTAGCTCTCCGACACAGCGCGAAAATGGCCCTCGTTGGTGGCCCGCCAGCCGGTCAAGCCCAGAGCCACGACCATGGCCAGCCAGATGGCGCCGTAGATGAACTCGTTGAAGATACCCATGGAGGAAAGCTATCAGCCCTCAGGTCATAGCTCTAGCGATACAGGGCTATGCCGATCAGCGCCGTTGCGCCAATCATCCACACCGGGTGCAGGCGGAAGCGCGCCGAGACCACGAAGCCGCCTATCCCGGCAGCCCACTCGAATACGTCGCTGGAGCTGCCGGTCATGATCTGCCACGAGGTGAAGCCCAGCAGGCCCGTGAGAGCGAAGCTGAGTACCATCAGCGCGTTGGCGGTCCGCTTGAGATGAGCCACGCGGGCGTACAGCGCCGCCACCAGCAGCACCACGAAGGGTGGCAGCGCCAGGGCGAGGCCGCCGATGATCCCGCCCAGGATGCCGCTCATCTCATAACCCAGGCTCACCACGTACAGCCCGTTGGGACCGGGGCTGAGCCGGCCAACCGCCAGCGCCTGGCCAATCAGCCGGTCCAGATCCGGCACGGATCGCGCCGCCAGGTCCTGATGCAGGATGGGCAAACCGCCCAGGCCTCCGAACGACAGCGCCGACGCCTTGACGAACAGCACGAACAGCTCGGCCGGGCCGATCACGGCAGCAGCGCTCCCAGCGTCAGCGCAGCCACCATGATCAACGGGACCGGCAGGCGCACGACTCCCACCAGGACCGAGCAGATGAGCACCGCGACACCTTGCCCCACCAGGCGAAGCACGTGTCGGGGCAGGCGTGGCACTTCCGGGCTCCACATCTGCAGCGCGATGGCCATGGTCATGCCGCCGGTGAGCGGGATCACCAGCCGCAGCGCATCCTCGATGTAGCGATTGCCGATCACGGCTACCAGCACGATAGACATGACGATCGTCAGAAACACTGACGGCAGCATGAAGCCGGCGACGGCCACGGCAATGCCGCGCCGGCCGGCCAGCTTCTGGCCGTACAGGATCACCTGGCCGATCTGCTGGATGCCGACGGTCAGCTTGCTGAGCTGCCAGATGCGGTTGTATTCGATGTCGGTCAGCCAGCCGTGTTTCCAGACCAGCTCCTTGCGCATCAGCAACTGGCTGGCCGACCCGCCGCCAAACGACAGCAGGCCAATCCGGGTGAAGGCCCAGGCCACCTCGCTTAAGCTCGGCGCCTGGATGATCTCCCCTACGATGCCTCTTCTCGAGGTTCCGCTTCCGCGGGTTCGCCCTCGTAGCCCAGGGCCATCAAGTAGCCGCGCGCCCGCTCGGCCAGGGGATAGCGGTTCACCAGCTCCCAAAACCGCGGCCCATGACCGCCGTAGGCCAGGTGGCTCAGCTCGTGCACGATGACGTAGTCCTCCACCCAGCGCGGCAGCGCCGATAGGCGGCGGCTGATGCGAATAAGGCCCGTCGAGGGGGTGCAGCTGCCGTGCAGCGTCCGCTGGTTGTCGGCGTAAATGATGCCGGTAAACGCCAGCTGGCCGTCGAAGTGGCGCATGTTCAGGCGCTGAGCGCGGGCAAAGAGCTCGTCGTCGCGATTGCGGGCCGCCTTGCGCCGCGCGCGCTCGACCCGATCCTGCATGCGCTTGACCCACTCGCGCTCCTGCGCGGCGCTCAGCCGGGCAGGGATCGTGACCACCAGCGTGTCACCGCGGATAACCGCCGAAATCGTTCTGGTGCGCCGCTTGCTGCGAATGACCTCGACGTTCATCGCGGGCAATCCTAACAGCGGC
>Ga0099828_10003030_pt1 | contig 11721 bp, 9 predicted proteins | sample CZO8metaG_2_FD_79338 | JGI IMG/M metagenome (GOLD analysis project Ga0099828, IMG submission 79338) | Vadose zone soil microbial communities from the Eel River Critical Zone Observatory, Northern California, USA - CZOApr15con2H1.8 metaG | ecosystem: Environmental > Terrestrial > Soil > Vadose...
AGACGCGAAAATTCTAGAAACGGGAGATATGGCGGCCAACGCAATCGCTGAGAAAAAATCCCCGCGACTCGACGAATCGACGGATCGGTGTAGGAGCGCCGCGAGTACCTGATCGGGAGTTCAGCGGCGAGGTACAGCAGGAAGACATCGGGCTGTGCGAAAGCGTGCAGCGAGGGTTGCGCTCGGCGACGTATGATCGCGGGCGGTATTCGGTGCGGCGCGAAAACGGCGTGCACCATTTCCACATGCTGCTAAGTGAATTCCTCGAGCGTCCCTGAGGGCTGAAAGTTCCCAAAAATCGAGTGAGTCACCCGAGGGACTCGTCCCCCTTCCATTCGGAATCGACCAGGCTGCCTCGCGGCGAATCAAGCCGGTTCCGGCACCGGCTCCATTGATCCCAAGAGGAAAATGTAGCCGGCGATTCCGATCAGCAGGAAAATGCCTGCGGCCGCGAAGGCCCAAAAAAAAGAGTGCGTCGCTTGCACGACGTAACCGGTCACAATCGGAGCCGCTATTCCGGAGAGCTGATTGCAGAAATTCAGGATTCCTCCAACGGTGCCAACGCTTTCTTTCGGAGCAATTAGCGAGGGAATCGACCATCCCACCGGGGATGCTGCTGACAAGCCTCCCAACGCAACGCTGATCCAGAACAGGGCGCTTACAGCGCCGTTTGCATTTGCTGCGCCCAGGACGCCCAGCCCAAGGGCGGTCCCTCCTATTAGCACGACCTGGCGAACGCGAACCGGATTCCAGCCACGCTGAATGAGCGAATCGACGAGCCAGCCACCAACGACCAAATCCATCACGGTGGCGATGAGCCAAGGAACACTCGTATAGAGCGCGGAATGAAGCAGATCCACGTGATGGACGGTAGAGAGATAGCTCGGCAGCCAGGTAAGGAGCAGGTAGAAGCTGTAGTTGTATGACGCAAAGCCCAGAGCAAGCCCCCACACCCGGCGCTGTTGCAGCAAGTAGGCGAGGGGCGCGCCCTTGGCGGCGCGCACGCGATCTTCCGGTTGCGCTCCGCCGCGAGCGATGTACTCGCGTTCGGTGCTGGAGAGGAGTTTGTCTTCGCTCGGGTTGCGGTAGTAAGCATTGAACAGGACAAAGAAGACAACGCTGATCAGGCCGGTGGCCGTAAAATTCCAGCGCCATCCGAAATGCACGAGCACGAGGCCGAGTACGGGTATCCCAATGGCCGAAGAGAATTTCGCCGCGGAGTCGAACATCGCCGTTGCCAGGCTGCGTTCGTCCTTGGGAAACCAGTAGCCGGTGGCCTTCGCGTAGGCTGGAAACGTCGGGGCTTCACCGATCCCTAAAAGAAGCCGCGAGGCAAACAACGCGCCTATCCCGCCGGAAAGGGCAGCGGCGAACGACGCTACGCTCCAAATAATCGTGCTGACAATTCCGACGCGCCGGACACCAAAGCGGTCGAGCAAAAGCCCGGAAGGAAGCTGGAGGAGCGCATAGGTCCAATTGTAAGCGCTGGACAAATATCCGAACATCACGGCGGAAATTCCGAAGGCGTCCTGCAGCGCATCCCGCGAGACGGAAAGGTTTACGCGGTCGAAATAGTTCACCAGCACGCCGAAGCCCAGGAGCAGGGCGATGCCCCATCGGCGGCGCGGGATTTTCAGCAGCGGGTTGACTGGATGTACTTGTTGTGCGGGCGTCATCTTGGAGCAAGGTGAAGCAGCGCGAGTATCCCACAAGATGACACCGGGCGCATCGCAGCGCGCGATGCGTTGCTATGAATTTAGTTGTGAAAGCGGCGGCAAGCGGCCGCAACTCAAAATTGCCCGATTTACGGAAGCGCTAGGCCCAGGAATAGCCCTGCTTCGCCAGGGGGAGCGTGCGTATGCGCTTGCCGGTCAGCGTGAAAAGAGCATTACACACGGCGGGCAGAACCGGCGGCAATGCCGGCTCACCTAAACCCGTGGGCGAATTGTCGGTCTTTAGGAAGTGGACTTCGATTTCGGGCGGGGCTTGCGTCAAGCGCACCGGCGGGTATTCGTGGAAATTGCTCTGCACGGCGCGGCCGCGGTCGATGGTGATCTCGTAGCCCATCAGGTGGCTGAGCCCTTCGATCACCGCGCCTTGCACTTCGTTGAGCGCGCCGCTGGGATTGATGATTTGGCTGCCGACGTCGCCGGCGACCCACACCTTTTTGACGCGGATTTTGTTGCCCGGCGCGAGACGGACTTCGGCGACCTCAGCAAAGTGTCCACGATGGCTGAAATGGAAGGCCACGCCCATGGCGGTGTCTTTCGGTAGCTTGCGCGAACCCCAGCCGGATTTTTCGGCGACGAGTTCGAGCACGCCGCGCATGCGCTTGGCGTCGAATAAGGGAGGAGGCGGTGCGCCGGCCGGCGCGCCCTCCGGCGGCGTGAAGGCAAGGGGTGCGTTGCTGAGCAGCGCCAATCGGAATTGCACGGGATCCTTGCCAGCGGCGTGGGCGAGTTCGTCGATGAAGGATTGCATCACGAAAGCGATGCCGTTGCTACCGGGAGCGCGCATCGCGCCGGTCGGCACAGCCGTGGGCATGAGGGAGTTGTGCAATGCGTAGTTGGGAACGAAGCGCCCGGGAAATTCGTCGGGAGAAATGCCGGCGGCGGAGGCGAAGCGCTCGCCTTCGCCGAAGGAGATGAAATGGTTGCGCCAGGCGACCACGTTGCCGGAGGCATCGACCGCTGCTTTCAGCGAGTGATAACCCGCGGGCCGGTAGAAATCGTGGCGCATATCGTCTTCGCGCGTCCATAAAAGTTTTACGGGCGCGCCGATGACTTTGGAAATGTACGCGCCTTCAATCATGTAGTCGTTGGTGAGGCGCCGCCCGAAGCCTCCACCCATGCGCGTGAGGTGAATGGTGATGTCCTTTTCACTGATGCCAAGCGTTTTCGCAACTTGGCCGAGGCCGCGCTGCGGCGTCTGGCTCGGCACCCACATTTCGAGCTTGCCGTCCTGATAATGCGCGGTGCAGTTTTGCGGCTCGAGGGGCGCGTGCGCGATGAATGGATAGGAATAGTATGCCTCGACAACCCTCGGCGCGTTTTGCAAGGCGGCTTCGGCGTCGCCGTCCTTGCGAAGAGAACGCGCGGGCGGCTGCTTGGAGAGTTCCTCGGCGCGGCGCGCGAATCCTTCGCTGCTTTGCTGCGCGGTTTTGCCCTCGTCCCACTTGACTTGCAGTTTTTGCCGCGCAGTACGCGCCTGCCACCAGCTATCGGCTACAATGGCGACGCCGCAGAGCAATCCGGTCAGGTCGCTGCCGCCTTCGACGACGAATGCGTGCCGGACTCCCGGCATCGCTTTGATTTCATCGACGTTCGCGCTAATGACCCTGCCGGCAAACACCGGGCACTTCTCGAATACAGCCCACAACATACCGGGCATCGTGAAATCGATTCCGAAGAGCGGCTTGCCAGTCAGAATTGCGGCGTTGTCCACCTGCGGCGTGGCTTTGCCGATGATTTTGTAATCCTTGGGATCTTTCAGGTGCACGGTCTGCAGATCAGGCGGCGGCAACGTCGCAGCCTTTGCCGCGAGCTCACCGTAGCCCATGGAACGCTTCGTAGATTCGTGAAGCACGCGGCCCGAGGCGGTGGTGCATTCCGACTCCGGCACGCTCCATGTCTGCGCGGCGGCATTGACCAGCATTTGGCGGCCCGCAGCGCCAATGCGGCGCATCGGATCCCAATTGTTCGGCGTGGCGGTGCTGCCTCCCGCGACCTGCAATCCGTATTTCGCGTAATCGACGTCGGCCTGTTCCGTGCGCACATCTTTCCAGTCGACATCGAGCTCTTCCGCGATGAGCATCGGCAGCATGGTCTTGATGCCCTGGCCGATTTCAGGATTCTTGGCGGTGATGGTCACGGTGCCATCCGGCGCGATGCGAATAAACGCGTTCGGCGTGAGGTTGGCGGGCGGCGGACCCTGCGACGCTTGCCCGAAAGCCTTCGGATCGATGTACGCAGAGAGAAGCAAGCCCCCGCCGGCGATGGCGCTTACGCGAAGAAAGGAGCGGCGCCCGATCGTGCTTGGAATAGTTGCGGTTGCCATAAGCGCCTCCTTACTCCTGACCCGACGCGCTGCCGCTGCTCAGCGATTGCGCACCGCGCGTCGGCTGACTCGTTGCCAAGGCAGCGGCCATATGAATTGCCTGACGGATGCGGATGTACGTTCCGCAGCGGCAGATGTTTCCGTTCATCGCCGCGTCAATATCTTGATCCGTAGGCTTGGGGGTTTTCGCGAGCAGAGCCGCTGCGGACATCATCTGCCCAGCCTGGCAGTAGCCGCACTGCGACACGTCGAACTCCGCCCACGCAACCTGCACCGGATGGGAGCCGTCGGTCGAGAGCCCTTCGATGGTGGTGATCTTGGCGTTGTCCGCGGCGGATACCGGCGTCTGGCACGAGCGCACGGCGCGCCCGCCGATGTGCACGGTGCAAGCGCCACACAGGCCTATACCACAGCCGTATTTTGTGCCGCGAAGATTTAGCACATCGCGAATCACCCACAGGAGCGGCATGTCCGCGGGAGCGTCCACCGTGGCGGGCCGTCCATTCACTGTCAGTTTGTATGGCATGGTCGAGTCCTGAAAAAAATCATTGCGTGGTTTGGAGCCGGGCCAAAACTGAATTTTCGAACAACACAGAACATAAGAGGGGACCCGCGCTCTTGTCAAACCAAAAAATCTTAACTGGAACTGCAGCGAACCTGCATTTAGGACAAATGCTTGCCCCAGCTTCGCCTCTAATGTACGCTCCGAGCTTCGTAAGCGCCGATTTTTCGCGAAAACGCGTCCCCCATCGAAAATCGCAGAGCGATCGGATGGAAGGAGCCATGCAGAATGACGGGAATCGACTGGCTGATCCTGGGCTTATATTTCGCGTTCGTGCTGGGCATCGGCGTGGCGCTGAAGGGCTCCATGAAGACCAGTACGGACTTTTTTCTCGCCGGCCGTGCTATTCCCGCGTGGGTTTGCGGCCTTGCCTTCATGTCCGCGAACCTCGGGGCGCAGGAAGTCATCGGCATGGGCGCTTCCGGAGCGAAGTACGGAATCGCCACCTCGCATTTTTACTGGATTGGCGCGATTCCCGCGATGGTCTTCGTCGGCATCTTCATGATGCCGTTTTACTACGGCTCCCGCGCGCGCTCCGTGCCCGAATATTTGCGCTTGCGTTTCGACGAAAAAACGCGCGGCCTCAACGCCATCTCCTTCGCCATCATGACCATTTTTTCCTCGGGCATCTCGATGTACGCCATTGCCAAGCTGATTCAGACGCTGCACGTCTTTGACGGCGTGTTTCAGCGCCTCGGGCTCAACAGCTCGTGGATTTTCGACTTCGCGATAATAATTTCTGCCATCGTGGTGCTCGTCTACACGTTTCTCGGCGGTCTCTCCAGTGCCATTTACAACGAAGTGCTGCAATTTTTTCTCATCGTCGCCGGATTTCTGCCGCTCAGCTATTTAGGATTGAAAAACGTCGGCGGCTGGTCGGGGTTGAAAGCCACGCTGGGCCCGAGTTACACGCACTCGTGGGCAGGGCTGAGTCACGCCAACACCAACCGTCTCGGAGTGGAATGGTTCGGCCTGGTGATGGGCCTCGGCTTCGTGCTCTCCTTCGGCTACTGGTGCACGGATTTTCTTGTCGTGCAGCGCGCCATGGCCGCGAAGTCCATGAGCGCAGCAAGGCGCACGCCACTCATCGGCGCGTTCCCAAAAATGTTGTTTCCGTTTTTGGTCATCCTGCCGGGCTTGATTGCCATCGCGCTGCCCACGCAGCCCGCCGTTCCGTCGCACGCTCGCGTGGTCGTGGGCGCGGAGCCGCCTGGGAAAGGCATCATCCCTTTCAAGGTCGACGCCAGCTCCGGGCAGCCCATGCTCGACAAAGACGGCAAGCCGCAACTCGACTACGATCTCGCCGTGCCTAGCATGCTGCTCCATTATTTCCCGCCCGGGATGCTCGGGCTCGGACTTACCGCGCTGCTCGCCAGCTTCATGTCCGGCATGGCCGGCAACGTGACGGCCTTCAACACCGTCTGGACCTACGACATCTACCAGTCCTACATCCGGCCGGGCGCAACCGACGCGCACTATCTTTGGATGGGCCGCGCGTCCACTGTCTTTGGCATTGCGTTTTCCATCGCCGCGGCGTACATGGCCAATCGCTTCAACAATATTATGGACATGCTGCAGCTCGTCTTCGCGTTCGTGAATGCGCCGCTCTTTGCCACGTTTCTGCTCGGCATGTTCTGGAAGCGCACGACGGGGCACGGAGCTTTCACCGGCTTACTGGCCGGAACCGCTGCGGCGGCGATTCATCATGGACTGACGCTTCCTGCCGGCGCAGCTGTCGGTATCAAGGGCGGATGGCTGGCGGTAACGCACACCTATCCGAGCGAGATGGCGCAAAATTTCTGGACCGCGATTTATGCGTGGAGCACTTGCTTCTTGGTCACCATCGTCGTGAGTCTGATGACGCGGGCTCCGGAAGAGAGCAAGCTCGTTGGCCTGGTCTATTCGCTCACGCCGAAACCCGAAGAAGAACCGCTCGCGTGGTATGCAAGGCCGGCTTCGCTGGCGCTCATGGTGCTTGCCGGCACCGTCTTGCTGAATATCATCTTCTGGTAGGAGAGCCAATGGGCATCGACATTCGCTTGCCGCTGGGAATTTTGTTCTTGCTGCTGGGTTCGATCCTGGTCGTTTACGGCGCCGCGAGCGATGCCTCGCTCTACGGGCAATCGCTGGGCATCAACGTGAACCTCTATTGGGGAGTTGTGCTGCTGGCGTTCGGCGCGCTGATGTTTGCGCTCAGCCGCCGCGGCGCGCGTGCCGAGGCTCGAGCGGGAAACCCTCCGCAGTCTCCGCGTTCGTCCAGTCATTGAGGCTCCCTTCAGAATATGAAGCTCATCCGATATCTCGATCACTCTGGAAAAATACAATATGCCGCGGAGCAGCCCGGCGACGCGCGCCTGCGATTGGAAGGCGATCCCTTTGGCAAAAATCGCGTGACCCAAGAATCGGCGAACATCGCAAAGATTCTGGCGCCTGTTGTGCCTGTCATGATTTGGTGCATCGGGCAGAACTATCGCCGGCATGCGGACGAAGTGGGCATGAGCTCGGGTGACTATCCGGTGGTTTTTGCAAAAGGCACGAACACTTTGCAAGGTCCCGGCGCGCCCATCGCCATTCCCACTCGCGCGGGAACGGCGGAACTGGACTACGAAGGCGAGCTGGTCGTCATCATTGGAAAGGCTTGCAAAGACGTGAGCCGCGAGCGCGCCCTTGAGTACGTCGCCGGCTACACCTGCGGCAACGACGTGAGCGCACGCGACTGGCAGTTGAAAAAAGGCGGCAGCCAATGGTGCCGCGGGAAAAGCTTCGACACCTTTGCGCCCATCGGTCCTTGCCTGGTGACTCCGGATTCCATTGCGGACCCCAGCGGGCTAGGCATCCAGACCATGGTGAACGGCCGCGTAATGCAGGACGGTAACACCCGCGACATGGTGCGCGACGTTCCCGCACTCGTCGAATTTCTGAGCCAGAGCACGACGCTGCTGCCGGGCACTGCCATCTTTACCGGCACGCCGCATGGCGTGGGCATGGCGCAGAATCCGCCGCTGTGGCTCAAGGACGGCGACGAAGTTAGCGTCACGATCGAAAAAATCGGAACGCTGACCAATATCGTGCGCCAGCTATAGCGGCGACTCGTGAACTGGTTGGACGCTGAACGAAAGACTCGCGTGGTATAGAATCGTACGCACATGTTGGAAAACGGAGCAACACAACGCCGCGTCTTGCGGCTCGATCCGAGAGACAACGCTCTCGTAGCTTTGACGGACCTGCGCAAAGGCGAAACCGTGAGTTTTGTAGACAGCGAGTACGTGCTGCTCTCTGACGTCCCCGCAAAACATAAGTTTGTCACCGAAGACCTGCCGGCGGGCGGCGAGGTCATCATGTATGGCGTGCTTGTTGGCCGCACCGCGGAGCCGCTGCAGCGCGGCGGGCTTCTTTCCACCCGCAATCTCCGCCACGCAGCCGCCGCATTTCATAATCGAGACGCGGCCCCGCGCTGGTCGCCGCCGGATGTCTCGCGCTGGCGGGAAAAAACTTTTCTTGGGTACCAAAGGGCGGATGGCCTGGTGGGCACGCGCAACTATTGGATCGTGCTTCCGCTGGTTTTCTGCGAAAACCGGAACCTGGCCGTTTTGAAGCAAGCCTTTGAGGAAGAGCTCGGCTTTGCTGCTCCGCAAATTTATCGCCGCCAGGTTGCGGAGATGGTGCGCCTGTATCGAGAGGGCAAAAGCGAGGACCTTCGCGGTGTTTCGTTCGCCGAAAACAAACCGCCAGCGGTTGCAGCGAGAGTTTTCCGCAATGTCGACGGCATAAAATTCTTGATGCACGAAGGCGGCTGCGGCGGCACGCGCGAGGACTCCGCAAATTTGTGCGCGCTGCTGGCCGGCTACATTCACCATCCAAACGTTGTCGGCGCCACCGTCCTGAGTCTCGGATGCCAGCACGCGCAGGTGACCATCCTGCAGGACGAAATCAAGCGCCGCGACGCAAACTTCCTCAAGCCGCTACTTATTTTCGAGCAGCAAAAGAGTGCCTCCGAGGCGGCCATGATCTCGCAAGCGATTCGTGAAACGTTCCTCGGCTTGGTCGAAGCCGACAAAGCCCAGCGTCAGCCCGCGCTCCTATCGCAGCTTTGTGTTGGGCTGAAGTGCGGCGGTTCCGATGGATTTTCCGGAATTTCCGCCAATCCTGCCATCGGACACGTCGCTGACATTCTGGCGGTGTTGGGTGGGCGGGGAATTCTCTCGGAATTTCCGGAGCTTTGCGGCGTCGAGCAGGAGCTCATCAATCGTTGCACGAGCGCGAGCGCTTCAGAGCGCTTTATGCACTTGATGAGCGATTATGCCGCGCGCGCCAAAGCCGTGCGCGCCGGATTCGAGATGAATCCTTCGCCCGGAAACATTCGCGACGGGCTGCTCACCGATGCCATGAAATCGGCGGGCGCCGCAAAGAAGGGCGGCACCTCGCCGGTCACCGGAGTGCTCGACTATCCGGAATTTTCCTCCGAACCCGGCCTGAACCTGCAATGCACGCCCGGCAATGACGTCGAGTGTGTCACCGCGCAAGTGGGCGCCGGCGCGAACGTGGTCCTGTTCACCACCGGGCTCGGCACGCCCACCGGCAATCCCATCGCGCCGGTCATTAAATTATCCACGAACTCAGACTTGGCGCGGCGCATGCCGGACATCATCGATATCGACACCGGCGGCATCATTTCCGGCGAAAGTACGATCGAGCAGATGGGTGAAAGCATTTTGGAACGCGTCATCCAAGTAGCGAGCGGGGAGCTTCGCACCAAGGCCGAGCTGCTCGCGCAAAACGACTTCATTCCATGGAAGCGAGGAGTCTCTCTCTGAGCGGTGCCCCGCAACATCGCGATGCCTTCCGGCTAGACGGCAAAGTTGCCGTGATCACCGGTGCCGGCAGCGGAATCGGCCGCGCCATTGCGCAACGCTTCGCGCAGCAAGGCGCGGCGGTCCGCATCCTTGATCTTGACGAGAAAGCAGGCAATGCTGCGGCTCAGGAAATTGCGGCATCCGGAAGCGACGCGAAAGCCTGCGCCTGCGACGTTTCCGATCAGTCGAGCGCCAAGGAAGTCTTCAACAAACTAGCGCGGCAGGGTCGACTCGATATTCTCGTGAATAATGCGGGCGTTTCGCATATAGGCACGGTCGAGACTACGAGCGAGGCCGATTTCGACCGCCTCTTTCGCATCAACGTAAAAGGCGTCTACAACTGCACGTACGCCGCGATCGGGCACATGAAATCCCAGGGCGGCGGTGTGATTCTGAATATGGCCTCCATCGCAGGTACCGCGGCGCTGGCCGATCGCTTTGCGTATTCCATGAGCAAAGGCGCGGTGGTGGCGATGACCTATTCCGTGGCCAAGGATTATCTGGCGCACAAAATCCGCTGCAATTGCATCTCTCCCGCGCGCGTGCACACTCCGTTCGTCGATGGCTACCTGCGGAAGAACTATCCCGGCCGCGAGCAGGAAATGTTTCAAAAACTGTCGGCGTCGCAGCCTATCGGCCGCATGGGCGAGCCTGAGGAAGTGGCCGCACTCGCTCTTTTCCTTTGCTCGGATGAAGCGGCGTTCATCACCGGGACGGATTATCCGATCGACGGAGGATTCTTCAATCTCCGCGGATAAACGAAGGCGCGCGTTTCGTCGGGGCGGCGGAATCTTGGATGAAGATTGATTCGCACCAGCACTTTTGGCGCTATGATGCCGTGCGCGATGCGTGGATTACTGACTCCATGGCTGTGTTGAAGCGCGACTTCTTGCCAGAGCATATTGCCGCGGAATTTGCGCCGAACGGTATCGACGCCTCCATCGCCGTGCAAGCCGATCAGTCCGAAAACGAAACGATGTTTCTGCTCGGCATCGCGGAAAAGAACAAACGGATCGCCGGTGTGGTCGGCTGGGTGGATCTTTCGTCGCCTCGTGTTGGGGAAAGGCTCGAACATTTTTCACACTTCCCAAAACTGCGCGGCTTTCGCCATATCGCGCGGGCTGAGGCGGACGATCGGTTTCTCACGCGGGAAAACTTCGTTAAGGGCGTCGCGCAGTTGCGCACATTCGGTTTCTCGTACGACATTCTTATTTACCCGAAGCAATTGCCGGCGGCCATCGAACTCGTGACCCTCCTGCCCGAGCAGCGTTTCGTGGTCGATCACCTCGCCAAGCCGGAGATCAAGTCCGGCACGACGGCACCTTGGGCGGCGCAGATGAAAGAAATCGCGCAGAACAAAAACGTGTTCTGCAAACTTTCAGGCTTGGTTACGGAAGGGGACTGGATGCACTGGAAGGCTGGCGATTTCAAGCCTTATCTCGACGTGGTCTTCGATGCGTTCGGTGCGGATCGTTTGATGTTCGGCTCCGATTGGCCGGTGTGTTTGCTGGCCGCGACCTATCGTCAGGTGGAACAGATAATCGAAGAATATGTGAAGGGATTTTCTCAGAGCCACAAGGAAAAGATCTTCGGCGGCAACTCCGCTCGTTTTTATGGGCTGAAAACGGCGCAACATGGACTTGCAGCTTAAGGACAAGGTCATTCTCATCACCGGCGGTGCCAAGGGCATCGGCGCGGCAATCGTTCGGGGTTGCGCGCGAGAAGGCGCAATTCCTATTCTTCTGGACAAGGATGGCGAAGCAGGAAAGCAGTTGCAAATGGACCTGCAGAAAGCCGGCGCGTCCTGCGGGCTAATTTGCACCGATTTGCTACCGGCTCCAAACTGCGCTTCCGCGGTCGAGCGAACGCTGCACGATTTCGGAAGGTTAGACGTGCTGGTCAACAATGCTGGCATTAACGACAATGCCGGTCTCGAGCACGGCAACCCGGAAAAGTTCCTGCGTTCGCTGGAGCTCAACCTCCTCCACTACTACAACATGGCCCATTACGCCCTGCCCGCTTTGAAGAAATCTCGGGGTTGTATCGTTAATATTGCCTCCAAAGTGGCCATCACCGGACAAGGCGGCACATCCGGCTATGCCGCCGCAAAAGGCGCGATTCTTTCGCTTACGCGCGAGTGGGCCGCCGAATTGCTCCCTTATGGCATTCGCGTGAACGCGCTGCTCCCCGCCGAAGTCATGACCCCGCTCTACAAGCAATGGCTGGGCACGTTTCCGAACCCTGACGAAA
>Ga0099828_10003036_pt1 | contig 11711 bp, 11 predicted proteins | sample CZO8metaG_2_FD_79338 | JGI IMG/M metagenome (GOLD analysis project Ga0099828, IMG submission 79338) | Vadose zone soil microbial communities from the Eel River Critical Zone Observatory, Northern California, USA - CZOApr15con2H1.8 metaG | ecosystem: Environmental > Terrestrial > Soil > Vadose...
AGGGCACCAGTGCGGCCAGAGATTCGCGCCGATCTGCCCAATTCTTGTTTTGCTGGTTTGGCCTGAAATCGCTGTTCCCCAGGCACAGCTCATAGCAGGCGATGACGGCGGGGAGAACAATCGCCGTTTCTTTGATTAGCGTCGCAGCAGCGAAAAGGGTCAACGATGCAGCCAGCCAGGTAGCGCGCCGTGCCCTTCGCCGCCGATATTCGAGATAGCAGAGAAAGGATCCCAGGAAAAAAGCGGCTGACAAGGGCTCCGTAACGCCAGAGATCCAAGCCACAGCTTCAACATGCGAAGGATGCAAAGCAAAAAGTCCGGCTGCAGTCAGTGCGGCCGCTGAACCGTCGGGGATCAGCTTTCGGCTTAGCATGTAAACGAGAACGGTGACGATCAGGTGCGCGAGGATTGCGGTTACGTGCCATCCGCTAGCCCACAAGCCGAACGCCTCGAAATTGGCCAGCAACCAAACCATGAAAAGCGGACGGTAAAGATTTTCCGGCTGCCCTTGCGCCTGAGCCCATACCTGACTCGTGAAATACGTTGGCAAGAACTCAGACGAATGAACCCGCGGGTTATTCACAATTTGCAGAGAATCGTCGTAGGCAAAGCCGAAACGGATGGTCACGGCAAATGCCAGGAAGGTAGCTGCCAGAATCACCATCAGCCACAGGTTGATCGTTGTTCTCTTAACAGTATCGAGAGCGGGCTTGGTTTTCGATTTCATTGAAACCAGGATGGAACCATGCTACCGCTTCTTAACGCGCTCTTGGGAGTTCCCCCAACGGTTCGCGTGCGACATCTACGGTTGCCTCTAGCGGGCGGGCAGCAGAAAGCGTAAGAAATAAAAAGAGAGCAGAGGATCTCTCCTCTGCTCTTTGAGTGCCGTCACTAAGCCAAGCTTGCTGAACTACTGGTTAAGCGGGTTGAGGCCCATGCAAACGTCGTGGGCGCCGGGGGCCGAGCCATCGGCTTTGGTGCGAACTACTGCGTCTTCAACCGCGCAGAAGCTGCGGTTGCCGGTCTGGTTAACCACCAGCGGGACTGCAGTGGCATCGTACTGAACGTTTCCCGCACCGCTTACTGCTACTGCAAAGCTGTAGCCGCTCTTGCCTGTGCCTGCGGGCTGGCCGTTGTTCGCCAGGACCGGATCAATCAGGCAGGATTGCGCAGTGGTCGGTGGATTCGGGCAAGCCGCACCCAGCGTATTACCCAGAGCCAGAAGTGCCGCATACCCGGTTGTGGGATAGCTGGATTGGTATGTCACTTCGGCTGTGTTGATGGTACGAATTGAGCTGACAGAGGAGGCTTCATTGGCCGCCATACGCGCTCGTAACAGGTTTGGAATGGCAATCGCGGCGATGATCAAAATAATCGCCACCACGATCAGCAACTCAATTAGTGAGAAACCCTTTTGTTTCTGCATCTAGTTTTTACCTCATCTCTCTGCCGCTAATTTTTTGATTACGCCTGCCGTTATACACTGTTTACGTGGCAGGTAGATGGCCGTTGCCGGCTCTCCCCGCACGCTCCGGTCACCTCGGGTTAACCAGTCACGAATCAACGACATACCTGTTGCAGTACGCGACCGCCAGATAATCGTGCGGCCCTGGCTTGCCATTTCTTACGCCGATGACAAACGATGTCAATCAAAGCAGACACATTTTGGTGCCTAGGACAATGTGGCCGAGCAGGACAAGAGACTGAATATTGGGAGAAATTTCCAAATCGGAAATCAATGGGATCACTTCGGATGGTAACAAATTAGAAGGGGCAGCGCTCATCCGCTGCCCCCGCTTTAGTCTGACACGAAGCTGAATTACTGGCTCAGCGGATTCAACGCTGCGCAAGCCGCCACTGACCCAATGGCCGCGCCTGTAGGCTGCTGACGTACGACCGCGTCCGAATTAGAACAGAAGCTGCGCTGTCCGCTCGCTCCGATTAGTTGAGGCACAGCGGTGGCCAAAAACCTGGCGTTCGCGGCGCCAGAGGGGGTCGCGGCAAAACTGTATCCGCTTTTCCCACTGCCGGCAGGCTGACCATTGTTGGCCAGTGCGGAATCGATCAGGCAGGCTTGTGCCGACGTTGGAGGATTCGGACAAGCTGTCCCTAGGGTATTGCCAAGTGACAAAAGGTCGGCATATCCATTTGTCGGATAGGTTGACTGATAAGTAATTTCCGCCGAGTTAATGGTCCGAAGCGAACTGACTGCCGACGCCTCATTCGCTGCCATGCGAGCCCGTAGCAAACTGGGAATCGCAATGGCGGCAATGATCAGGATAATCGCCACCACAATCAGCAGTTCAATCAGCGAGAAACCCTTGTTCTTGCGCATCTGTTTTGCCCCGGCCTCGCTACCCTTATGACAAAGAATCTTTTGCCGTTCGGACTATTTGATCGCAGTTTGCAGGCCATTCTGGTGATCTGACGAAACCCGCCAGTAACTTGGGAGTAAATATAAGTACGTCATCAGCTTACGCAGGGAGAACAAACACCGGGTGGGATCGGATGAGCAACAAAACCGCCCGAATGACAGACAGTGACAAATATGGTCAACTCACGATGGTCAATCCAAGCCACCCGAATTCCGGCGGAAGCACCTACAAGTCGATGAAAGTGATTTTGAGACTAACGTCTTAGGTGCGCTCTGCTGCGTGGAAATAGTAGGCTTATTTCAAGCGGCAGGAGATCTTTAGCAGGCATCGGATTACGGCAGAAAAATAAAGGGAGCAGCGGATTTCTCCTCTGCTCCCCCGCCTTTTGCCCCTCCCCCGAGGCACCAGGCCAATCGTAATTACTGGTTCAGCGGATTCAGGCCCATGCAAACGTCGTGGGCGCCCGGGTCGGAACCATCGGCCTTGGTGCGCACGACTGCATCTTCAACCGCGCAGAAGCTGCGGTTGCCGGTCTGATTTACGATCACTGGGATGGCGTTCGTTACATACTGAACATTGCCAGCGCCAGAAGGTTCGGCAATAAAGTTGTAACCGCTTTTGCCTGTGCCAGCGGGCTGGCCGTTATTCGCCAGAACCGGGTCGATCAAGCAGGCCTGCGCGGTGGTGGGTGGATTCGGACAAGCCGCGCCGAGCGTATTGCCGAGCGCCAAAAGGGCAGCATATCCGGTTGTCGGATAGGTCGACTGATACGTTACCTCAGCCGTGTTGATGGTACGAAGTGAGCTGACGGCGGACGACTCGTTAGCAGCCATACGCGCGCGCAGCAAGTTTGGAATAGCGATAGCGGCGATGATAAGAATAATCGCCACCACAATCAGCAATTCAATTAGTGAGAAACCCTTCTGTTTCCGCATCTTTTCCCCTCATCTCCGTTTGACTGATTTGTCCGGTTGACCGACTCACCCAATATGATGGCACTTAGCAGGCCACAAGCAGAAGTTACCAAGGTAAGCGGGAGCGGCCACGAAAACCGCTTTATTTTCAATTATGCCTAACGCGTCGGTTACTTCTGGGGCATGGTACGAGGTGTTCAGCAAATGGCGATCTGACAAATTACGCCCGTCCCAAATGACAACTAGTGTCAGTCTGCGACGGCCTGTTTTAGCGTGAAAATTGCGAATCTCTTCAACACAAACCCTTAATAGGAACGTCGTTAGAGTGAGAAACTTGCAATCCAGTTCTATGCGGTGACAGAACCAGTCTGCAACGACACGCGAATTTTCATTGGTGCGGTTCTGTCCCTGGCTCCGAACGACGTCTGATCAATCGGTTAGGTGTTCGCAATAATAAATACGCCACGGGCCCGACGACGAGCCAAGCCAGTCCCCATTTTGTCGCGGAAGGATCGCTATTGATGAGTGCCCACGCAAAGAGGCTAATCGGTATTAGGACGACTGCCGCCATGCCGACGGTACCTCCGGGCACCACAAACTGGCGCTTTAGCCCGGGAGCCAAGAGTCGCAGCCGCCAGAGGGATAACAATGTAAGCATAGAAGTCGCAGCTCGCAGCCACGCGTAAATCGCTATCAATTGGGTCAGGTTCCAGAACGCCAACACCGCAGAAGAAATGACGGACAAAAGAATCGCCCGCGCTGGTGTGCCAAATCGAGCGTTGAGTTTAGCAAGCGAGTGATGGAGATAACCGTCTTCGGACATCGTAAACGGAATGCGCGTTACCGAAAGTATGGTGCTATCCAACAATATGAAAGCGCAAATTGCCGCAGCTCCGAACATGGCGAGTTGCAGCCAAGGCCCTCCCACCGATCGTGCGGCCGTCACCATGTAGCCGGTTTGCCATTTCTGCCAATTTCCAGTCGCCGTGAGAGCCGCTGCCACTGGCAGGAAGAAACTGATCACTGCCAGTGGTACGACGATCGCGAGCCCGCGAGGAAAATTGCGCGCCGGATCCTCCACTTCCTCAATTACGGTGGAAAGCTGCTCGTAGCCTGAATAAATCCAAAGACCGAGTGCCAAGCCGACCCCGTACACCTCACGCCAGGGGTGGTCTGGTGGCATCCATGGATGGAAAGGATTGAAGCGTGCGTGGGTGAAGCCGAAGTAGGTAAAGACCGCGACCGGAGCCATTTGAAGCAGCAGCAGCAACAGCGTGACCATGCCCACCAATCTGATGCCAAGAAAATTAAGAAGTCCGACCAGTGCGATAAATGCGAACGCAATCACCCAGTGCTGAAATCTGTTATGTACCGGCAGCACACGCGCTATTGTGTCAGCCAATTGCACCCCGTAGGCGCCCGTGATGAGAAATGTGCCGGTCCAATTCCACCAGCCACATTGGAAACCCCAGAAATCGCCGAACGCGGCACGCGTCCATCGATAAAAGCCCCCCTCGACCGGCATCGCGGTAGACATTTCCGCCGTCGCCAGAGCCATCGGCACACTGAACAGTAGCGGTATGACGAGGATGAAAAGTAACGCCATCCCCGGGCCGGAAGTTGAAATCATCGCCTCGAACCCGAACGGTCCCCCTGCGCAGTAGGCGTACAGCACCGCGACAAAGGATGCGAGGCCGATGCGGCGTAACTTTCCTTGATTCACTGTCGTGATTGCGACTTGCGATCCTGTCGTTAAGGACGACATTGCCAGCGTTGGGGATTTTCTATTGGTCAGGGGCAAATTGGCAATCGGTAAATGGAAAATTGAGCAACAGATAGGCTTCGCGAACCCAAGGACTGCTTTACAATCCGACTAGCGGAGTGGGTGCAGTTACGAACCACTCGCAAGCGCCGTCGCTACAGCGTAAAGAGGAGTTCTTATGGGCAGTGTGATGTTATTGCAATCGTTAAAAGATGGCATTCTTAGCCAGGCCAGTGTCAAGGCGATCTATGGCGAACCAATCGTGGCACAAGGAAAGACCATCATTCCGGTCGCTCGCATCAGTTATGGCTATGGAGCCGGCGCGGGCACGGGTGGCGTAGGGGACACCAGCGCTCGGGGAGAGGGTGGCGGCGGCGGAGGAGGCGTTCACGCCGTCCCGGTGGGAGTAATAGAAGTCAGCGATCAGCAGACTCGCTTCGTCCCTATTAGCGATCGCAAGAAACTCACCGGCGTGTTACTACTTGGCGTTGGTCTGGGCATGTGGTTGGGCCACCGCCGGTAAAACTGAAGACTGCCCTGCTCGTTTGAATGAGCGAATGACGCTCAGCGCACAGCTCGACGTACAAAACCTAGCTAACGATCAATTTGTTTACAATTTTGGAAATCCTTTTTCCGGCACTCACTTTGGTTACCCGCGAGTTTGGGCAGCAAGGCTGAAATTTACTTTCCGTTAAGCTGTGTTCGAGATGTTCAGAAAAGGGCCAGTTGTTCTTCGGATCGCTTCGTCAGTTCGGGCCGCTCCCCATAGCGTTGACGATTGCCGCCGATGCTGTGCTTCTGTCGCAGATGGGCCATCAATTGCGAGATCCTTTTGTGATAGGCCTGAGGCAGAAAGGCCTTCTTGCTGAATCTTTCCCGGTAACTTTGCGCCAGATGAGGAAACTGTTTCTCCAAGAAGGGAAGAAAGATCGCCGCTGAACAGGGCTTGAGGAAGAGTGGATTGGCGTAAATATATTTGCCTCCTGCGGCAGCCGTTGCTTTCACGAGCGCCTCAAGATCCCGGCTTGAATCAGTAATTCCAGGAAGCACCGGAGCGCAAATTACCCCGGCATTAACGCCCGCCTCACTTAGTTTTCTTACGGTCTCCATGCGCAGATCGGGGCGGGGAGCACGCGGCTCCAGAATCCGCGCAAGATCACAATCTAATGTCGTGATGGTCAGGTTGACGAAGAGCTGATTATGTTCAGCAACTTTTTGCAAAAGGTCAATATCCCTCACAACCAGATCGGATTTTGTGACTATACCCAAATCATAGCCGTGACGCCGGCTGAACTCTTCCAGGATTGCTCGGGTAACTGGCAATCGACTCCCCGATCTTGACTTGGCGCAGTTCCTGCCGGAGCAGGTCGGCCGCGTGTTCTTTGACATAGATTTTCCGCTCAAAATCTACTCCGTCGCGCATTTCCATGAACTCATGGGTGTACCGCGCGTAGCAATACTTGCAGGCGAATTCGCATCCCCGATATGGATTAATAGTCCAGGTGAATGGCATTCGCGCACTGGTGCACCAGTTAAGTAGGGAGCGCACTGGCAGAGTGAAGTATTCAACGTCATGGCCTTCTCGCAGTGATTCCCCGTGCGTCGCCAAGCGTGCGATTCCCACCAGCCGGGTCTCTTTTGTGATTTCGGGAAAGGGTAGGGAAGCCATTGGCGTATTCGCTTTTTATTCGCTACAGAAATTATAACTGATCCGGCGTGTGCTCATCAACCAGTCAAAACAAAAACTTGAAGGATTATTAGCAAGAGGATGACTTGCTTAGGATTGTGAGTGGCGATGCCCTACGAAGCAGCCTGACCTTGTAGCGATGTTGGGGGCAGACTGGCAGCGGCAGTTCGATCCACCAGCCATATCACTCTGCCATTCAGAGGCTGCACCAGCTTTGCTGGAAACTGATCGGCCGGCGAATCACTGGCCAAGACCTCGCGCAAGGCAACGGCTTTGTCACTTCCGGTCACGAGAAACAACACGCAAGCAGAGTTATTTATCACTGGAAGAGTCAAGGTCAAACGATAGGCTTGGAATTTCTCGATCCAGTTGGCGACAACTAGTCTCGTCTTTTCCTGAAGAGCGTCAGTATGCGGGAACAGGGAGGCTGTGTGTCCGTCCGGCCCCATCCCCAAGAGCATCAAGTCAAAGCGGGGAAATTCTCTTGGTTTCAACTTAAAGAACTTCCTAAGGGTTTGTTCGTAACTCGCGGCGGCGCGAACAGCGTCCTTTTCTTCCGTTGGGATGCGAAAAACGCTCTCTGCGGGAACCGGCACTTTCGAAAGGAGTGCTTCTTTTGCCATGCGGTAGTTGCTATCGGGATGGTCAGGCGGGACGTAGCGCTCATCGCCCCAGAAGAAAAAGATCTGGGCCCACGGCAATTTGGCGGCGTAGCGTTCAACCAGCAGTTGGTAGAGAGCCTTAGGGGTCGAGCCGCCTGACAAAGCGACGGTGAACCGGCCGCGCTTGCTGATCGCGTCGTTTGCCTGCCTGACAAACTCCTCGGCGGCAAGCTCGAAAACCTCCTGTGAGCTTGCCAGCACCCTGATCTCGGGACTCATGGCTTCTCAACCGCTACGTTAGTCGTCCTCACGACGGCGCAGCGCGCAGCCCCAAGCAGGGCAGTCTTGTCATTGGTGATCACTTTGACCGGAATGGTTTCCATCAAGGCTTGCATGCGACCTTTGCCGACAAAGCTCTGCATGAAGAGAGGACCAGAAAGTTTAGTGAGAATTTTTGGCGCGATTCCTCCCCCCAGAAAAATTCCTCCAGTGCTCAAGATTTTGAGCGCAAGATTGCCGGCTTCGGCGCCGTAAATTGAAACCCAAAGATCGAGTGCCTGTTCAGCGAGTGGCGATTTTCCAGACAAAGCTGCGTGTGAAATTGCAGCGGCGGCATCACCGTGGGCCATTGCCTCCACGAGCCATGGCGGTTCTTCTCCGCGCCCGGTATCGCGCAGGAAATGGAATACGTTCACCAGCCCGGGCCCGGAGACGATACGCTCATAGCTGACGTGCCCGAAGCGCGTGTGCAGATACCGAAACAGATCGATCTCCAGCTCATTGCGAGGAGCGAAATCAGCGTGGCCGCCCTCGCAAGCGAAGACAAGATGCTTCTTGCCGTCCCAGAACATGCCGGCCTCGCCCAAGCCGGTACCGGCGGCAATCACCGCCTGATTACCTACTGGGTTGCCTTTGACCTGATTCAAAGCGACCAGGTCTTTTTCCTCCAGGGCGCTGATCCCCCACGCATTGGCTTCTAGATCATTGATCAGCAGCGCTGACCGCAATTGAAGTTCCTTTGCCAGCCGGGAACTCTCAATGATCCAGGGCAAATTCGAGGTCTCAACTCGTCCATTGCGCACCGGCCCGGCGACACCGAAGCAGGCAGCGTCCGGATGCACGCCTTGCAATTCAATGAACTTGACCACAATTTCGTCGAGTCCACGGTGTTCGCGGCTGGGGAACACGGATTCTGACAGTAACTTCAGGTGTCCGTCTTGTAGTTCAAAGTAAGCTAATCGCGCATTGGTGCCGCCAATATCGCCGGCCAGGATCATTTCTCGAAATTCCTCCAGCGGCGGCCGTCCCGTTCTAGCAGGTCATCGGCCTCCTTCGGACCCCAGGTTCCCGCGGCGTAGTTGGGGAAATTTCGCGGCGGCAGGGCTTTCCACACATCAAGGATCGGACTCACAACGCACCAGCCCGCTTCCACCATATCTGCGCGCTGGAAAAGGGTGGGATCACCGATCATGCAATCGTGCAACAGACGCTCGTAACCGGTATTGGGCAGCTGCCCGAAGTAGTCGGCGTAGGCGAAGTTCATGTCCACGGGGCCAAGTCGCATGACTGGACCAGGGACTTTCGCGGCGAAACGTAGAGAGATACCCTCCTCGGGCTGGATATGCAGCACCAATTGATTGGGCATCAAATTTTCCACCGGCGTGTCCCGGAAAAGCACAAATGGTGCGCGCCGGAATTGAATCATCACCTGGGTACTTCGCGCCGCCAGCCGCTTGCCAGTGCGAAGGTAAAAGGGTACGTCGGCCCACCTCCAGTTGTCGATCAAAAGCTTTATCGCAACGAACGTCTCCGTCCGCGAGTCAGGTGGAACCCCTTCTTCTTCGCGGTAAGCGGGCACCCGCTGTCCGTCCACGATACATTCTCCGTACTGTCCGCGAACCGTGCGGCGTAGCACTTCTTCAGCGCTCATCGGCTGAATTGCGTGCAAGATTTTTGCTTGTTCGTCGCGTACTGCATCCGCCTGAAATGAAATGGGCGGCTCCATAGAAGTCAGACTGATAAGCTGCATCATGTGGTTGGGAACCATGTCACGGAGGGCTCCCGCCGTGTCGTAGTAACTTCCGCGTTTCTCCACTCCGACGGTTTCAGCCACAGATATCTCTACGTGATCGATATAACGCCGGTTCCAAACCGGTTCGAAAATTCCATTGGCGAAACGGAAAGCCAAAATATTCTGAACCGTCTCTTTTCCGAGATAGTGATCGATCCGGTATATCTGCTTCTCTTCAGCAACTCTCAAGAGCTGTTTATTCAACGCCCTTGCTGACTCCAGATCGTGCCCAAACGGCTTCTCAATGATGATTCGCCGCCAGCGCTGATTGTCCTGCCCTAGCAGGTCTACTTCGCCCAGGCTCTCTATGATGGTGCCAAAAAACTCTGGTGCGGTTGCCAGGTAAAAAAAGTAGTTGCCATGTGTGGAGTGATCTTTGTCTACCTTTTGCAGCGTATCCTTCAACTGCTGATATATCTTTTTGTCCCTGAAATCTCCTGGTAGGTAATGCATGCGGCGCACGAACCATTCCCACAGGTCAGGATCGACCTGCGTCCCCGCAAACTGTTTTATGTCCTCGGAGATCTTCTTGCGAAAGTCGTCAGTGGACATTGGCGTTCGCGCGATACCGACCACGGCGAACTCTCGCGATAGCAGCTGAGCTTTTGCGAGGTTGTACAGCGCAGGAATGAGCTTGCGCCGAGTCAAATCGCCGGCTACGCCGAAGATCACCATGACACAGGGATCCCCGGGGCGCCCAATTGGCGGTGCACTAACGGCGGGCATTTCTGCGGTATCAGACATAGGGTTACTCCCGGAGCCAGCAGTGACTGGGGGTCTTCCGGAACTTATGCCGTCTTTGCGACGATGGACGGCTCGACGTGACCGCCAAACTTCTGCCGCATAGCGGAAAGCATTTTATCCGCGAAGGTGTGCTCCTGGCGCGAACGGAACCGGGCATACAGGGCCCCTGAAAGCACTCCCACCGGTACCGCCTCTTCAATCGCGGCCTGAATTGTCCAGCGCCCTTCACCTGAATCCTGAACGAAACCGGTGTATTCCGATAGTGTGGGATTCTCCGTCAATGCCATGGCTGTGAGATCAAGCAGCCAGGAACTGACGACACTGCCTCGACGCCACACTTCAGCAATATCCGCCAGGTTAAGATCGTAACGCATATCCTCCGGTAGGTCTTTCTTGCTCGCATTGCGGAAAATGTCGAAGCCCTCGGCGTAAGCCTGCATGATGCCGTACTCAATTCCGTTGTGCACCATCTTGACGAAGTGGCCTGCACCTGAAGGACCGCAATGAATATAGCCGTCTTCTGCGGTGCCATTTAGCCGCTCACGTCCCGGAGTACGAGGGATTTCGCCACGGCCGGGGGCCAGCGTTTTGAAAATAGAGTCAAGCCGCTGCACAGTTTCTTTCGGCCCGCCTATCATCATGCAATAACCGCGCTCCAAGCCCCAAACGCCCCCGCTGGTGCCGACGTCGATGTAGTGAATGCCCTTGTCTTTACACAGCCGGGCACGTCGAACATCATCCTTGTAGTAGGAATTGCCACCATCAATAATCGTGTCACCGTGCTGCATGTGTTGCGCCAGCGCCAGTACAGTTTGTTCGGTCGGACCACCGGCAGGCACCATCACCCATGCCGCTCGCGGCGGCTTCAGCTTACTGATGAAATCCTCGAGCGACGCGGATCCAACTGCGCCTTCGCTCGCCAACTGCTTTACGGCGTCCGCACTTAAGTCAGAAACAATGACTTGATGACCGCCACGCATAAGGCGGCGCGTCATATTGGATCCCATGCGGCCCAACCCGACCATTCCCAGTTGCATGCTTTTGCTCCTTAATTCATGCACAAGTCTGGCGCTTGCGGGCGAAGTTACGCCAGAGGATGAAAGTTTACGCTAACGCTTGTTGTATCGCTGATTGCAGCGCTTTCAGCCCGGCCTGCACGTCGGCGCCAAGATGAACGCGCAAAGCGCGACGTTTGCGTTCAGTCAACACCTGGAAATCTCCGCGCGCCTGTGCCGCTTTCACCACGCCAAAAGTATATTGGTGTCCGGGCACAGGCAAATCGTGAGCATCATCGCATGTGATTTGCAGAAATACTCCGGAGTTCGGCCCGCCTTTGTACGCCTGCCCGGTAGAGTGGAGAAAGCGCGGGCCAAAGCCCAAACATGTCGCTACCCGCTTTCTGTCTCGCACAGTATGACGAACCACTTGCAATTGGTCTTCGTGGGCCTGCTTCATCTCCACGTAAGCCAGGAGGGCAAAATAGTCGCCATCGTGAACGCGACTAAGATGTGCACGCAAATACCCGGCGAGTGATTTGTCACTCCCGGCGGCCTTGG
>Ga0099828_10003047_pt1 | contig 11692 bp, 6 predicted proteins | sample CZO8metaG_2_FD_79338 | JGI IMG/M metagenome (GOLD analysis project Ga0099828, IMG submission 79338) | Vadose zone soil microbial communities from the Eel River Critical Zone Observatory, Northern California, USA - CZOApr15con2H1.8 metaG | ecosystem: Environmental > Terrestrial > Soil > Vadose...
CATGAGGGCGCCCCGTACCGGGTGCAGCCGGAGGGGATCGGTCTCGGGCTCGCCGTGGACGTGCAGCGCAAGGACGGGAGCCGCGGTCTGGTCGTCCCGGTAATCAAGCGCGCGGACACGATGGACTTCGCCGCTTTTCTCGCGGCGTACGAAGGCTTGGTGGAGAAGGCGCGGACCAACCGGCTCATGCCGGACGACTTCACCGGCTCCACCATTCAGCTCACCAACCCCGGCGGCCTGGGCACGGTGGCCTCCGTGCCGCGACTCATGGCCGGGCAGGGGAGCATCATCGCGATCGGCGCGATCGGATACCCGGTCGAGTTCAGCGGCGTCGCCGACGACAAGCTGAAGGATCTGGGCGTGAGCAAGGTCATGGCCGTCACGAGCACCTACGACCACCGGGTCATCCAGGGCGCGGAGTCGGGGGGCTTTCTCGCGACGCTCGACCACCTGCTCCAGGGCGAAGACCACTTCTACGACGCCGTCGCCGAGAGCCTCCAGCTCTCCGCCGTCAGCTACCGGCTCGCCCCGGCGGCCAGCCAGCTGCCCAAGGCTCCGGACACCGTCGCGCCCGACATGCTGTACCACGTCGCGGCCGCGATGGCGCTGGTGAAGGCGTTCCGCACCCACGGCCATCTCGCGGCGCGGGTGGACCCGCTGGGCGCGGAGCCGGTCGGCGACCCGGCGCTCGACCCCATTCCGCTCGGGCTCACCCCCGAGATCATGGCCGCTATTCCGTCGAAGGTGCTCCGGGTGTACGTCCCCGGCCGCACGCTGGCCGAGTCGTATCCGTATCTCCAGCAGACCTACTGCGGCACCCTGGGCTATCAGATCGAGCACATCGCGAGTCACGAGGAGCGCGTGTGGCTGCGGGAGAAGATCGAGTCGGGCGCGTTTCACACGCCGCTGTCGGCCGAAGAGAAGAAGCGGCTGCTCGGACGGCTCACCAAGGTCGAGGCGCTCGAGCGTTTCCTGCACAAGGCCTACCTCGGCCACAAGCGCTTCTCGATCGAGGGTGTGGACATGCTGGTCCCGATGCTCGATCTCACGCTGCAGCTTGCGGCGGCCGACCGCGGGCGCGAGGTCGTGATTGGAATGGCGCACCGCGGGCGCCTCAACGTCCTGGCGCACGTCATCGGCCGGCCGTACGAAACCATCTTTGCCGAGTTCGAAGGCGGGCGCTTCGTGGAGGGCAATCAGCTCACGCCCGAAGGCGGAACCGGGGACGTGAAGTACCACCACGGCGCCGAGGGGGCGTTCCCCCTTCCCAACGGGAAGTCGATCGCCGTGACCCTCTCGCCCAATCCGAGCCACCTCGAGTTCGTCTCTCCCGTGGTGGATGGGCGGGCCCGCGCCACGCAGACCCTCCGCAAGGGGCGCGCGCCCCATCACGACGCGGCCGTAGCACTCCCGGTGCTGATCCACGGCGACGCGGCCTTCGCCGGGCAGGGCGTGGTGGCCGAGACCCTCAACCTGAGCGCGCTGCCCGGGTACGGAGTCGGGGGCACGCTGCACATCATCACCAACAACCAGGTCGGCTTCACCACCGACATGGAAGACGCCCGCTCGACCCGCTACGCCAGCGACCTGGCCAAGGGGTTCGACGTCCCGATCATCCACGTCAACTCGGACGACCCGGAGGCCTGCCTGTCCGCGGTGCGCCTGGCGATGGCCTACCGCGAGAAGTTCCGCCGCGACGTGCTGATCGACCTCGTCGGCTATCGCCGCTACGGGCACAACGAGGGCGACGAGCCGACCTATACCCAGCCGCTCATGTACGAGCGGATCAAGCAGCTGCCGCCGGTGCGGGCGATCTACGCCGAGCAGCTCGCGGCCGAGGGCGTGCTGTCGCGGGAGGAGGCGGAGAAGCAGGCGGAGACCATCTACGAGCGGCTGGTCCAGGCGCAGCAGCAGTTCCGCGCCAGCCTCGGCCGGGCGACCGTCCCCGAGCCCCGAACGCAGCGTATGGCGGGCCAGGAGGTCGTCACCGCCGTCCCCGCCGAGACGCTGACAGCGCTGAACGAACAGCTCCTCACGTGGCCCGCGGGGTTCACGGTGAACCCCAAGCTCAAGAGGCAGCTCGAGCGGCGCCGCGCCGTGATGGGACCCGAGGGCGGCATCGACTGGGGCCATGCCGAGGCGCTCGCGCTGGCGTCGCTGCTGGTCGAAGGCGTGCCGGTCCGGCTCACGGGGCAGGACACCGAGCGCGGGACGTTCAGCCAGCGCCACCTGGTGCTGCACGACGCGAAGACCGGCGAGCGGCTGGTGCCGATTCAACGCCTCCGGGGCGCGCTGGCACCGATCGAGGTGCACAACAGCCCGCTGTCCGAGCTGGCGACGGTCGGCTTCGAGTATGGCTACAGCGCCTCGGCATCCGAGGCCCTGGTGCTCTGGGAGGCCCAGTTCGGCGACTTCATCAACGGCGCGCAGGTCATCGTGGACCAGTTCCTCTCGGCGGGGCTCTCGAAATGGGGGCTTACGACCCGGCTCACGCTGCTGTTGCCGCACGGATACGAGGGTCAGGGCCCCGAGCATTCGAGCGCGCGGCTCGAGCGGTTCCTGCAGCTGGCCGCGGAGGGCAACATCCGGGTGGCTAACCCGACCACGCCGTCGCAGTACTTCCACCTGCTCCGGCGCCAGGCACGGCGCACTCGCCAGCGACCGCTGGTCGTGATGACCCCGAAGAGTCTGCTGCGCCACCCGCTGGCGTCGTCCCGGCTCGAGGAGCTGGCGACCGGCGCGTGGCACCCGGTGCTCGACGACGGCAAGTCCACGGCGGAGCGGGCGCCGGAGATTCGGCGGGTCGTCTTCTGCACCGGCAAGATCTACTACGAGCTGCTGGCCGAAACGGACAAGCTGGGTGACCGGCGCCCGGCGATCGTCCGGATCGAGCAACTGTATTCGTTCCCGTGGCCGGAGGCCCGCGCGCTGCTGGCGCGCTACCCCGGCCTGCGCGAGCTGGTCTGGGTGCAGGAGGAGCCGCGCAACATGGGGGCCTGGTCCTATCTTGAGCCCAAGCTGCGAGAGCTGCTGCCGGCGGGCGCGGCGCTGCACTACGTCGGCCGGCCCGAGCGCGCGAGCCCGGCCGAGGGGTACCCGGCGGCGCACGCGGCGGAGCAGGCGCGGATCGTGGCGGAGGCACTGGGCCGAGGCGAGGGCAAGGAGTAGCGGTTGCCCGCCCCAACGTCCGGCGCCGTCTTCCTGGACCCGACGGGAACGCGGTGGCGCCGGATTCGCCGAATCGCCCTTGCTGTCGGCATCGCCACAACCCTCCTCGCGCTGGTCATGGTGATCGGCGTGCTCGTGCCGCCGCTCCTCCCGATCTGGTCGGGCGACGTTTCGGCGCTCACGAGCGCCGCCCCGCACCCCGTGGCCACGTCACGCCAGGCCCGGGAGCGGCTGGCCGCGCGGCGGCGGCTGCTCCTTGCCGTCGCCGGCGGCCGGTCCCCGGCGGCCGGTGTGCATCCCGAATTCCTCCCCGTCAAGCCACCGCGCCGGATTTACCGGGAACGCTCCAAGAGCGATCTGGCGCCGACCGGCAAGCCTATCACCGCCGGCTTCTACGTCAACTGGGACGACAATTCGTTCGCGTCCTTCGCGGCCCACGCGCAGGACCTCGATTGGGTCGTCTGCGAATGGGCGTTCGTCGTGCCGTCGGGCGACTCGCTGCGTCTCGCGATCGACAACCGGGTGCTGTACACCGCGGAGCGCCAGCCCGAGGGGCACCGCCCGCTTGTCTTCGCCATGGTCAGCAACTACGACTCGACCCGCTCGGGGTTCGACGCCCGGCGGCTCCGGCGGCTGCTCGCGTCACCCGTCGCGAGGAAGCGCGTCGTCGATCAGCTCACCGGCGCCGTCACCCGCTACGGCCTGGCCGGCGTCACCGTGGATTTCGAGAACGTCCCCGACGATCTCCACGGCACGGTGGTGAATTTCGTGCGCGGCCTCGACACGGCGCTCGACCGCGTGAACCGGCTGACCACCGAGGCGCTCCCGGTCGATATGGCGCCCGAGTGGCTCGAGCGCTACGCGGCGGCGAACGATCTCGTGTTCCTCATGGCGTACGACGAGCACTACGGCAAGGGCGACGTGGGCCCGGTCGCGAGCCAGGGCTGGTACGTCAAGAGCGCGCGCCGGGCGCTCGAGCGGGTGCCGCCGAGCAAGGCCATCCTGGCGGTAGGCGCCTACGGCTACGACTGGAACGACGCCGACCCGGAGGCGGCGGGCACGGAGATGACGTTCCAGGACGTCATGACGGCGGCGCGGGATCACGCGGCGCCGGTGCGGTTCGATTCGGTGTCGCTCAACCCCTACGTGGCGTGGACCGACCCGGACTCCACCGACCACGTCGTCTGGTTCCTCGACGCGGCGACCGCATACAACCAGCAGCGCGCCGGCACCGCGCTCAAGGTGGCGGGCCAGGCGGTGTGGCGGCTCGGATCCGAGGATCCGTCGATCTGGCGCGTCCTGGGACACCGGACACCCGCCGCCGACCCGGCGACGGCCCTCCGGGACATCCCGGCGGGATACGACGTCCAGATGGAAGGCACCGGCGAGCTGCTCCGGATCGCCGCGCATCCCACTCAGGGGCGGCGGGAAGTCCGGCTCGACCCGACGACAGCGCTCGTGACCGATGAACGGCTCACCGCGCTGCCTTCCCCCTGGGTGGTACGGCGGTACGGCGCCTCGGCCCACAAGGTGGCGCTCACCTTCGACGACGGTCCCGACGGCACCTGGACTCCGATGATCCTCGACACGCTTCGGAGCCGGGGTGCGCCTGCCACCTTTTTCGTGATCGGGGCAAACGCCGAGCGGCACATCCCGCTGCTCCGCCAGATCGTGGCGGAGGGCCACGAGGTGGGCAATCACACCTTCACCCACCCCAACCTGGCGCTCACGCCCGCGTTCGTGACCCGGCTCGAGCTGGACGCCACCGAGCGACTGATCGAGGCCGTGCTCAATCGCCGGTCGCTGTTCTTCCGTCCGCCCTACTTCGGAGACGCCGAGCCCACCACCGCGGACGAGCTCGTGCCCGTGGGGCTCGCGACCGACCTCGGCTACGTCACGGCGGGGCTCCACGTGGACTCGCAGGACTGGACCATGCCGGGGGCGGACAGCATCCTCCGCAATGTGCTGGACCTGCGGGCGCGCGGTAACATCGTTCTTCTGCACGACGGCGGCGGCGACCGCACCGGCACCGTGGCGGCGCTGGGCCCCATGATCGACTCCCTCCGCGCCCGCGGCGACACCCTGGTGCTGCTCTCCGGCTTAGCCGGTCTCGCGCCGGGCGCGGCGATGCCGAGCCTCCCGCCCGCGAGCGCCATGACCCGGCTCGCCGAGCTGGCGTTGTTCGGGCTCCTGGGCGGCACCGAGCTGGTCCTCTACTGGGTGTTTCTCGTCGCCGTGGTCCTCGGTATCGCCCGGCTGGTCTGGATCCTCACGCTCGCCACCATCCAGCGCCTGCGGGAGCGCCCCGCGCCGGCCGAGCCGTTCGCGCCGTCGGCGAGCATTATCGTCCCGGCGTACAAGGAGGAGAAGGTGATCGCGGCGACGATCGAGAGCCTGTTGGCGCAGGACTATGCCGGCCCGCTCGAGATCGTCGTGGTGGACGACGGCTCCCCCGATCGGACGTTCCATGTGGCCACGGAAGCGTTCGGGGCAAACCCGAAAGTGCGCGTCTTCCGCAAGTCGAACGGGGGCAAGGCCAGCGCGCTCAACTACGGCATCGGGTTCGCCCGGGGCGAGATCGTCGTCTGCCTGGACGCGGACACGGTCTTCGAGCCCGGCACGCTGCGCGAGCTGGTGGATCCGCTTCGCGACCGGCGGGTCGGCGCGGTCGCGGGCAACGCGAAAGTGGGGAACCGCGTAAACCTGGTTACACGATGGCAGGCCGTAGAGTACGTCACCAGTCAGAATCTCGACCGCCGCGCATTCTCGCTGCTGAACGGCATCACGGTGGTGCCGGGTGCCGTGGGCGCGTGGCGGAAGTCGCTGGTGGAGGAGGTCGACGGATTCAGTGACGATACGCTGGCGGAGGACCAGGACCTCACCCTCACCATCCGGCGGGGCGGCAACCGGATCGCCTACGCCGACCGGGCCGTCGGCTGGACCGAGGCGCCGGACACGCTGCGCACGCTTGCGCGCCAGCGTTTCCGCTGGTCGTTCGGAACGCTCCAATGCGCATGGAAGCACCGGGACGTACTCTTCCGGCCGCGCTACGGATCGCTGGGCCTCGTGGCGATGCCGAACGTGTGGCTCTTCCAGCTTCTCCTGCCGGCGATCTCGCCGCTGGCCGATCTGCTGTTCCTCTGGAGCCTGGTGTCGGTCTGGCTGGTCAAAGCCGAGCACGGAGCGACCTACGCGCTCACGAACCTCGAGCACGTGCTCACGTTCTACGCGGTCTTTCTGCTGGTGGACTGGCTGGCCGCGGTGGCGGCGTTTCTGCTGGAGCCGGACGAGGACCGCTCGCTCACCTGGCTCATCTTTCTCCAGCGGTTCGCCTACCGGCAGGTCATGTACTGGGTGGTGGTGCGGGCCTTCCTGGTCGCCGCGCGGGGGAGACTGGTTGGATGGGGCAAGCTGGAGCGGAAAGCGACGGTCCAGGTGCCGGCGTAGTGCGGCCAAAAACGAAACCGGGCCCCTGAGGGCCCGGCACGCCTGCTTCGGCTCCTGCGCCCCTTACTGTCCGACGGCCCAGCGGCCGTTCGGGGTCTCCTTCTCGAGGAGTGGGCGTTCCGACGCCTTCCGGGCCAGCTCCCTGAGCGGATCGGAGAGGTGGTCGCCGTAGTGCAGGAGGAACACACCGCGCGAGCGCTTCATCATGAGGAAGGCGACGAGGGGCGTGTCTGCCTTGGCCGCGTTGCACGCCGAGCAGGCCAGGACGAGGTTGTCCGGGCGGTCGTAGGCGGTCTGGCCCCGGCGCGGGCGCACATGGTCCAGCGTGATGACGTCCGGCGACGTGGTCGTCCCGCAGTAGGCGCAGACGGACCCGTGCTGGGCAAGCAGCCAATCACGATGGGATTGCATGGAGCGGCCGGGGGAGCGGCGAAGTGCGGTGGAGGGGGTTCTGGGGGAACGGTGTCGAGCTCTGGGTCTCACAAATCACACAGTTTAGGGTTCACTGGGGGTCCGGACACCTGCCGGACCCGCTATCCAAACAACGCATAAAGATAGCAAGTTCAGCGCCAAACCGCATGTCTGACTTCCACGCCCCCCGCCGGACCACCCCCCGGCCACCCCTGGGCCCCTTGGCCCTGACGGCTTTGGCCCTCTGGCTGGCCCCGTGGCTGAGCGGGTGCCGCGCCAACCCCGCGTCGGCCGATTCCTCCGGTCGCCACGCCATTACGCAGGTGATCGACGCCTATCTCGACGCCTATCGGCGGAACGACCCGGACGCCATTGCCGGTCTGTACTCCGGCGACGCCGTGCTCCTGCCTCCCGGCCATGCACTGGTTCGGGGCCGGGATGACATCCGGACCTACTGGCGCCGGGGGATGGAGGCAGGCTTCGCGATGGACACCCTCCGGATCGAGTCAGCGGGCGGATCCGGCTATGTCGTCGGGAGGTACTACGTCCCCCCGGACGAGGACGACGACGCCGAGACGGGGAAGTTCGTCATCGCACTGCGGCGGGACCCCGACGGGGTCTGGCGGATCACGGCCGACATCTGGAACGCGGATACCGGGGACAGCGACGAGCCGGAGGCGCGGGGTGACAGCGCCGCCAAGGTGTGACGTGAGCGTCAGGCCCTGGAGACCATCGCCCAAAGACCGTAGAACAGGAGCGCGGTGGCCGTCCACCCCACCACGCTCCAGCGCAAAAAGAGCCGCCTGAGGGTGGCGTCGTCGGCCGGATCCACCCGCTGGAGCCGCCACTGATCCGGCAGCAGAAACACCAGCCACAGCGCCGTGCTCGACGCCAGGGCACCGATGCCCTGCCGCAGCCAGGGCGTGTCGGCGATGGCGTAGCCCCCGGCCCGGACCAGCAGCACTCCCGAGACGACCAGCATCGCCCCCCCGCCCAGGGTAAACACCACGTCGGTCCAGAGGATCGCCCGGGCGACCGGGCGGAACGGCACCGTGCCCCGGGCCCGGTAGAGATAGGCGGCCCAGAACCCGGTCACGGTCACATTGCCGAGCAGGAGGACGGCGCCGGCCACGTGAATCACGCGCAGCCAGACGGCGTCAGCCATTGCGGGTCTCGAACGGACCGCGCAGCAAGCCCATCGCGTGGCGCAGACGGTCCATTCGCTTGTTGATCGAGAGCCGGCCGGTGACGATCGTCCGGAACGCCCCCAGGCTCTCGCTCCGCAGCAATCCGTCCAGCGCGTCCAGCGCGGCGAGCAGGTCCCGCTCCAGCGCCGGAGCGAGTTCCCGCCGGTGGGCGTATCGCCCGGGCTCAAGCACCCAGGCCTGACCCAGCAGAGCAAAGGCCTCGGGCAGCTGCTCGCCGAGATAGACATAGCGAAACGCCGCCGGGCAGATCCGGACCGGGGCCTCGAGCGCCAGCGCCAGCTCGGCCACGCCGCGCTCGAGCCGCGCCGGCCGCTGACCCTGCGGCCGCCGGGCGCCCTGGGGGAAGATCCAGAGGGCGCCGCCGGGACGCAGGCACCGGCGCGCCGCCATGAGGTCCTCGTACGCCCCGCGGAGTGAGCCCCGCCGGATGGGCAACGCGCCGGCCCACCGGAACGCGGGGTATCGGTCGAGCTGTGCCGCCTCCATCAGGACGCGCGCCGAGAGGTGGAGCTCCCGCGCAACGACGAAGGCCAGGAACCCGTCCCACCAGTTGGTGTGGTTGGCGAGCAGGAGGGTCGGCACAGCCCGGTCCCACCGATCGGCGTCGCTCAGCGACGCGAGCCGCGTCGTGGCGAAGTGGCGGCTGAGCTGGGAGCGGATATAGCGATCGAAGACGCGGATCGCGAGCGGCCGCGGCGGGTCATACTGAGGGCTCGCGGGCGGGCGGCGGGTCAGGCGGATCGCTCCGAGAGTGGGGACGAGGTGAGCCGCGGGCGCTCGGCCCACCACGCGCGGCCCAGAATGACCAGCTTCCGCCGAGCCGACACGCAGGCACGTGTCCGGAACACATCATACTCCAGTTTCTCGATCGCGTCGAGAATGCCCGCGTACGTCTGCTGCAGCAGGCGAACCGTGAGACGGGACCCGTCGTTCGGAAAGAGCGGCACGACCCGGGAGCCCTCCCGGAAGTAGCGCCGCGCACGGGCCACCTGGAACTCCATCAGGGCCTGGAACTCGGGGGTGACCCGGCGGGCCTCGAGCGCGGCCCGGTCGAGGCCGAACCGACAGAGCTCGTCGGCGGGAAGGTAGACCCGGCCGGCAGCCAGATCCTCGCCCACGTCGCGCAACACGTTGGTGAGCTGCATCGCGACGCCCAGCCGGACACCCGGCTCCGAGAACGCATCCGCCGGGGCCCCGAGAACGGGACCGAGCATCAGGCCAACCCCGCCGGCGACCAGCCGGCAATAGCCGGCGAGCGTGGGGAAGTCGGGGACGTCCACCGACTCGAGGTCGCGGGCCACCCCGTCCAGCAATTCCAGCAGCGGAGCCAGCGGCACCGGGTGGCGACGGAGCGTATCGGCCAGCGCGAGCCAGCGCGGGTCCCTGGGAGGCGCGCCCGCGTGCAGCGCCCGCACGGTGTTTCCCAACGCCCGCAGATCCGCCCGCACGGCAACGGCCGGGCGGTCGCCGCGAGCGTCCACCAGATTGTCGGCGTGGCGGCAGTAGTCGTACAGCGCGAAGACCGCGCGGCGCTTGGGGAGCGGCAAGAACCGGCTGGCGAAGTAGAAGCTCTTGGCCCACACCGCGGTCACCCGCTCGGCGGCCCGGTAGGCGCGCTCGAGCGCGCGGTCAGCGGGCCACGCGCTGGCGACCTCGTGGATCTCGTAGCTGCGTTCCGGTGACGTCACGGGACCTCAAGCTAAGGTGCGGCTCGAAGCGCCGTCAAAGCCCGGCGGCGCCCCATCTGCCCATCCGCCCTTCTCCGCGTCTATCTTTCCCGCGCCCGGCAGCCGCTTCCAAGGAGCCGATCCCTGACCGTCGAGACCCCGCGCGCCGGCCCGGCGCGCCCGCACCCGACCGTGCCCGAATCAGACTCCGCCTGGACCGCCATCAACGCTGTGCGCGCGCTCGCAATGGACGCGGTCGAGCAGGCGCAGTCCGGCCATCCGGGCACGCCGATGGCGCTCGCCCCCGCCGCGTTCATCCTGTGGACCCGGTTTCTCAAGCACGATCCCGGACACCCCACCTGGCCCGACCGCGACCGGTTCGTCCTCTCCGCCGGCCACGCGTCGATGCTACAGTACGCGCTGCTCCATCTCGCCGGGTACGATCTCCCGCTCGACGAGATCAGAAACTTCCGCCAGTGGGGCTCGCGCACACCAGGCCATCCGGAGCGGGGACACACGCCCGGGATCGAGATGACGACGGGCCCGCTGGGCCAAGGCGTCGGCAATGCGGTGGGGCTCGCAATCGCCGAACGCCTGCTGGCCGACCGGTTCAACCGGCCGGGGCTCGATCTCGTGGATCACCGTGTCTGGGCTTTCGTGAGTGACGGCGACATGATGGAGGGCGTGGCAAGCGAGGCGGCGTCGCTGGCCGGCCATCTCCGCCTCGGCAAGCTCGCGCTCATCTACGACGACAACCACATCACCATCGACGGATCTACCTCTCTGGCGTTCTCGGAGAACGTCGGACTCAGGTTCGAGGCCTACGGCTGGCACGTCGTGCGGGTTGCGGGCGACGGCAACGACCTCGACGCCATCGCGGCCGCGCTCGAGGCAGCCCGCGCCGAGACCGCCCGTCCGACCCTCGTGATTCTCCGCACCCACATCGGCGACCCGGCTCCCACCAAGCGGGACAGCGCCGACGCGCACGGCGCGCCGCTGGGTGCGGATGAGGTGCTCCGGACCAAGGAGATCATGGGCTGGCCGACCGAGCCGGCGTTCTACGTCCCCGAGGCCGCGTATGAGCCCTGGCGGCCGGCGGCGGAGGCCGGCGCGGCGGTCGAGGCCGCGTGGCGCGAGCGGCTCGCGCGCTATCGCACGGAGCACCCGGCCGACGCAGCCGAATTCGACCGGCGGCTCGCGGGCGAGCTGCCGGCCGGCTGGGAGCAGGCGCTCCCCGCAATCGGGCCGGGCAAAGGCCAGCTGGCGACGCGGCAGGCATCGGCGCAGGTCCTCTCGGCGCTCATCGCCGTGTTGCCGGAGCTGGCCGGCGGCTCTGCCGACCTCGCCGCCAGCACGGGCACGCAGCTCAAGCAGGTCGGGACGCTCGGGCCCGCGAGCACCGGGCGCGAGATCCACTGGGGTGTGCGCGAGCACGGGATGGCCGCCGCGCTCAACGGGATTGCCGCCCACGGGGGCGTGCGCCCCTTCGGCAGCACCTTTCTCGTGTTCACCGATTACATGAAGCCGGCCATCCGCCTGGCCGCACTGATGCGGCTGCCGGTCATCTACGTCGGCACCCACGATTCGATCGGCCTGGGCGAGGACGGGCCCACGCACCAGCCGGTCGACCAGCTCCCGATGCTGCGCTCCATTCCGAACATGCTCGTCCTGCGCCCGGCGGACGCCACCGAGACGGTCGAGGCCTGGCGCGTGGCCGTCGAGCATCGGAGTGGCCCCGTGATCCTGGCCCTCACCCGGCAGAAAGTCCCCGTGCTCGACCGCACCACCCTC
>Ga0099828_10003051_pt1 | contig 11687 bp, 17 predicted proteins | sample CZO8metaG_2_FD_79338 | JGI IMG/M metagenome (GOLD analysis project Ga0099828, IMG submission 79338) | Vadose zone soil microbial communities from the Eel River Critical Zone Observatory, Northern California, USA - CZOApr15con2H1.8 metaG | ecosystem: Environmental > Terrestrial > Soil > Vadose...
CAAGACGAGCACATCGAGCTTGCGGCCGGCCCGCGCGCGCTTGAGCCGGATGAGGAACTCGAGCTTGAGCGCGCGGCGGCCCATCTGGCCCTGCGTGTACTGGTTCGCCCCTTCCTTGTAGCGCAGGCTGCCGCCAAGCCCGGCGATGCGGAGGCCACGCACATCGACGACACGGCCATCGATGTTGTCGCAGCCGGCCGGACCCGGGATCGGGATCTCCGTGCGTAGCGGCATCCACGTGAGGTCAGGGGACTGCAGGTTGGGGTCGTGGTTGCCGGGCACGTACAGCAGCGGAACGTCGAGGCGGCTGACGAGGAATTCGAGGTAGTCGAACGGCAGGTCGCCGCACCCGAGCACGATGTCGGGACGGAGAGTGCCGAGCCGGTCTCCGTAGAGTGCCTCGTCGACCTCGTCGGCGACCGCGAGGATGCGCAGTGGCTTGCGGCTACACGCGCTTGAAGCGCAGGGCGGTCCAGATGGCGTCGACCGCGACGAACGCGACCGGCTTGTAGCCCTTCTCCGACGTGATCTCGCCGAGCACGTCGCGCTGGACCCACCACGGCGTCGCCGGCAGGTCGGTCGCTCCGCCGGTTTGCCCACCCTTGGGGTAGGTGATCCAGAGCAGGCCGTTGGGCTTGGCCGCGCGGATCGCACGCGGCCCGAGGCGGCGCAGCTCGGCGACGTCATTCACGAAGAGGAGCACCGCGTCATAGCTCCTGTCCGGCTGCAGGTCGGTCTGGATGCCGGCCGGACCGGGATATAGCTGGGAGAGGTATCCCTCCGGTGCGTTGAGCACCGCGACCTGGTGGTCCGGGGCCAGCCGCAGCTTTTTCGCGAGCGGGCTGAATCCGCCCTTGTCGGGACGGATGGTGGGCAGCGAACGCTGTGAATCCAGATGGCCCATATGCGCGTGTGTCCTCACACATTAGAAGGAAAGAGAACGACAGAGCGCGTCCAGTGCCTATGATCCGCGCCGTGCGTCCGGTGTTCGTCGCCGTCATGGTCCTCGCGGTGTCGTTGCGCGCCTGCTCCTCAGGCCAACCGTCCACGTTCTCGCTCGCGGGCGCGTCGGTCGATTCGACCCACTGGTGCCCGGGCGGATCGCACGATGCACCCTATGACGTTCACGCCACGATCGACGCGCGCAACGCGACGTCATCGGCCGTGACGATCGAGTCGATGACGGCATCGATGACGCTCGCGGCAACCACGGGCACCTGGATCGAGAAGATCGGAGACCGGTACGAGGCGGACAAGGTCCAGTTCTCTCCCGCGACCGTTGCGCCCGGAGCCACGACGAAGCTGGCGGTAACGTTCCCGAGCTCATGCACGAGCGGCGCTTACAACGCCGGCACGTCCAGCCAGGGCGACTATGTCGTCACGATGCACGTCGTGACCTCGGCCGGGCAGTACTCGATCGCCGCCTCCAACCGGCACTCGATCGTGGCCGCGTAGCGACACCGACCGAAACTCGCCTGGGCGCTCCTGGCGGGGCTTTGGTGAGCCCTGCGCGTTGCTCCGGTGGAGGTTCGACAAACCGCAGATGCCACGCGCCTGGATCATCGTTCTTGGCTTTGTGCTCGCCGGGCTGGGTGGCCTCGGGGCATATTTCTTACCGCTTTTTCAAACGGCGGCGAGCTCCACCATCGGCGCCGGCTCGTTGCCGAATCCCAACCCGGTCGTACAGGGGCCGACCCAGCCCTTCACCGTGCTGCTCCTCGGCTCGGACGACGACTCGAAGTTCGCGCCTGACCGCCTCAACACGCAGTCGATGATCCTGGTCCGGGTCGACCCGACGACCAAGGAAGCGACGATGCTTTCGATCCCGCGCGACCTCTGGGTCCCGATCCCGAACCAGGGCATGGGCAAGATCAGCTGGGCCTACCAGACGGGCGGCCCGCAGGGAGCGATCGCCGCCGTCGAGACCAACTTCAAGGTCCACATCGACGACTACGTGTGGATCGGTCTCAACGGGCTCGTCAAGCTGATCGACAAGCTGGGCGGCGTCGACGTGCTGGTCACGAACCCCGTTCTCGACGATTACTTCCCGGCGGACCTCAACATCGGGTCGGATCCGTACGGCTACTACCGCGTCGCGGTGCTGCCGGGCGCGACCCACATGGACGGAGTCCACGCGCTGGAGTACGTCCGCTCGCGCCACGGCGACATCCGAGGCGACTTCGCGCGTTCGGAGCGGCAGCAGCAGGTCCTGCTCGCCATCAAGGCGCAGGCGTCGCACCTGAACGTGGCCGACCTGCCCGGCCTCGCCGCCGCGTTCGACGGCGAGATCAAAACCAGCATGGGCATCGAGCACGTCCGCCAGCTGCTTTCGATCGCCAACAACTTCAACAGCTCGAGCGTTCATCGAGTCGTCCTCGTCCCGCCGTACACGTCAGAGGGTTACGCGGCCGGCCAGAGCGTGGTGTTTCCAGACTGGGGGCAGATCGTCCCGCTTGTTCACCACAGCTTTCCGTGATTCGCCGGCTGGTCGGCGTCGGCCTCGTAATCGCGATGCTCGCCTTCGGCATGGGGGTCTACCACGCGGCCGGGCTCCTGAAAGGCGGCCACAGGGCCGTCCACCGGCCGACCGAAGTCTCGGCTCCGCCGCTGCCCGGCACGATGTACGTCGTCCAGGGCGCAGCGATCTATCGGTTCCGGCACGGCAACTTCACCCAGCTGACGCCGGAGGACGGCTGGATGCAGCCTTCGGCAGCTCCGCAGAACGAGCTCGTCGCGGTCCGCCGGCAGCCCAACTTCTCCGACCTCTATCTCCTGACGACGGGAGGCAAGATCGTCGCGCAGCTGTCGCACGACTCCTCGACCGTTGCGGCGGAGGATAACCATTGGGCGTTCTATCCGCGCTTCAGCCCAGAGGGGACGCTGCTCTACTACGACTTCGACCCGAAGGACTACTTCGACAGCTACCGGATCGACCTGGCGATCTTCGCCAGCCCGCTGGACGCGAACGGCAGGGCGGTCGAGTGGACTCAGCCCAACGACTACACGGGAGGCGACGTGAGCCCGCTCCCTCTGCGTGGCGGTGGCCTGATCTACACCAGGTACTCGATCGACGATTCCTTCCAGGTCCACGCGCAGATCTGGGTCCAGAAGCGTGCACGCAGCACGGGGCAGGCGCTGACCGCGCCCGAGCTTGGCTGCTCCGAGCCCGCGCTGTCGCCCGACGAGAAGCTGATAGCGATGGTCTGCAACAAGGGCGCGAGCCAGACCGCCGAGCTCGACGTCGCCACGTTCGATCCGACCACCCTCACCCTCGGCTCGCCGGCGGCGCTCGTCACGGGACAGCTGGTCGCGTCCCCGACGTTCTCACCTGACGGCAAGATGATCGCCTTCCTCGCCCCCTCGACGGCGGGCGGTGGCTTCCAGCTCTGGACCGTCGGCTCGTCGGGGCCCGCGTCCGCGCGCGACATCACGACCGACCTCGGCCTCGACTCCACGTCCGCGCCGGTGTGGGTGGCCTAACTCAAAAGTGGTTTTCAAAGACCGTCCAACAGTGGTAGTTGCCAAATGGCTGCGTGCGCGTTTTGGAAGTGGGAGAAGGATGGTGAGGTTCAGATCGAAGTCCGACGCGCCCGACCTTCACACCCAGTTCGAGTCGTTGCTCGACCAGGTGTGGCGGTCCGAATCTGACTGGCGCCTGTGGGACCGCATTGACGCCGCCGAGATGCTGGACAGTCTGCGCGAGAAGCGCCGCAAGCTCAACAACGGCTGGACTGACAGCGACGTTAGCAAGGCGGCATGACGAGGCCCACCTCAGGCGATCGATGAGCCGGCGACCCTTTTCCGCGCCCGGGGCGCGGATGCCCCACCAAATCGGGGCACGGGGTAAGGCTCGCACCGCCTTCGTCCTCTCAGGCGGTGGAAGCCTGGGTGCTGTTCAGGTCGGGATGCTCCGAGCCCTGTTCGAAACCGGTGTCAAGCCCGACCTCGTCGTGGGCACGTCGGTCGGGGCCGTCAACGCAGCCTGGATCGCCGGGCGGCCCACAGTCGAAGGCGCCGACGCGCTCGCGGATGTCTGGTTGGGTCTCCGCCGCCAGGATGTCTTTCCCCTCAGCCCGCTGACGGGCTTCGCCGGCCTGCTCGGCCGGACCAACCACTTCATCTCGAACGCCAACCTGCGGGCAATCCTCGAGACGCACATCCCATTCGAGCGGCTCGAAGACTCGGCGCTCCCGCTCCACGTCGTCGCCACTGAGCTCAAGAGCGGACGAGCGGCCATCCTCAGCTCCGGGTCCGCCGTCCCGGCGCTGCTCGCGAGCTGCGCCATTCCGGGCGTGTTCCCGCCAGTCACCATCGGGCGCCTCGAATACGTCGACGGCGGCGTCGCGAACCACACTCCGCTCACCGTTGCCCTCGAGCTCGGGGCCACCAAGGTTTATGTCCTTCCGGTCGGCTATCCGTGGCTCAACCGCGAACCGACCAACGCGCTCGGCATGGCCCTCCACGCGCTCGCCCGCATCGTCGAGCAGAAGCTTGACGCGGAGGTGGCCATGTACAGGCACGCTGCCGACATCAACGTAATGCCGCAGCTCGATCTGGCCGACGTCTCGCCCGCGGACTTCAGCCACACGCGTGAGCTGATCGAGTGGGGCTACAAGACGGCACGGCGCGAGCTAGGCGCTGCGCTGTCGAACGGCCGGGCGCAAACGCTGCCCGAGAAGGTGAGAAAGACGCTGCGGCTGGCTCGGGCAGCCTAGACCGCTCGGACCTTCTTGACCTGGGCGCGCAGCTCAGCGGATAGGTCGCGGACCCCCTCCGGCAGCGCGTCCTGCAGCCTCCGGACGAGTGTGCGGCGGCGCCGGCTCCTGTAGACCATCCAGCCGGCGCCAAGGGCGATACCGCAGGCGAAGATCCCTGCCGCCACCCATCCCGCCCGCGGCACCCGGCCGACCGCCGCCTGCCCTTCGTTCACCGAGCGTCGAATCGTGTCCCGACCGGCACTGATCTGGCTGTTGATCTCGTCTGCAAGTGTGTTCATTCCGACCTCCTGGTTCATGCGTTCGCATTTTCCGTTCGATTAGAGAACGAACTCGAGTCGGTTAGTGGCGCAAAGCCAGGCGTTTTGTCTTTGAGGCGCTCGGGCCGCAAGGTCTGGGCGCCTCATTCCCCACAGGGAGGTGGCAAACCGTGAGATGCGAAGTCTGTGACGAGGAGCTCGCGAACTCGGAGGAGCTGAAAGCCCACATGGAGCGTGAGCATCCTCTCGACGAGCGCGGAGAGCAAGGAGAGGACGAGCTCGAGAAGCCGGACCTTCTCCCAGAGCAGGAGCAGCGGGAGCCGATCGTCCCTGGTAGGGACTAGCTCCCCGGTTCGATAGGCGATCAAGAGCCGGCCGGCACCCAGGTGCCGCCGGCTCGCTTGATTTCAGCCTAGCTTCCCGTAGAGCTCCGGCTGCTGGGTGGGAGCGGTCGAACCCTGCGGCCCGGGTTCATTCGTGATCGCCATCTCTGTGTAGCCAGCGAGCGACGTGCTGACCAGGACGACCTTGGCCCCGTTGGCGTCCGGCACGAACACCGCGGCCGGCTGCGGGCTGCCGCTGGCCGGGATGAGCCAGACCTCGTAGACCCTGCCCGCCGCCAGCGCGGGCAGACCGCGAAAGTCGACCAGGGCGACGTCATCGGTTTTCAGGTCGATCACGGTCGCCTGCGATCCCGCCATGTCCTGGTGGCCCGACAGCGTGAACCGCGCCACCTGGCCGGCCGGGGCGGCGGGCCCACGCCCAGCGATGTCGCCGATGAGCAGTCCGGCGAGCAGCGCCACGACCGCCGCCGCGGCCGCTGCATACAGCGGCACCCGCTCGGCGAATCGAACGCGCCATCCACGTCGTGGCTGTTGGCGCCGCCGCCTCGCCGGCATCTGGGCCACGCCGGGACCACGTGTCGCAGCGGCCGCCGCAAGCACTCGTTCGCGCAGTCGCGCCGGTGGCGCCACCTCGTCCACCGCCAGGGGCAGCGCCCCCACGACTCGGCGCAAGCGCGAGGCAACTTCTCGACATGTCGCGCAGCCGTCGACGTGGGCGCGCAGAGCATCCGCCTCGTTGTCCGGTTCCAGTGCTCCCAGCACCCAGGCCGCGACGGAGCTCTCCAGCTCTTCGTGGTCAGACATCGACGAGACCCCTTCCGCGCAGGTACGAGCCGAGCTTCTCGAGAGCCAGCCGCATCCGCCCCTTCACCGTGCCGAGCGGAACCCGCGTCATGTCCGCTATCTCGCTCTGCGAGTAGCCGCCGAAGTAGGCGAGCTCGACGACCTGGCGCTGCTCGACGGGCAGGCTGCCGACCGCGTCGCGCACGGCAGTCCGCTCCAGAGAGAGGGCGACCTCGCGCCATGGGTCGGAGGACGAGGCAGCTGAGACGAGCTCAGGGTGAAGGTCGACCTCACGCCGCTCATGCGCACCGCGGCCGCGCAGGTAATCGATGCAGCGATTTCTCACCGAAGTCAGCAGCCATGCACGCAGTGAGCCGCGCTCGGCGTCGAAGCTCGCGGAACGATTCCACACGTTCATGAACGCGTCCTGGACGGCGTCCTCGGAGCGGGCCGGATCGCCGAGGACGCGTATCGCCACGCCATAGGCGAGACCTGCGTAGCGGTCGTAGAGCTCGGCAAGCGCCTCATGACTTCCGGCCGCAAGCGCCGCGGCGAGCTCCCGGTCGCCGGCGGCGGCTACGACGTCGCCGCCTCCACTTCAGGCCGCCTTCCGGTCAGGTGGCCGATGGGCGACTTCCTGGGCGGCGCGATGGCCCACTGCTCGCGCTCGATGATCCGCCAACCCCACTGCGGATTGCGGCGGGTCCGCTCCCTGGCGCCGTACAAGGCTTTCGACATCAGCTTGATGCCCGCCAGGCCCGGCAGCTTGCCGATCTTCGCGTCCAGCTCGAGGAGCTCTTCTTCGCCCTGCTCATCGTCGAACAGGTACAGCGCCAGGGCGTCGACCTCTTCTTGCGTCTTGACGCCTTGGCCGACAGGCACCCACACGCGGTCGAGCATCCATCGGTCGACGCGCTGGGCGCGCTCGTTGCCGCTCAGCCACTCCTTGGCCGAGTTGTAGTAGAAGGCGAAGTGCCGGCGCTCGTCTTTGATGATCCGGCTGAGCAGATCCTTCAGGACCGGGTGGCCCGATTTGCGGATCAGTGCGCCATATCCGGTCAGGGTGGAGAGCTCGTTGATCGCGCCGATCGAGAGATACACCGCGGAGAAATCTTTGAGCATCCACGAGCCCGCCATCGTCGCGATGATGCTCAGGCTGTTCTTCAGGCCGAGGTTTGCACGCACGTTGGCGATGCGGTCCTGCGTGTCGAATTCGATCCCGTACAGGTTGAGCAGCCGGCCGATGTTCTCGCCGTGCCACAGCTCCTCGTAATTCCAGCAGGCGAGAAACGCGGTGAGGATCGGGTCCATGCATGCGCGGGTGACAAGCAGGTGGGACAGATAGAGGGGGACGTGGTTTTCGATGTCCATCATGTAGTGGAGGCAGAACAGATCGCCTTTCGAAAGCGGACGAGACGGGACTTCGTCCCACTCGATTCCCGCGATGTCCAGTTTCCTGGACTCCTCCTTGTAGCGCTCGATGCTGAAGCTCATATCCACCTCTACGGAATTCGTGGTTGCGTGGATCACTCACTCTGCCAACTCCCAGCTCCCTCACACGGGCCGTTGAGCGACGGTCGCCAGTCTAGGTCTCGACGCTCGTGAAAAGAGCGAATCAAACCAGGAGGAGACAGACAGTGAACGCAATTCGAAGGACCGCGATCGCGGCAACGATCACGGGCTCAATGCTCGTCGGAGGGGTGGCCGGAGCCGTCTTGTACGGCGCGACCATGCTTTCCGCCTCGGCGGCAACGACACCGACGCCCAGCCCCGCGTCCAGCTCGACCGCGACTCCGGGCAAGTTCGTGCCCAACGAGGACCCGACCCACGAGGCAGGCGAGAGCGCGGCGCGCGAGGCGCAGGAGAACGCGGGACAGGTTCCGACGGTTCCCTAGGCGGAGGGCAGGGTTGATCGCCCTCACCCGCCAAAAAAAGCCCCTCTCCTTCTCAAGGAGAGGGGCTCCGTTGTTCTTACGGAATCAATTGCCGCGCCACGAAAAGGACATTGGCGGGGCGCTCTGCCAGGCGACGCAGGTACCAGCCGTACCAGGCGTCCCCGTAGGCGATCAGGTCCCTCACAGGAAACCCTTCACGCGCCAGGCGCAGCTGTTCGTCGGTGCGGATGCCGTAGAGCATCGCGACCTCGATCTGCGTCTTCTCCATACCGAACGCCTCGGCGAAGCCCCACACCCTGGCGAACAGAGCTGTGTCGTGCGTGCCGAGCACCAGCCGAAGCCTGCGCCGCTTGACCTCCGGCAGCATGAGCACGGAAAGGGCGAGGTAGTTCGCGTCCACATCCCTCTTGGCGGCAAACGCCAGCGCGGGCGGTTCGGCATACGCGCCCTTGACCAGCCTGATCGCGGGCTTCAGCGGCAGCAGCCTCGCCACGTCGCCGACGGTGCGTCGCAGATATGCCTGCATCGCCACGCCCACGTGTGGATGCTCCGCCCGCAGGCGGGCGTACAGGTCGAGGGTGCGGTCGGTGTAGGCGCTGCCTTCCATGTCGACCCACATGAAGCTCTTCGCTTTCTCGGCCGCGCGGGCCAGGCGCTGCAGGTTGGCGTACGCGGCGGCGGCATCGATGTCGAGGCCGACCTGGGTGGGCTTGACGGAGATCTCCGCCTCGATGCCCGTCGCCGCCGCGAGCACCTCTTCGTAGTGCTGGACGACCCGGTTCGCGTCCTCCAGGTCGGTGAGGTTCTCCCCGAGGAGCGTGAACAGCGCGCCGACGCCTTGCTGCCGGAAGTCCGTCGCCGCCTTCAGCGCAGCGTCAAAGCCCTCGCCGGGGAGAAAGCGCTTGACGGCGCGACGCGCAAAGCCCCACCGGGGCACGTGCGTCGAGAGCCACCGATTCTGCGCGCACCATAACAACACCCTTCGCATCAGGCCCACCAAACGTAATCGGTCGAGGGGTTGCCGGGGCGGCCGGATTTACTCCGGCCGCAACACAACGTGACCTGAAAGCCACCCATACGCAGCCGAGGAGTGGCAACTCAAGAAGTCAAAACATCAGGGAAGGTGAGCAGCCCGCGCGAAGCGCGGGCGATGAGCGGAAACCGCCAGGTTTCCGCTCATTCTGATGGCGCCCGCTCCTTGCGGGCACCCTCGGTTCCGCTCCTAGCTGGTCCTTACCAGTAATACCAACGGCTGCCTTCTGCGGCTCGGACGAAGAAGCCGAGCAGCCAGAGGATCAGCCCGATGACGAGCACAATCCAGAGGATGTGCAGCGCTGGTGCAAGCAAACCGCCCCCACCAAGGAGCAGCAGCAGCAGGATCAGGACGATCAACGCAACCACTCTTGATTTACCTCCTTTCGAGCTGGGTCCCCACCCGCCGTGCGCCTGGCGCGAACCAGCCGTGAATTACGTCTCTACCTGGAAAACGCTCGCGGCAGGGCTCGTTACCCGTGCCGGCTGGTGCGGCGCTGCGTACCCGGCAAAAGAAAGAGGGCCGGTCCGAGGACCGACCCTCTCGGCTCCCCAGAGGAGGTCGGAGAGCCTACTTCGAAGGAGACGGCATCGCGCTCGGCGATGCGCCGCCACCACCGCCGCCGGCGCCCGGCTGAGCGGTCGGACCGGGAGATGAGACGGTCGGGTTGTTGGACGGCGCGGCGGACCTGGTGCCGAACCAGTTCCATTGCGTGAAGCCGAAGAACAGCAGGATCAGGACCAGTAGGGCAAGGATGGCCGCGGCCATTCCCGCGCCTGCCCCACCGGTGTCGCTTGTCTCGACGACCTCAGACCCGGCCGGGCTCCAGTACCTGCGGACGCTGTACCCGCCGGCTCCAAGCAGCACGGCGAGCACGAGGATGACGAGCAGAATGAACAGCAGAGTTCCCAAGACGCACGAACCTCCTTTGAGACTGGTTTACGACCCACACCCCCTCCACTCGCATCGAGTCGTCGCTTGGGTCGCTCGTTTGGGAAACGCCCGAAATGGGGCGGTATACCTAGCCCGTCGCTCCCGGCCGGCGGCGCCGGGGCAGCTGCCCGCGCTCGTCCTCGGCGACTTTTTTCTCTTCGATCGACTCGACCGGGCTCTTCTTCGGCCTGGACTCCGCCATCGGGCTGGCGATCATTCCCTTGCGTGAGGGGTCACCCAGCCGGAAGCGGTTGAAGACCGCCCCGAGCAGGATCAGCTGGCTCAACAGGTAGAACCAGGTCGCGAGGAGGAAGAACAGAGCGAACTGGGCGCCGTACGTGTTGAAGCCGCCGGCGATCCTGGCGTAGAGCGGAAAGGCCAGCGACAGCACCTCGATGAGCACACCCGCCAGCAGCGCCCCGGGAAGGACCTCGCGCACCCGGAACGTGCGATTCGGGACAAAGCGATAGAGCGCGACGAGCAGGCCGATCATTACCACGGAGCCGACCACGACGCTGACCACTCCGGCGTAGGGGAAGAACCCCGCGATGGCGTTGACCGCGACAGTGACCACGATCGCGGCGACAAGGATCAGCATCATGATCAGCCCCATCAGGCGCTGGCGCAGCAGGTTGCGCTGCCGGCTGCCGAAGATCTGGGTGAGCGCGAATTCCATCGTCGCGAAGATGCTGCTCGCGCTCCAGACGAGACCTCCAAGCGACACCAGCCCCAACCAGCCCGCCGATGCTTTGACGCCCAGCAGCGCTCGCTGCAGTTCCGGCTGCGCGCTCGCGGGGAACACCTGCAGCACCAGCAGCTGGAACTGCGCCTCGGTCCTGGGATCGCGAATGGCCAGGCCGATGATGGACAGCGCGCCGAGGATCATCGGGAACATGGCCATGAAGCCCGCGAATGCGAGCGCGAGCGCGTAGTTGCTCGCCCGGCTTTCCCCGTAGGCCGCGAGCACTCGGGCGGGAAGCGTCCCCTGAGCGCGTTTGACCAGGAATTGGACCCCCGCTTTCATGCCGATCAGTCTGACTGCGGCAGCACGCGGCGCGAGTCATCGTCCGCGGCGCGCGCCACTCTTTCGAGCAGCGCGGTCGAGGCGGTGCCGACGATTCTTTCAACAGGCGCGCGCATGCGAGCTTTCCTCGATTCGTGAACGCGTCGCGTCGACCGTACGCGCGCGGTGAGGCTCTTGGTCATGGGACCAGAAACGTGACGAGCAAGGCCACAGCGGCGACCGCCATCACTGCAGTGGTGATCCAGGTCAAAGAGCGGCTGACTACGCCGCTCGTGCGCTCTTTCATGATCGTGCGGTCCGACCCGAGCATGACGATCAGGACCAGCAACGGCGGCGCCACCAGTCCGTTGATCACGGCGGTGATGAACAGGGCGCGGATGGGATCTATGCCGAGAAGATTCAGGGAGATGCCGGCGATCGTCGAGATCGCCATGATCGCGTAGAAGGTCGGCCGGTACCACGGCTTGTCCGAAAGGCCGCCTTTGAGGCCAACGAATTCCTTGACCGCATAAGCGGCCGAGCCGGTGAGTATCGGGATCGCAAGCAGGCCTGTGCCGATCATGCCGAGCGCAAAGAGCACGAAGGCCCACTCGCCGGCGAGGGGAGCCAGCGCCTGCGCAGCCTGGTCCGCGGACTGGATGTTCGTCTTGCCATGCGCATGTAGAACGGCGGCCGACGTCAGGATGATGAAGTACATCAC
>Ga0099828_10003055_pt1 | contig 11681 bp, 9 predicted proteins | sample CZO8metaG_2_FD_79338 | JGI IMG/M metagenome (GOLD analysis project Ga0099828, IMG submission 79338) | Vadose zone soil microbial communities from the Eel River Critical Zone Observatory, Northern California, USA - CZOApr15con2H1.8 metaG | ecosystem: Environmental > Terrestrial > Soil > Vadose...
AATGGTGACGCGCGGGGCCTGCTGGCGGAAGAGGGTCAGGCCTTCGATCCCGCTCGTCGCCGACAGCACCTGATACCCATGGCGGGTGAAAACGGAGTGGATCAGTTCGCAGTTCATGCGATCGTCGTCGATAACCAGAATCTTGATCATGTCTCAACCTTACGGACAGGAATGCGTGGCGCGCCGCGTTTAGCAGGATGCTGAAACAGTCCGCCAGCTACGTTCTCGCATCGTTCAGACCCCCAACGTGCCCCAGATGGTACACCTCGGCCCTTCACTCGCTGCGGCCTTGCTGGACGAATTTTTTGAGCATCCTGCGGGGTCTGTCCTGTTGTCCCAGACATGCAGACCATTGGATTTCCTGCAGGCCGGCTTTGTTTTTCCGCAGCCTGCTAGAATTCGCAAATTCAGCCTAACACAGGCGATGCTGGCTGAGAAGAAAATGACGGGATCTCACCGGGGGCTACGCAGGATAGCCACGCGAGACATGCGAGACTGGAGGGATGGGCGAGACGAGGTGGGAATCATATCTGTCCACGTCGCGCCTTTCTCGCCTATCTCGCGCTTCACGCGCCACGGCCGTGGCGCTGTCGGATTTTTTCAGTATCCTGCTAGGTGGAGGGCGGTGCCGATGTCCCGAGGAGTGCGTCCACGAAAGCGCTGCTCTGAAAATCCTGCAGATCCTCAACTGACTCCCCGACTCCGATCAGCCTCACGGGCAACTTCAGTTCTTCGGCAATCGCAACGACGATCCCTCCGCGAGCGGTGCCGTCGAGCTTCGTCAGGACCAAGCCGGTGACGTCGACCGCTTGATGGAATTGACGGGCTTGGGACAGCGCGTTCTGCCCGACCGTGGCGTCCAGCACGAGGAGCACTTCGTGCGGTGCACCAGGACATTCCCCCGCGATGACGCGCGTAATCTTGCGGAGTTCATCCATGAGATTCGATTTCGTGTGCAGCCGGCCGGCCGTATCGATCAGGACCACGTCCACCCGCCGAGCTTTCGCGGCAGCAATCCCATCGAACGCTACGGCGGCGGGATCGGCTCCATGGCGGTGACGGATCACGTCGACGCCGACTCGGTCGGCCCAGACTTGCAGCTGATCGATCGCCGCCGCGCGAAAGGTATCGGCAGCCACCAGCAACGGTACCTTTCCTGCCTGTACAAGCCGTTGCGCGATTTTGGCGATCGTGGTGGTCTTGCCTACACCGTTCACGCCCACCGCCAGGATGACGAAGGGCTTGGGACCTTTCGCGAGCAGGGAGTCCAACGACAGCCCTTGCACGGGCGTCAGCACATCGAGCAGGGTGTCCCGCAATACCGTATGCACCCGACCGGGCTGTGAGGCATCGGTCCCTTGAAGCTGTTTCTTAAGGCGCTCCATCACGCGATCCACGACGCGGGCACCGAGATCGGAGGCAATGAGGGCCGCCTCGAATTCCTCCAAGAGGGCAGGATCCGCCGCACGGCCAAACAGCCGATCCAAAGACCCGCGAACGACATCGCGCGTTTTGGTGAGCCCATCACTCAGTCGCTGCAGCCATTCCATAGATCTACTCGTGATGCGTGATGTGCGACGCGTCCCTCGACTTGGCTCGGGGCGGTGAACCTGTTGAACCGTGACGCGTTCGATTCACTCGTTTCGGCAACCGCGCGATCGACCGCAGAATCATCCGTTCACGACGATGCATCCGGTGCTCTTCTTTCTCACTCCGCTCATGATCGTAGCCGCAGAGATGCAGAATGCCATGGACCAGCAACCAGGCGAGTTCCTCGTCCAAGGACCGTCCAGCCTCTTTCGCCTGTCGCCACGCCGCGGGGACCGAGATCACCACATCGCCCAGCATATCCGGCGTGAGGCGTGAGGCGTGAGGCGTGAAGGCTTCCCGCATAGCAAAGGCCAGCACGTCGGTGGTGCGATCCTTGCCCCGATACCGACGATTGAGACCCCGCATCCGCTGATCGCCCACGAACATGATGCCCAGCTCCGCCGACGCTTCCCCGACATCGGAAAGAATCGCCCGCGCCAGTCGATCCAGGCGCGCCTGGTCAAACGTCACACATCGAACGTGACTCTGTATATGGACCGGCATTAACAGGTTGTGGAAAAACTATTGTGGCATGCAGGAAACCCTATGTCCCACAGGTCATGGACCACAGATGAATATCCCGCAGGATAACCGCGCGAGACAGGCGGGACGAGCGAGACGGGCCAAGCGAGGCGGGAAGCTCATCTGTTTACGTCGCGCCTTTCTCGCATAGCGCGCACTTCACGCGTCACGGCCAATACACGCTGGCGGACTGTTTTAGCATCCTGCTAATGCGACTGGCCCCAAGGGTCCGTGAACGGTGAGGAAGGGGTGGCAGGCTTCGGCTGCTTATTGTGCTGCACCGGCGATGGTCGACGTCCCGCCGCACCAGATGAGGAGCCGGAAGGCTGAGTGGGGTTCTGATGCTGATCGTAGGCCTTGATAATGTCCTGCACCAACTTGTGACGGACCACGTCGCGCTCGTCGAAGTAGACGAATTCGATGCCCTCGACGTCGCGCAGAATCTCCCGCACCTCGATCAGGCCGGAGACCCGTTCGGGCGGCAGATCTACCTGGGTGATATCACCGGTGACGACCACTTTGGAATGGAAGCCAAGCCGCGTGAGAAACATTTTCATTTGCTCCGCCGTAGCGTTCTGCGCTTCGTCGAGAATGACAAACGAATCGTTCAACGTACGGCCCCGCATAAAACCGAGTGGCGCGATCTCAATGTCGCCCCGCTCGATCGCGCGCGCAGCCCGTTCCATATCCATCATATCGAACAGCGCATCGTACAGAGGGCGGAGATAGGGATTCACTTTGGCATACATATCGCCCGGCAGGAACCCGAGCTTCTCTCCCGCCTCAACAGCCGGCCGCGCGAGAATGATGCGGCTCACTTCTTTCTTCATCAACGCGCTCACCGCCATCGCCATCGCCAGATAGGTCTTACCTGTTCCGGCCGGGCCGATTCCAATTACGATGTCGTGCGTCTCGATGGCTTCGATATAGGCTTTTTGCGTCGGCGTTTTCGGCGCGACGAAACGTTTCTTGGTGACGATAGCTGCGGAGCTGGACAGTAATTCCTTGATCGGTGTCTCGGGACTCTGCCGGAGCGCGCTCAAGGCGTGGGTAATGTCGTCTGGCTGGAGGACCATCCCGTCGTTGGCAAGGGTGGCGAGTTCCGTGAGGACGCGTTCCGCGTGACGAGTGGCGTCTGGCGTACCGTCGAGTGTGAGTTCTTCGCCGCGCGCCGAGAGGCGCACGCCAAGGTCTTCTTCGATCAGCTTGAGGTGCCGGTCGTGGTGACCGAACAGAACGGCAGTATTGGTGCCTTCTCGAAGTTTAAGTTTACGCACAGACGCGGGGTGTTCTCCCTCCTACGTAATGATCGATGTGAGTTGATTCTAGCAGACAAGAAAAAGAGAAGACAAGTGGAAGTGCGGTATTGAACGAGTGCCGTCACGCGCCCGGCGGCTTGGCAGGAACGGCGGCCGTGAGGTTGAGCTCGAACTCCTGAAATGTGATGGCCCCCTGGCTGTCTTTGGCGAGAATCCGTACCTTGTGGACACCGATCTGGTCCGGGGAAATCTGCCAGGACACGGAGCCTTTGTGCTCATCGATTGTCATGCCCGGCGGAGCCGTTTCAAGCGAAAACGTGATGACGTCCGATTCGGCGTCCGTCGCCTCCACTTGATAGTCATACCGGTTGTTGACGATCGATTTGGCTGGGGCAGACACGATTCTCGGCGAAATATTCCCCATGCGAATCGGAACCGACCGAACCGCCTTGCCTTTCTGCACTCCATCGAAAGGCACCGCCTCGACGGACAGGGTGTCCCCACGAGAGAACCCGGCCGTATTCAGTTCCGCCTCGTCCCCCTCCTGGACGAGCGCGTCGTTCTTCCACCAGCGGTAGGACACGCGAACCAAGTCCCTGTCCACATCCGACATGTCCGCGCGCGCCTGTACACGGACTCCAGGAGAGACCGACTCCGGCTCGATGGCGAGGTGGGCGACCACCGGCGGTGAATTGCCTACCACAAGCGGTTCCGTCGTAAACGGGCGACCTTCAACCATCCCATCGTGCGGCCAGATTTCAACCGACACCGCATCCCCACGCTTCAGCAACTCCGGCGACAATTGCTCGCCGTCCTGGTTGCGAACCGGCTGGCCGTTGACGATCCACCGATAGCGAAAGCTCAGCGGATTCCGATCGACATCCTGCGCATCCACGAAGACGACAATCGGGCCGGTCAAGACAAGTGGAGTAGGTTGGAGGGTCGCAGCACGAACGACCGGGGGATGGTTGCCGGTTATCAGCTTTGTGTTCGGATTGTCGGCACCGACTTCTCCCTGCTGACACCCCAGGAGAATCAAGCTCAGCGGCGCCAGCAGCGCTACCCACCATACATGCCGTTGGGCACGAGGCATGAAGCCTCGTGCCCGCTGTTCGTCTTTAACCGCCTCAATCACGACGACTGACCCAGGAGATATACTCGCTCCACGCCGACAGCGGCGTCGTCGGCGTCAATTTCCCAATATTGGCACCGCTAGTCTGATAGAACCCGGCAACGCCCGTGGGCGCCGCGCCAATTTGTATCGCGACTGAGGAGGCGAGGCCTGCACCGAGGCTCACGTTCGTCTTCGAGTAACCGGACGCATCCACGCCCATAATCGGCTCGCTGTACGCGCTGCCGGTCTTGTAGAACAGGGCGTAGAGATTGCTGTTTCCTGCCGCCACACAGATATCGCTCGTGGGGATAAAGGTCGGGAACAGCACCGCCCCGGCGATAATGGTCGGCGGCACAATGGACCGCTCGCCCGCAGTCGACAAGTTAGTCACCCATCCATCCTTGCTCTTGACCAACGAGATCAGCGCCGGGTACGTCGACGTACCGGCGATGCCGTTCACCTGATTGGATCCCGCCGCACAGGTGACACAGATCTGCACATTCGAGACATCCAGGAGATTATTGTCCCAACAGCTCGTTGTACTGGTCTGCGAACAACCTCCTGGTCGGAGGACTGAATCTTTGAGTCCCAGAAGATACTGGGTTGTTGTATCCGACTTGTCGGCCGTACTCAGAAATCTTCCTGTGCCAAAAAATACCCACACCTCTCCCGTATCATCTAAGGTGACCGTTGGACTCGTGGTCATAGGTCCAAGAGATTTCAAGCCGGAACTCATAGTGAACGTGTCAAGCATTTCCGTTGGAACGCGATTCGCTCCCGAAGCAATGCCCCAGGTCGAGGTCGAGCAGGGAGCGGCACTGCATGTGCCCATCGTGAGCCGATACATCTTGCCTGTCCAATACCCGATCCCACTGGAGGCCGGATCGATCGTCCGTCCCACATAGACTGCGTCGGATCGGAAATCGAGATCTTTGTCCAGCGTGATCGGATCGGCCACGAAGGAATTCCACGAGCCGACCGCCATCTTCGTAACGGTAGGGGCCGTTCCCAGGGAAGCTCCAAGCTCCACGGCGAACAATTGAGCCGTTGCAGCCGCTCGTCCATCGTACCCATGAGCCCCCGAACCGAAGACCATAAACCATTTGGAATTCGTGTGGGTCGTGTTCCCGTCGGAGGACAAATTCATGCGGGCCACCGTCGGATAGCTGGTGGTCAACCCGAGATCGGACGACGAATAGACACCGAGCACGGTCGGCGTCGCATCCGGATCCGTAATGTCCAGTATGACGTAGGCACTGTAAAAGTAGCGGGTATCGTTCACATCGGTTGTGTTGCCGTTGCCATTGAAATCTGCCACCACCTTTAATGCCGGCCCACCATTGTTGCCTGAGGACACAGCGGCGCACGATCCGCAACTGCCGCCGAACCGAAGCCCGGCGATTAAGATGGTACCCCACCCGTCCGGATGGATGCAGCCGGCAGCTGTCGGCGTCGTGCCTCCTCCACAGGCCGCTTCCTGCGTGAAAATGTGGACGTCTGTCACTTTCGGCTTGAGATCCACATACGACACATGGGTGTAATCCGTCCGCGTATACCACTCAAGTTGCGGCAGCAGATGGTAGGGCACGAATCCCCAGACTTCTTCGCCCAAGCCGACACCGCTTGAATTGTCAGCCGGACCAGTCGTGTACCACCCGTGCTCGGTGACGGTAGTCGTCGTGGGATCGTCGCCGCGATGGTAATAGCCGGTGTTAAATGCGTGGAGCAGCCCGTCGTTCGCGCCGACGTAGGCCTGTTGGCGGCGATTGGCCCATTTCGCGACAAAGTGCCGATATCCTGAATCGCCATACAGGATGTCGTAGCGTTCCTTCGGTGCGCCCACGATCGTCGGGGTGGAGTTCACCACGTCACCGAGTTTCCAGACATGCAGCGCGCCGTTGACGGTCACCTGCCGGTCGCGCATGCCCGACACTTCCGTGCCGTGGATGAAGTTGATGATGTTCGTGCCCGAAACGCTGCTGCCAGCACGAAGATAGGGCCTCAGTGTGGCCTCATTGGCCGTGCTGAAGGCCATCTGCTCCCCCGAGTCCACCACACCGTCGTTGTCCAGATCGACCCAGGTAATGAGATTGCGCGGGGTCGACGAAATATCGCGGAGGGCGAGTTTTTTCCCTGCCTCCCAGATCCCTTGCATCTGGCGCAAGCTCACCGTTTCGTACGGTGTCGTGCTGTCAGCCATTCCGTCCACTGGACTCACGTCGGCATAGCGATCGACCACGACATCGCCCGACGAAGGGTCGGTCCTCGTCACGACGATATTGTCGTCGCTGTACACGAGTTTCCCATCGGCGGCGCCGCCCGAGCCTCCTCGATCCTCGCGCAGATTCCCAAAGGGATCCACGAAAAGACCCTGCACATAGCCAGTCCACTTGATTTCATTGGTTCCCTCAAACGTCGAGGGGTAGAAGAAGGCTTGGAAGAGCGCGCCTTCTCCTGTGGACGAGGAAGCCAACACGGAAATGGAGGTCCCGGACGCGGCTTTTTTCAGAATGGCGGCAATGGCTGCATTAATTTGCCCTTCGAGATCGCCGCCTTCCGAGGCATCGAAGTACGTATCCGGCACACAGTCCATATCGAGATCCCACTCCGGATTACTGGTGCTCGCCCCGCTGCCGAGCTTCGATCCCGTCGGATACGTGCAGGCCTGTGAGCCGGTGAGATCGACCGCATTATCGTTGTTCCGATCCTCGAATCCACCATATTTCGCTGCCGAGGCCAACAACGCCGCTCCATTGGGACCACCCATGGCGTTGACCGCATAAAAGGCGACAGATTGGGTGCCCGAGAGATCACTCCGCAGATCGTTTCTTCGCCCGTAATAGGCGACATCATCTAAACGGTCGCCAGCAGCTTTGGCATTAGCAGCAGTCATGCTCAAGGGCGCCTGAGTATAATCAACCCCGATATTGGTGCCGGTGAAAAGATTGCCGAAGGGCGATTGCAAATCGGGCACATCGCCGTCAAGCACTCCCTTACCCGGACTGATCATCAAGACGAAGCTTTTACAACAGCGGACCGTCTGATTCATGCTGACAAAAAAGAAGGGATCCCCTGCCGCCGCGATCCCGCCTGAGCTGTAGCCGGTCGACCACGATCCGCTGTTGCTATAGCAAGGCCCCTGGCTCTTTCGGTAGAGGCACAGTCCTTCATACAAAGATTCAGCGATGGGTGCATTGGCTGCCGTATGCTGGTTGCGGATATTGGTGACTGAAGCAGCGTTGAAATTCTGGTCAAAGGTGAACTGGAGACTACCCCCTTGGCCGGTGCTGGCATTGACGAACATGACGGCAACATGCATGTTGTCGGTCCGCATCTTCTGGAAGAGTCCGAGCGACCGATCTCGCTGATAGCAAATCAGGTGGCCGGCAAACAAGGGATCTCCTACAATACAATTGTCTGAAACCGAACCCGTCCCTGACGGGCTATTAGGCTCGGTGGTCAGATCGACTTCGAGGTTGTACTGGTTCGCTGGGGCAGTATCGAACGGCGATGCTGTGACTTTGCCGGTTATTTTTGTGCTGTCATTGATGAATAGGGTCCCCTCACCCACTCCAAAGAAGATCCCGGAGGCAATGGTCACTGATGCAGGGAGATCGACAATCGCCACCGGCAGGGAGGTCGGCGTTCGGCCTGCCAGGGTTCCGTTCGGCACGAACTTCACAAAGCGCCAACAGCTCTTGCTATTGCTCGCACAGGTATTCGTGCTGCCGTTTTCACCTGTCTTCGGATCGGCGTCGAGCGTATTGGCCGTGCCGTCCTGGTTCGCCTGCGCCGGAATTGGCTCTCCACCGACAAGCACTTGATAAATTGTCTCTTTCTTCCGCGTCGTCAGCCAGTTGAGAAAATTGCCATCCCAATAGCTATTGCCACAGGCGGCGGAGACCGAGGCTTTGACGGAGGCGTAATTGAAGCTGTTGGTATCGGTCGTATAGCACCGCAAGGAATCGAACATGCCGTAATAGGACTTGGTCGAGTCGAAGGTGTCCGCCGGCGACGCAACCGGCGACGTACCCACCGTCGTATTAATCGCCACCCCATTGTTGTCAGCGGCGACGAGAGGGTCACCGGATGCACCAGTGACCGTCACGTTGGCTGAATACTTGAGGTCCGTCGCCGTCCCGGCTTTGAACGAAATCCAATATCTCTGATTGGTGCCGCTGTAGGCGGCTTCGAGGGTATAATTCCCCATGTCCACGAGGAACAGAATGTTCGGTGGCACGGCCTGGCTAAGGAAGATTGGATAGTTGGTGTAGTCCGCCATGTTCTGAGCGGACACCCCCGCCGGCATGCCCGCCAGCATGAGCGCGCTGAATGCCCCGGCGGCCAGGAATCCGTATCCACGTGTCGCTAGACGTCCTCGCTTCATAACATCCTCCCGGTGTTGCTCGAAGGGCCGGCAGTCGTGCCGCTCCTTCATGGGAGCAGGTGAAACTTCGCTACGCGTCACGATTACAGTTTTCTCGTACAGCCTTCGTTGTAGAGACAGGCATAGATGGCAGCGATGCGGCTGCTCATGCCGGTGGCCGTATTCGTGGCCACACAGTCCACGCTGTAGAACATATCCATGCCGCCCGCTCCACCCCCCACGGCCGTTCCGTCGTAGGCGGCGCCGAACTGCTGGCCCGACCCAGCCCGCTGCTTGCGGTAGAGAAAGTCAATGTCTCCCGCCACGGAATAGGCCCCGACCGTTTGGACCAAATTAGGCACGGCGGCGGCGATGCCGGCGGGGAACGGCGGTCCGATCGGCGCGTCGGCGACCGCGGTCGGATCTCCGTTGATTTCTTTTTCCAGCTGGGCCTTATTGCTGGAAGGCACCGGCCCCGGCGGGGTTTGATTATCCAACAGCGCCGTGGGCTCAGACGTGGCGTTGGACACATCGAGCACTTGCTGAATGACTTTCACCCCCGTCGCGATACAGGAGTCCGCCGCTGCGGAGGAGGCCTCCATTGAACTGGCGAAACCTGCTACACGGTTTTCAAGCCCCGTGATCGTCATGGCGCCAATTCCAAGGACGGTAAGTATCAGCATCAGCATCAGGATGCTGATCATCGCAATGCCCTGTTGGTTCTCCCTGAAACGCGGCCCGTGAATCAAGAGGCTGTAGTGCGTCACGCTCCTGCTCCTTAGTGTCTCAGATTGCGAAGTTCGATCGTCCGGGTCAGCAAGCGCCGACGGGTCGACGTATAGGGAGGTGTCAACGTGGCATAGTCCCCCGACACAAACAGGCCATCCGAATGGAGATGGTCGCTCACCTGCAGCGCTGTCCCCTGCGCCGTTTGCTTATTACTGTCTCCGAATCCCTGATCCGCTCTCTGTTGCCGCCCGACGATCGTCACCTGGGCCAGCTGAATTTTGTCGGCTGTCAGCGGCGCTGTGGCCCAGGCGTTATTTGTCACAAAGTCCGCCTGGTCAAACCCGGCTGCGCCGCCCTGGTTGTCGATAATGCCGTCGGCGGTGCCGCCGTTGACCGCAGCGACGCATCCGTCGCACCCGTAGGCAAACTGGATGTCCTCGATTTCGTCGGCAATGGACGTGCACCGGCTCCCTGCCGTCGTACAATCCAACACACCCGCCGCTATCCCTCCGGCCACTCCGCGAACCAGGCACGGTGACCGCCCAGCGCAGAGGCCGGTCGGATCGGGAGGCGGAATAATTTGATAGGTGATGCATTGCAACAAATAGATCGGTGTATTCCGCTTCAATGCGACCGGGGCTGGAACCGCTGTCACCGTCAGGTTGGCGCCGCCTGCGGCCGTCACCGTCGTGGTGATCGCCCCGCCGATCGAGATGGTCGCACTCGGCGCCGTGAGGCTTCCGCCTGCTTCGCTCGCCATATTGGTGACCGCGGCGGCCGAGGGAAGAGCGAGCAGGTTAAACCCTATGGTCGTATCGCTGTTGAGTATCCAAGGTGGGTCCGTGGCGGTTCCCACCGGATTTCCTACCGGCACCACCAGGCTGATCCGATCCGGTCCGCGATCCGGGCCGGCCGGGGTATTATCCGCGGGCACGATGGCGGTGGAACAGTTCCCGACTGGGCCATTCATCCCGAAGCCAGCCTGCCGGATATCTCGGAACAGAAATTCCATCGCCACGCGGACATTTTGTTGCGTCTCAATCGTTTGTTCGTCCGTGGTCAGTGCTTTACTGGAGGACGTCAGCACCGCGAAACCGGCGGCGATGACGGTCGTGGCTACCAAGGCGCCGACCATGAGCTCGATGAGCGTCACTCCGTGCTGGCCGCCCCGAATATTCCCCTGCGTGACCATGAATGCGCTCTCTCCTCTGTCCCTCATTCCGGAGAAATCGTCGTCGTCAACACGACTTGCTTGGGCCGAGCCGTTTTGGTGTTGCCCGACGTGCCGGTCCACGACACCGTTGCCGTGACCGGATATTGATTCAACAGCGTCGCCAAAGTTCCCACCGGCGTCGCAGGCACGGTGATCACTCCGCGCACGTTCACCAGCCCTGACGCCTGTGGATTGCTGAGCAGTGCCACCCACTGGTCGCAATCGCCTTTTGCCATCGCCTGAGTACCTGCGTTCTGTGGACAGGGAGTGGCATTGGACGTATCGATGCCATATTGCGCGATATTTTTGCGGTTGTACTGTATCCGTTCGATCATCTCCGCAGCCAAGTTGGTCGCACGGGTTAACTCGGTCGAATCGACGTTGCGAGTCAAGGCAATCCCCTGCATGGCGGCAACCCCCAAGACGCCCACCGACAGAATCGCCGCGGCTATCATGCCTTCGATCAGCGTGAAGCCTGACTGATGATTGATCCTGGACATTTGAATGTGCGCTCCCGATGCCATGGCCTCTATTACGAACAGACACTGTCCTGGCACCAATTGACGACGCCTCGCGGAGTCACCTTCATCGCAAATTGGACGCCCTTGTCATTGACCATTGCGAGTTCCTGGTTCAACGTCGGCCCAGGGCCGCCGGATCGCATGCCCCTTGAGTTAAACGACACGTTCGCCGTCGCGGCGGATGTCCACGCGGCGGATGGACCCACTTTCAGGTCCACGACATGCGGCAGCCGGATGCTGATGGAGGTCAATACCTGTGCCCCTGTCGCTGCATTCGTCGTCGTCGTCAGTACAGCTCCGTTGGTGATGCTGATGGCCACCGTCACAGGAGCATTTCGGCTTAAGGCTGCCATGCGAGCCAGAAGCA
>Ga0099828_10003057_pt1 | contig 11679 bp, 17 predicted proteins | sample CZO8metaG_2_FD_79338 | JGI IMG/M metagenome (GOLD analysis project Ga0099828, IMG submission 79338) | Vadose zone soil microbial communities from the Eel River Critical Zone Observatory, Northern California, USA - CZOApr15con2H1.8 metaG | ecosystem: Environmental > Terrestrial > Soil > Vadose...
CGAGCAAGAGCGAATAGCGATGGACGACGCACTCCACGCACTCCGTGCCCTGCGACTTCTGAAACAGAACTGATGAGCGCACTATGCGGCGGCGGCCTTGGGTTTGTCTAACTCGGCCAACAACTCGCGTATGCGCTCTCGTCTTTTGTCGTATTCGCTCAGTTCTACGTCTGTTAACCCTACAAACATAGCCGTTTCCCGAGCTTCGACCTGCTTTTCCAGCAGTCGGATAAGCTCGGCGTAGAGTTTTCCGGGGCCGTAGCCTTCCATAACGCACCCCCCTCTTGAGCGAGGCGGCATTACTCGGATGGCGGGAACGTTAGCAAAGGTTTGCTTGGAGATAAAAATGCAAACCACCCACTATATGGGTCATTCTGCGCAGGCACGATCTTACTCCACGTGATCCTGGCGCACGAAAGCGGCGTCAACCTTGCGCAGTGCTTCAACGGACTGCACATGCAAACGGCGGATGATCTGTTCGGGCTCCGAACGGCAGTCCGCGCATGGATCGGCTGATCGAAGCCAGCATTCAGTGGGCTGAAAGGATCATGCAGAAGATTGACGCTCGACTAAAGGAGCAGGCTTGATGATAGCGTTTGATGAGAATCTGATCGCGCTTCTGGATTCGCTCAGCCGCATAAAATCAACTCCGCTTCTGGAAAAAACGAACCGCCAAAACGACGATTATTACCAGTACAGCAATCTCAACCCAATTTGTTAGTGTCACACTGCCTCCCTGTTTCAATCGGCCTGATGACAAAAGAATACGCTTCCCTGCCTTAGCTTCGCCCATCTCGCCCCCGCTGTCGCTGCGAGCTAGGCCAGAGCGAAGTCTGAAAAATGCCAACGTTGTGTTCGCAAGTGCCATCATTTCGATGGTGCCGGTGCCTTCGCGGGCGCTTCGCTCCGATTGAAGCCCTCCTTGAATTGACAGCCTGAACAGTTTGGACGCAAACTTCCGCCGTGAAGCGGACCGTAGGAGAACATCTCGATTGGTTGCGCAGCAGGCTGGAGACGCTGAATCGTCAACTGGAGAGCGCCGGGCAGGAACAGACTACGCGCTGGCAGACCGAGATTCGCGCCATCGAATTGGCCATCGCCCACTACGAGGCAGCACTCAAGATTGAGAAACGTATTTCGACACGATCTGGGCGCGGCTGAGGCTCGGCCCAAGCGAAAGCCCTGTCTCTGCCCCAGCGGGAGGGTTCCTTGGGGGCAGAGACAGGGCTTTTTTCTTCGCGTTTGGCGTGGGCGGATTCTACGCTGGGCCTACCTGTGGAAAACGCACCCCTGTTGTGCAAAATTCCGCGCTGGGCCAGGGCCGGGGAGCTAAGTCCGAAAAATGGCGAAAGTTGTGTCCGCAAGGATAGCTTCATCGAAGGCCGGTAGGGTTTTTGGGTGCTTCGAGTCTAGGATCATGCTGGGGCAGGCGACCCCCATCACGGCCTGCGTTCGCCAAACCTTCAGTGCAGGGAAACCAGGTTGGGGTCATCGAGCCCTTCCGTTGGTGTCTACGCCGGGAGCGGCTCAGTCGAAACGTGTTTTGCGGTTTTAGGCACGAACTTTTCGAGCAGAGATCGGAACTTCGGTGGAGTTCTTCAGTCTCTTTCTCAAACAGCCCGCGTGGATCGGCGGCGGTTTTCAGTGCGTAACGCAGGTATGACAGCCGCATGAGCCACAGGGCATGTTTGAGGTCTTCTTCCTTGCGGACGTGAAAAGTGATCCAGCCTGAGTTGGGAACCCACTGGTGCTCTTCGGCAAGACCTTCTGCCAAGAGAGCATCGCGAACTGGGCGCGGGAAGGAAATGTCAACGATCCCGCCAGTGTGCACGTGTCCGAGTTCTGCGCTTTCGAAACGGAATTCCATTCCGCCAAAGTGGTGGGGATGAATCGAGATACTTGGCCACGCGGAGACTTCGTCTTCGAGCTTTTTCAGGTGCTTCATCATCCAAAACTCCATTGATTGCTTTTCGATGCCTGAGCACGACCGCTCGATTCAGCTAAGCATCCGAGCCGATCTTGTTAATTCTGAGGATAAAACTTAGGATTTCACGCGATGGCGACCAGACCGCTTGTAACCCGTTCATTGATGGACGAGTTTCTGCCGCATTGCGATTTCGGTGCGAGCTACGAGGTCCGCATCAACGCCCCCGCCTCGGTAGTGTACGAGTCGCTTCTACGCTCGGACTTCAGCGACGTATGGCTTGTGCGTCTCCTGATGAGCATCAGAAGTGGAAAGCGGCTGCCACGCAATCGTATGCCGGGCGACCTACGTCAGCGGCTTCAAGGCACAGGATTCGTCGTTCTGGCGGAAGCCCCGAACGAGGAGATTGTCATTGGTGTTGCGGGGCGATTCTGGCGTCCCGATGGCGGGCGGTGTATGGAACTCACTGCGAAGGATTTTGCCGGGTTTTCTCGCCCCAGCTACGCGAAGGTGGCGTGGAACTTCAAGCTGCGGGAAGAGTCGCCTCAGAGTACAGTTCTCTCGACCGAGACAAGGATCAAGTGTTTCGGACAAGCCGCGCTGTGGAAATTCCGAAGCTATTGGAGTCTGGTTGGCCCCTTCTCGGGGCTTATGCGCAAGGCGATTCTTAAGCAGGTAAAGACCGAGGCGGAAGCAAAGACTGCTTGAGATGCGGCAGCAGCCAAAGTCTGTGGTTGCTGTCCTAAGGTGCTCGGCTTCGGGCTCCGGTAGAGGTAGGCTGAAGGCATGTACACCACGACTAGAAAGATGGCTGGCGTCACTCTGATGACATGCAAGGAATGTGGGCACGCGATCAGCATGAACAAGATTTGTGAGAAGCCCATTCAATCAGCAACAGACATGTTGAAACATATGGCTGCCCACAACGCCTCCCGCGCCTTCGCACCAGTTGGGCGGGTCATCCCACCGGAACCGGAAGCAGTGCCCTTGGTTGAATTGTCCCGCGCTCTAGGTGTCCCAGCATCAGTGGATCGCTTCGAGCCCCCAATCAGTCCGTTGCCCCAGAGTGCAGACTCGACCGGATACTCCTTAGACCAGTTGAGGCTGTCTGAGGCTCTGTTAACGATTTAGGGAGTTGGCGGGCCGGATTCTGGCGACCGAGCACTGGGCTGGTACCCAAAGGCGAAAGCCCATCTGATCTGCCATAATCTCCCCATGTGCGGGCGCTATCGACTTTCCCGGAGAAAGCAGCTTGTTGAGGAGTACTTCGCCAGCGCCTCAGGGGAGGAAGACTGGAGTCCCCGGTACAACATTGCCCCTACTCAGCCTGTCCCAGTCATCCGCCAGAATCCCAAGGAACCCGTCCGGGAATTGTCGCTAGTCCGCTGGGGGCTCATTCCCTCGTGGGCAAAAGACTCGACTGCCGCCGCCAAGATGATCAACGCAAGGTCGGAAACAGCGGGCACCAAGCCCGCGTTCAGCGATGCGTTGAAATCTCGCAGGTGCCTGATCCCCGCAGACGGCTTCTATGAGTGGCAGGAGACGAGGAAAGCCAAGCAGCCGTACTGCTTTGAAGTCGGCGAAGGGGAGTTGTTCGCGTTCGCTGGAATATGGGACCGATGGAAGGCCGCAAGCGGCAAGACCGTCGAGACCTGCTCGATTCTTACCACGAGCCCGAATGCTGTGACCTCAGCCGTCCACGACCGCATCCCAGTCATTCTTGATCCGGATGGCTACGACCTATGGCTCGATCCGGGGATGAGGGATGTGAGTGTGGCATCCGAACTGTTGAAACCCTGCGATGCTCGGCTGATGCGGTGCTATCCCGTAAGCACTCGGATCAACCACGTCGCTAACGACGACGAAGAATGCTCTCGACCAATGGAACTTGCACAGATTCAGAATCGACTCTTCTTGTAGCGGGGCTGTGGGGCTATCCAATGTTCGTGGCAGGCATGGGCCTCCTTTAAGGTCGAGGTGACTTCCCTTGCCACGTCGGTCGAGGTGGTCGATCTTCCGAGGTTGCTGAGGAACCGCCCGAGCGATCTCGCATGCCTCGGCATCGACATCCCCATTGGGCTGCTCGACGGTCCCAGAGCGTGCGACAAGGCTGCCCGGAAGCTGCTCGGGCAGCCTCGCGGCAGCAGCGTCTTCCCTGCGCCATGTCGCGCCGCATTGCAGGTGGAGACCTACGAAGAGGCGAGCGCGATCAATCGGCAAAAGGCGGGGAGGGCGCTGAGCCGACAGGCAAGGCGCATCGTCCCGAAGATCAGGCTTGTAGGCAATGTCATCATCCCAGACTGCCAGCAGTGGGCGTTCGAGGTTCACCCCGAGGTCTGCTTCTGGGCGCTCAAAGGGCAGCGCCCCATGGCGCATAAATGGCGCATAATAAGAAGACCAAAGAGGGAGCAGTCGAGAGGGTCTCTGTTCTGAAGCCCGTCTTTCCAGACCTCGAACGGCACCTCGCTAACCGACCGCCTCACGTCGGCACAGACGATCTGCTGGACGCGGCTGCGGCGGCTTGGACTGCGCTGAGGCGGCTGCGAGGAGATATAAGCTGCGTCTGCACGCCAGAAGCGTGACGAGAAGGGATTATCGGTAGCGATCTTTTACTGACGCGGATTCAGCGAAACCGGAGACTGAAACCATACAAGTCTGTGGGTTTATGATGTGTGCTCCAACGGAGGAGGATGCTATGGCAGATCGCAGTGCGGCAGCGAAAAAGGCGGCTCAGACGAGAAAGCGCAGGACAGCAGGCAAGAAGGCGGCAAGAACTCGACGATTGAGAGCCGCAGGCAGAAAAGCGGCAAAGACCAGAAAGCGGAGAGAGGCGGGGCGGAAGGCAGCGGCTACTCGAAAGCTGAAAAAGGAACAGAGTGCGTCTGCGCCACCAACTCCGCAAGCGGAGGCACAAGCGGTGACACAGCCGGAGATTGGTGACGTTCAGCAGTGATCTGCAAGCTCAACGCGCTCGCGTAAGTGATGGATTTGATCCCGATTCCCGGCGCTGAAATCTACTATGACGACCGCTTCGTCCCGCCCGAGGAAGCAACCCAGTTGTTCAATACGCTGCTGGGCAAGTGCGCTTGGGAACGGCACAGGAACTCGTTCGGGCACGCAGTGCCCCGCGACGAAGCCTACTACGGCGATCCCGGAACGCATTACACGTATTCACGGCGCGAGTACAGGCCGCTTCCTTGGATGCCGGAATTGCTCTCGTTGAGAGCCCGCGTCGAACAGGCCACTCCGGTGGCGGCTTATGCCAATTTGAGCTTGCCGAAATTGGGCTACAACGCCGTGCTTTGCAATCTGTATCGGAATGGAAACGACAGCGTTGGGCTCCATGCCGACGCTGAACCGGAGATGGGACCTGTTATCGCATCTGTCAGTCTGGGCGTGGAGCGTCTTTTCCGGCTAAAGGGGAAGGGCGGAACCGTGGTATTCTCCGAAAAATTGCCGCACGGCGGCTTGCTAAATCATGGCGGGCAAAACGCAGAAGAACTTTAAGCACGAGGTTCCAAAAGAACCCGGTGTTACGCAGCCACGCATCAACCTGACGTTCCGGCGCATAGAGCACAAATAGACTGGTGTGGCTTGCAGCGAGGCAATCCGTACGCGCCCTGATGTGCATCGAACAGTAGGGTTCTCAAGCATCAGGTGCCGCATGGCAAAGACCAAACAAGCCGAATTGCTGAAAGGCTGGCAGGAAATCGCGAGATTCTTGGGTCCAGCCAGTCTCGGTAGTGCAACGCTGGGCAGAATCAGGGATGCCAGTCGAGAAACGAGGGCGGTACGTTTACTCCTCTCGTGAAGAATTGAACCGCTGGTTGGGGCGCGAATCTGCTGGCGAGCCCGTTCAGATCGCAACCGAAACCTCCGATCTTGCTGCCGATCTCAGGCGCGGACTCTCATATGTTCGCCAGCACTCACCTGTCCGCAAAAAGAAGAGAGCGGCATAGCCATCCAGCAAGACTCCATGCTGGGATTCCCTTAGCACGCACGTGCGATTCACGACCTTGGCCAAGCAGCCTAATTTACCCTTGAGCAGTTCTGGGGGAGGGCTGTTCGACGAGCGTCCCATCACTCAACGAGTCTGGGGCGCTTTCGTTTTTTCTCAGAGTGACTTCAGGCTGAACAGATTGTCCTCGGGGCTCGGTTGACACAGCCTCCCTTGCGTGGCAACAATCTGTGCCTATGCGCGATTTCTGCTGCCTCATCGTGCTGCTGCTTTGGGCTGCCAGCGGATACGCCCAGAGCAATTCCTACCTGTTCGTCTGGGCTGGCGACGATGCGAAAAAGAGCAGCGACTTCCTCGCCGTCATAGACGCCGACTCAAAATCTCCGCACTACGGCCAAGTAGTCGCTTCTGTCGCAGTCCCCGGCCCGACCGGAACGCCCCACCACACGGAACTGGATATGCCGGAGGGCGGCTTTTTGCTGGCGAACGCTTTCGAGAGCGGGCGCACGATGCTATTCGACCTGCGAGAGCCGCTGCACCCATCTCTCGCAACTTCGTTCGGCGATCTGGACGGATACATGCACCCGCACACATATGTCCGGCTGCCCAACGGCCATGTCCTCGCGACGTTCCAGTACCACGGTGGGCACGAACCCAAGTCTGATGGCGGCGGGCTGATCGAGTTCGACCAACGAGGTCATCTCATTCGCAGTGGCAGCGCCATGGACGCGGCAGCGAAGGGCGAACTCATACGCCCTTACAGCCTCGTGGTCGTCCCGGCGTTGGACCGGATCGTCAGCACGAACACGGCAATGCACGACAAAGATGGGGACAGCCGCACGGTACAGGTGTGGCGGCTCTCTGACCTGAAGCTACTGCGGACGCTGGTGCTGCCACCGGGGCCACGCGGATTGGAGCAGAAATTCCCCGGCGAGCCACACGTTCTGGCTGATGGAAAGACGGTGCAAGTCCATACGTTTTCTTGTGGGCTGTACCAACTAGAGGGCATCGACACTGACCAGCCTTCGGTTCGGCACTTGAAAACGTTTGAAGGAGAACAGTGTGACGTGCCGCTGCGAATCGGCCATTACTGGGTTCAAACGCTGTCCTCGCTGCACGCCCTCGCAACCTACGACATCGCCGACCTAGCCCACATCCGCGAGGTATCGCGGGTCACGTTCGACGACAAACAGAAGCCGCACTGGATCGCCGCCGATGCGGACAATCGCAGAATTGTTCTGAACTCGGGCGAATACGGTGAGCACCGCCTGTTCATGGTGAACTTCGATCCAAGAACGGGTGCCCTGACGCTCGACGGACGCTTCCGCGATGCGGGGAGCGAGAGACCCGGCGTCAGCATGGATGGCAAACTTTGGCCGCATGGATTCCATGGCGATGCGTACCCGCACGGGACTGTGTTTTCGCGCACTAAGGCTGCGGTGAGGAGCGCGTCGGTACGGGACTGAACTTCACATTTAACTTCGCTGCGGCGAACCTGTCGATCAGGGCCTCGGGAACAACGAGGTAGCCCCGGCGCAGACTGGGAAAGAGCACCTTGCTGAAGCACACCATTGTGCTCGTTTCATAGCACTCTCCCGTGCGGATCCGCGTGTTTGTCCCGGCGAAGAGGGCGTCTGCTAAGGAACGCCCGGCAGGGCGGTTTGCCGGCGATTGCAGCGCAACAGGCACAGCTGGCCCGGCGGTTAGGAGCCGAGCCCGTCGAAATCGACCTGTACAACCCAGAGGCTGTCCGCCGCGCCGTGGCCGGATCAGATGCCATATTCCGGCTGACGACCAAGTTCGGACCATTGATAAAGCTGCGCGATCGGCGGACCTGGAACGAGACGATGCGGCCTTCGCACGCTCGGCGCCCGTATTCTCGTGGACGCAGCGATTGCCGAGGGCGTGCCCACTTATGTGCATGAGTCGGTAACGCGGTGGCACTGGCAAGAAGACGCATGCTATTTCAGTTCGGCGCCGGCGCAAACTACTTTTCTTCGATTCATGTCCCTGATGCAGGACGCGCTGTTTTGGCAGGGCTTGATCTTCCGGCCGGCACCTACAACGTATGCGACGACCATCCGGTGACCTCTGCAGAGTACCTGCGCATTCTGACCACCTCTATGCAAGCGCCAAAACCCTTTCATCTTTCGGGCATATTTGGCAAATGGATGCTTGGCGATGCGTGGAAATATTTTTCGCGTTCTCAAAGGGTTTCGAACGCCCGCATCAAGCAAGTCTCTGATTGGAGACCGGCCGTCAAGAGCGTGTCCGAAGGTTGGCCCCTCATCGCCTCGGGACTCGCCCGACACGGCTAGTTCGATTCCGCGAAGCTCCCGCGCTGGAGGTCACCTCGACAGGGATCACCATTGAACCCCATAGTGTGAAACGGCGCTGGCAGATTTGGCCGTTAGCGGCGCGTCATTCACTCCGGAAGTGTGCCGGTCCGGTGCATGTGGCTGCGTGCGGGCAGGCTATCACTCGTATCATTCGCATGGTTCTGATGCGAGGGTCGTCGTCACCCAACTCGAGGCCTGCCAGCCTCAACAACAAGTGTCCCGATGGAGCTGAGCAGCATCCACCAGCCTCCAGATTGATGGACGGTAGTATTACTTTGGCTTTGTGTTTATTCCTTCTTTGGGGAAAGCAAGTCCGCGACCTTAGCGGCCAACTAAAGGTTCCTGCGGTCGACGCATTTTGAGCACGCGCTCTACAATGGGGCTATGAGGATCCTCTTGTTCAGCGGTAAGGGCGGCGTGGGGAAGACGAGCCTGGCGGCAGCCACCGGCGTGAAACTTGCCAAGCTGAACTACCGCACGCTGGTGATGAGCATCGATCCGGCGCACAGCCTTGCGGATGCCTTCGACCTGGACGCCGAGCTCTTCCATGTCCAAACGTCGGACCCCTTGCCGATCAGCGACCGCCTTTGGATCCAGGAGCTTAACATCCAGAAAGAGATCAAGCGCCACTGGCAGGAGATCTCTTCCTATGTCACTTCGGTGCTGCGCACCACCGGGATCAGCGGCGTGGAGGCCGAGGAACTCGCGATCCTGCCTGGCATGGAAGAGCTCAGCGCGATGATGTACATCAACCAGTACCGGCGCGAGCAGCGTTACGATGTCATCGTGCTCGACGCGGCGCCCACGGCCCCCTGTGTGCGGAGATACGCTCCGAACGCTTCCCGCCCTGACGAGTTACTTTTCTACATTTTGTCGCCTACGTGTTTTCCACAAGCGGCGTGAATTTCACAGGTTGCCCCGGGGCGATCCGTGGGGTAAAAAGAATGGCGGCCGGCCTAGGCGGGGGGCCCGCGAAAGAAGGAAACTCGAAGTGATGGACCCGCAATGCTCCAGCCCGTCGATGATACACGGCGATCTGGGCGACATAATTTCCCAAGCATTGACGTCCGCGGCGGATTCCCTTGCCGGGACGCCAGAGTCAAAGTCAAACCGCAAGCGCTGCGAACTACCGGGGTGCGAGAAAGAGTTCGTTCCCGACCGCCGGACCCAGAGGTGCTGTTCACGCAAGCACACTCAGCGACTAGGTAGCATCCGCCGTACTGAGCGGCGCCGCAAAGCGAGGGGGGTCCAAGCGCCCAGAGTATGCGCTAATCCCGAATGCCCGCTTGTTCCCCCTGTCTTCACCCCGACCCGCCCGACCAAGAAACATCATTCAACCAAATGCGGGAAGCGTGCCTACTATCTGCGTCACCGAACGGAAGCAATCGCTGCCCAGTCGCAAAGATATCAGCTCCACCGCGATGAAATCCTGGCCCGCATAAAGGAGCCAGAGCAGCGAGCCGTTCGTGCAGCGGCACAGCGGAATTACCGAAAACTGAAACCTGAGAAGTTTCAGCGATACAAACAGAATGCCAAGAGTCGCAAGCAGAAGGCGCGGGCAGCCGAGGCTCGAGCTGGTGGCAGAGGCCAAGCGCCTTCTCACCGTTATCGGCACCACCGCTGTGGCATCAAAGAAAAAGCGCGGTAGAGACCGGCAAGACAAAATAGCAGCGAGAGTTGCAGAGCTGAAAGATGCTGGCAAATCTTGGGCTAAGTTAACGACTCAAATCAACCGGGAAACCGGTGAAAAGGCAACCATGGACCGCTACCGCTCGCTCTACCGATCGCGACGGGGGAAAAGAACCACCCCCCTGGTTAAAATTCCCGCCTCAACCATGGTTTTTATTCCGCTGAATTATTTGTATCCCCCCAACAAAACGGACACCTGTAAAAGGCCCGTTTCCTGCCCGCCGCAGCTCCAATCTCTGAAGTTATGAGGCCTAGGTATCAACCCCAGGTTACCTTTCTCCATTTTGTCTCATCCAGGCGCGTTTTCCACGGCCGGCGCCGTTTCATAGGGTTGACCGGGCGCACTGGCGGTGAAGCCCGAGTCAAGGTGGCCCAAACCGCGGTAGTGGTGCAGTTTGAAAATCCACAGGGTAGCAATCGGTCTCGGCCTGTGGGAAACTGTGCTCATGCCAAAGCGTAATCTCAGAATCGTGCAGGAAATTGCTGGCGTACCGGTACTCGGGATTTGCGAACACTGTAACAAGCAATTCCCGGCAGATGCTCACGTTATCGGACAATTAGCAAAGGCAGAGGCTTCCATTCGAGACAAATTCCAGTTCCATATCTGCAAACCAGAGGACGCCAGCCAAGCCGCTGCCCGGATCGTGAGAGAAGCTACAGAAGACAAGTGAATCAATGAGGTTTGTCACTGCGACTCTGATTGCGTAACCTCGCCATCCTTACCCCAAACTGCGCAAACAGCGAGTCGAACGTGCCAGAATCAACCATGTTTTGAAGTAATGACGTAGGGGTCATTGGCGTCCCCATCTTTACGCAGGGTTTCCGACAACGGCGGCGCCTCTTGGACAGAAATTACCGGGCCGTGGTATCCACGCTACATTACAGCTCTTGCCGTCGATCCTACCGATGATGCCGTCGTGTACCTCACCCTCGGCGGATTCGGCACAAGCCACGTTTGGAGAAAGGCGGATTCGGGCAACAGCTGGAAGGATATCGGGTCCGCCTTGCCGGACGTTCCATACAATGACGTGGCGATTAGCACGCGGACCAACCGTGTCGTAGTAGTGAATGACATCGGCGGGGTGTTCGAGACCCTGAACCGTGGCCGCAAGTGGAGGCCTGCCGGCGATCTGAGTACCCTCCCGAATACGTTCGTTACCGGCGTGGCGCTGGAGGCTGGAGTGGATCTGACGGTCGCGACCTACGGGCGAAGCATGTGGCGCCTACCCGGCAAGCGTAGTGGGGAAGGCGGTCATGGTCGGCGAGGGAGCTGCCGATAAGAGAACGGATCGTAATCGGGGCGCCAGCTGATCTGCAGGTTGGGCAACGTGTTCGTGCTCCGCGGCGCGCGTGAGGCTGCCGGCTTTGGCCACAGCGCAAAAATATCGGAGCTGATGAATTTGCATGATTCCCAGATCGCAATCGAATAAAGGCTGATTCCCAGCCGTCAGTATTTCCAATTCTGCCCGAGGCGCAGCCTATAACAATGATAGAGACTATATCTTAGACTTATGCACCACCGCGCGCTAGACTCTTCGCCTAAAGGAGGACGTATGCCACGCAAAGAAGTGGTGGTCAAACACGGCGACGTCAGCAAGCGCGTGGGCGTGGAAGTCATCCGCGCGCGGGGCGTCGACGTGGACAAGCTGATCAAGATACTCATTGCCAACGCAGCCGCCGAATTCGCCAGCACCTATTACTACTACACCATCCTGCGCATGCATCTGGCAGGTTATGAAGATTACAAAGAGATCTGCGAAGATGCCCGC
>Ga0099828_10003070_pt1 | contig 11657 bp, 14 predicted proteins | sample CZO8metaG_2_FD_79338 | JGI IMG/M metagenome (GOLD analysis project Ga0099828, IMG submission 79338) | Vadose zone soil microbial communities from the Eel River Critical Zone Observatory, Northern California, USA - CZOApr15con2H1.8 metaG | ecosystem: Environmental > Terrestrial > Soil > Vadose...
GCTTGGCCGGTGATCCACCCGTAGCACAAAGCCACGTCCAGCGCATCTGAAGTGTTGATCGAAGAAACGTCGGAAGCCTTCTTGAAAAAACGAATCCATATCCCGTTTGATTTGGAAGAGTTCCTGGCTAGCCACTTGTTCCATTCACTTGCCGACCGGAACTCGGCTATCACGTCCATGCCACCGAAAAGGGTGGGGAGGCCATTGTTTAGTTCCCGGGCCGCTCCGACCAAATTTCGCTCTCCACTGTCAGCGACCCAACAGAACCGCTGAAGGGGTACCGCTGAAGGTAATGCATTTATGAAGCAGGGGCTTCCTTAACTCAGAAGTCGGTTTAAGACGACTGAGATAGGTCAACGCTTGTTCGGGCGCGAGATTCCCAAGGGTCGAGAGACTCAAACAGACGAGACCCTACGGGTCTATCAGGACGGGTCGAGGTTTCAATGGTAAAGACGATTCTGGACAGTTTCTGTGTCAAGAGCGGAATCTTTTGCTCTCGGTGCGAGGAGAAGCTGAAGAAAGGGCAGATCACTGACCTAGATATCCGGGTTATTCGTAGTATTACTGAACTTGAAAAAGAGAACCCGACTCTCCAGAACGTCACTTTCCACAAGGCTGTTGAGGCGGGCGACATAATGGCACTCATGGTCGATCGCAGAGGGATGGACACGTTTCTCGCGAGTGGCGCCAAACTGGCCAAGAATCTAGGCGACCGCGTCGGTAGACGGGTGAAGGTCCTCAGTCAAGGAGGAGATGATAGAGACTTTCTTGAGGGCCTTTTCATACCATTCTCGATCCTAACAATCAACACTATCTGGCTCCCGGATGGCAGCCGGGAGACGAAGGTTATCTTGAATGGTCGTAGGCCGAGGAGGAACCCGGTGGATTTTGAGGTTGTTAAGAAGCTCGCGCGTGAACTGAAGAGTCTGACGCTTAGAATAGAGTTCGAAGACTACTGATCTTCCCATGGGAAGCCCCTCCGATCGTTACGATCTCATTACTGTTGGAGCGGGAGTCGCCGGGTGCGAAGCGGCCCTAGAGGCGGCGAAAAAGAACGCTCGAGTTCTCCTTCTAGAAGAACATCCACAAGTTGGCTTGCCTAGCCACTGTTCCGGTGTTGTGAGCCTCTCAGGACTAGTCCTTCTGGGATTAGAAGCACACTCGAGTTTTAGCCAGAAGTTGATTCATGGCGCCAGATTCTACCCGCCGCACGGTGAATCGATAGAAGTTCGAAAGAAAGATCCTGTTGCGCTTATTCTGAACAGGATGAAACTGGACCAGTTTCTTGCGAAGCAGGCTGTGGCGGCTGGTGTGGAGCTTCGGGCGAAGACTCGGGCGTCCAAGTTCGAACGGACAGCTGATGGTGATGTCCTAACGCTTGCAGATGGGTCGAAGGTTGCGAGTAAAGTCGTCATCGATGCGAGTGGCGCGGGAAGCAGGCTGCCGGAACAGGCTGGACTTCAGCCTCCTGATTGGACGCAGATCCTGCCGGGCTTGCAGTACGAGCTTGTCGACATGAAGGAGCAGGGTGATCTGGTTGAGCTCTTCTTTGGGTCAAAAAGAGCGCCAGGATTCTTCGCTTGGAGCATTCCAACCGGAAAGAACAGCGCAAGAGTAGGTCTCGCCTCGAAAAAGGGCAATGTCAAAAAGTTCTTGGATGATCTTGTCAAGGAGCAGTGGCCGAAGGCGACGGTCGATGCGACTAAGTCGGGATCAGTATTGGTAGCTGGACCGATAGCAAGATGCTGGTCTCCTGGCTTCATCGCGGTTGGAGATGCTGCTGGACAGGTGAAACAGACGACTGGTGGAGGGATTGTTATTGGAGGCTATTGTGGAAAACTAGCTGGGATCGCAGCAGCTTCAGCTGCCGCTCACAATAGAGTCGAGGCTGACCGGTTTCTAAGAGACTATGACATTCAATGGAGGGAGAAGTTCGGGTCCGACCTGCGAAAGATGGGTCTAGCAAGGAAGTTGTTCGCGGGACTATCGGATGAGACTCTCGATCGATTATTCTCGGTCTTGCGGGATAATGTTTCAGAGATCGAGATGGAGGGAGACATGGACTTTCAAGGAAAAATAATCACCCGTATGCTGAAGAAGAGAAAGGTCGCAACCCTCTTACCGCGCGTCGCAGCGGACGCGGTCAAGGCCATATTTTCCTAACTCTATTTGGCGTTGTCAGGGCCGAACAGCGCCATCTTGTAAGGGAAGAGTTCCGCTCGGAATACTTTGTTCTTCACCGCAGGATCATTCAGCATGATCTCACGCGCCTTCTCAACAGTTTCCGCGTTGAAGAGCACAATTCCAAAACTGCTATTGTCAGTGTTCTGCGTACGCCCGGCGAGAATTACCACGCCATCGCTGGTAAGTCGTTTCAAGTAGCTGAAATGTTCAGAGACAATATGCGATTCGAATTCGGTAGAACCACTCGTTAGCATATCATGGCGTACAGGCTGGATTCGATACAGAAATTGACCCAACTCTCGCAATAATCTCCTATAGATCCGATGCCTTCGAGGGGTTCTAGTTGCACGGTGAACTATTTTATCTTGCGGAATCGGCATTGCCCAGATTCGGGGAAGTCAGTTACGAAAATTCTTGTTGTGGGATGCGGGAAAGTTGGCTCGGAAATCGCCCGAGACTTAGCAAGATCGACGGAAGTTGATTCTGTCATTGCTATGGATGCTAGCTCTCAGAACCTGAAACTACTGAAGAAACGGGTCCCAAAGAAGGTCCAGACCGTTAGGCTGAGCATATCGCAAGAGCCGCGTTTTCATGCCCTTCTAAGGAAAGTCGACCTTGTTTGCGGGGCTCTACCCGGCAGGCTTGGATTTGATCTGATGACCGAAACAGTCAAGGCGGGCAGAGATACGGTGGACATTTCCTATACTCCGCGAGACGCCTTCCTCCTTCAGCGTAAGGCGAAGGAGGTTGGTTGTCGGGTTGTGCCTCAGTGTGGTGTAGCGCCTGGTTTCACAAACATGTGTGTTGGTAATGCTTCGAGGAAGCTGGATGAGATGAAATCGGTGGAGGTCTTTGTGGGTGGTCTTCCGGAGAAGCCAGAACCTCCTTTGAATTATCGAATTGTGTTTTCTCTTGAGGATGTTGTGAACGAGTACTCTCGACCTGTACAGGTCATCGAGGAAGGTAAGCGGAAGAAGGTTAAAGCGTTGTCCGGGCGCGGTCACATAAGCTTCCCTGAAGTTGGGAAGCTGGAATATTTTCTCACTGATGGCCTCGGGTCTCTTCCGAGAAGTTATCCGAAAACTAGAGAAATGCACGAGTTCACGTTGCGGTATCCTGGGCATGCGGATATGATGCAAACACTTCGGGTCCTGGGCTTCTTCGAACGTAAACCGGTTAGGATTGGTAGTGTTGAGGTGGAGCCTCGGCAGCTGACGATAGAGCTGCTTCGCGGGGCAATGTCGCAGGGGTCTTCTGAGGATTTTCTGGCCTTGAGGGTTGACGTGAAGGGCTTGTCATGTGGGAAGAAGATTCATTTCAGGTATCAGCTTCTCGATCACTATGATCGAAAATCAGGGGTCTCGGCGATGGCCCGGACGACGGCCTATCCATGCACGTCCGTTGCTCTTCTTATGGGCTTTGGGGAGATCAGAGAGACGGGAATTATTACTCCGGAAAAGATCGCACAAGACGAACAGCTATTCGAGTTTGTATTAGATCGGCTGGCCAAGCACGGCGTAAAAATGAAAATGACTACGTTCAGCTAAGGTCTAGATTGAAAACGTTTCAAAGATCCCACTTACCTAAGAGAATTGTGCCCTTGAGGCAATCTTGCGAATAATTCTCTGATTGTGGCTTGAAGAGGGGGAGCACGTCTTTCGGAGGAAGAAAAAGTGGGGAGGTTGTCGATGCCTGTGGAGGTGGTGTCAGATGTTCGTGCTGCGAATATCGCCGCTGTTACCGCCGCGATCGGTCGACGCGTTCTTCCACTCGTTGATGATGAGGCCTTGGCCGCCAGCTGCGTAGTGGAAGAAGAATGTGGTCACTGGACACGATCCCGAACCCCCGAAATAGCAGGGTGTGAAGTGGCTGTCAATGAATCCGCTGGTCGTGCAGGGCGTGCTTGGGGAGCCTGCCACGCATGAAGGATCAAACGACGTCTGCGTTTCAGTGGCTGGAAGCGGGATGACGAAGTAGCCGTGCAAGCTTCCAGTCACGCCACTGTTCACAGTTCCCTGAGGAGTCGATGAGGTCTCGCACCCGCCAGGGCTGAAGTTGGTGGTTGGAGAATCGCTCGCTGGGGTTGTAAAGCTCCCGTCCTTGAACTGCTCCACTATCGAGAATGCGCCGTTCTGACTGAACACCGTGAAGTGTCGATTGAACAGATCATTCGCCCAGTCGTTTCCACAAGTCCCAGAGTCGGTGGAACCACTGGCGTACGGCCCGTAGTGCTGTGTCGAGGTTCCCGAGCTTGAGGAGCTGGGCTGCGTCCGGGCCGCTGAGATAGATGAGTGGAGTGGGGTCGGAGCCGCGGAGGTCAGCGAGTTGACCAGCGTGGTCAGGTCTATGGTCGAGAACGTGTCGTCGCCAACACTGTTGATGAGGGATGTTATGAGATCTGTTAGGGATGCGCTAGTTGTCGCCGTTTTTGGTGTCCCTGCGACAGTTGATAGGCCGCTGATCCCTGTTACCAGTAACGCTGAGATAGCAAGAACTGAAAGTTTTCTGAGATTCATCATTTTTATTTTCAACCGGTATGGCATGGTGTTGAAATATATGGAATGTTACATCGAGCAATATTTTCGAGATTCGACATATCGAGATTGGGAATTTCCGAAAAATGAGATTCTCGGATCCTGATATGTCGCAGGATGATACTTTCGAGCCCAGTAGTGCCAGCTTGATCGCGAACGATATTATCGAATTCTGAAATATCATGATGGATTGTTAGCTGGATGGTTATTGCAAGGTATATACGAGTGAAAATTTGGAGAGACCATGGGAGAGAAATGGATTGGTGAAGAGTAAACTGTTTTTCGATGTAGCTGCATCTCTCGACGGTCTTATCGCGCCTGAAGGAATGGACATGGCCCACGCGGCCGACCCGGAATACAAGCAGTGGCTTAGCCTATGGTCGAAGTTGCAAGGTTGGGTGTTCCAGCAGAAGTTCTTTCGAGAGAACCTCAAGCTCGGCGAGGGTGGCGAGACCGGTCGTGACAACCGAATGCTGGAAGAGACTTTCAAGCGAACTGGCGTGAGCATTATGGGGAAGAGGATGTTCGAGGGGGGAGAACGCTTCTGGCCTGAAGAAGCGCCGTTTCACACTCCAGTCTTCGTCCTGACCCATGAAGTTCGGAAAGACTGGGTGCGCCCTGGTGGCACTACTTTTCACTTCGTGAATGATGGTATTGAGAGTGCGCTTGGACAAGCGCGGAGAGCAGCTGGGAACAAAGATATTCGGATCGCTGGAGGTGCTAAGGTTATTCAGCAATATCTGAACGCTGGATTAGTTGACGAGTTCACGATCCATTACTCGCCAGTGTTTTTCGGTGGCGGCGAGCAACTGTTTTTGGGAATAAACAAGGATGTTAATGTGAAAATCAAGGAAGCAGTTGCATCCAAGAACGTTACGCACGTCACGTTCCAGGTAGAGAAGTGAAACGATTCCGTTATATCGATAGATAGGGCTTCGGCCTAAATTGCCTGGCCTTTTGGGCCCCTGAGAGGCACCGTTCGGAACTTCCCCTTCTTCTGGTGGGTCTCCTCGCACTGTCGGCAAAACGATAGTTGGAAGACTTCACCGTACAATCCTTTCGCGATTGCCCCTTTGCGTTTGCAGCCACAACCGCATCTACACTGATCCCTCACCGTCGATTTCGCACTGGAATCCGGCGGCTGCTGATGTTTCAAGGCATGCGAGGGTGGGAGAAATAGATGATTTAGCCTTACGTAACTGGCTCTGAAGTGGTTCAGATTAGTTTCCGTCTTACGCTTCTGTCTGGTCTCTTCCTTTCATCTTTCCACTGCTAGAGACATGTCCATGAGCAAACTTTGGGACATGTGGCTGATGGACCTTCGCGAGCCGATTCCCAAGAAGACCAAGTCTTCGCAGTCCCGGAAAAGGAGAAAGAAGTCGCAACGCAGTTCAGCGGCTCCTTTTGAGGCAACATTTTCGTAAGCGTCAAGTCCACCGGTAGCGACTAGATGCGTAGAAAATTCGTGATCAACCGCGACAAGAGCACCGCCTTAACTAGACGGCTAGCTTTGCAAGTTCCGTATATGTCCGGTTAACGAACTCGCGAGTCTATTACGAGACATCAGGGGCTGGAGAGCCCTTGCTCTTATTGCATGGAGGGTTCGGGACTGTCGAGGACTTTGCTTCACAGACGCCGGAGCTGGCGAAGCATTTCAGGATTATCGCCTTCGAACGGCCCGGGCACGGGCATACCGCGGATACCTCTGAACCCTTCAGTTTCGAGACAATGGCTGAGGTTACAGTAGACTTCATCGAAGCGCTGAAACTGGGAGCGGTGAACCTAGTCGGCTGGAGTGACGGGGCGATTATCGCCCTTCTAGTCGCTATCTCACGACCGGGGTTGGTCAAGCGTCTTGTTTCTGTAGGCGGGCTCTTCGATACCAACGCTCAGTCCAAGGAGGATCTGAACTGGATAAGCTCGCTAACGCCAGAGTCATTTACGAAGTCCGCATCGCCTCTGGTAAAAAGCTACGATGAAGCGTCCCCTGACGGTCCCGCTCACTTCCCGGTCGTGGTTGAGAAAATGAAGAGACTGTGGCTCAACGAACCCAACATTACAAAGGAAGAACTAACGAAGATTAGCACTCCTACGATGGTCATGGCCGGAGACGGGGAGGCGATTCCCATAGAACATACACTGGAGCTGTTCAGGTCGATTAAGGGAGCGCAACTATGCGTCATCCCCGGGACCACGCACTTCCTATTGTCCCAGAAACCGGACCTGGCCAATGGGGCGATACTGGACTTCCCAAAGGAGAAACCGAAGAAATAGACTGGGAAGACTTTACTTCTTGGGTCCTTTGAGCCATCCCCCGATGCCGAGTTCAGGCGCGTTCGAGGGCACGGTACCAAGGGTAACCTCTCCGTTGTCTGCCATCTTCAGACGTCTCCATCTCGAATCATGGGCCTTACCCCGGATCGTTCGTACTCGGAGGTAGTGTTCTACCCTCCCGCCCTCTTCTCTGCTTTTGAGGTCGAATATTCCATCGCATAGCGATTCGATATGTTTGTAGAACGCATCGGAAGCGACGCCGGTGGCGAACGCGTGGAACATGGAGATGTCAAGGGCTATTGCCCATGGAACGACTCGTGTCCGCCAATAATCAACAAGCTCCTTCTCTTCGTTGTACTCAAGAAGGAGGGCGGTATTGTCGTAGATGTGAAGCCGTTTCTTCGAGGCCTCCGGAACCTCTCCTTTGATGTCGTGAACGTTTCCAAGGCTCCAATCCGATACCTTGACTGAGCCAGCCCAGAAGGACCCACCAGGCCCAGTTTCTTCTGTTCTTTCCGGATCGTGGAAGGCACCGGTCGCTGCGGCATACGTGTCCATTATTCGAAACGTCTTGTCTTGCTCTAAGGACTTGAGTTTCAGCCCGAGCCTTGAGATGTCCTCTCGAACCTTAACGGGGTTGTGCTGAAAGGTGTGATAGTCGACCTTCACTCCCGACCGCAGTGCATTTGCGGCAATGCTTATCGATGTCTCATACCAAAGCGAGTCAGTGTCAAACTCGACAGCGTAGTGGGTACCGTAGGAGAGGCCGCTTGGGACAATTTCTCTCAGCATGGGAAGAAGAAATGTGTTAGGCAAGCGTCTTTTCGGAGATTAGTTAGAAGAAGCTACTCTCTTAAGTTGTAGTCCAGGATCTTTTTCTTCCTGACCCCGTCTAGGGGGCGTGGTTACTTGGCGCTGCCCTTCTTTCTCTAGGGCGACTTTTTTCCAGTATTCCTCGTGGAAGAAGATGGACGCGGTCTCCGGGACGAAGCTGGGAGGGGAGAGGTGGACTTGTCCTTTGCAAGACGATAAGCGTCCTTCCCGTCCTCAAAATCCTACCCGCAAAATCACATGAAGGAGTCCCATGTTTTCTCGGAACACGAAAACTAGATAGTCCAGATGCCAATCCCTATGAGCCCTGTCTAAGACGATACGACGTTGCTAGCTACCGAATATATCTAACGCCCGGTACCAGTTCTCCTCTCTCGCTCTTCTCAGAGGAATGAAGAACAAGCTTATCCGGATTCAAGCGCCGAGTGAGAAATGGTTGCAAAGAATAATCGACGCCCACGCGCATTTGTCTGAACGCCGAGACGACTCTCTCAATCGCTTCGCCCGGCGTAACGGGTTGAGCTACACTCTAGACGAGCTGCTGAGCACGATGCGAAAGCACAAGATCGTCCGCGGGTTGCTCCTCAGCCCGCCTCTGCAAGGAGGCAACCCCCTTCCAAACGACGAAGTCATCAGACTGTGCATAAGAAGCGGCGGGATGCTTGCGCCGGTGATTACAGTAGAGCCGAGTACCCGGGAAGTGAAGGGTGCAGTCAAGCTTGCGGAGGAAAACAGGAAGGAGGTGAAGGCGTTCAAGGTGAGGCTGGGTTACGTGAAGGCATCGGCGGAAAATGCTGTCTTCGACAGGCTCTACGACTATGCCGAGTCAGAGGGTCTTCCGGTTCTCTTCCACACTGGGGACACGGCATTCAGCAACGGTGACCTCACCCGGTCTCACCCGTTGACTTTGGATGGGTTGGCTAACAAGAGGGAGGAGCTGATAATGGTCCTCTGCCACTTTGGCAATCCATGGTTTGAGGATGTGGCCGAGCTCCTCTACAAGCACCCGAATGTCTACGCAGACATCTCCGGACTCATCACCGGGGGTCCGTACGCATTGAAGTATTCGAAGTGGCTTGCGACAAAGATCAGCGAGGCCATCTACTTTGCGGCCGGCGCGGAGAAGATCCTCTTCGGAACAGACTATCCGATCACCAAGCACTCGGAAACACTGGCCCTCGTGAGGATGCTGGAAGTGGATGAGAGTGACAAGGAGAAAATTCTTCGTCTCAACGCGGAACTGGTTTTCGGCCTATGACGGCCCGTGAGAATCTCGAAATCACAGACATCCCCAAGGGAAAGAGGGCGGGCCTCGAATGGATACTTGAGGAGAGCTTCGAAGGATGGTACCTAATGCACTCGAAGAGGACCCTTCGAGATATCGAGCTGGTCAGGGCAGCGATGGCATCAGGCAAACCTATCGGATTGATCATGCTGAAAATGCTAATGGAAAACGTCGGCTACGTGTACTACATGGCTGTCGCAAAGGCTAGCAGAAAGAAGGGGATCGGGAAACTACTCTTGGAAGACGCCCTGCGGCACTTCAACGACTCCAGGGTGAAAGAAGTATTTGCTAGCGTGGAGGAGGACAACAAACCTTCCGAGGCCCTGTTCGCGTCAGAAGGGTTCACACCAACGAGCTTCAAGGAAGTTTCCAAGAAACACGGGAGTCTTCACACCGTCAACATGTACAGGGAAATGTTGGTCGTCCCAGGCGAGGTCCTGTTGCGTAAACCAATTCCTTGACCGTGACCAAGAGTCCTGGCTACTTTCCTCGGGTCTTGGGTGTGAAGGCTATGATAGGGATGATCCTCTTGGTATTTTGTTGATACTGGGCGAACTGCGGGTAGAGTGAGGCTTGTTTCTTGTACACTCGCTCGCGTTCAGCCCCGGTTATTTCCTCTGCCTTTACGTCAATCGTCTCACTTCCGACTTCGATTTTCACATCGGGGTGAGCCTTGAGGTTGTGATACCAGTCGGGGTTGGTAGGGGCTCCTCCTTTCGAGGCGAAGACGATGTATCGGTGGCCGTCCTTGAGGTACATGACCGGGTTTGTCCGTTGTTTTCCGGTCCTGGCTCCCTTGTGATTTATAAGTAACAGGGGCGCGCCTTCGAAATTGCCGCCTACCTTTCCATGGTTCTTACGGAACTCAGCAATAACTCCTGTATTCCAATCGCTCATAGTGATCAGCTGCTGTTGACTCGCCTTTAACGGGGATTTATTGACTATCATTGAGAAACTAGTCATGCGGTTCTGGGGGAGAGAACCAACGCCTCGATTACGCTAACGTGTGCTAACCGTCTCACGGCGTACTGGGCGATTCGATTCTGAGTTCAACGCTCCTTAACAAGTAGAAGTCGTACGGCGGGAAAGCTTAGACTCTTGCGCCGAGCTCAACTGAGCCCTGCCGTGGTGATTACTCTCAAATGAGCAAAGATTACAGTGCCGGGGTCCCGACAGATTTCCAGGAACGCGAGAAAGCAGCGAGGCCAGGATTGGCGATTGGCAAAGTTCGATGGTACACGATCGTCTCTCTGCTCATAATCGCGGCCTGCCTCGCAGAGTTCCTGACGGGCTCCACTCCGATTCTGATGGTCATCCTCAACCCGCTAGGATTTGTGGCCAACGTAGGGCTCTACGGAGGCGGAGCGCTTTTGATCAGAGAGGCAACCATCCGTTGGAGGAAGCGATGGGGGGCTGTGCTTCTCCTCGGAGGAGCCTACGCAGTAGGAGAGGAAGGCTTCGCCGCCAAGACGATGATAAACCCGAATTCGCCAATCATCGGGAATCAGCTCTACAACCACTGGGCTGGGGTCAACTGGATCCCACTAACCAACCTTACAGTTTTCCACGCGGCGTTCAGTATCGCGGTCCCACTAATCCTCGTGGAGTTACTCTTCCCAGAGACCAAGGGCCGCCGGCTGTTGGACAACAGAGGGATGGCCATCACTGGAGGATTGTACGGGCTGACCGTCTTCCTGTTGACTTTCTTCCTCGGTGACCCCTACGTGCCGTCTCTCGCAGTTGACCTCTTTCTTGTGGCTTATGCATCAGCGTTCATAGCTGCCGCGTATCTCGTTCCCAGGTCATTCCTTCAGGCTAAGGGAGAGCGACCTGACCGCCGCGAGCGCAACTTCATCCTCCTGGGACTTGGCTTCATGGCCGGGTTCTTCCTAGTCTCTGGAAACCTCGCCCCTGGAGGAGGCGTCGTGGCGCACCTTCTCTCGTGGCCAGTTACTGCCGCAATGATCATCCCCCTAGCCGGCCTCACCGCCTGGTACTTGGTGAGGCACGCCGGTCAATCTCAGAACGACCTCGTGAAGATCAACTTTGTCCTGGGGCTGACCTTGGTCTTCGTTCCGATTGACTTTGCCTTGGAGCTTACCGGAGATATCGGAGTCTTGGTATTTACAGCCATGATTATCGGGCTTCTGATCTGGCTGCGCCAACGATTCAAACATGCAGGGAAGTCTCCGCCCCTTAGTCATCATGTCACGTAGAAGGCACTAGATTGAGACTCTCCCTCGCTAAATGCTCGGGGAGTTTGTTGGTAAGGCCGTTGGCTCACTTTGCCGGGAGTTTCTTCCGGGTTGTCTTGGATAGTTGTATGGTAAGGGCTGCTTCGCGGCAGATTGGACACTGACAAGAAGGGTCTTCACAGTTGTCACAAGGGACTCGCAGAGAGGATTCACGGGCACGACAGGACATCAAGATGGTCCCCCTTGTAACATGTCGATTACAAAAGGCGATTGGTAGCCCGGGATGCCGCAGTTGGAGGAGTTTCGTCCTTGCATGTTCGATTAGGGCTTTAGAAGTTCTTGTTAGGCGGGGAC
>Ga0099828_10003072_pt1 | contig 11653 bp, 12 predicted proteins | sample CZO8metaG_2_FD_79338 | JGI IMG/M metagenome (GOLD analysis project Ga0099828, IMG submission 79338) | Vadose zone soil microbial communities from the Eel River Critical Zone Observatory, Northern California, USA - CZOApr15con2H1.8 metaG | ecosystem: Environmental > Terrestrial > Soil > Vadose...
CAAGAACATGACAACGGGGGAGGGAGGCATGATCACGACTAACGACGATGAATATGCCCAAGCACTCAGAATGATCCGGTCCCATGGAGAACAACGCCCGTACTGGACCGTAAGACTCGGCCACAATTATCACATGACCGAGATCGCCGCGGCTATAGGTCAGGCGCAACTCAAGAAGCTCCCATCATTTCTTGAGAAGAGGAAGAAGAATGCCGAGCTAGCCACAGAGAAGCTGGAAATGTCCGGCAAGCTGATACTTCCCCGAGAGCAAGAGAGTCGCAAGCACGCCTGGTACGTGTACACTGTTCGTCTCCGCGGGGTAAACGCGGCGAAGCGTAACAAGATAGTTGACAAGCTCTGGAACAAGAACATAGAAGCTGCGGTGTACTACTCGACCCCTGTTCACTCAACACCGTTCTATCGGGATTCCAACGTGGCACGTAGAGGCAAGCTTCCTGAGACTGAGAAGGCCTCCCGCCAGGTCTTCTCGTTACCCGTACATCCCCGTCTTGGCGAAGACGATATCGACTATGTTTCTGAAACGCTTCGCAAGATCATTGTCTGATTCGGAAATGGATATTAGATGATCTTGTAGCGCTGAAGCATTTCTTCGATGTCGGGTCTTGTCTGTTCTTTCAGCTCGTAGCTTACTCTCGCAGTGGGCTTCGAGAATTTGATGATCCGCCTGATGTCCGCGGGCGTTGCAATTATGACACTGTCACAGTCCGCCTTGCTAATCGTCGCTTCGAGATCTCGGACTTGCTGGTGCCCGTAGCCCATTGTTGGGAGCACCTGGGTCAAGTGACTATACTTCTTGAATGTGTCCTTGTAGACCCCTACAGCTGACTCTCGCGGGTCCACGATTTCTGAGGCGTGAAAGCGTTTTGCTGCTATGAATCCCACACCATAAGTCATGTCGCCGTGAGTGACAGTGGGACCGTCCTCAATGACCAGAACTCTCTTTCCTTTAACCAGTTCAGGCTTGTCAATGGTTATTTCCGAGGTTGCTTTGATGATGACGGCGTCCGGGCTAATCTCTTTGAGGTTTGATTCTACAATCTGAATGTTCTTCGGGTCTGCCGTGTCGACCTTGTTAATGATTCCGACATTGGCGAGGCGCACGTTAATCTCGCTTGGATAGTGATTAAGTTCGTCCCCAGGACGCAGGGGATCTAAAACCGCAAAATGGATCTTGGGCTGAATGAAGGGAATGTCGTTGTTCCCACCATCCCAGAGAATAACATCGGCCTCCTTCTCTGCTGCCGCCAGAATCTTTTCATAATCTATTCCGGCGAAAACCACGAACCCCCGCTCGATATGAGGCTCATACTCTTCTCTCTCCTCTATCGAGCAATCCGCCTTATCCAGATCCTCGAAGGTGGCGAACCTTTGAGAGACTTCCTTTGAAAGATCACCATAGGGCATTGGATGACGGATGATTGCTACTCGTTTCCCGTGGTCTCTGAGTATCCCAGAGAGCCTTCTAGAAACGGTGCTTTTTCCCGCGCCCGTTCTCACGGCGCCGACAGACACAACCGGGAGCTTAGAATGCAACATGGTACTCCTGGGTCCCAGCAATTCGAAGTCTGCACCTGCAGCCATTGCGATAGAGGCCTTGTGCATCACTTCCGAGTAGGAGAGGTCGCTGTAGGACAAGACGACAAGGTCGGCTTTCAACTCCTTTACAAGACGGGCGAGTTCCTCTTCCGGGAATATCGGAATACCTTTTGGATATCCTGCTCCAGCCAGTTCCGGGGGATAATTGCGACCTGCTATCCCAGGGATCTGCGTGGCTGTAAACGCTACCACTTGATGATTCGGAGAGTTCTTGTAGACAAGATTGAAGTTGTGAAAGTCTCGTCCGGCTGCTCCAAGGATTATGACTCTCTTCACGGCTAACTCTCAGCTTGATGTCGCTCGGGGTCCGAGCCAGCTATATATCTTGGGCCAACGGAGTACCCTCCTTGTCAAACATCTCAGGCGCGGAAGTTTCCAGGCCCAAAGTTATCTTCGACATTGAAGGAGTCGGAGAAGCCAAGGGAGAATTTCACAGGTTCGCCGCGCCACGCACTGCTGATGCGCTTTTGAAGCATCTGCCGGTACGGGGTAGAGCTGTCCGGTATGGCGAAGAGATTTATTTCCAAGTCCCCGTCAAAGCGCCGAGTGAGAATCCACGTAGCACTGTTGAGGTCGGTGCTGTCGGTTATTGGCCAATGGGAGATGCAGTCTGCGTATTCTATGGACCCACGAAACCCTACAGCCCGGTAAACATGCTGGGACGAATCCTTGAAGGCTTGGAGTTGTTTCGAAGTGTGAAAGAGGGGACGATAATTACGATCAGGAAAGGCTAGGCGGCAGCAGGCCGGTATATTCGGATTCTAGCATTCCCACCCACTAGAGTGACGAGTTTTCTTCGCTCTAGTTCTTCCAAGAGGTCCTTTGCAACGCTTAGCCTAAGGTTGAACTGGGTCGCCAGACTGAAGGGTGTAATTACTCCCATTTTTTGAACTTCGCCGAGAAACTTGGGATCGCTGTAATCTGGTGATTGTAGGCCACGGGGCCTCTTTTCAACTACGGTTTTGCTCTTGCCCTTTTTTGATGGTGTCGCATCTCCCTTATTGTCCTGTTGGTCCTGTGTCTTCTCCATTTGAGCCATGCTCTTCTTCTTAGCGCCGCCCATGTCTAACCGCAAAGTCCTATTTTGTCTGCTGGATAAATACGTTTTCGAGCGCAGGCGAAACCCTTATTCATCTTTGCAGGGACTAATGCGATGCGATTCTATCATCGAGCTTGAGCTGATTCCTTGAAACTCGTGACGGTAAAAATTCCTGAGAAACTGATAACCGACGTTGATCAGCTTGTAAAGGCCGGCATCTATCATAGCCGGAGCGATGCCATCCGGGCTGCCGTTCGCGACCTGTTACGCCGGGAGTTGTGGCATACCGCCCAAGGCTAGGACATCTCGTTCATGGATTGCCTAGCGTAGTTGTGGGCTACTTTTTCCGGGTCAGATGATTTCGTGATGGATCTTCCCATTATGAAGAAGTCTGTTCCAGCTTTTGAAGCTCCACGGATTTTTCCGCCTTGTACACCTATTCCCGGTGAATAGATTTGGATCCCATCTCTGAGCTTTGACCTTACCTTTTTGACGATATCCGGCCTGGTCGCTCCTACCACAGCCCCGTCTGCTTTCCACAAACCTGCTTTCTCGGCGAAGACCTCGAATTGGGGGCGCGGCCGTTTGTTATGACCGTTGAAGACTAGTTGTCCGTATCCCTCTGAGGCTCCTGGGTGGCTCATGTAGACAAGTACGATAACGCCCTTTCCCGTTTCATGAGCCAGTTTGAAGACCGATTTGAGGCCTCCTTTCCAACCAACAAACGGGTTGACAATTATTCCATCGAAACCCAGTCCAAAATAGGCCTGGGCAATTGCTTTGTTGGTCTCATCGATATCGTTCAGCTTGTCATCGATTATGCACGGAAGGTCGTTTGCATGAATGTACTTGATCAGAATTCTGGTTCTGTCCGTTCCTAAGTTCAGGACTGTCTGGCGGCCAAACTTCACAGCGCAAATGTAAGGTGCCGTCTTTTCGAAAAGTTGTCTGCCGGTCCGTAATAATTGGCTGGGAGTTGACCCGTCTAGGTCTAGTGCCAAAATGATTCTGCTGAAATTGTTCTTCGATGCTTGCTGAATTGTTTCTTTGAAAGAAGACTCTCTGTGGCCGTTTCTCCTCAATTGCGCTTGGTACCTTTCGTCAAAAGGCTCAGGTTTTGTTTAAGTGTTTGGTCTGGCAATCTTTTTGGTGGAGCTTTGAATCCGTAGGCTGATACAGTCTCGAGTGGTCCATTTTCTCCTTTGTCTTTGGCTAATCTTACCATTCGTATTACATCGGCGAGTACTCCAGCGCAGGCTGGACCATCCTCTAGGGACATTCGCATGTCTAGCGTGAAGTCAGTTCCCGCAAAGTATTCTCCCTTGATGGAGAAGTAGCTGGTTCGCCTATTCTCCATAAAGTCCACGTAGTCCGAAGACCCTGCGACTATGGGGAACTTGTAAGGCACAGCGGCCGCCACCGCCGCAGTCTTGATACTTCGCTTGATCTCATACCGCTTCTTGTCCAACGATAATTGCGATTCTGTTCCCCCTCCAATGTCGAGCTGGTAGGTGTCATCAATCCGTACGCCTCTGTCTACTAGAAGCGAGAGTACGTTTCTGTGCAATACCGTGGATCCTATCTGGTCCATTATATCGTCGCCAGCTAGTGGAATCTTCTTCATTCTGTACTTGGACTGCCACTGCTTGTCGGAAGCTATACGGGCTGGCGTTGCATTGATGAAAGCGCAACCAGATTGCAGGGCAGCCTGCGCGTACATTTCACTCGCTTTCAAGGCCCCTGTGGGGGTCAAGTTGACGAGTATCTCGGCATCTGATTCTTTCAAAACCTGGGTGATGTTTGCCGGCTTGGAGTCGCTCACCAGTATCTTTTCCCCGGCAATAGGAGAAACGCCATCTAATGGCTGAGCACTTTGAACTCTGACCCCGCTACTTCGAGGCTGGACGATCTTTCGGGCATTATTCGGCTCTCTGAATATGGCCTCTGAAAGGTCCTGGCCAACCTTGCGCTTGTCAATATCAAAGGCTGCCGCGAATCGAATGTCGGTAATCCTAAAGGACCCAATCTTGGGGTTAGCAAGACCCAATGTCTTCTTTTCTCGACGGTAGAATTCGACTCCTTGAACGAGACTGGAAGCACAGTTTCCCACTCCCGCAATTGCTACCCGAATTTCCTGTGGCAATGATCTGATCCGAATGCTGATTCGGAGTCGACCACTGAAAAGGCTTAGCCTTCAAATCACATCGAACAGTCTGACTATCTTGACAGAACGACTTCAGTCCTGAGGTCTAAGAACGCTCCAAGTCCTCTGGCCTCGTTTTCTACAAGACTTCGCTGCCCAACGTTGAGATGGCCAAAGGGTTCGACTCTTACCTCGGCTCTGCTGCCTTTTCTTTTGAGTGTCCAAACGCCTGTCGCCACTCCGTCTATCATCAGAACCGGTGAAACCCATCCTGCCAGCTGCCGGAAGACCAAAGGTCGAAACTTCTTAGATACAAACAGTTCTCTTGGATGATAGAACATGGTGTAGCAGTCAAAGTTTGGAAGCAATCGTACTGAACCTGTCGGTTCCATCTTCGTGACATGCGCGACATCGACTTTCCTAATCCAGGCGAGATGGCCTCCAAATTTGACCTCTTCAAGTTCGGAGGCAAGCGAGGTCACGATCGAGCGGGCCCTGCTCGGTTCAACTCCCCACCAGTGTGCAAAGTCCTCATGAGTCGAAGGGCCGTAAGCTGCGATGAACCGTCGGACAAGTGTTTTCAACGCGTCTTCACTACTGGGCTCAGACCATTCTCCTAGCCATTGGTCTGGCCTGACAAAGGTGACGCTTTTTCCCTGGCTGGGTCCAAAGCAGAGGTTTCCTTGGAGGGCGGCAGGGTGAAGTAGGCTTCCCCATCCCGACAGCATTTCTGTACGAACCCATCTGCGCAACTTGGCACTTGTGACTACTTTTTCGACAAGTTCTTCCCTTGTCAGGTGCCGTCCGTCAAGAGCGTTCCGGACTTCCGATGTGATCTTCTCGATCTCATCGAGCTTTATCCTGTGAAACTTGAGCCACGGTTTGCTCTTGTAGCCCAATCGCGTTTTCAGTGCGGCAATGTAGAGTGCCATGTCCGACGAGGCGTGGAGGTGTAGAGTTCCTCTCATACTCCACGTCTTGACGAGTTTACGACTCTTCCAGAGAGCATCCTGCACATCTTGAGAAGTTATGCCTTCAACTCTAGCCCAGAGTCCTATTTCCGCAGCCGACATGACTTGTGCTTGAAGGCCACAGATGTCTGCCACGACCCGCGCCATTTGCTCTTTCGGTGCCCGCACCGCCAGATGATGTCTTGAAAGACGCCAAGCATTGGCTTGGGCCCTTGAGAGCTCAACGACCATTCAAATTCAACAATCCAGGATGATGCGGCGTTTGTCGACTATGTTTGGAATAGCACCTTTTGGAAGGGGACTGTTCGTCTACCTGAAGAGGTCGGATTCCTCTGGCCTAATCAAGTCGGTGGCATGGCCGTAGCCTCTTGGGGCTTTGTAGTCTCGGATGACGACCGCCGGGACCTTGTCGGCCTTGTTCATCGCGAGTTCTGCAGCGCAGGAAAGTTCGTCGGCTACAGCGATCTCGGTCACTTGCAATGTCCGTCTGTACATGTCCCTTGTTCCTCTATAGTCATGAATCGGCTTCATCCCAGATACTCCTATCGCGAAGTTTACCTGCCCTACTCTCCAAGCCCGCCCGAAAGTGTCTGTAATTACCACCGGCACGGCTTTCCCGGTCAAGTGATGAATTGTCTTCCGGATCCGGTCAGCCGATGCATCGGAGTCCTTGGGAAGAAGAGTTACCACATCTCGCGTCTTGCTGGTGTTGGACTGGTCCACACCGGCGTTGGCGCAGATGAAGCCATGTCTCGTCTCGGTTATGAGGTGTCCAGCCCGCATTCTGATTATCTTCTTCGTCTCCCGAAGAATAGCCTCAACGTGTCGCGGGTCTTTGCCAGTCTCTTTGGAAATTTCTGTGGCGAAGCGTGAGGGTGTGATCTTGGAAAGGGAGAGTGTTCGACCCTCTGCCTTGGACACTACCTTCTGCGAGACTACTACGATGTCACCTTTGTGAAACTCGTCACCTTGTGCACCTAGCTTTTCCACGATTAGCTTTCCTAGGTCGTCTCCTTTCTGGATATCCGGTATTTCTCTAATTGGTAGGATTGTGATCATTCGTGTTCACTGGTTTCCTCAGTAGAATGACTCAAGCTTCTTGGCTCCCGTGAGCTCTTCATAGTCAAGTCCTATGGCGTCTAGGACTTGTTCGAAAGTGGAGCGAATGTATTCGGTGTATTTCTCAACATCTATCTCGTGCAAATTGGCAAGCTGGACTGGCTTTACTCCGCTACTCCCCGTTACTTTTACGAAACTGACGAGATCGCCGGCTTTGATCTCGCTACCCTTGTCTGTTAATTGCTGTGCGGCTTTGATGTGTTGTGGGGTCGTCTTCGTGTAGCTGCCCATCGCCTTTCCGATCATCATGTTGAAGGCTAAGTCGTCTAGAGAATATTTCTTGTTTCTGAGCTTGCTATAGGAGTCTTGGATTAGGTTCTTGATCTTTGCCCTAGCTTGCTCGAAGTCGGGTAACGTTTGTACTTCGCCTAGTATGTTTATGAGTTGATTGAAGGTTTGTTTGATGAATTCGGGAGTGTGCCTCTTCTTTCCTGTTAGTCCCTTGATGTCTACGCGATTATTTGGATGTACGCCGAGATAGTTTTTCTTCCGCAGGCTCAGAGCTACGTATCGGTAGTTCTTGTCCACTTCCAACTCCATGCCAAGTTCCTTCTTAGACCAGCGGATCAGGTCATCCAGCTTAGACTTGTCCGGGCTCCCGAGAAACAGGGAATCAGTGTCCCCATAGAACACCTCTATTCCCAGTCGTTTGGCCTCTTGGATTGTGCTCGTAATGTCGAATCTTCCAACCGCAGCGGTTGATTCTGCAAGGGGAGGACAATAGAGGCTGAATCTATCGCTGCCGAATACACCGTAGCTGGCGTTGAGAACCACTTTCAGTGCGTTCTGCACCACTTGATACCAGCTGAGGGTTGAAGGGTCCAGTGATTCTTCTCTGGATCTTGGCTTGTACCATCTGATCCTCACGTCTCTAAGGGAACCGACGAGCTGGCTCTCCATCGCCTTCTTCTTTCGACACACCCAGTGGTCTGTTCCAGGGATCTTGTTGGTCCTGTCGTCCGGGTGATTGCAGAGAATCGTTTCGTACCCAAGATTCCATGTCTTGATGATTGACGGATAAAGTGAGGCGAAGTCTAGGACTGCGACCTGGAAGTGGACCCCTGGGATGGGGTCTACCACCATTCCTCCTTTGTACTTCTTTCCCTTGATGACGGCTGTTGTGCTCGTTGAGCCTTTCGATTCTGTTATCTCTTCAGATCGCGGGATAAGATATCCTCGAAGACGGTGTTCCCTGAGCATCATACTCCTAATCCACCCAGAGACCCCTTGGCGAGACATGTCTTCGATTGGCAGGAAACTGATTCGCGAGAGGGCAGTGATGAGTTTCATGACCACTTCACCGTCGAATCGTGTCAGGTTCAGAACAAGTTCAGCGTCTTGGAAACAATAGTCGGCCAGTTCGGAATACTGGAGGCGGGAGACTGACTCCGAAATCTCAAGTTTCCCCTCATCGAGTAGCCCCTCCGAGATTGCGTCTAAGGTGACTTCCCGATACTTGCCGCTGAAAGCATAGACCTGGATGGATTTGTTGAAGAAGAACTTGTAAAGGTCCAGATGGATGCCGTACTTTAGCCCAGCCGATTCTCTCCCTAGTTCTATTGGAATCTGATCTCGCGAAAACCCTTTGTGATTAAGGGCTCTGTGGAAAAGATATCGAAGGTCGAAATCATCTCCGTTGAAAGTCAGGACGAATGGATACTCGTTCAGTTCTTTGAAGACAGCTGCCAGGAGTTCCTCTTCGGTCTCGAAAAACTCCAAAGATATGCCATACGAAGACTCGGCCAGCTCAGCACCATGCCCTGGCTGTCTAAGCAGGAGAGCTTTCCTTAGGCCATCGTTAGAACAGAAGCTAGCGCAAATTACCTTGTACTCTGCCTCCATGGGATCGGGGACCCTCGTCTCTATGGGGGAATGAACCTCTATGTCGAACGCTACTCTCCGGTAGTTGGGAACTTGAAACTCGAGCAGTCTGAGCCATCGCTCGAGCAGTTTCCGATATTCCGGATCACTCTCTTCAAAGATGCTCGTGATGTCGATCGGGATGGGAGCAGTTTGTGCGGGGGTCAGGTTTCCTCGACTGATGAAGTAGGACATTCCCGGTTCGAGTCGGCGATCGTAGATGTAGTTCTCTGTATAGCGGATGTCAGCTTCCCAGGCCCTGGTTTTTTCCCGGATCGAGCCCGTGGGACCGCCAATGGATAATGGGTCGCGAGCGTAGATCATTGTGACTGGAATCTCCTCGCCTTTGAGGGCATCGAAACGTTTGGCTTGCTCGAACTTGAGAAATCCTGGGTGTCTGACTATGGCTTCGTTCTTTCTCAGTGCGTCCAAGGTGTCCTTGGAGAGGCAGTACGGGGTATGATGGGTGTTGTCATACCAGAAGTGTATTTTCTGTGTCTTCGGCTCGTAGAGTTTGAGGTAAACGGCGCGTCTCTCGCCGTCATAGCCCGCACCCACAAAATACGATTCTGCTAGGTCCTGAGGTGTGCTCGGTCTGAAAGGGAGCCGCGCCTTCGGGTCCTGCCTCGCCGGAGGAGGAAGTGGCTCTCGCTTTGCCATGTACTGGTCGAGGCTGGACATATCGCGGATTGGATTCGGCCGGGGCGTTTCGTTAAAAGAGGTTTGGTTACAGTGACGTTTTGTTTTCGCTTCACCTGGTTGGAAAACCGTAGTAGGCTCTTCAAAGATGTGGTGGACTTCCCTTACGAAGTTTGCGAGAGAGAACGACAATCTCCGAGAAGAGGACTTGAAGAAGCTATACGACAGTCAGCTATCTCAGTTGGGGCAAATTGGAGTATTCATCGTCGGAGCGGTTTTTGGTGGGATACTAACTGGCGCAGTAAGTGAGGGTTTCAAATGGCTGAACACATTCAATCTATTCATTCAGCCCATTCAAGAGAGTATCGTGATTTGGATTGTTGCAATAGGTCTTGTGATCGGAATGCTATTCGCGTTTTCAGCCTCAGGAAAGATTACTCTCAGATTCAAGATTGCCCTCACTAAAGATTATCTCGAAGCAAGAACCATTGTGACTGGAAGGACTCACTGATCTTGACTTAGGTTTCAACCTGATCGGCGAGAAGCCTAAATAAATCATCTCAAGTACGAAATAACGACTCAATATGTCAGAGAGAAAGACAGCAGAAAAGGTGTATGTCGTCAACGGTCTCAACAAAGTCAATCCTCAAAACTATCCTGACTTGGTTCAACTAAATCTGGCAGACGAAGGAAGCGCGTCACCGTGGGGTGGGAATCTGGTTCTTACCAGAGACCAGATAGCCTCACTTGGAATTACAATAGGCGATAAAATCAAGATTACGGTATCAAAGTCATCTTAGCCAGGGGATGCGCTAATGAATGAGCGACAGACCGCCTGGTAGCCCACTCGACCAGTATCTAGCTACAGGTTCGCTTGCATCTGCTCCAACATTAGACTTCACTCCATACACCTTTCCCCAAGCAGAGAAGAAACTTGACATCAACAGAATCCCAGGTCTGATCAAAAATCGTGTCTTCATAGGTGGAGACTATGATCTAATGCCGATTCTCCGATTCATCAAAAGCATAGTCGCGAGGGAAAAACTAACACCAATTCTTCCTTTCGACTTTGGAATTCCAAGAGAAGATACGGCAGGGGAGAGCCATCGGCTACTTCAGGCGTGCCCAAGAGCAATATTTGAGGCTACAATTAACGCTGGTCATCTTTTGGAAATAGGTGCAATAGCGTTCTCGCCCTTTATCAGCACATTCGTCATTTACATGGCAAAGGATTCAGGCAAGGCGATTCCGCACTCATCGACGGGTTTACTTATGACATGGGCGAAACCACCTCCCAAGGGATATGTGACGCTCGAAGAACTCAATTCGCTTGTTACGACCTTTCTAAAAACTCCGGTCTGAAAGCAACTTAGAAGGACCATAATGGGAAAGAATTGGCGAACAGTAACAACGTGGTACTACCGAATAGATAGCTTCCTTTCAAGAGTCTTCACGGTAATCGCCAAATGGCTCATACTGCTTTTCGGTGTTCTTGGAATGTATGTGATAGGATGGGCTTGGTATCTCATACTATTCACAAGTAACGTTCAGGTCTTAGGAGCAACAGGTTATCTCGCATTGGCATCTTTCAGCGTCTTGTTAATGTTCAATTTTCTTGTCGTGTTTGGTCAGTCTCAAAGGTCCAGGGAAACGCTCGAATTGTTGAGAGATCAAACGAATACTCGAAGAGAGAACGGTGTGAAAATCAGGATCTTGAAACGTTCATGGTATCCTTGTCACTTCGTTAAAAGGTTCTCGCGAAAGTGGGATATCTGTGTCAGATTCGGATCTTTCGAAGAAGTTCAAGCTCGCCTATCGAGCACTCTTGCTTGTTGAGAAGGGTGCAAGCGAGCGAAGCGCTGTCGAGCGCATAGCGAGGTCAGATCCGGATCTTGCAATTGTCAAGCGGGACGCCCTTGCTTTGGTCTTAGGTATAGTGAACGAACAGGACCTGCTGGACAGACTTGCTCAGAATGTGCTGCGAGGCGAGAAATTGGGGATTAGCAGTCGCTGTCTCTTTCGTCTAGCTACGCATGTTGTACTTCGATCTAATGAGAAGGGACAGATGAGACGAATCGAGCGGAGTCTGAGGGACGTTGCTCCAACTGAGGTGCTTCCTAAGCTAGAATTCTTGCTCGGGTCCCTCTTCGGAGTCGATCCATTTCAACAGGTCTCCGTTCTAAGCGATTCTGAGAGGGTTGCACTCGAAACTCATCATCCAGTCTGGTGGGTGGAATATTGCTACCGCCTCTTCGGACGTGGTGA
>Ga0099828_10003073_pt1 | contig 11652 bp, 8 predicted proteins | sample CZO8metaG_2_FD_79338 | JGI IMG/M metagenome (GOLD analysis project Ga0099828, IMG submission 79338) | Vadose zone soil microbial communities from the Eel River Critical Zone Observatory, Northern California, USA - CZOApr15con2H1.8 metaG | ecosystem: Environmental > Terrestrial > Soil > Vadose...
CATTGGGGAGGAGTACCTACAAGGAACACCCCCCCCTTCTTACTATTATTCTGCCCTAAACTACCGCCACAATTTCCTCCAACTTGGGGAACAGCGGAGCGGGAACTGGCAGCGTAATACCGGCAGGTACCTCTGTAGACCGCCAACTTCCCTTGCTCACATCGCCTTCAAAACCCAGCAAATGGTGCAGTTTTTGGGAAGAGAAGGGCAGGTAGGGGCTGAACATGACTCTCAAGCCACTGATCACCTGTAGCATCACATAAATAGTCGTGCCAGCCGCTTCGCGGTCAAGCTTGATCTGTTTCCACGGTGCCTGCTCGTCCAGGTAGCGATTGGCGGCTCGTGCCACAGCCATTGCCGCATTCAGGCCATCTTTGAAGTGACAGAGGGCGATATTGTGTCCCACCAGGGAGAAGCCACGATCCACCTCTGCCAGTATCTCGCGGTCTGCTTCGCGCAGAGCTTGAGGCTCCGGCACAACGCCGCCGAACTTGCTCTGTAAGAACGTCAATGTGCGGTGTACCGCATTGCCATAGGTTGCCACCAGTTCATCGTTGTTGCGGCGAATCATCTCCTCGTAGGTAAAGTCGGTATCCCGGCCTTCCGGCGCGGTGGCTGAGAGATAGTAACGCAGTGCATCCGCGCTGTAGCGATCTAAGACATCGCGTGTCCAGATGACGTTGCCGCGACTGCTGGAAGCCTTGGCCCCACTCATCGTCATAAATTCATTGGCTGGCACATCATAGGGCAGGTTGCGATTGCCGTACCCCTGGAGCATGGCGGGCCAGATAATGGCGTGGAAAGGAATATTGTCTTTGCCGATGAAGTAGTACGATTTCACTTCGGGGTCGCTCTGTCCAGGTACCCACCATGTTTTCCAGGCTTCAGGGGTACCCTGTCGCTCGGCCCACTCGACCGAGGCCGAGAAGTAGCCAATTACCGCGTCGAACCAGACGTAAATACGCTTATCGTCGTATCCATCCAGGGGAATCGGCACGCCCCAATCCAGGTCGCGTGTGATGGCGCGAGGACGCAACCCCTCTTTGAGCCAGTTCATGGCAAATTCCAGCGTGTTAGTTCGCCAGTGTTCTTTGCCCTCTGACAACCATGCCTGTAACGGCTCTTGCAGCCTGGGCAAGTCCAGGAAAAAGTGATCTGTGGAGCGGATCTCCAATTTGCTATCTTTACTGCCACAGAGGCGACAGCGTGGTTCAATCAAATCGATGGGGTCAAGCGTATGACCGCAATTGTCGCACTGATCACCGCGAGCCGATGCATACCCACAGTTTGGGCACGTCCCCTCGATATAGCGGTCGGGCAAGAAGCGGCGGTCCGTTGGGCAGTAGGGAGACAGCATGGTATCTTTGTAAATGTAGCCTTTGTCGTAGAGCGTGAGAAAGAAATCTTGCGTTATACGATAATGATTTTCGGTTCCCGTTTCCGTATATAAATCCCAGGACATGCCCAAGCGATCCCATATTTCACAAATCTGTCGATGATAGCGGGCCACAAATTCACGCGGGGTAATGCCCTCGCGCTCGGCGTCGACGAGGATAGGCGTGCCGTGCTCATCGCTGCCTGAGACCATCAGCACCTTGTTTCCGGCCAGGCGATGGTAGCGGGCGAACGTGTCTGCCGGCAGGTATGCTCCGACGATTTGCCCAACATGTGTTGAGCTTTTGGCATACGGCCAGGCGACACAGACAAGAATATGCTCATTCATAAGTGTTTCCTCACATCCCGATATATCTGGCATAAACAGAGCGTGCGACCTGCTCATCATCGGTGCCTTTGATGATCGCACGAGCATCGGGAAAAACAGTCATTTCATACGAATCAACGGTGAAGCGTAGTAGAAAGTCATTATAGCTTACCTCCCCTACGGGACGCAACCGCTCAGCCAAATCTGCTAGATGCAGGGATACTTCCCGCCGCCCGCCGCGCACCTGCACCGCGTTGCGCCCGCAGAGGCTGGTACTGCTGGAGCCGCTTAAGGTATCAAGAAACTCATAGGAATGCTGCCCGCAGGCGGGACAATCGGGCTGCCTTGGCAACTCTATGCGCTCGCTGGTGTTCTCCCACACATCCATCCAGAACATCGCCCGGCTCATCTTCTCGCTCTTGAGCAGTATCTTGAGTGCCTCAGTCGAAGCCACGCCGGTAATTGCCCCCACGATCCCATTGAGGACACCCGCCGTATCGCAGGTGGGCGTGGTGCCCGGCAGCGGCATCTCGGGGAAGACACAGCGCAAGCAGGGAGTATCGCCCGGTACAATGTTCATGGTCACTCCATAGGAGGCGATCACCCCACTATAGATCCACGGACGCCCATGTTTGACGCACACATCATTGAGCAGGTAGCGTGTCTCAAAGTTGTCGGTGGCATCCAGTACCAGGTCGGTATCGCGCACCAACGACTCAATCCCATCGGCATTGATATCTTCCACCAGTGGCTCAATCGTGGTATCGCTATTGACGCGGCGCAGCTTCTCAGCCGCGGCAATGGCTTTGGGCAGGCGGCGTTGGATATCGTCCTCGTCGAAGAGTATCTGTCGCTGCAGGTTATTCAGTTCTATATAGTCGCGGTCGGCGATCACCAGGTGCCCAATGCCGGCTCGGCAGAGATTGTTGGCAAGGACAGTGCCCAGCGCGCCACAGCCAATAATAGTCACCTTCGAGGCGAGCAGGCGTTCCTGCCCATCCTTCCCAATCGGCCCAAACAGCGTTTGTCGTGTATAGCGATCAATGGCGGCCATCCTATGTTCTCCATGTTTCTGTTTGTAAGTATACATGCGCGTAGTTCACTGTGTATTCTAGCATATAAAGCGAGGGTGTATTGGGTCTGCTAAAAGACCTCCTGCTGAAAGCGCAGTATCATTCACGATCTGTTATTGAGAAATACTCTGTTTCACTGCTCTCCAGCTGGCGAATACCCAAGCAGTTGCCGGGTCAACTCCAGGTGGCCCTGGTGCAGTGCGCAATGTTCGACGGCGTGCAACAAAGCATCACGTACCGTCATCGGCTCTTCATCGATCGTAGGCTGATCCAGCCGTTCATCGGGGAGCGAATGCAGCACTTCCTGCATAGCAGCCAGCCAGCGTTCGTAGCGCGCTGCTAACGCTGCCCCGGTGCCAGTGGCGCGAAATTCTGAGGACCGGTCGCGCTGCACATCGCGTCCACCTGCCAGCTCCAGTACCCAATATTCAGCGGAGCCGATCAGATGCGTGGCCAGCACCAGGGCCGTGTTGCTCTCAGGAAGCTCAAGGGGACGATTGAGATCGACATCGGAGATATCCCTAAATTGGGCCAGTGCATGGCGTGCGATGCGTTCAAGGACAACGGCAAAATGGCTTGCTTCGCCTGGCATTTCCCTTCCCTCGTTTCTTTGTTTTATCCATTGGAACTCTACTTTTGTGTTCCCTGTCTTATTGTAGAGCGCACAGTCAAGCAGTGCCCTGGTTTCCAAAACATATCCTGTGGGATGAGCAAGAGTTATTTACTTGACAAAAGCAACTAAATAGTTGATAAAGGTATTCTCGAAAAAGGGCTCAAGTTTTCCGAACCCTTTTTCTTGCGAACGCACGAGCCTGGCGATATGGGCTGGGTCACCCACCGCCACGGCGTCCTTTACGCGCAAGAGTACGGCTGGGACGAACGCTTTGAGGCACTCGTGGCCCAGATCGTCGCTGATTTCATCAACAACTACAATCCAGCACGAGAACGCTGCTGGATCGCGGAAATGGGCGGTGAAATCGTCGGCTCCGTATTTGTAGTGCAGAGTAGTGAAACGGTCGCCAAACTCCGACTTCTGCTGGTTGAACCCAAGGCGCGCGGCCTGGGTCTGGGCACTCGCCTCGTCAAAGAGTGCATTCGCTTTGCTCGACGCTGCGGCTACCAAAAACTCATGCTCTGGACCAACGACGTGCTCATAGAAGCGCGGCACATCTACCAAAAAACGGGGTTCACGCTCGTTGCCCAGGAAGCACATCACAGCTTCGGTCATGACCTGGTTGGCGAGACGTGGGAACTGATCCTGTGAAGTGGGGTTTGCTGGTGTTCCGTCCTCTACGCACTTGCCCTACTTTTTTTCACTGGCACAATTTGAAATGCCACGAACGGCCCGCTTTTATTGGCTGGCATATGACCGCAGAGATGCGTGCCTCCCTCCTCGTAACTCTCGTGTTCTATCGTCCCAAACTGGTGTAACTGGGCGACAAGATCACCGCGCTGGTAGGGAATCAGGACATCAAGGGCCACAAACTGCAACACCAGGTTGTCGCTGATGCAGCGTAACAGGTCATCGCTTCCTGTTCCCATCAGGGCCGAGACCCGCACGGAAGGGAGTGCTGCAGCAGCCCCTTCAAGTTCAAGTGTTGCACCGGAAGGAAGCAAATCGATCTTATTCAGGGCAAGGACCACTGGTCGGCCACCTGCCCCGATCTCTTCCAGCACCTGCTCGACAGCCTCTACCTGCCGGTTCATAGAAGGGCTCGCGGCATCCACCACATGCACAAGCAGGTCGGCCTCGGCCACCTCTTCGAGAGTCGCCCGGAAGGCAGCCACCAGCGTCGTTGGGAGTCGCTGCACGAAACCCACCGTGTCGGTCAGCAGAATCTCCTGTCCTCCGCCCAGGCGCACGCGCCGTGTCATGGGATCAAGGGTGGCGAACAGTTTATCCTCAGCCACGCTCTTCGCTCCTGCCAGCAGGTTGAGCAGGGTGGACTTGCCCGCGTTTGTATAGCCCACCAGCGCGACCACCGGAGCACCCTTGTCTTTGCGTCGTTCGCGGTGAAGCTCGCGCTGCTTACGCACCTGTTCCAGGTCTTCCTGGAGAGTACTTTTCTGGTGGCGCAGCAAGCGGCGGTCCACTTCAATCTGCTTCTCACCTTCACCGCGCTGCTGCGTACCGCCGCGCTGGCGTGAGAGGTGCGACCACTGGCGGGCGATGCGCGGCAGATCGTACTCGACCTGGGCCAGTTCGACCTGCAGGCGTCCTTCGCGTGTGCGGGCGCGCTGGGCGAAAATGATCAGGATCAGGGCCGTTCTATCGAGTACCTGCGTCTCCAAATCCCTTTCCAGGTTTCTGTGCTGGGCTGGTGTTAACTCCAGGTCAAAGATGACGGCATCGCAGTTATGAAAGCGTACAAGCTCGGCAATCTCCTGGATCTTCCCCGAACCAAGCAGGGTCGCGGGATGCGGACGTGCCAGGTTCTGAGTGACGCGGTCGACGCAGGTCACACCAGCCGTCGTCGCCAACTGCCGTAATTCCTCCAGCGATTCTGTCACTGACCAGTCGATGCCAGGCATGTCTACTCCAACCAGAATAGCACGCGCCGGGGCATCGGAGAGCAAGCCGCTCAGTGGCTTATCTTCACTTGCGATGGGCATAGATTGTTCTGCCATAGATACATATCTCCAGTTCTTCGTAGTATTTTTTACGTTGTATTGTTGCAATAAGGTTATGAAGATGGTGGGGCTGGAGGCAATTTCAAAGTTGCAGCGTGGCTGTGGTGGAAAATGTTGTGGATGTAGATCAGATGCTATAACCTACAGCAGTCAACAACAGTGAAAAGGCCTTCTCAACCATCTACCATTCGCGTAAAATATCATATGACCAAAGACGCCGTCTCTATGTGGAGCGTCCCGATGAAAGAGAATGTATTGCGCGAATTGGATAAATTAGACGAAGGTTATCACTGTTTGTTTTCTCCTATGGTTTAGGTATATGTGGTACGAAACAAAGGTACACTATCGCTGGCTAAAAGTCAAGCTTCCGTATACCCTTGACGAGAAGCCTCTAGCGTGCTACTCTGCTTGCATTAAACTAGACCTCGTCGTTACGTTGCATTGCATAGAGCGAGGAGCCTCCAACATGTATTTGAGAACTGCGGTTATTCAACTCAACTCGCGGAATAACCCTGCCGAAAATCTGGCTAGCGTAGAGCATCTCTTAGATCGTGCAGCCGCCATGGGCGCGCAATTCGTAGGACTTCCCGAATTTTGGACGTATCTTGGCCCGTACTCTGGTTTTGAAGAAGCTGCCCAGACCATCCCCGGTCCCGCCATCGAACGCCTGCAGGAGAAAGCGCGCAGGCACAAGATGATCGTGCATGGGGGCAGTATTGTTGAGCATTCTCCCCAGATAGCGGGGAAATTCCATAATACCAGCGTGCTTATCAACCGTGATGGCGAGATTGTCGCGCAGTATCGCAAGATCCATCTCTTCGACGTGGACCTCGCCAATGGCGAGAAGCACTATGAGTCCGAGCGTATCGTGCCAGGCAACGAAATTGTCACGGCGGAGATCGATGGCGTCACCTTTGGTTTGACCGTCTGCTATGACCTGCGCTTCCCCGAACTCTACCGTTCCCTGGCATTGCGGGGCGCACAGGTACTCCTGGTACCCTCCGGTTTTACTCTACATACCGGGCGCGACCATTGGGAAGTCCTGTTGAGGGCGCGAGCCATCGAAAACTTCTGCTATATCATTGCCCCCGCACAGGTGGGGGCATATCCCCCAAACAGGCACTGTTTTGGGCGATCCATGATCATTGACCCCTGGGGACTGGTACTCGCTCAGGCACAGGACATGCCTACTGTTATCATGGCAGAGATCGACCTCTCACAGGTCGCCAGCGCTCGCGCACAAATTCCTAGCCTGGACCATCGCCGGCCCCAGGTCTACGAATTGTAGGGGTCTCCATATGCGTAGAGGCCCGATTGATCGCGCTCCATACGCACCAAATTAAGAAAAGGATGGGTTGAAAAGGAGAGAGGGACGGATGACCCGTAGGGGCGGGGGAGGTGAGGATGGGTGGAGGGGACGCTTGCGTCGCCCGCGCAGCCTGGTGGTGTGAGCCCACCCCCCCAGGGCGACGCAAGCGTCCAAGGTTCCCGCACTCCACCCAACCCAACCCCCGCCCCTACGAGCCATTCTATCCCGTCGTTCTTCACTTGACGCCTATGGGCGCGATAAATCGGGCCCTTACGCATATGGAACACTTTATTTTTTAGAGTAGAAAGGTAATCATTTTATGGACATCGCTGAAATTCGAAGTTTAATCAAAGACGGCAAGGTTGAGTACGTCAAAATTGGAGCCTCCGACATCGAAGGCGTCTTTCGTGGAAAGCGCGTTGATGCACACCATTTCCTCAACTCGCTGGACGATGGATTTGCTCAATGTGATGTACTCTTTGGGTGGGATATTGCCGAAAATGTTTTGCCCAACCTCAAAGTAAGTAACTGGGAACAAGGTTTCGCGGATATCGTCATGAAACCAGACCTTTCCACTTTTGCCGTGGAGCCATGGGAAGAGAATGTGGCCTCCTGTATTTGTGACCTCTGGACAGAACATGGTGAACCTCTCGTCGTCTCCCCTCGCTACGTGCTGAACAACGTCGTGGAGCGAGCGCGTTCAATGGGCTTCGAGCCAATGGCTGCCTCTGAACTGGAGTTCCGCTTCTTTCGCGAAAACATGGTCTCGTTGCGTGAAAAGGACTTTGGCCCGGACCTCGCTCCACTTAACCCCGGCATGAACTGCTACGCCATCAGCCAGTCGAGTGCCGACGATCATCTGCTCGGTCGTATTGCCCGCATGATGCGTGACTATGGTGTTGATATTGAGGGGTACAATCGTGAGCACGGCCCAGGTATGTACGAGATGAACATCCACTACGCCGGTGCCGTCACCGCTTCCGACAGAACCATGCTCTTCAAAACGGGCGTCAAGGAGATTTGCCACCAGATGGGCTTCACCGCCAGTTTTATGGCAAAGTGGAATGACCAGGAAGACGGGAGCAGTGGGCACTCCCATGTGAGCCTCTGGGATCGCGATATGGAGCACAACGTTTTCTGGGATGAGGGGGCCGAAGGGCGTATGTCCACCACCATGCGCCAATTTCTGGCCGGCGTACTCGACAAGATGCCGGATTTCATGGTTCTCTATGCCCCAACCATCAATTCCTACAAGCGATACGTCGAAGGTACATGGGCACCCCTGAATACCACCTGGGGCATGGATAATCGTACCTGCTCCGTGCGTATCATCAACAATGGGCGGCGTGCCATTCGTGTTGAGAATCGCGTACCCGGTGCCGATGCCAACTTCTACCTCGTCTTCGCCGCAACCCTGGCCAGCGGTCTCTATGGCCTTGAGCACAAGCTAGAGCTGCCCGCTCGCCTCGATGGCAACGCTTACGACGAAGCCACCGTGACCAAAGCGATTGAGGCAGGACATATCCGTGGGCTTGCACGTAACCTGACGGCAGCCACAGACCTGCTGGAGAGCAGTGAGGTTGCCAGGGAATATCTGGGTGCCGACTTCGTTGAGCATTTTGTAGCGACACGCCGCTGGGAAGTCAAAGAGTACGAAAAGGCCGTCACCAACTGGGACCGCCGTCGCTACCTGGAACTGGTCTAACCGGCTACTCTTCTTCGATCCAGCCTTGCTCTTCGCGGAAATTCAGCCCCTGTTGTGCCGCCTCCTCAGCCTTAAGATATGGCAGGAGGTGGCCAACTAGGGGCAGCCGGGCTTTATAACGGCGTAGATTGTCCTGCGCTCTTTCCACCATCAAACGCAGCCCCTCTTGTGGATTGCCCAGTACCTCCTGCAAATAGTGCCAGATGTGCTCACCTCTTGCATTCTCCTGGGGTAGTTGATGTTGATGTCCAAGGTAACTCGCCAGGTCAAACAGGTCGTGCTCATCGAAGAGTCCCAGGTGTTCGGCCCATAACATCATGCGCAGTCCCTGAGCCAGTCTCGCATCAAGCGTGGCAACGTTCATATCTGTATCATCTCGCATTCCTCGATTGTTGAGATTGCCAGAGCCAGCCGTAACCCACACATCATCGATAATCGCAACCTTTGCGTGAACGTAGATGGGGCGGTAATGTTCCCCGTCATCCTGGGTGGTTGAAGTTCCTAAACAGAAGGCCTGTATCCGTCCCTCAGCGAAGGCCTGGGGAGCTTCTTCCTGTAAGCGTGTGAGACCGGCATCAGTAAAGGCCCGACCAGGGTTTGGATGGTCGGGCAGAACGATCGCCATCGTTGCACCGCGCAGTAATGCCTCGCCCATCTTACGGATATTGAGTTCCATGTCCGGGCTGTCAAAGCCTAAAAGGGAAATGTCGATACCTGTGTAAGCTCGCAGCCAGAGGTACTGATTCTCCAGGTAGATAAAGTGCTGCGCATTGCTCAATGCCTTCGCATACAATTGTGCGATACCCTGGATACCTGGGTCAGGATCAAAGTTGTACGTGTGTTGGGGAATAGTACGAGCTACCTGCACCAGGCCGCTACTCTCCAGTGCAGGCCCTGGCGGGTGCTCCGGTATTAGCAGGCCCCGGTCGTATCCCTGACGCGCTACCACGTCATTCCAGCGTTGACGAAAGTTCAGTTCAACGTCTCCCGCTGCAGGCCCTTCAATCAGCGTATGCGCATCGTGCCAGGGATGTGGGCTTGTTCCTTCCGGTGTGCGGCGTAACGGAGAAGAGAAGAGATGCGCCGGGGTATCCCAGCGGTCAAAGTCTCCCTCTTTCTCAATCAGGGGATCAACGCCGCCCACAAAGGCATGGGTGCCATCCACAATCGAGATTTTTTGATGCAGTGACTCAACCAGATGATGTAGAAGACCCCGCGCACTTTCATCAATCAGGCAGGTGATGCCTACCTCTGTCAGTTGTTTTGATGCTTCTTCAGGATTGTAATGCGAGAAAAATTTTGAACTGGCCCAGAGAAGTACCTTGACTTCAACTCCTTTGCTTACCGCGTAGCCCAGCACGGTCTGGAGTGAAAGGTCATGCGTTCGCCAGAAATCAATATCAGCCTCCGAGAGGCCGAAAGCCCGTAGCTCAGCCATAAGCCTCTCCTGTTCAGCACTCCCATCGGGACCCGCAACGTGGTCGCTTCCTCGCACCAGTTCTATTTTAGGCGTCATACCCCAGTTGGCAAGATAGATATAGTTTCTTGCCCTGAGATAATGCCGGCACATAGAAAGCATCACTATGCGTCCATCAACAAAGTATGTGACACGCGAGTCACGGCGTACTGGCGTATCTCCCTCAGCCCACCAATCCTTTCTCAACAACTCCTCGTGAGATGACATATACTTCTTCCTCCGGTATACTAGCTATTCAGAATAATACCACAAGCCTGCAGATTCTAGCCTTTCCACGCAATGAGAGGCAAGGCTGGTACAACTATGGCACAACGACAGAGACAATTTGGTTTCACAGCGAGGATACCACGAGTTCATGTTTGGGATATAATAAAGTCCGAGTCTTTTTGTTATCAACAGGAGTACCATCATGAGCATACAAACGATCAACCCCACCACCGGAGAGGTGTTGGAAACCTTTGAACCATATCGCCAGGAGCAGATCGACGCGGCCCTGGATCAGGCCCACCAGGCCTTTCTGCAATGGCGCACGCTCACCTTTGCTGAGCGAGCCAGGCACCTGCATAGCCTGGCGAGCAAGTTACGCGACCGCAAGACCATTCTGGCGCGCATCGCTGTTCTCGAAATGGGAAAGACCATCACAGAAGCCGAGGCCGAAGTCGAAAAATGCGCCTGGAGCTGTGACTACTTTGCCGAACATGCCGAACGTATCCTGGCGGATGAAAAAATTGCTTCAAACGCCACTGAAAGCTATGTCGCCTTCCGTCCACTGGGCGTCGTTTTAGCGGTCATGCCCTGGAACTTCCCCTACTGGCAGGTATTTCGTTTCGCTGCCCCTGCCCTGATGGCAGGCAACACCACCGTACTCAAACATGCCTCTAACGTCTCACGGGTCGCTCTGGAAATCGAACATATCTTTCAAGAAGCTGGACTGCCCCACGGCGTATTGAGAACCGTGCTGGTCCCAGGCTCCGAGACCGGCAGGCTGATCAAAGACCCACGCATCGCCGCCGTCACTCTTACCGGAAGTGAAGCGGCAGGCGTTGAGGTAGCGGCCACCAGTGGGCATGTCTTAAAGAAGACCGTGCTGGAACTGGGAGGCTCCGATGCCTTCATCGTTTTAGAGGACGCCGATCTGGATGAGGCCGCCCAGGTAGCCGTCACCGCCCGCTTCCAGAATAACGGCCAGAGTTGTATCGCCGCCAAGCGTTTCATCATCGTCGAGTCCGTCGCGGAGGCTTTTGAACAGAAATTTGTTGCCAACACGGCTCGCTTGAAAGTCGGCGACCCACTGGAGTATGACACCAAAGTCGGTCCGGTGGCCCGCAGAGACTTGCGCGATACCCTCGATCAACTCGTGCAACAATCGGTCCAGCAGGGGGCCAGAATCTTGATTGGAGGCAAGGCCCGCGAAGGGAAGGGTAACTTCTACGAACCGACTATCCTGACCAATGTGACTCCGCAGATGTCCGTATTCACCGATGAGACATTCGGCCCCGCCGCCGCTGTTATTCACGCCCGTGACGCTGAACATGCTATCGAACTTGCTAACAACTCCAAGTTTGGCCTGAGCAGCAATCTCTGGACGCGCAATATCGAGCGTGCCCGTGAACTGGCTGCCCGCATCGAGGCTGGTGGCGTCTTTATTAACGGCATGACCGCTTCAGACCCGCGCCTCCCCTTCGGAGGAATCAAACGCAGCGGCTATGGACGCGAACTCTCTTCCTTCGGCATCCAGGAATTTGTCAACGTGCA
>Ga0099828_10003074_pt1 | contig 11650 bp, 17 predicted proteins | sample CZO8metaG_2_FD_79338 | JGI IMG/M metagenome (GOLD analysis project Ga0099828, IMG submission 79338) | Vadose zone soil microbial communities from the Eel River Critical Zone Observatory, Northern California, USA - CZOApr15con2H1.8 metaG | ecosystem: Environmental > Terrestrial > Soil > Vadose...
TGCCGTGCTCTCCTATCGGGACCTGCTGAAGGTGTTCTTCGCCATCCACGATCCCACGACACTCAACCGTCAGGGAGGCGACGTGGGGACACAATACCGATCGGGCATCTTCACGCACAACGAACTGCAAGAGAACAGACAGGGTTCAAGTGCTGACCGTGAAGGCTTGACTGGCAGCAGTGAGCACAAAACCCAGGAGGAGATCGCCGAGGAGGTCATCGCGGAACTCAACGAGGCTCACCTGTGGGACGACCCCATAGTCACCGAGGTGGTTCCCCTAGAGGCTTTCTACCCGGCGGAGGACTATCATCAGGAGTACTTCCGCCGCAACCCCAACCAGGGCTACTGCCGGATGGTCATCGCGCCCAAAGTGGCCAAGTTCCGTAAGGAGTATCTGGCCAAGTTGAAGCGCGTCGGGTAGGCAAGGCAGGCACGTAGTTCCCCATTAGTTGGCTTCCACATGGCCCGCTGGCTCCCGCTGGCGGGCCTTTTCTATTTCCGGGGCCGCATAGGGTACCCAACTTTGTCCGTCAGCCCTCTTGGTGCTCCCTCGCCCCTTCCTCCGCCTCCGGTGGGACAAGCCTCCACTTCCCTTTCCAAACCGGCACCTTTCGCTGGAAGAGAACGGCATCGGCCTCCTTGGAGGTGAACCCTTGCGCGGACCTCTTCGCGTCCGCCATCCTGTTGACTTGGGCGACAAGTGCCTTCTCCTGTTCCTTAGACAACTTTAGGCCGGGGTCCGCCGCATGTTTCCTCCAGTCAGGTCGCATGAGTTCGTCCCACATTTTGGCTGTGAGGAACTCTCCCTCTGTAGGTGGGTAATGGGCGAAGGACAAGACGCCGCGCTGCTTCACTTCAACCGGCAGCGCAGAGTAGTGGGCGTCGAGTTTGGCGAGATCGTCCTTCAGTTCCTCTGCACTCACGAACCTCTGACGCTCGCCCAGGAACAGCGGTGCGGTCTTTGCGTGAAGTTTGTCACCTGACGTGAAGACCATGCAAAACGGCAGATAGTAGAGGTAGGCGATGTCAACCTTGTTGCTCGCCCTCTCACGGGAAATGAAGTCTGCACCTAGCGCGATGGTGAAGAATGAGTCCACAGTCACCACGTGGGCCATGAATGGAGCGAACTGCTTGATGGGCGGCTCCCCTGCCGCCCTCCATCGCTCAGCGATCTCACGGTGGACATCTGCCCGTACCGGAAGTGCCTGCAGCGCTTCTCGCGTGTACCGGGAACCCCGCTTCTCGTGGAGCGCGACGGCCAACGCCTTGGCTTCAAGGAGGTCGCGTGGACGGCTATGGCGCTGAATGATACTTCTTCCCTCCCCATATAGGGCACCTAGATCAAGACCTGAGAGAGCATTTCGCCACACCCGAGCGAACTCTCGCTCGACCTCTAGAAACCTCCCTTCCTGCCATCTACTTAGAGCCGCCATTTCTGGCGACTCCTTGAACACTACCGCTTGCCGTCCCTCGGACTCGACCTGCTCGCCCCCGGCGAGAACAGGAACTCCGCGCATCTCGACCTGAGCGCCCAGAAGTTCATTCACGCAGACCGTGACGTGATGGACGTTGGGTTTGCCTTCCTCGGGCGTTTTTTCCGCGAGGTTTCCAACAACCTGTTCAGGGGTGCGCCCTCCCTGAACCTCCTTCTCCAGATCGGCTAGTGTCTCCACGAAAAACAGCGGGGTGATGTTCGCGGAATAGTGAACGTCTAGCCAAACCGCCTCGTCAACACTGAGGCTCTGCAAGGTGGACTTGTCAAAAATTATGATAGGCCCCATGTGCCCATTCTAATGCTGAGGTTGCCGGGAGACGACGGTTGTCCGCGCACCGACCCAAACACCCGCTTGACCCGTTCGCGCCGAACACCGTTAGGCTGGAATGCAGGTAGGTGCCGATGAGCGACCGCTTTTTCGTAGCAACCGCGATGGGTGGACGATTGTACTTGGACGATACGCGGCTGTCCTTTCAGGATGATGCGGTCGTTGACCTGTTCGCCAATCCTCGTTTTGGGCATCGCAAGGTGCGCACGACAGAGGAATTAGCCGAAGTCATAAAAGTATCCGAACACGGTCTACCCGCAGTCAGAGTGTGGATTCTTGAAAGCCTCAAGGACGTAGTGCGGCGAATCTTGAAGGAGGACGGAAAGAGGAGGTAGTTCTTTTGTGTCTTCCTCAACGCCTTCGCAATCTCGTACGGATTCAAAACTCGAATACGCTGAGTTGCATTTAGAAGAGATTGAGACGCGGCTGGATAAGGGCGGGTCAGAATCAGACGCCTTCGAAATCGCCCATGAGGAGAGTTTCCTATTTCATCTTATGGGGGCTAAGGACGCCTTCTTGCACGAAATCAATGACGCCCTTGGGAAGCCTCTACCTATGAAGGATGTACGCGAGATGACGTTGGAGGACGAGTTAGAGGCAAAGGGTGCAACGTCACCAGCATTGACCGAGTTAAGGAAATTGCAGTTTGACCCCTCCTCTTGGTTGGCGTTCGCAACTGAGTGTCGGAATCACGGAACACACCGACACCGCGTTCCTCGTAACTACTATGATGGGGTTGCTCGGCGAGTGGAGATAAGGCATCCAGTTTCCGGGCAAGTGATGGGCGAAGTGCCTGCGATTCTTCGGTCGTGGCTCGATGAAATGCAGGCGCTAATCCTGCGACTGAGGCCGATGGTATAGGGAATGCCGCTGTAATCGAGTGTGATGTCTGTGATCGAACGGTTACTCTAGTGAACCTGTTACGGCCTCAGTCAGTACCATGTTCGGCAGTATGTACTTTAGCAAGAGGTCTCTAAGATGGTCGCAATTCTCTTTTGACGCCTTAACGTGCCCGCTAACCCTAAGGCTTGCTCATCACGTTGGGTACTATGTGCTTCATGAAAACATCCCTCAGGTGGTCGCAATTCTCCCGTGACACTCTAATCGACCCAAAGGTGGAACCGGGCATATGGAACTCTAAGATCATCCTTGACTTCGCGGTTGCCTTCTCAAAATCGTACTCTGACTTCTGAATTTTCCAAAAGATGATGTTTCGAATAGGCAACAACCGGAAGTCGTCCCCCGTCACGAATTGGGCCGCTAGCATCACCAAGTTCGTCGAAAAGAGCCACAATTCTTCGTACTCTCTCGACTCGTCTTCCTTCACATACTCCGCCACAACAATGTCAGCGATGTCTTCATCGCAAACACTGCGAAAAAACTTGTAAATTGACTCTATTCTCACAATAAGGGCACCATATATTCCGATAGATTCGAGATACCTTACAAACTCCGGTTTCACGGCGTCTTCTCCCTCTGCTTTTCTATGATCTCCATAATCATGCCCTCAACGTAGTGAAGAATATGGCCCAGATAATTTGCGCCGAACTCTTCACTCTTGTAGTCCCATTGCCACCTGACCTCATCTTGAAGCCGCGCCCGCCTGCCTTCATAGTATTTGTGCAGCATTCGCCGAATGGCTTCTTGCAGTTGTGTTGTGACCTGCATCTCGACGGATAAATCGACTCGTTCGGTATCCCATGTCAGTTTAGGAATCTCGAAGTTCTGCCTTGCATAGAGATGGACTCCGTAGTAGCCATCGTCTCGCGCTTCATAGAACATTTTGAACTCCAGTCCCGTCTGCCCGCAAAGGGACCTAACCTTCTCCGCCAGGAATCGCGTGCCATCAAGGTATTTGACGACGAACAGGGTTCGCACAATGTCGTTGATCTTGGAATACCAGTTGTTGGGCAGAATCCACCCGTCGGCTGGAGGGTTAGGCCAATTCGAATTTTCGAGAATATTCTTCCTACGAGTCTTCTCGAAGAGGGAGGAATATGGCTTGATGTAGACCTCTTTCGTTTCCTGGGCAAACAATCGGTACCCTGTCTTCGCCAGATACTCCTCGTCATAGGTCTTGAAATTCCTAACCATTTCTGTCCAGAAGACGGACTGCTCGAAGTCCCGTTTGACTTTGTTTGTTACAGAATCGTAATGGTTCCTGGTGGTAGGCAAAATCTCGACACCGTGCTTGTCCTTCAACCATTTTGTATAGGTCAGAATGTCTTTTGGCTTCTCGTCTGCCATCGGTTACGTTACCCACTTGAGAGTCGAACGCAGAAACCCGGCGTCATGGCGCGAACCTACAAGTACCCGGAACGGCCATTCCGTACAGTCAGGCTAAACCCTGCCCACTTGACTCGTTCGGTGCGAACAGCGCCACCCTAAGGGGCGAGGCGACTTCCGTGAGCGACCGCTATTTTGCAGCAACCGCGATGGGCCAGCACCTCTACATCGGCGAACTGGGCGATCACGACGACTGAGACCCTGGACGGGTGATCTTCTACCCCATTGAAGTGGTTGACATACTGCTGAAACCATACTCGCAGGACCGGCGAGTTCACACAGAACAGGAACTCCGGTCGGCAGTGGAGGAGTCAGCATTGCCCGCAATTAGGCTGTGGATTCACGAGGGCCTGGAGGAATTCGTGCTCGGGTTCATTCGCCCGGCGTGAGCAGGCTACGAGCATACTTTGACCGTAGCGAGGTACCTAAGTACGGCTCTGTCGCTGTCGCTGGTTGGTTATTGTCCGTGGAACACTGGGAACGTTTCGAGGAGAACTGGCGGGAAGTGCTGCGCTCGTTCGGCGTCTCTCGACTCCACATGGCCGAGTACGAGACCGGCCACGGAGAGTTCCGAGGCTGGCCGCCCGAGAACAAGAAAGTCTTCATGCGGCGGCTAATCGGGGTGCTCAGACAAGCCGGGCCGCTCGGCGTGAGCGTCGGCCTGTTCAGGTCGGATTTTGAATCAGTTCTGAGTGAAGCACAGCGAAGGATTGTCTCAGCATACGGCCTGTGCGCCGTCCACGCGATAGGCGGGATGATGCGATGGGTGAAGGACAAGGGGAGCAGCGAGCCAACCGCGTTTGTTTTCGAGACGGGCGACGTAGGGGCTGGACAGATCACCAGCGCTATCGCGAAGGCGAGAAGAGATAACGCAGAGTTCGACCAGCACATTGATTCGCTGGAGTTCGAGCGGAAGGAAAACGCGGCGTGGGGACTTGAGGCCGCCGATTTCCTGGCTTACGAGACCGCCAAGCACCTCCCGAGGCTGGTGGGGCTGGACCCCACGTCCCCGCGCCGGTCGCTCCTGCGGCTGCTGAAGCGCACGCAGCACGTCAGCATGCACCTGAGAGCAGACCTTCTTCGAAAAGAGTTTCCCCCTGTTCCCTAAGTTCTGATGAGGAGTCCAGATCAGTAGGATAGACTGCTTAGCCGCTACGGCGTGCAGCGGCGTGGATTCGGCCATAGACAAATGAGGCCGCGACGAATGCTCCGACCGCCCATACCCACCCGTACTCCATCCACACTGCAACAACGACGAGCAGCGTAGATATGAGGTAGGTCATGGGAACAAAGTTCTGAGGCGGGAGGCTGTACTTGGTGAAGATGAACGGCGTATCTGCGAACCCCCGGTAGCCATACCGGATGAGAAGCCAACCGCCTGCCAAGGTAGCCAAGAGCCAGAGCGCCACAGCAATTCCAACGAACGAAATGAGTGTTCCCCCCTTAGTTCATCCTCTGCGAACCCACGCTCATGCGGCGTGACCTTCCCTAAGGGTTTAGACCTCCTCAAGCCAGCGGAAGAATCGAGGCAAGCCATATGCGAACAGTACGAACCCCACGAACACACCCACGGCTTCCCCCACAGCCCCAGCGCCACTACTAGCCCTCATGATACTGAGTAGCCCCCAAATGCCGTAGACGACACCGATGAAAGCCCGATACCACTTCAGCCGCACAGTCTTCCCTTCTAGCCAAGAAACAGGGACAACATACCCAATCCAAGATTTTTTCTTAGCGTCCATTGCGAGTCGCCCCTCTCTTGTGTCTCGGACCCCGGCGTTACCGTCTGCAATCGGGACATACTTGTTGCCGAGGCCGAAGTCCCATAACTTTGAGAATCTCGCCTAGTCTCGTTTGATAACCTAGCACGTGCGTCCTTCTGGGTAGCCAGACTGCCCTTGACCCGTTCGCCGCGAAAAGCACTATGCTGGATTCAGGCGTGTTGTCCCATGAGCGACCGGTACTTCCCGTAGACGGCGATGTCTGGAAAACTCTATGGTGATGGTCCTCTAACCTACTTGCGATGAAGCCGTAGTCGATATGCTAGTGGCGCGCGTCGTCCACAGGAAGGCACGCGCGCTCCGGGGTCACTAGGGAACGGGGCGGGCTTTGCTGTGCAGCCATTACGTTAAAGTTCGCCCCTCCCTCTTCCTAGGAACAGAGAGGCGTTGTGAAGAAGGACAATACTTTTCCAATCGCTAGTCAAGGAGGTCGAGCAAGATGCCAAGAGACCCGTTCTCAGTCCTCCGAGTATCCTCTGCCTTCCTGAAAACTGCTAACAACACCAAGGCGGTCATTCTCTTCGGGATCGCGATTATCTGGCAGATGCTTCTCAATTTCTCCCCGATTCTGCTAGGTCTCTACGTCTTTCTCAATGGTGGCGGCTTATGGAGTGCGATCAAGACTGTGTTCTTTCTCTACGTGGCTATTGGTCTGTACCTGGCCTTCTGGCCAGTCTTCGCGCTGATAGGTTTCATTTTCGGTTGGGTTCAATATGGGTTTCTCATCTCGCTGATTAGCACAGTAGTCACTGTCGCAGTCTTCTTTCTTCTCTTCGGTGGACCTGAATGGCTGATGTACAAGGCGCAGCAGTATGCGGGGGCCGCTGCCAGAGCAGAGGCTATGGAACGAGTGGGTATGGGGCTAGAGGACCGAGGCGAGACGCAGCACGGTGCCTGACCATTGAGGGAGGTCAAGAGCACGCGAGTCTTCTGGGATTATTGTCGGAATAGGGTTGATCGCGTTCGCCCTAGTACAATACGGTCTCTCGCCATGCGGCGAAGGTACCTCATTCAATCCGAATTGCACTGTACGGAGTTGGATTGAAGCCGTGCTCATTCTTGCCGGTGTGTCTATCGCAGTTGTCAATTACCGGGAACTTCAGAAAGGCCACGAGGCCAGAAAGACGGCAAGAAAGAAATTCCTCGTTGAGGAAGCCAACAAATATGGCCTGACGATTGCACCAAAAGATGCTGGGCCGCCCACGAGGGATTGGAGGGAATTGCAAGGAGACTTTCATAAGAAACGTGATGATAATCACCCCTCGGGTGCAGCAAGATTAAGCCGTTGGGGGATGGAACCGCACTCACATGCATTTACTCGACTGGCTTCAGCAAAACAGCATTCTTCTTGGACTACTTCTTACACTGCTCACGGTGATCGGGGTTATCGCGGGACCTCGGCTTGCGGAGAAGTCACGCCAAAAGTACGAGAAACGCAAAGAGCATCGAAATCAATTAAGAGATTTGGTTCTCAATCCGATCAATCGGAGACTTGAAGAATACTACCTGCCCATACTTCGTCATGAACTGCCCATCGTCGGAATCATACACACGGTCAGTCCGAAAGAACACGTCCGGTTGGGAGAAGTGGCTGATACTCCTGTGGAGTTCCTGGGTGTCATCAAACCAGAACACGAACAGTACGCCCCAACGGATGCGGATTACTACAGTGGAGCCATAACACTTTCCGGCATACCAGTCCCGCAGCCCCACCAATCAACCGAAGTATCCGCAGAGTTCGGCAAGCCAGAGTATCTGTGGCAGGATGCCAAGAGACAATTTTCACGGTTCTTCAAGTTGTGGGGTGAATTCTCCGCAGCGTTCGAGGATTACGGGCAAGTCTGTCTCCAGCAGATCACCCGAATGTCCGGCCAGATATTGGAGGCAACACAACTCCCTAACTACACACCGACGCTTCCCAAGCCTCCGTGGGTTAACGCTGCCTGGCTGGCGCGGTATGCCTTCCATAGGGTGGTTGGCTTACCAACCGCCCGCAACATCGAAGTAAAGGTCGAAGATAAAGGAACGCATTGGGCTTTAGTGTCTCAGCAATCGACCCCAGAGGCAGAAGGCTCGCAAGATGAAATGGAAAAGTGTCTTCGCGCTGCGGATGCTTTGGTAGAAGCCGCTGAGTGGAGAGACGAGATCGAACGCACACGGCAACGTCTGCTTAACGAGGCAAATAGCCTGCTTCAAGAAGTCCAGCGATTGCTGCTGAGTATAGATTAGAGACGGGTTGGCACTGTAATGATTCGCAAGGAGGCCCCAGGACAATCCGACGAGGACAAGCACGTTTTGGAAGCGTTGCAGGGGACGGTGGCCCGTAGAACGGTCGCCATTGTCTTCCGTGACGGATTGAAAGTAGGCTCTGGTGTCTGCCTCAAGCACAAGAACGAATACTTCGTCGTGACAGCGGCGCACGTTGTCGAGGGGAAACACCCACAGGACATTTACTTCATTGCGCTGCCGGATGCACCGTTGGCGACCACGCCATCCCGGATGGAGTTTAGCGAAGGCTTCCTGCCGCCCATCGCTGACATCACGATCTCCGCCCATTCCCCCGACGATCTTGCTCTACTGCGCCTCTGCTTCCTACCGCCCGAAATGCGCCATATGGAATTCTACGAACCTGAACCCCAAGACCGGGCCGCACCAGTACGCAAACAGGTTATCCTCCATGGATTTCCTGGAGAGTCGGGTCGCATCATTAGGATGGAGGGGGAAACGGCTGGCGCTGTTTTTCCCTATTTCGATTACCCTCCGGTTACGCGAGTCACCAAAGAGGTTACTGGACACCTACGACAGGGAATTCTTCAATACCGTCCACCCATCCATTTCCTTTTTGGGGTTCCCTTCACTCCCGCCGGATAGCCCTCTGCTAAAGAACCCTGGCGGTCTTAGTGGCGGGGGACTATGGAAAGCCCCGCGCATGGGAAAAGACGCAGGGTTATGGAGTCCTACCAAAGCACCGCTGGTAGGAATCCTGATTGGGTGGTCTCCAAAGAGAGAAGTGCTTGTCGCCACAAGAAGTAACAGGGTGTGGCGGTTGCTGACGGCCTGGGAGAAGGCGCGGAAGAAACCCCATAAGGTATGAGGGGATGGTGGGACGCTCTGGGAGCCAGGGCATGAAATCGAGGAATTGCTACGTATCCAAATCGAAGATGGCGCAGGCCGTAAGCGTGCGGGTCTTCCTCGCGGTCGTTTAAGGGGTTCAGCCTTTTGAGTCCAAGATGCCTCTTCAGAAGGGCTTTCTCGTTTCTGCATGAGAGATTTCAGGGTTTGCGGAAGATGAAGAAGACGGGCAGATGTACCTCGGTCCAACTCCCCGGCAATTGCATGACCGTTACGAAGGTCCATCCGTTTTGGGTTTCTTCAGTGAGAACCCGTGAAAGCGTATTGCCGGGAGACTCTTTATCGGCAAGGTCATCGTCGGTTGAACGACCCGGTACTGCGTGGGAATCGCCCCGGACGATAGCGCGACCCGTAGGTTTGGCATTGCGCCCGCAACGGCGATCAAGGTAAGAAGGAACAATGCGAATGCGGCGACTTTCATCCTTTCACCTCCGGTTAGGGCTTCGGGGGAAATCTGTGATAAGAGTTTTGCACCTGAGAGAAGAATCCTTGGGCCTGTAGCGCTTCCCTGTGTTGGGCGGGCCTTTTGTTGTCTACACAGGGGTGAACCAGTTACTACAGAAACCGTCAACTTGGGGGGGCGTGAATAGGTGAAAGAGCCGAAGCAGTCCTGGTCACAACCTGAACTGCCGGAACCTTATGAATCGCTGGTCCGATGGGTAGGAGCCGCCGACTCTGGGTCAAATGCGGCAGCACACGCGCAGACTCGACTGGTGGCCCGTCTTGCGCTCGACTTTCCGGAGGCCCTCAAGAGTTTCAACGCGACCACGACTCGGCTCAATACCCTCCTGGTAGTCCTGACTGCCGTGCTGGTCGCGTTTGGTGCGGTTCAAATCATCCTCGCAGTTACCATGAAGTGACGCAGGCGCGGCGGTAAGCCTTGAATGCCGCCCAACGAAATCCAAGCCGTGAGACTTGGCTGCGGCTAAAGAGAGTTCTCCTTGAGAGTCTTCTTCCTGTTAACAAACGAGAATGAAGGGGAAAGGAAGGCAAACATAGCGCTGGCTCATGTTGTTGAAATGAAGGCATTTACATGACTAGGCTCACCGACACTTTCGTTGGCCAGCAGGCTAGGCGAGGCACCCGTAACCTCGCTCTGGCGACCCTTCTGTTGATCTGTCTGATCGCATTCTTTGCCCTCGGCTTGATGGGTGGCGTGTCCAAAAGGGAGTATGCTTGGTCCTTGTTCATCCTTCTCGTACTCCTCGCTGCCGGTTACGGAGTCATTCGCAACATACTGGCCATCGCCGCCTCCCTGAGGGTGTTTGAATCTCACTGGCTTATCCGCCACTTGGCGCGCTACGGCGACCCGCATGAGTTGGCAGCAATGATCGACCAGGAACTCAGTCTCCCCACAAAATACGTTGGTGCTGGCAATGTCACGCTGACGCCATCTTGGACTCTCATACCTAACTCCTTCGGTCTAAAGATTATCCCCAATGCCAGCGTCGTGTGGGCATACAAGAAAGTCACGCGCACTAAGGCTTATGCTCTCATCACCATCCGTACTGACCATGCCGCAGTTATCCATTCTCGCTTGGGTGATCGTGCTGAGGTCGGTGGCGAGGAATCTCCTATCAACAATCTCCTCGGCGAGATTGCAATGCGTGCCCCTTGGGCGTTTCTTGGGTACCAAAAGGCACTTGAGGACCTCTGGAACAAGAACCAAAAGGCTTTCATCGCCGCCGTTGACCAGCGCCTGGAGGAGTATCCTGCTGCGCACAGGATGCACTTAGCGACGGGCGAAGGTAGCAACCTGAACATGGATTAAGCGAAGGCTAGAAGAGTTCTCTCGTGGGCTGAGGGGGAGGCAAGTAAACACAGAAGACAATGACACGCTTCAGGACCTCAACAGAACTGTTGCAGTTTGCCGAGAAACTCGTGAGAACGAGGGTCGAATCCCTGGAGCGGGATGGAGCCTATTGTCTTAAGGAGGAGCCGTACGCACCATTCCCCGCTCTCCTCTATTGCTTTGCCACCATCGACCTGTTGGGGGCGTTGGCAGGGGGGAACGCACATCGATTCAGCCCGACCAATCAGCAGGCTGCACACTATATGCAACAGTTCATGCATTACTCGGTAGAACAGGTTCGGCTTCTCCAAACGATCTTTAGGCACAAGTTAGTGCACCTTGCAAGCCCTAAGGCAGTGATCGCTGATAATGGGCGGATGATCTCGTGGGCCTACGATCACGATGATTCGCAGCGGCACCTGAAACTGTGCAAACTGCCGCAACCCCGAAGTATAGCCATAGGCAGTCCCTCGTGGACCGTGGACTTTGACCACGAGTTCGAAATCAGCATCGTGCACTTGGTTAGAGATGTAAGGGGATTCCGTGCTTGGGCCAAACGGGTATCTGGAAACGCTTCAGGGCAGCACAAATCTTCAGGAGCGGTTCAGGAAAGCGGTGGAAGATATCTATAATCCGAAGGTGTGATCTGAGTGGGACCAACAAGGGAACGACGGCGGGTCTTTCCTCATATCCCGACTGCATCCCCGGAACGAATCCGCCTGGGTAGCCTAGGACGAGAACGTCCTGGCAACAGCGGCGGTCCTGTCCTGAACCGCAATGGCGACGTTATCGGTGTCGCTGTTTCGAGGTTAGAGAAGTTTCCAGGAGGCCGACCA
>Ga0099828_10003076_pt1 | contig 11646 bp, 6 predicted proteins | sample CZO8metaG_2_FD_79338 | JGI IMG/M metagenome (GOLD analysis project Ga0099828, IMG submission 79338) | Vadose zone soil microbial communities from the Eel River Critical Zone Observatory, Northern California, USA - CZOApr15con2H1.8 metaG | ecosystem: Environmental > Terrestrial > Soil > Vadose...
CGCGGGCCAGCGGCCGGAGGACGCCGTCGCCCGCGCGGTGCGCGCCGGGGCGCTACGTGCCCACGTGGAGTTTCTCGCGTCCGACGCCCTCGAGGGCCGGGGCACCGGCGCGCGGGGCGGAGACCTGGCCGCTAAGTACATCGCGGCCCAGTTCGAACGCCTGGGGCTCGAGCCCGCGGGGGATGACGGCACCTGGTTCGAGCGCATTCCGCTCCGCGGCCGCCGGTTCACGTCGAGCCTGGCCGCCGTCGGAGGCCCCGCACTCGAGGCCGGCTCCGACTTCGTCGGGTACCTCCCCGGCCACGACGACTCGGCGAGCGTCACCGGTGACGTGGTCTTCGTGGGGTACGGCATCATGGCCCCCGAAGCGGGCTGGGATGATTACCACGACACCGATGTGCGCGGGAAGATCGTGCTGGCGCTCGCGGGGACGCCCGGCGACCGGGACTCTTCCCTCTTCCGGCGGCCGGCACGGACCGACTACGGCGGCCGGCAATACAAAGTGGACGAGGCCGCGCGACACGGGGCCGCGGCGGCCTTCGTGATCTACCGGCCGCCCTACCTCGCGACCTGGCCGGCCATCGCCGGCGCCTGGCTGGGTGAGCAGATCCGCCTCGAGTCCGGGTGGACAGTGGGCGGGCCCGTGCAGGTGGCCGGCTGGATCAACGAGCCCGCGGCCGGGTGGCTCATCCGGCAGGCCGGCGACAGTCTGGACCGGCTGGCCGCCGCAGCCCTGAGGCCCGGGTTCGCCGCGGTCCCGCTCCAGCTCAGGCTGGCGGCCTCCGCCTTGGGACGCACCCGGACCGTCCCCACCGTGAACGTGCTGGCTCGGCTGCCCGGCCGGCGGCCGGCCGAGGCCGTGCTGTTGGGCGCCCACTACGACCATCTCGGCATGGGGCGCCCCGTGAACGGCGACTCGATTTACAACGGCGCGCTGGACAACGCCTCGGGCACGGCCGGCATGCTCGCGGTCGCCGAGGCTTTCGTCACCTCCGGCGTGCGACCGCGACGCTCGGTCCTCTTCGCGGCGTTCGGCGCGGAGGAGGCCGGGCTGCTCGGCTCCGCCGCCTTCGTCGCCCGGCCCATGGTCCCACTCGCCCAATTGTCCGCGATGCTCAACCTGGACGGGCTGAACCTGCTGGCGGACACCCGCGACATCGCGTCGCTCGGCGCAGATCTCTCCTCGCTCGACGGCCTCTTCTGGCGCGCGGCGGCGTCGGAGGGCTACGCCATCACGCCTCCGGATAGTCCGATCATGCGGGAGGCCCAGGCACAGGACTTCTTCAACCGCTCCGACCAGGCGTCGTTCGCACACGCGGGCGTGCCGGTCGCCAACCTGTCCTTCGGGGACCGAATCGGCGCTGCGCCGGCGGGCTCGGGCAAGGCGGCGCTGGACGACTACATGCTGCACCGCTATCACCAGCCGAGCGACGACCTGCACCAGCCGCTCGATTTCGAGGCCGGCACGCATTCCGTGCGGGTGTTCGCGCGGATGCTGCTCGCAGCCGCGGACGCCCCAGCACGGGCGCAGTGGAAAAAGAACTCGCCATATCAGAGACCGCACTAGATCGTTCACGTTGGACCGGGCTTCAATCGGAGGGATTCTTGCGTATCGCCGCGTTTATCGTCGCCATCGTCGTTTCGCTCAGCTCCTACGTCCCGCCCGCCGCCGGCCAGCAGGCCGCTGCCACCCGCGTCGCGAACGCCGTGTCGGCCGACGTGATGCGCGGCCACGAAGAATTCCTGTCCGATGACGCGCTCGAAGGCCGGGCACCCGGCACTCGTGGGGGCCTCATCGCCGCCAGGTACGTCGCGGCGCAGTTCGAGCGGCTCGGGCTCACGCCCGCGGGCGACAGCGGGACCTACTATCACGACGTGCCGATCATCTCGCTCACCCCGAGCCCTCAGGCGACCATCGTCGGGGAGACGGAGACGCCGCTCGAGTTCAAGCACGACTACGTGCTGTGGTCCATGCGTGACGACTCACTGGTCAGCGTGGCGGGAGATCTCGTGTTCGCCGGGTACGGCATCGTGGCGCCGGAGTACAACTGGAACGACTACTCCGGGCTCGACGTGAAGGGGAAGGTGGTCGTGGTCCTGGTCAACACGCCGGGCCTGCACGACTCGACGCTCTTCAAGGGCAAGATCCTCACCTATTACGGCCGGTGGACCTACAAGATCGAGGAGGCCGAGCGACAGGGCGCCGCCGGCATCCTCATGGTGCACACCCCCGAGAGCGCGACCTACGGCTGGGCCACCGTCACCGGCTCCTGGACCGGGCGGCAGACCCGCGTGGTCCGGAAGCCAGGGCCGCTGATCGTGGCCGGGTGGCTGAGCCAGGAGGCCTCCGAGCGGCTGCTCCAGCCGGCCGGGGGTCTGGCGAGTCTCACCGAGGCGGCCGGTCACCCCGGCTTCAAGGGCGTTCCGCTCAAGGCGCGCCTGGGCGCCACCGTGCGGAGCGCGGTGCAGCGCTCCGAGACCTACAACGTGGTCGCGCGGCTGCCGGGACGGGGCCCCAAGGCCGGGGAGGCGGTGATCATCGGCGGGCACTACGATCACCTGGGCATCAGCCTCCCGGTGAACGGTGATTCCATCTACAACGGGGCGCTCGACAACGCCTCCGGCACCGCCGCGATGCTCACGGCGGCCGAGGCCTTCGTGCGGAGCGGCGTTCACCCGCCCCGCTCGATCATCTTCCTGGCCTTCGCCGCCGAGGAGTCAGGTCTGCTCGGCTCCACCGCGTACGCCGCCCGGCCGCCGACCGTCCCGCTCAAGGACATCGCCGCCGTGCTGAACATGGACGTGATGAACCTGTGGGGGAAAACCCGGGACATCGCGGCGGTCGGAATGGAGCAATCCTCGCTGGGGAAGCTCTTCACCGCAGCCGCGAAGCAGGAGGGACTTCGGGTCACCATCAACCAGGACGCCCTGATCAAGGGGGCCTTCTTCCGGTCGGACCACTTTCCCTTCGCCCGGGCCGGCGTCCCCGCCCTCTCCCTCCAGAAGGGCCTGGATTTCGTCGGCCGGCCAGCCGGCTGGGGGCAGCAGCAGGAGGACGACTACACCGCCAACCGGTATCACCAGCCCAGCGACGAGCTGCTCCCTTGGTACACCTATGACGGTGCCGTGCAGCAGGACCGGGTGATCGTCCGAACGGCCGTGGCCGTGGCCGAAAGCTCGGCGCAGCCGACCTGGACCAAGGGGTCGGAGTTCGAGACCGCCGGCCGGGACCGGCTGAAGTAGCTGCCCACACCCGGTTTCCGGCATCAGGGGCCGATGGCGCATCGCCATCGGCCCTAGTATCTTTGCGGCCGTTTAATCCCCGGTCACCTCACGCGCCCCCCGGAGCTCCTCTGGAACTGCCGTCGCTACATCGTGTTCCACTTTCCTGGCTGCTCCAGTACGGCAGCGAGTCCATCCGGTACCGCACCTACCGGGACCTGGCGCCTGAGGGGTACGCCGCCCCGGAAGTCGTGGCGGCCGCCCAGGCAGCGGTCCCCGAGTCCAAGGCCGCGCAGGCGGTGGTCAAGAAGCAAAAGGACACTGGGGTCTGGGGTGGGAACCTGCTGGCCCTGGCCCCGGCCGCCGCACAGAGTATCAAGGACGTCGGGACCATCCCCCAGTACCGCCGGCTGCTCCAGCTCGCCTGGCCCAGGGACGGGCGCCCGTTCAAGCTCGCCGACCGAGTCCTGTTCCGGCTGCTTACCCGGGACGAGAACCCGGCACTTCTCTTCGAATACCAGAAGCTCGTCGCGGCGGAGCCAGCCGCGGAGCCGTGGGTTCGCGACCTCATCCGTGAGGCGGCCTCCTGCGCGCTCGCGGAGGCGGGCCACGTCGAGGACCCCCGGCTTCGCGGCTCGGGCCACCGGATCGCCAGCGCCGTCTCCCAGTTCCTGCGAAGCCCGCTGGCGGAAAAGCCGTTCATCAAGTCGAGCAAGAACCTGGTGCTGCACCCCGAGGCACACCCACCCAGCTGGTACTCGGTCGCGATGCTTGGCTCCATGCCCAACCTTCAGCGCGAGCGCGCCGGCTTCACCGAGCGGCTGGGCCACTACCTCGCGCAGCCGGCGCCGAAGAAGGCGTTCGGTGTCCAGCTGGGGAAGAAGGTGGTCCGCCCGATCCATCTCCTGTTGGGCGACCCGATCGAGGCCGATGCGAAGGGCACGCCGAAGGACCTGCCGCTGGCGCTGCACTATATCGAGATGCTCGCGCGCATCGGCGCGCTCCACACCGCACCGGTCGCGACCAAGGTCCTCGCCCGGCTGCTCAAGGATTGCGACGACCGCGGGGTGTGGGCTCCGAAGGGCCTCCGCGCAGCACCCAGGCCCCTCAACAAGCTCACCTACCACACGTATCCGCTCCATCTCGAGAACGCGACGACCGAAGACCGCGAGGTAGACGTGACGTTCCGTCTCGCGCTGATCGCCAAGCTGCTAGGCTGGTCGCTGGACTTCGTCTCGGGCGGCTTGCCTTCAGCGGGGTAGTCCCACAGACTACTCTCCATGGCCCGCCTGGATCTCACCCCGTTCGGATATACCCCCACCGAAAGCCTAGTGTACGAGGTGCTCCTGACCGGCGGCCCGGGCACCGGCTACGCGATTGCGCGGACGGCGGGACTGGCCCGGGCGAACGCCTATAGTGCGCTGGAGGGGCTGGTTGCCAAGGGTGCGGCTCGCTCCGACGGCGGCCGCCCGCGGCGGTACCGCCCGGAGGACACGACCGCGCTCATCGCCCGGATCGCGAATCAGCATGGGCAGGCGCTCGACAAGCTGAGTGCGGATCTCGAGGGGCTGGCCGCGCCCAGCGCTCCGACGGTAGTGGAGATCGACTCCCCCCGCGCCGCATTGCAGCTGATCTCGCACGACGTCGCCCGGGCGGCCGCGTCCGTCTCGCTGCTCGCGCCGCCGGAGGCCTATCCGCTGCTGGCGCCGGCGCTGCGGCGGACCGCGGCGGCCGGCGTCGCGGTCAATCTGCTCTCCACCGCCCCGGTCGAGCTCGATTTTGCCGCCGTCGGACCGGTCGCGACGGATGACGCGTGGCCCGGCACGCCGCTCATCTGCGTGGTGGACGAGCGGAGCGCCGTCGTCGCCTACCGCCAGGGGAGCGAGGTCCACGGCCACTGGAGCACCGCGCCGGCCCTCGTGGCGGCGGCCCGTTTGGCGCTCGCCGGATATCGCGCCGGATGACGGGGGACACCGGCGAGGCCGAGCTGCTGCGGGAGCTTCGCCGCGATTACCTGGCGGAGAGCGCAGAGCGCATGGCGGAGCTCCAGGCCGACCTCGCCCGGCTTCGGGGTGGCGCGGCCGATGCGGCGGCGGCGCTCAAGGGGCGCCTGCACCGCCTGGCGGGGTCGGCCGGATCGTACGGCTTCCCCGAGGTGAGCGCCATCGCTCGGGAAGCGGAGCTGTGGCTCGGAGGTGGGCCCGCGCCGGGAACGATCGTTGCGAGGATGGAGGCGGCGGTGGCGAGGCTGGAGGCTGTGTTCGAGCGGGCCAAGCAGAACCGAACAGCGTGAACGGTGAACAGTAAACCGGGGGCTCCGTGAATCACCGAAGCCCCCTGTCCACTTTTCACGGTTCACTGTTTACGCAGTTCAGTGCCGAAACCCCGCCGACAAGGGGACGATGTCCTTCGGGTTCTTCTCGTCGCCGAAGAGCAGCCGTCCCTCGCGGAACGACGCGCCCCGGAGCGTGAAGGCGAGCACCTCCCCCAGCTCGTGCACGAGATGGACCTGGAGCTTGTCGCGGACCTCCTTGGGCAGGTCCTCGAGGTCGGGCTCGTTCTCCTTCGGCAGGATGATGGTGGTGATCCCCGCCCGCTCGGCGCCGAGTACTTTTTCCTTCACGCCGCCGATCGGCATCACCCGGCCCCGAAGCGTGATTTCGCCCGTCATCGCCACATCGGGCCGGACCGGCCGGCCGCTCATCGCCGAGACGATGGCTGAGGCCATCGTGACCCCCGCCGACGGGCCGTCCTTCGGGATCGCTCCCGCGGGCACGTGGACGTGGATGTCGCGCTCGAACATCTCATCCGGGATCTGCAGCGCCGCCGCGTGAGACCGCGCGTAGGTCCAGGCGGCCCGGGCCGACTCTTTCATGACGTCGCCCAGCTGTCCGGTGAGTACCAGCTCACCCTTGCCGCGCATTGTGCTCGCCTCGACGAACATGATGTCGCCGCCGGTGGGCGTATAGTACATGCCCGTCGCCACGCCGACCTGGTCATCCCGACCCGCCTTCTCCGGGTGCACCTTCGGCCGGCCCAGCAGATCGTCCACCATGCCGCGGTCGAGCCTGACGTGTTCGGTCTCGCCGGCCGCGATCTTCCGGGCCACCTTCCGAGCCAGCCGCCCGATCTCCCGCTCCAGCTGCCGCACGCCCGACTCCCGAGTGTAGCCGGTGACCACTTCCGACAAGGCCTCGTCGGTGATCTCGAGCTGCTCGGCCGCGATCCCGTTCTCCTCGAACTGGCGCGGGACGAGATACTGCCGGGCGATCTGAAGCTTCTCCCGCTCGGTGTACCCCGAGAACTCGACCACTTCCATCCGGTCCAGCAGCGGCCCCGGGATGCTCTGGATGAAATTGGCCGTGGCGATGAAGAGCACCTCGCTCAAGTCGAACGGCACGCCCAAATAGTGGTCGGTGAACGAGTCGTTCTGGGCCGGGTCCAGCACCTCGAGCAGCGCGCTGGCCGGGTCGCCCTGGAAGGAGACACCCAGCTTGTCCACCTCGTCCAGCAGAAAGACCGGGTTCTTGGTTCCCGCCTGCTTCATGCCCTGAATGATCCGTCCCGGCATCGCGCCGACGTAGGTACGCCGGTGACCCCGGATGTCCGCCTCGTCCCGGGCGCCGCCCAGCGAGATGCGCACGTACTTCCGCCCCATGGCCCGCGCGATTGACTTCGCGATCGAGGTCTTGCCCACCCCCGGCGGGCCGACGAAGAGCAGGATCGGGCCTTTGGCCGCTTTGTCGTCAGCGTTGCCGGCGGTGGAGTCAGTGGCCCGCTCCGAGTCAGTGGCCGGTTCCGAGTGTGCGGCGCGGTCCCGATCCCGCAGCTGACGCACCGCGAGAAACTCGAGCACCCGGTCCTTCACGTCCTTGAGCGCGTAGTGGTCCTGCTCCAGGATCTTCGACGCCTCGCGCAGATCGAGGTGGTCCTCGGTACGGATGTTCCACGGCAGCTCGGCGACGTTCTCGAGGAACGTGCGGATCACCTGCGACTCCATGGACTCCCGCCCGGTTCGCCCCAGGCGAGCGAGCTCGCGGTCCACTTCTTTCCGCGCCTCCTCGGGCAGGTCGAGCGCTGCGAGCTTCTGCTTGAGCTCCTCGAGCTCGCTCGTGCCCTCCTCGTCCTCACCCAGCTCCTTCTTGATCTGCTTCAGCTGCTCGCGCAGGAACATCTCACGCTGGCGCTCGCCCAGCTCCTCCTGGACCTGCGACTTGATGTCCTCCTGCGCGTCCACCAGACTGATCTGGCGCTGCACATGTACCAGCACCCGGCGGAGCCGCTCCTCGACCGACAGGGTCTCCAGCAGCGCCTGCCGCTGGGGCGGCGTGATGTCGATGTAGCCGGCGACCAGGTCGGCGAAGCGCCCCGGCTCGTTCACGCCGGCGAGCACCTGCTGGACGACCTCCTCCGGCAGGCCGGACTTCTGGCCCAGCTCGGCCGCCCGGACCCGCGCCTCTCGATGCAGACCCACGAAGGCGGGCTCTTCCGGACTGAGCGGAAGCATCTCTTCCGCCTCGCGGACCACCGCCTGGATGTAGCCATCCTTCTCGCCGTAGTGGAGCGCGATGCCCCGCCGCTCGCCGTGCAGCAGGAGCTGCATGCCGGAGAGACCGCGCTGCATCTGCCCGATGCGGGCGATGGTGCCGACGGTGTACAGCACCTCGGACGTGACGCTTTCGACGTTCTGCCGCTGCGAAACTGCGAACACCAGCCGCTCTGGCGTGGCGAGGGCGGCCTCGATGGCGCGCAGCGTGCCGGGGCGGCCCGCGCCGATCGGCGCCGTCACACCCGGGAAGAGAACAACCTCGCGGAGTGGAAGCACCGGCAAGGTCAGACGTTCAGCCATTTGGATTACTACTCCTCTCATGGGCCCTGCGGCCCTGGGATGGCATATCAAAACTACGGTCAGGTGGTATCAAGCATCCGGCGTGCCATACCGGACACATCACTTCGGCTTGTCACTCAACAACTTGGAGACCATCCCCGTTCCCCAGGCCCCTCGGTCCCAGCGGTCCATCCCGCTATTTTGTCTGAGGCGATCTCGCACCTGCCAGTTTGACGGAGCAGTGTGACTGCGCCCGACGAGCCTTGAATCCGCGTGCGCGGCCCTCCGTACAGCCTACGTCCGCGCGCTGTGTTGCCTTCTATCGCGTGCCGAGGGCAGATTCTGAGCGGCCAGCCAACCGGACCCAGGTGAGCCAACACACCCGATGACCCATCCTGCCGACCAGCCGCTTCCCGCCCGTCTTGCCCAGGCGTTGGGGGAGGCGTATACGCTCGAAGGGGAGATCGGCCGCGGCGGCATGGGCGTCGTCTACCGGGCGCGCGACGAGCGCCTGCAGCGGCGAGTCGCGATCAAGGTCCTGCCGCCGGAGCTCGCCTTCCAGAGCGACATCCGCCAGCGGTTCACTCGGGAAGCCCAGACTGCGGCGAAGCTTTCCCACCCGCACATCGTCCCGATCCATAGCGTCGGCGAAGGCCAGGGACTGGTCTACTTCGTCATGGGCTACGTGGACGGCGAGTCGGTGGCCGCGCGGATCAAGCGGCGGGGACAGCTTCCGGTCGAGGAAGTGCGACGGATCATGAAAGAGACCGCCGACGCCCTGAGCGCCGCCCACGGGCTCGGCGTGATCCACCGCGACATCAAACCCGACAATATCCTGCTGGAGGGAACCCGCGGGCGGGTCATGGTCACCGACTTCGGGATCGCCAAGGCGCTCTCGCAAAGCTCGGGCGCGACCCTCACGGGCGCCGGCGTCGCCATCGGCACGCCCTCCTTCATGAGTCCGGAGCAGGCCGCAGGCGAGAGAGACATCGACGGCCGGACCGATCTCTACAGCCTCGGCATCGTCGCCTTTCAGATGCTGACCGGCGAGCTGCCGTTCTACGCGCCGACCGTCGCCGCCATCCTGATGAAGCAGATCACCGAGCCCGCTCCCGATCTGCGCCTGCAGCGGCCGGACGCGCCGGAGGATCTTGCGCTCGCAGTGAGCCGCTGCCTGGAGAAAGACCCGCAGAACCGGTGGCCCACCGCGGACTCGCTCCGCCGCGCGCTGGAGAACCGGACCGTGGGCGGCTACCGCCCGACCGGCACCGGCTGGAAGGCGAGCCGCCCCGCGACGGCTCTCGGGCGGCCGAGCAGTCAGGCCCGGCGAGCCAGCGGACTCCGGCCTCTGTTGGACCGGGACCAGCTGCGCCAAAGCCTGGGCAGCCTCCGGAACAACCTGCCCGCGCGCGCACCGGTCCGTCCGCCGGCTAACGCCGACACCCCGCTCCCCAATACCGGCGAACCCACGGTCGTCCTCAAGGTGCGGGCACAGTTCGCCAGGTGGGCCGCTATTTCAGGCGGCCTTTTCCTGATCAACGTGGCTACCGGCATCCACAGTCCCTGGTTCCTCATTCCGGCAGCGGGCATGGGGATCGGTCTGCTGCAGGGCTACGGAAAGCTCTGGCAGGCAGGCTACAGCTGGCGGGACGTGCTGAGCCGGCCGCCGGCGCCGGACGCGGTGGAGACGACCATGATCCGGGGCGGGAAGCTTCCGCGGCAACTGCCTCTGCCCAAGACGACCGAGTTCGGAGCCCAGACCGCCACCGTGCTGCAGGCCCACGGCGACCGCGTGGCGATCTACAAGCTGCTCGACCGGCTCACGCCGGCAGAGCGGGAGATGCTGCCCGAGATCGCCCAGACGGTGGACGCGCTCTACGAGCGCGCGGCTGAGCTGGCGCGCACGCTGCACGCGATGGACACCAACCTCGACACCGATGGCCTGGGTCAGATCGAGGAGCGCATCTCAGCCGTCTCCCGCGAGCCGGACGACCCGGAGCGCGGCCGGCGCCTCGCCCTGCTGGAGAGGCAACGCCAGACGCTGAGCGACCTCAAGAGGCGCCGGGTCCAGGTGGCCAGTCATCTCGAGTCCTGCGTGCTCGCGCTCCAGAACGTCCGCTTCGACCTGCTCCGCCTCCGCTCGGCGGGCGTGGCCGCCGTGCTGGGGGATCTCACCCAGGCAACCCAACAGGCAAAGGCGCTTTCCCGAGACGTGGACAACGTGATCGCTGCGGCTGGGGAGATCAGGGAAGCGATGAAATAGGCGTGGCCGGGCGGGTCATTGTGAAGCCCCGCACCCGGCCCCATCATCACGACGTCTTTCGGAGAGAAGGGGGGACGTGGGCAGCGCGCCCTGCGCAGGGTACCCGAAGGCACGCGCCCGACCATGGACCGAACACATCTCACCGGTGCTTGCCAGCCGAGAATCTGAGGCTATCGAGCGGAGCATGCCCACAGGGGCGGCTCACCCAACCGAGCGGCACGACCGCCGCTTAAGTCCGCCAGGACGCGAAGGGCGCCACCCACGACGGGGCGCCCGTTTCGTTTCCGGGACCCGACGCGGCGGGAGGCTATCGCCCGGCCAGCTCGGCGCCGATCCGCCGGGTCTCACGGACGAGCAGATCGAAATCCTCCCGGCGGCTTCGGTGGTTGGTGATCGCCACCCGGAGGGCGAACCGGCCGCCGAGCGTGAGGTTGGACGGCACCGCGATCCCCTGCTCGTGGAGCTGGATGAGGAGCTCCTGGTTGAGGGCGTCGAGAGCCGCGTCGTCGCGGCCCGGGGCGACATATCGGAAGCAGACGATGTTGAGCGGGACCGGGGCGAGCACCTCGAGGTCCGGCGCCTCCCGAATCCGCTCGGCGAGATAACGCGCTTGCTCGATATTCTGCCGCACCAGCCGCGCGTACTTCTCGAGCCCGTGCTCCTTGAGTGACATCCAAACCTTGAGCGCCCGGAAGCCGCGGGTGAGCTGAATCCCGTAATCGCTGAACCAGAGCGTGCCGGCCGCCAGCCCGCGCTCGGCATGGGTCAGGTAGTCGGGCCGCAGCGAGAACGCCTGGCGGTGGGCCTCTGCGTCACGGACCAGCGTGCATCCCGCCTCGAACGGGACGTACATCCACTTGTGCAGGTCGAACGCGATGGAGTCGGCCCGCTCCATCCCCGCGAGCCGGGAGCTGTACTCGGGCACCAGCACCGCCAGCGACCCGAACGCGCCGTCCACATGGAACCAGACGCGCTCCCGCGCGCTCAGCTCCGCCAGACCTCGGAGATCGTCGATCGCGCCGGTCCCCACGGTCCCCGCGTTTCCGACGATGCAGAGCGGCCGGCAACCGGACGCGCGATCCTCCCGGAGCATCCGCTCGAGCGCTCCGAGGTCGATCTCGAAATCGGCATTCGCGGGCACGAGCCGGAGCCCTTCGCTGCCGAGGCCCAGTAGCTCGACCGCTTTCTGAATCGAGCTGTGCATCTCCACCGAGCCGTACACGGTGAGCGGACCCTCCGCCGCGCGCACGCCGCGCTTTCGGACGTCGAAGCCGGCCCGTGCGGTGCGCGCGACTGCGAGGCCGACGAGGTTCGCCATCGAGCCGCCGCTCAG
>Ga0099828_10003084_pt1 | contig 11633 bp, 9 predicted proteins | sample CZO8metaG_2_FD_79338 | JGI IMG/M metagenome (GOLD analysis project Ga0099828, IMG submission 79338) | Vadose zone soil microbial communities from the Eel River Critical Zone Observatory, Northern California, USA - CZOApr15con2H1.8 metaG | ecosystem: Environmental > Terrestrial > Soil > Vadose...
AACACCCAGGACGCGGTGTCGCTGCTGCAGAGCGCCCAAGCGGGCCTAAGCGAAACCATGATCGACCTGCAGCGCCTGAACGAGCTGGGGCTCCGGGCTTCCAATGGCACGCTGACCAGCTCGGATCGCCTCAACATCCAGTTGGAGGTCCAGGGGCTGCTGCAGGACATCGATCGCGTGGCGCAGCAGACGAAGTACAACGGCCAGGCGCTGCTCAACGGCTCATTAGGAGCCAGCGCCACCGGCGGAGGGCCCGACATCACCGACCTGCGGGTGCAAGCGGGAACCGCTGCCGCCGGGACGTATACGCTCTCGGCGGCGACTCCGGCCACCAAGAGCGCGGTGCAGGGCAACTTGACCGGCGCCGCCACATTCCAGGGCGGCGGCTCCATCACGATCGTTGGGCCCACCAGTCAGTCGGCCACGTTCACCAGCTTCGCAGGCGAAGCGGTGTCTGACTTCATCCAGCAGGTGAATAACGCCGGCCTGGGCGTGACTTTGGCGGTTACTGGCGGGCGCTACCTGCTGGCCAGCAACAACAACGGCATCAACAATGGCAGCAACCCGACCGGCCCAACCGCGGTTACGGTGACGGGCGACGCAGCGAACGCCGACTTCGGCACCGGTGGAGCTGGCACAGCCAGCCTGGGGTTGATTGGGGGCATGCAAGGGAGTGTCGATAACACGGGAGCGTTCACCGGCGGCGCCGGCACCGTCGTGAACGGCTCGGTCACCTTCGGCGGCGTGAACGTCGCGCTTACCGGGCCCAATTCAGACCAGTTTGCCGGCAAAAACGCCGTGGCGGGCATCAGCTTCCGCGTCGTGAATCCGGGCTCAATCGGGACGACCGACAGCGTGACGGTCAAGCAGAACTCACCGGTGGCATTCGAGGTGGGCGCCAGCGGAGGCCAAACGGTCGGGTTGGCGATTGATGCGCAGACCTCACTGGCATTGGGTGTCAATGCCATCGACGTGACGACTCAGACGAGCGCCGAGGCGACCATCACGGCCGTCCAAACTGCCATAAGTCAGGTTTCAGCCGCCCAGAGCAACCTCGGAGCCCTGCAGAATGTGCTCACCAATGTACAAAACCTGTCCGGTGCTCAGGAGCTCAATGCCCGGACGGCGAACTCCAACCTGGTGGATGCCAACATCACGCAGGAAACGGTGAACTTCACCCGCGATCAGATCCTGCTGCAAGCAGGCACGGCGGTCCTGGCACAGGCGAACCAGTCGCGGCTCGGGCTGCTGGGGCTATTCAGCAGCGGCGGGCCGCTGCTCTAGGCGCCCCGTGACGAGCTCCCTCACGTCGACCCTACTCGACATCATCAACGCCAACGGCGCGCTTTCCTCGCTGTTCTCGAGCCCCACGTCGTTCGGCAACCCGCTCTCATTGGCGGCCGCAGCCGAGCAGGTCCAGGCCGCCGAGAATGCATTTCCCAGCCAGCAGGTGCTGGCGCTGAGCGGACTGTTCTCGCGTCTTAGGACACTCAGGGCAGCCGCCGCGCCGCTGCTGGCTCCCAGCTCGCAGGCCAATTCGTTCCTTGTCCAAACCGGCAGTCCCGTGCTGCCGCAGGCCTATACACAAACGAGCGTCAGGTCCTCAAATACCGCCGTGACTGCCACCAGCCAACCAGGGGCGACGATCACGAGCTACCAGGTTGGCGTGACCCAACTTGGCGTCGCGCAGGTCAATGCCGGCATGGCCTTCGCCAGCACGACGCTCAACAGCGCCGGGGCGAACATCAATGCTGGGGCGGGCCAAGTACGGGTGGCCATCAATGGTGGACCCACGGCCGAAGCGAGCTACTACATCTACGGCAGCGACACCAACCAGCAAGCGCTGCAGGCGGTAGCAAGCGCAATCAACAGTATCTCCACCAACCACGACCTCCAGACGATCGCGCTCAGTCCCAATGCCAGCAGCGGGACCTTCAAGCTGAGCTTCAATGGCCAAACAACGGGTGCAATCGCGGTCGCTGGCCTCACAGCGGCGACGATCCAGTCGGCGCTGGAGGGATTGGGCGGCGTTGGCGTGGGCAACGTGAGCGTCACCCAATCCGGCAACAACGCCTTCAGCGTGGCCTTCAAGGGGACGCTCGACGATCGCATCCTGCCGCAGCTGCAGGCCCAGAACATTGACATGAACTCGGGCGCCACTATCTCCACAGATCTGGTGCAAGGACCGGTCGCCAGTCTCACCAACACGGCCACCACCAGCGCATTAACGATTACGGCCCGCACGACGGGCAGCGCCAATGCGTTCACAGCAAGCGATGCGCCAGGTAGCAACGGAATTGCCCAAAGCGGCGCGGGAGCGGCGACCACAAACGCCCAGGACGCTATCTACAGTCTGAACGGCGCGGTTTACCGCGCTACGTCCGGGAACTCAGCGAGCATCGACAACGGAAAGGTGAGCCTGACGTTCCTGGCAACGACCAGCACCCCGGCGACCATCACGGTGTCGGCCAATACCAGCTCACTGAGCACTTCGGTAGAGGCTATGGCTACGGCGTATAACAGCCTTCAAAGCTTCCTGGACGAGAACAGCCAGGTGCTGGCGCCCCACCTCGCCCAGGAGGCGGAAAACATCATCAGTAGCCATAGCTCGACTTTGGCCAGCCTTGGGATCAGCGGTACGAGCCGTCTGACAGTCAACGAGAGCACCCTCACGGGCGCGAACCCGAGCACCGTCCAGCAGGTGTTTGCGGGTTCGCAGGGCATCGCCACGCAGCTGTCAGGTCTCTCGGAGGGCATCCTGTCGAGCCTGCAAGGCCCCCTCGCGGCGTCTCAACAGACCCCCTCGAACAACTCCGAAGTCGCCACGGCTCTGGCTGGACTGTTCGAGCAGACACTGCTGGGTGAGCAATTAGGCGGCAATCTCAGCCTCAAGGCCTAGCTCGGCTATAGGCGGTTTTCCTATTTCCTTCGCTCTGCGATGGTCCGTAGGGCACAATGAGCGCGCACATGATTGACGATCCGACGCCAGCGACGCGCGAGGAGCAGCTTGTCGTCTTCCGGCTGGGCGAGGACTACTTCGCCATGCTCATCTCCAACGTCAACGAAATCATCCGGCTGCAGAAGATCACGCCGGTGCCCAAGGCTCCGCCATTCGTCGAGGGCGTCACTAACCTGCGCGGCCGGGTCATCCCGGTGATGGACTTGCGGAAGCGCTTTGGCGTCACCCCCAAGCCCGCCGGCTATACCGCCCGCATCATCGTAGTCGAGCAGGACGAGCGGTTGCTGGGCATGATGGTCGATGCCGTTGACGAGGTGCTGACGGTCCCCACGAGCTCGATTGAGCCCGTGGACGAGATGGTGGTGTCGGTTGACGCCGAGTTCCTGGCTGGCATTGTCCGGCTCGACGAACGGCTGATTATCCTCCTGGACAAGGAAGCCGTGCTGAGCTCCGGTGAGGCCCACCAGCTTCAGTCCTTGAAAGTGACGGGCAAGGCGCTGAAAGAGGTGGAGGCTCAGGCGGAGGAGGAGCCCGAAATGCTGCCCTCGGGAAGATAGCGATGGCCGTTGACTTCCAGCAGGTGGTGGTGTTCGAGCTGTCCGCAGAGACGTATGCGCTGGACATACTCCACGTGCACGAGATCATCAGGGTCCAACCGGTCACGCCCGTGCCGGGCGCACCGGAGTACATCGAGGGACTCATCAACCTGCGCGGCCGCGTGGTACCGATCGTGGACCTGCGGAAGCGCTTTGGGCTCCGGGCCCGGCCAATAGGTGATAGGTCCCGGATCATCGTTGTGCAAGTAAGCGACGATATCCTCGGAATAGTGGTTGACGCCGTATCGGAGGTCATCACGGTCGCGCCCGAATTCGTCGAGCCCGCGGCCCGAGTGGTGACCGGCTTGGACGCCGAGTACATTCGGACCATCGCCAAGGTGGAGGGTCACCTGGTGGCGGTGCTCAACCCCGAGAAGATTTTGGAGTACAGCGACAGTGAAGCGGACGAGGTGCTGATGCTGGGCCCGGGCGAGTAAGCGCATGGCCCAGATGCAGTTCGACGCCACTGAAGATGACATCAAGGTCTGGCTGGCAGAAGCCGACGAGCAGATCGAGCTGCTCCAGAACGACGTTATCCGCCTGGAGAAGGACTATTCGGACGAGTCGCTGGTGCAAGGCATCTTTCGCGCTGCCCACACCCTGAAAGGCTCGTCCGCGATGATCGGCCACACTCGCATGGCCGAGCTGACGCACGCTATGGAGAGCGTGTTCGGCATGGTGCGCGAAGGCAAGCTCACACCCACCACCGAAATCGTGGATAGCTTGTTGGCGGGCGTCGACGGGCTCAATGCACTGCGCGAGGAAGTTGTTACCAAAGAGCAGAGCGACGTCGACCTATCGCCCAGCGTAGCGGCGCTGCGCGACATCGTCGAGCAGGGCGGCGGGACCTTCGCGCGGATGCCGGGGCAGCCTCCGGCTGCCGGGGGCCAGGAGCCGGGGGCCGGAGGGCAGGCCGGCCCTGCCCCTACCACCGGCAGCCTGCTGGAGCGCTTTCCGCTGGAGCCGGACGAGATTGAGGCGGTGAAAGCCACGCTCGAGAGCGGCGCCATGGTGTGGCTTCTGGAGGTGGACTTCCAGCCCGATTCTCTCTGGCTGGCGGTACGCAGCTTCCAGAGTCTGAACGATCTCAGCAACGTAGGTGAGCTGCTCAAGACCAAGCCCACCTCCGAAGAGGTTGAAGCCGAAAAGGTCGGTCCCAAGCTTCAGGCGGTGATCGCCGGAGCGGCGGAGGCCGCCGAAGCCATCACCAAGACCGCCGTGGTTATCGAAGACGTGGTCAACACGTCCCTCACACCGTACACGCTGGAGTCGCTTTCTCCCTCTCCCGCCGCGGCGGGAGAGGGTCGGGGTGAGGGAGCCCAGGGCGAGGACCACCCTCACCCTAGCCCTCTCCCGCCAGCGGGAGAGGGGACAGAGCTGATTCCCTCGCAGACTAAGCCCCCGGCCGAGGCGGGGCAGCGCGTGGCAACCGCGTCAAGGGTGGTTCAGAACGTCCGAGTCGACGTCGAGCGGCTGGACAACCTCATGAACCCGGTGGGCGAGCTGGTCATCGACCGCAACCGGCTGCAGCAGCTGGCGCTCCAGCTCGAGACCGAACTGGGCGCGCACGACGCGGTTGATGCGCTTAACGAGACCTCGCAGCACGTGGGCCGCATCACCGATGAGCTGCAGGAAGAGGTCATGCGCATCCGCATGCAGCCCATCGAGAGCGTGTTCAACAAGTTCCCGCGGCTGGTGCGCGACCTTGCCGGCAAGCTCGGCAAGAAGGTCGACTTCATCATCGAGGGCAAGGAGACCGAACTCGACCGGTCAGTCATCGAGAAGATCGACGACCCGATCATCCATCTGCTGCGCAACGCCATTGACCACGGCCTAGAGATGCCCGAAGAGCGAAGGGCAGCAGGAAAGCCCGAGAGCGGCACAATCAAGCTGTCCGCCTGGCACGAGGAGAACCACATTGTCATCGCCGTGCAGGACGATGGGCGCGGCATGGACCCGGCGAAGCTGAAGGCCAGCGCCGTGAGCAAGAAGATCATCACCCAAGAGGTGGCCGATCGCATGGACGATCGCGCCGCGGTGGAGCTGATTTTCGCGGCCGGCTTCTCCACGGCGGCGAAGACCACCGACGTCTCGGGACGCGGCGTTGGCATGGACATCGTGAGGGCCAATATCGAGAAGCTCAGCGGATTCGTCACGATTGAGACAGCGGTTGGCCGCGGCACTCGCTTCCTGGTGAAGCTGCCGCTCACGCTGGCCATCATTCGCGCGTTGCTGGTGGCCCTGGCAGGCCGCAAATTCGCCATCCCGATGGCGACCGTCATGGAAACGCTTCGCTTCGACGCGCAGGACGTACGGACGATCAAGACGCACGAGGCCATCCAACTGCGGGGCCGCATCCTGCCGCTGGTCTCGCTGCGCGACCTGCTTCGCCTGCCCGCGCTGCTCTACCCGGCGCCAGGCGAGCCCGCGAGCGCCAGTCCCGAGGATGAAGATGGCGACGCCGCGAGCAACGGCGCTAGTCAGGGCATGCGTGACGTCGGGGACGCCGAAGGCGACAGCATGATGGAGATGGGCAACCGTCCCCGGCGGCAGAAGATGTTCGTGGTGGCGGTGCGCGTCGGCGATCGTCAGATGGGACTGCAGGTGGACGCGCTGGTGGGCGAGACCGAGATTGTGATCAAGCCGCTAAGCCGTTTCCTGGGAGACGTGCGCGGGATCGCTGGGGTGACCATCCTGGGCGATGGCCAGGTGGCTATCATCTGCGACATCCCATCATTGATCAACCGAGTAGTGCAAGAGCAACTGCTGGCCTGATACCGAGGGGAAAAGGAGAAAGAGTTTGGCAAAGATCCTGGTCGTTGACGATGCGGCCTTTATGCGCATGCGATGCAGCAAGCTGTTGACGGACAACGGCTACGACGTGGTGGAGGCCGAGAACGGCCTGGACGCCATTGCCAAGTACAAAGAAACGAAGCCCGACGCGGTGCTGCTCGACATCACCATGCCCGAGATGGACGGCCTCACGGCGCTCAAAGAGATCCGCAAGGTCGATCCGGAGGCCAAGGTGGCGATGGTGACGGCCATGGGCCAGCAATCGATGATCATGGACGCCATTAAATCCGGCGCAAAGGATTTCGTGGTCAAGCCCTTCCAGCCTGACCGCGTGCTGGCAGCCGTTAAGAAGCTGATCGGCTAACAGCAGCTTGCCAATCGCGACGTCCCAGGCGGAGGCCGGCTGGGACGACTTTGTGGGCGAGGTCCAGCGCCAGGCTGGCATCGACCTGCGGCCCTACAAACCGGACCAGATCCAGCGCCGCGTTCGGGGGCTGATGCTGCGGTCCGGCGTCGAGCAGCTGCAAGACTACTTGCGATTGCTGGTCCGCGAGCCGGCCAGGCGGCACGAGCTGCACAGGTGCATGACGGTGACTGTGTCCGAATTCTTCCGGTCTCCGGATCAATTCGAGCACCTGGCCGGGACTGTCTTGCCGCGCTTGCTGGTGAGGCGGCGGCAGCTGCGCATCTGGAGCGCGGGCTGCGCCTATGGGGCGGAGCCCTACAGCATCGCGCTGCTGCTCCAGGGGCTGGCGCCGGAACGCCGCCACTACATCCTGGCGACCGACATCGATGAGCTGGCGTTGGCGCGCGCGCGAGCCGCGGACTCGTTCACGGAGCGCGACGTGCGCCACGTGCGGCCGCCGCACACCGACCACTTTGGTCCAAGCCCGCGTGCCGACGGGCACCACGCGCTGCGGCCGGATGTTCGCTCGCGAGTGGTGTTCCGGCGACACAATGTGCTGAGCGGCCCGCCCGAGCTGGATTTCGACCTGGTGGTCTGCCGCAATGTGATGATCTACTTCACCCTCGAAGCCAAGCGCCAGCTGTTCTCTAACCTGCACCAGGCGCTGCAACCCGGCGGTTACCTGTTCGTTGGCGACTCGGAGGTCATGAACGAGCTGCCCGAGGCCGGGTTCTCGCGTCAGTCGGTGGGCTTTTACCGGAAGGAGGTTGAGGTTTAGCCATGCCTATGCGTGGGATAGAGCTGGTCCAACCGTACCTGCAGGCGGCCAAGGACGTCATAACGCGAGAAACAGGTTCGGACGTCACCGTGGGCCGCGTTCAGCTCAAGAAGCCGCCGGCCGCCACGGACGAGATCTCGATCATCATAGGCGTTACCGGCGAGATCCAGGGCGTGGTCATGATCGTGATGAACCGTCAGACGGCGCTCAACATCGTGAGCCGCATCACGGGCGACGCCGGGGCCGAGTTCGACGATCTGGCTCAGAGCGCGGTGGCCGAGATGGCGAACGTCATCTCCGGGCGCGGTGGCATTGGGCTGGCCGCATTTGGCCGCGAGACAACAATCAGTCCGCCGGCAGTCATGGTCGGCAACAAAGGCGGCGGGGTCTCGACGCTGGACATCCCGATTTATGCACTGCCGCTGGAGACTGAGTGCGGCACGGTGGAGCTGCAAGTCGCCCTCAGGGACACCACCACCTAGCTCGAGCCCTCTGTCAAAAGCGGCGAATAAGGGTCTTCGCTCCGCACATTAGGGGCTTGCCCGACTATTCCCGCCTGGACCTACCGCGCATACTGAACGCGCATTCCTGCCCGGAGTGTGTCTTTCGCATTCCCCGGGCAGAGCTAGGAGTAGGCATGGCGTTCTTACCGATCAGCCCCCTTTCGCCGGAGCTGACCCTTGTGAAACCGGTTGGCTCGTCCGAGACGCGCCTGGGCCCCATCCCCAATGTGGCCGACGGCATTCCCGGCATAGGCGGTATCAGCCGGGTGGAGATCCCTGGCGTGGGAGTACTGAGCCCCGGCGCCGGCTTGGGGGTGCCATCGCTGCCAAACCTCACCGCGCCCGCCCCGACTACGGCTCCGGCGCCCGAGGTCACGCCTTTTCCCGGCGCTAGCGTGCAGCCTACGACGACACCCACGCCGGCCCCGCAGGTAGCGCCCTCGCCTTTGACCACGGCTGCGCCCCAGGTCACCGGCACCCCAGTACAGGGTGCTGGGCAGCTGCAGCAGCCAGCTCAGGGAAGCCCCTACTCCACGCAGCCAATTACGACGGAACAGATCCCATCATTGGTCCAAACGCCAGTGTCGGCACCGGCCACGAGCAGCGTGCCGGTCAAGCAGACGCCGCTGGCTGAGACTTTTGGGAAGTATCTGAAAGACGCCGCCTCGAATTACACCGACGTTCAGTCGCAGGCTGATTCGATGATCCAGCACCTGGCCGTGGGCGACAAAGTCGATATTCACGACGTAGCCCTGGCGGTCCAAAAGGCAGCCATCACGAACCAGCTGGCCATCCAGGTCCGCAACCGCTTGGTAGAGGCCTACCAAGAAGTCATGCGGATGCCGGTCTAGGAGCAACTCATGGGTAACGCGCTAACAGCCATACGCGAGCAGTTCGCCCGTATCTGGGGGAACATGGGCAGCGTCCAGAAAATCTCGGTCGGCGTCATTCTGCTGGTCGCGGTCGCGTCGCTCGGCGTGTTCGTGCTGATGTCCTCGCGGCCGAACTATGTGACGGTCTTCAACAACCTGACAGATCAGGACGCGGCGGCCATCGTCACCAAGCTGAAGGCGGGCAAGATCCCGTACCAGACGGCTGACGGTGGCAAGACCATCAAGGTCCCGCGCGACAAGGCCGACGACGTGCGGCTGTCGGTGGCGGCCTCGGGGCTGCCGCAATCAGGCGTGGTGGGTTACGAAGTCTTTGACAAGACCAACTTCAGCACGACCGACTTCAACAACAAGGTCAACCTGCAGCGCGCTCTGGAAGGCGAGCTCGACCGGACCATCGCCCGACTGGATGGCGTCCAATCGGCGACGGTCCATCTCGTTATTCCCGAGCAGGCGCTGTTCCAGCAGCAGCAGCAGCCGACTACGGCGTCGGTAGCGCTGCAGCTCAAACCGGGAGTGTCCCTGACGCCGGATCAGACCAGGGCCGTGACCAAGCTGGTATCCAGCAGCGTGCAGGGCCTCAAGTCCGAGAACGTCACGGTGGTGGACCAGAACGGCAACATCCTGACGGACCAGATCAGCCCGCAGAACTCGCCGCAGCAGGCGCTGAAGGCGACGCAGGAGCAGCTCAAGCTGCAGCGTGATTACGAGCAGACGCTCCAGCGCGACCTGCAGAACACGCTCGATCGCGTGCTGGGGCCGAGCCAATCGGTGGTAAAGGTCACCGCGGCCATGAATTTCGATCAGTCGCAGACCACCAGCGAGCTGTTCGCGCCCGACAACAAATCGGTGGTGCGCAGCCAGCGGCAGGTAACGGAGAATTTCCAAGGCTCGGGCACCCCACCGATCGGCGGCGTGCCAGGCACCGAGTCAAACGTCCCAACCTACCAGGGGGCTATTGCCGCCGGCGGGCCATCCCAATACAGTAAGACCGACAACACGCAGAACTATGAGATCTCCAAGGCGATTCAGCAGGTGGCGAAGGCGCCCGGGAGCATCGAGCGCTTGACCGTAGCCGCCCTGGTGAACCCAGCCGCGGTGTCCACGACCTCGGATCCGCAATCCACCGTCAATGGCCTGAAATCCACGCTGGAGGCCGCGGCTGGGGCGAACCCCGCCCGCGGCGACAACGTGATCGTGACCATGATGGACTTCAACGCGAAGCCGGATCGTTCGGCTGCCGACGCCTTGGCCGCGAAGCAGCGCCAGGAGCTGATCCAGCGCATCGTGGAAGGCGCCGGTGTGGCGCTGGTGGCGCTCGTGCTGCTGTTCTTCTTCCGCAGCCTGGTGCTGAGCCTGCGGCCGGCCGAGGTGGACCTCCTGCCGGTTCCGCTCACAGTCGGCGAGCTGGCTGGAGAAGGCCTGCCTGAGCTGACTGATGAAGAGCTGATGATGGCCCGCGCGGCAGCGCTCGGCACCGACCTGGCGCCGGCCGATGAGGCGTCCGGCGAAGCGGCGGAGTCCGAAGCTGAGCCGGAGCCAGAGCTGCTTGCAGAGGAGCCTCAGGTGGATACCGAGGCCGACCGGCGGCGGCGGGTTATCGAGGAGCGGATGAAGGCTATTGCCCGGCAGAAGCCTGAAATCGTCGCGCGGCTGCTACAAACCTGGATCGGCGAACGGAGGTACTAAGGGATGGCCATCACTACCACACTCAGTGCGGACGCGCTCAACCTCACCGGTAAAGAGAAGGCCGCGGGCCTGCTCATTGGACTGGGGTCGGAGATCTCGTCCAACATCCTCAAGCTGCTGCCCGAGGGCGAGGTCGACAAGATCACGACCGAGCTGCTCAATATGGAGCGGCTGGACCCGGCCGTCCGCGACGCCATTTTCGAAGAGGCCTACCAGCTCTCACTGGGCCATGAGTACGTCAGCTCCGGCGGCATTGATTTCGCCCGCGATGCCCTCGTCCGCGCCCTGGGCGCCGACAAGGCCAGCGAGATCCTGGACAAGATCACCTCAACCCTGCAGGAAACGCCGTTCGCCTTCATTAAGAAGGCCGATCCCGTGCAGCTGGTGAGCTACATACAGAACGAGCACCCGCAGACGCTGGCGCTCATTCTGGCCAACCTGACGCCCATTCAATCGGCCGCTATTCTGTCCAGCCTGGATCCGTCCATCCAGGCCGACGTGGCGCGGCGCATCGCGCTGATGGATCGCACGAGCCCGGACGTCATCAGCCAGGTAGAGGGCGTGCTCAAGCGCAAGCTTGGCAGCGTGCTGTCGCAGGAAGTCACGAGCATGGGCGGAATGGACTTCCTGGTGAAGATCCTGAACAACGTGGACCGCGTTACCGAGAAGTCGGTGCTCGACGGTCTGGACCAGGAAGCGCCAGACCTGGCCGAGGACATCAAAAAGCACATGTTCGTGTTCGAGAACATCACCATGCTCGACGATCGCTCGATCCAGCGTGTGCTCAAGGAAGTTGACAGCAAGGAGCTGGCGCTGGCGCTCAAGGGCGCAAGCGAGGCGGTCAAGCAGCGGGTGTTCAAGAACATGTCCACTCGAGCGGCGGACATGCTGCGCGAGGACATGTCGGTCTCCGGCCCGGTGCGGTTGCGGAACGTTGAGGAAGCTCAGCAGCGCATCGTCAAGCTCATCCGGCGGTTGGAAGAGGCCGACGAGATCGTGATCTCCCGCGGCGGAGCAGC
>Ga0099828_10003095_pt1 | contig 11603 bp, 13 predicted proteins | sample CZO8metaG_2_FD_79338 | JGI IMG/M metagenome (GOLD analysis project Ga0099828, IMG submission 79338) | Vadose zone soil microbial communities from the Eel River Critical Zone Observatory, Northern California, USA - CZOApr15con2H1.8 metaG | ecosystem: Environmental > Terrestrial > Soil > Vadose...
CAGCCCGACCTCCTCGTGGCCCTCGGTCAGGCGTACTACAAGACGGGCCGCTTCACCGAGGCGCGCAGCCGGCTGGAGGAGGCGGCGCGTCGCGACCCCGCGGGTCCCGCGGGCCGGCGCGCGATGGAGCTGATCAAGAACTTCCCCAAGTGAGGCGTGCCGGCTGCCCTTCCAGTCCCTGCTCGACGGCCTGATCGACGACGTCCCCGGCGCCCGCGCCACCCTGCTCCTCGACGCCACCGGCGAGGTGGTGATGGAGTCGGGGACGCGCGACGACCGGCTCCGGCTCGTGGGCGCCTATCAGGGGATCGCCCTCGGCCAGGCGCAGCGTGCGGCCGCCCGGCACGGCGGAGGATCCGTCCGTGAGATGGTCTCCCGTTACGAGCAGGGCTATGTCATCCTGCAGCCACTGAAGGACGGGTACTATCTCGTCCTCGTTCTGCGATCGGGGGCGAGCCTGGCCCTGGGCCGTCATCTCCTCGGGCCGACGCAGGACCGGATGAAGCGGGAGCTGTGAGCGGTCCTCCGTCCTTCTTCGACCGGTTTCGCAAGGGCCTCGAGCGGACCCGCGACATCCTCAACGCCGACGTCGTGGACCTCGCCCGCGGCCAGCGGCCGCTCGACCCGAAGGACCTGGAGGCGATCGAGGAAGCCCTCATCGCCGCCGACCTCGGCCTGCCCGCCGTCCACGACGCCATGGAAGTGCTGCGCCAGCGCAGCAGCCAGCTCTGGACGCAGGGGCCGCAGGCGATGCGAGCGGTGTTGAGGGACGAGGTCAGGAAGGCCGTGGACCGCGGGTCGGACGTTCGGCCGTTCTCGGCCCGCCCCTGGGTGGTGTTCGTGGTGGGCGTCAACGGCGTCGGCAAGACGACCACGATCGCGAAGCTCGCGCAGGCGTGGAAGGCCGAAGGCCGCACGACGCTGCTGTGTGCGGCCGACACGTTCCGCGCCGCCGCCGCCGAGCAGCTCGAGATCTGGGCCCGCCGCGTGGGCGCCCCTTTTCATCGCGGGGCGGAGGGAGCCGACCCCTCCGCGGTGCTCACCGACGGCCTGCGCGCCGCGCGCAGCCGCGGCTACGACGCGGTGCTCGTCGACACCGCCGGCCGCCTCCACACCAAGGGAAACCTGATGAGCGAGCTGGCCAAGATGGCGCGCGTGGCCGGAAAAGAGGTGCCGGGAGCGCCTCACGAGACCCTGCTCGTCCTCGACGCGACGGTCGGGTCCAACGGGCTCGTGCAGGGGCGCGAGTTCGCCAAGGCCGCGGGCGTCACCGGTCTCGTGCTCACCAAGCTCGACGGAACCGCCAAGGGCGGCGTGGCGGTGGCCGTCGTCCGGGAGCTCGGCGCGCCCATCCGCTACGTCGGGGTGGGGGAGTCGCTGGAGGACCTGCTGCCATTCGACGCCGACGCGTTCGCGAACGGGCTGATCGGGTAGATCCGCAGAGCACGCAGAGATGCCCACGACCGGCCGGCAGAGTTCGCAGAGGGGGGAAGACGAGTTCTTCATGGCCCGCGCGCTCGACCTCGCCGAGCGCGGCCGCGGCGAGACCAACCCCAACCCCATGGTCGGCTGCGTGATCGTCAAGGACGATCGGGTGGTGGCGGAAGCGTGGCACCGGCGTGCGGGCGCACCGCACGCGGAGGCGCTGGCCCTCGAGCGGGCGGGAGAGAACGCCCGCGGGGCCACGCTCTACGTGAACCTCGAGCCGTGCGCGCACCAGGGCCGCACGCCGCCGTGCGCTCCGAGCCTGGCCGCGGCGGGCCTGCGGCGGGTCGTGGTCGCGGCGCGCGACCCCAACCCGGCCGTGGACGGACGAGGCCTCGCCCTGCTCCGGCGCTCGGGGGTGGCCGTCACCGCCGGAGTGATGGAGAGCGACGCCCTCCTGCTCAACGAGCCCTTCATGGTGGCGGCCCGCAAACGGCGGCCGTTCGTGCTGCTGAAGGCGGCGCTCACTCTCGACGGCATGATCGCGACCCGCAGCGGCGATTCGAACTGGATCACGAGCCCCCGCCAGCGGGACGAAGCCCGCCGGATGCGGCGCCTTCACGATGCGGTGGCGATCGGAATCGGAACGGCGCTCGCCGACGATCCGCTCCTGCTTCCACGCCCCGCGGTCCGGCGTCCGTTCCACCGCATCGTGTTCGACTCGAGCCTGCGCCTGCCGCCGGACAGCCGCCTGGCCCGATCGGCGCGGGGCTCGCCGGTGTGGGCGATCTGCCTTCGGGCGGACCCGCGCCGCCGGCGCCGCCTCGAAGCGCGCGGCGTGAGCGTCGTGGTCGCTCCCGGCCGCGCCGGACGCGTGTCGCTGCCGTGGGCGCTCCGCGAGATGCGCCGGCGAGGACTGTGGAGCCTGATGGTCGAGGGCGGCTCGGAGCTGCTGGGCTCGTTCCTGGCGGCGCGTCTCGTCGACCAGGTCGCGCTCTTTCGAGCCCCGCTGATCCTGGGCGGACGGGACAGCCGGCCGGCCTTCGGCGGCCACGGCCCGGCGCGCGTGAGCGAGGGCCTGCGCCTTACCCGCCGCAGCCCGCTCCTCGGCCGCGACCGCGACCCGAGCGGCGCGCCGCCGCCCCGGGACGAGTTGTTCGACCTTTGGTATCCTCATTGAGCCGGGGGGGCGCTAGCGGCGCGCCCCCCGGACCCCCCCTCGCTGCGCGGGAGTAGATCCCGCTCCGCTCGCGGCTCTGGCAGCCTGGCGGTGTTGACTCTGGCCGCACGACATCCAATGTTCACGGGCATTGTCGAGGAGACGGGCCGTGTTTTCTCCGCGGAGCGGCGCGGCGGGCTGCTCGTCACGCGAGTGATCGCCGGACGGGTCATGGAAGGCCTCGAGCGCGGCGGCTCGATCGCCGTCGACGGGTGCTGCCTCACGGCGGTGGACGTCGATGGCGAGGGATTCACCTGCGAGCTGACGGGGGAGACGCTCGCCCGCACCGCGTTTGCGGAGCGCCTGCGGCCGGGCGCGCGCGTGAACCTCGAGCGGCCGATGCGGGCGGACGGCCGCTTCGACGGTCACATCGTGCAGGGTCACATTGACGGCGTGGGCGCGGTGCGTGCGCTGAGCCGCCGGGGGGATGGCGCGGAGCTGGAGGTGACGCTGCCGGCGGAGCTCGAACGCTACGTCGTCGAGAAGGGCTCCATCGCCGTCGACGGCGTCTCGCTCACGGTCGCCGGGGTCGCTCCCGGCGTTTTCCGGGCGGTGCTGATCCCGTATACACTTGAGCACACCAGCCTTGGCCAGGCCCGCGTGGGCGGGCCCGTCAACCTCGAGGTCGACGTGATCGCAAAATACGTGGAGAGGCTCCTCGGCGCCGGGGGGGGTCGATGAAAGAGAGCGCGCCCTTCAGCACGATCCCGGAGGCGATCGAGGACGTCCGCGCGGGCAAGATGGTCGTGGTCGTCGACGACGAAGACCGCGAAAACGAGGGCGACCTGACCGTCGCCGCCGAGAAGGTCACCCCCGACGTCATCAACTTCATGGCCCGCCACGGACGGGGGCTCGTCTGCCTGCCCATGACGGGGGAACGCCTGGACGAGCTGCGGATCCCGCTGATGGTCACCGACGAGGAGAACTCCGCCCGCTTCGGCACCGCCTTCTGCGTGCCCATCGAGGCGAAGGTGGGAACCACGACCGGTATCTCCGCCGCGGACCGGGCGCGCACCGTCCTCGCCGCAATCGACCCGAAGACGCGTCCCACCGACCTCGCGCGTCCCGGACATATGTTCCCGTTGCGGGCGATGTCGGGCGGCGTGCTGGTGCGGGCGGGGCAGACGGAGGCGGCCGTCGACCTCGCCCGGCTGGCGGGCCTCTACCCGGCGGGCGTCATTTGCGAGGTCATGGACGAGGACGGGACGATGATGCGGGCGCCCGGCCTCCAGCAATTCTGCCGCCAGCACGGCCTCCGCATGGTGACGATCAAGGACCTCATCCAGCACCGGATGCGCCACGAGCGGCTGGTGCGGAAGATCGCCGACGCCAGCCTGCCCACGCGCTACGGCGACTTCCGGATCCACGCCTTCGAGAGCCTCATCGACGGCCGGCACGACGTCGCCCTCGTGCTGGGGCAGATCAAGCCCGACGATGAGGTGATGGTGCGGGTGCACTCGCAGTGCCTCACCGGCGACATCTTCGCGTCCTCACGCTGCGACTGCGGCGACCAGCTCCACACCGCGCTGGAGATGATCAGCCGGCAGGGGCAGGGAGTGCTGCTCTACCTGCGCCAGGAGGGGCGGGGGATCGGTCTCGTCCACAAGATCATGGCCTACCACCTGCAGGACCAGGGCCAGGACACCGTGGAGGCGAACGAAACGCTGGGGTTCAAGGCCGACCAGCGCGACTACGGCATCGGGGCCCAGATCCTGGCCGAGCTGGGGGTCCACAGGATGCGGCTGCTCACCAACAACCCGCGGAAGTTCGTCGGCCTCGAAGGCTACGGCCTTCAGATCGTCGAGCGGCTGCCCATCGAGATCCCCGCCTCCGACGCCAGCCGCCGCTACCTCAAGACCAAGAAGGAAAAGCTCGGCCACCTGCTGCGCGGGATCTAGGGGCCGTGATTCAACCCTTCCTGAAGACGGTCCCGCTCTTCCGCGAGCTCGACGACGACGAGCTGGCGCAGGTGCTCATGGTGAGCCTCGTCAAGCGTTACCCGCCGGGGTCCGTGATCCTCACCGAGGGGACGCCGGGAGGCCAGCTCCACATCATCCACCAGGGCCAGGTTCGCATCAGCAAGGTCGTGCCCGGCGTCGGCGAGGAGGCGCTCACCATCCTCTCCCCGGGCGATTTCTTCGGCGAGGTCGAGTTCTTCGACGGATCGCCGGCCTCCGCCCATGTCATCGCCCACAGCGAGTGTGAGATCCTGGCCATCCCCCATCGCGAGGTGGAGGGCCTCATGCAGAGCCGGCCGGGGCTGAGCGCCAAGTTCCTGTGGGCCTTCGGCCGCACCCTCGCCGGCCGCCTCCGGGACACCAACCAGCGCATGGCCAGCCTGCTCGCGATCTCTCGTGCGTTTTAGCGGCTAAAGTGCGGCTGCGGCGGGCTTTAGTTTGACAGGCCGCGGCCTCATGCCATAAGATCTACCGTTCATTCGTTGCCTTGCCCTCGCGGCAACGCACAGGACGGAGGCGTGTCTGCCGCAGTGCCCGCGGCTTTCTTGAGGTCCACCAGGCCGTGTTCGATTCGCTCAGCGACAAGCTCCAAGGCGTCTTCCGCAACCTCCGCGGCCACGGCTCTCTCACGGAGGCGGACGTCGACGCCGCGCTGCGCGACATCCGTCTCGCCCTGCTCGAGGCCGACGTCCACTTCAAGGTCGTCAAGCAGTTCCTCGAGCGCGTGCGCGCCCGCGCGACCGGCCAGGACGTCCTGAAGAGCCTGACTCCCGCGCAGGCCGTGATCCGGGTGGTGCGGGACGAGATGGTGGAGCTGCTCGGAGGGACGGAGGCCAAGCGGCTGGAGACCTCGGCCCGCCTCCCCTCCGTCGTCCTGATGACCGGGCTGCAGGGGTCGGGCAAGACCACCACGACCGCAAAGCTCGGCCGCTGGCTCGCCAAGGCCGGCCACCATCCCCTCCTCGTCTCGACCGACGTCAACCGTCCGGCGGCGCGCGAGCAGCTCCGAACCCTTGGAGAGAAGAGCGCGCTCAAGGTCCACCATCCCGCCGATCTCGGAGAGCCGCGCGCGATCCTGCGCTCCGCCCTCGACGAGGCGCGGGCGGTGGGCCACGAGTTCGTGCTGGTCGACACGGCCGGCCGTCTCCACGTCGACGACGAGCTGATGGCGGAGCTGCACGAGCTGAAGGCGCTCGCCGAGCCGAGCGAGATCCTCTACGTCGCCGACGCCATGACCGGGCAGGACGCGGTGCGCAGCGCGGAGGAGTTCCAGAAGCGGGTCGGCATCACGGGCATCGTGCTCACCAAGCTCGACGGCGACGCCCGCGGCGGCGCCGCCCTTTCCGCGGCCACCGTCACCGGCGCCCCCGTGAAGTTCGCCGGGGTGGGAGAGAAGGTCGAGGAGTTCGAGGCCTTCCAGGCCGAGCGCATGGTGGGACGGATCCTCGGCATGGGGGACGTGCTCGGACTCATCGAGAAGGTCGAGGAGACGGTCGACCGCGAGCAGGCGGAAGACCTGGTGCGGCGCCTCCGCCGCAACGAGCTGACCCTCGAGGATTACCGGCAGCAGCTCGCCCAGGTGAAGAAGATGGGTTCTCTCGACCAGGTGCTGGGGATGATCCCCGGCCTGGGCCAGGCCGCCAAGCAGGTGGACACCGAGGCCGGCGAGCGGGAGATGAAGCGGGCGACCGCGATCATCGACTCGATGACGGCGCAGGAGCGCCGCGAGCCGTCGGTGATCAACGGCAGCCGCCGCAAGCGCATCGCGCGCGGCAGCGGGACCGGGGTCGAGGACGTCAACCGCCTGCTGCGCCAGTTCGCGCAGGCGCGCAAGCTCATGAAGCAGCTCGGTGGCGGCGGCAAGCTGATGAAGCGGCTGGCGGCGAGGATGCCGCAGTTCAGGTAGCGCAGAGGACGAGAGAGAAGATCGACAACCGTCGGGCAGAGGACGCAGAGAGGCTGATTGAATGCTTTCGATTAGATTGAGGCGGGCGGGGACGACCAAGAAGCCGCACTACCGGGTGGTGGTGGCCGACTCCCGGGACTGGCGCGACGGCCGCTTCGTGGAGGTGCTCGGGCACTACGACCCGCGGCACGAGCCGGCGGTGGTGAAGATCGACGCCGAGCGGGCGCAGTACTGGATCGGCAAGGGCGCGCGGCCGTCGGAGACGGTGCGCAGCTTGCTGAAAAAGGGGGGGTCTGGGGGGACCGGAGAGTCCCGCAGGTGAGCAGCGAGCGAGCGATTCACTCGCGAGCGAGCGACATGGGGGGGAGCGCGAACGCGCGCGGGGGGGTACATGCAGGACTCTAACCCCCCCCGAATTGACGAACGAAGCGCGGGATTCACTCCCGCGCGACCGGAAGAAGACGGCCGCGGAGAAAGCCGGGAGGTAGCGTGAAGGAGCTGCTGGCCATGCTCGCGCGCGAGCTGGTCGAGGATCCCTCCCGCGTGTCGGTCACGGAGTGGACGGAGGGCGACATGACCCACCTCGACCTCGAGGTGGCGGCCTCGGACCGCGGCCGCGTGATCGGCCGGCGGGGGCAGACCGCCGACGCGCTCCGGGCCGTGCTGGAGGCCGTGGGCCGGCGCCGGGGAACGCCGTGCGACGTGGAGATCCTGGATTGACGGCGCCGGCCTTCGCGGACATGGTCACGATCGGGCGCATCGTCCGGCCCCAGGGACGGAAGGGCGAGGTCGTGGTGGAACCGCTCAGCGACCGCCCCGACCGCTTCCCGTCGCTCCGGCAGGCGTTCGTCGCCGGTGAGTCCGGCTCCGCCCGGCCGGTGCAGGTCCGCGGCGCGTGGCCGCACAAGGGACGCTTCGTGCTGAAGCTCGAAGGCGTAGACTCCATCGAGGATGCCGAGCGCTACCGCGGCCTCGACCTGCGGATCCCGGAGGAGGATCTCTCCGCGCTTCCGGAGGGCTCCTACTACCATCACCAGCTCCGAGACCTGCGGGTGGAAGATGCCGGCGGCCGCGAGGTCGGCCGGGTCGCAGACGTGATGAAGACCGGAGGCGAGGCCGACGTCCTCGTGGTGCGGGGGGCGAACGGCGAGACGCTCATCCCGCTCGCGGATGCGTTCGTGCGCGCGGTCGACCTGCCCGGCGGCCGCGTCGTGGTGCTCGTGCCCGAGCTGGTGGACGCGAAGGACTGATGCTGCGGATCGACGTTGTGACGATCTTTCCGGCGATGGTGGAGGGGCCCATCCGCGACGGCATCGTCCGCCGCGCGGTGGAGGCGGGGCTCGCGCGCGTCGACGTCCACGACCTGCGCACGTTCACCGAGGATCGGCACCGCACCGTGGACGACGCACCTTTCGGCGGGGGACCGGGCATGGTCCTGAAGGCGGAGCCGTTCTTCCGCGCCCGCGAAGCCGTGCTGCCCGCCGGGCCGGGGCCCCGTGACGCCGTCGTGCTGCTGTCGCCCCGCGGCGTCCCCTTCGACCAGGCCACCGCGGAGCGCTACGCGCAGCTCGACCGCCTCGTGCTTCTGTGCGGCCGCTACGAGGGCATCGACGAGCGAGTGAGAGAAGGAGTCGCCACCGAGGAGGTGAGCCTCGGCGACTTCGTGCTGACCGGAGGCGAGGTCGCGGCCCTGGCCGTGATCGAGGCCGCGGTGCGGCTGATCCCCGGGTCCCTGGGCGACGAGGGCTCCGCCGGCGCGGACTCCTTCGCCGACGGCATCCTGGACTGCCCTCACTACACGAGGCCAGCGGTGGTGCGCGGCCAGGGCGTTCCCGACGCGCTGCTGTCGGGCGACCACGGCCGGATCCGCCGCTGGCGCCGCAAGGAGGCGCTGCGGGCCACGCGGCAGCGGCGGCCGGACCTGCTCCGCGCCGCCCACCTGAGCGCGGAGGACCAGGCCCTCCTGCGCGAGATCGAAGACGAAGAAACCGCGGTGAGCGTCGAGGGCGCTGCCGCAAGAAGTAAGGAAAGCAGCGAGCGCCGGATTCACTCCGGCGCGAGCGACATGGGGGGGAGCGCGAATGCGCGCGGGGGGGTGCCGTTTGACCTTCACCCCCCCGAACTGACGAGGAACAAATGAACCCGATTGATATCATCGAGGCCGGCGACCTGAAGAAGAGCCTGCCCCGCATCACCGCCGGCGACACCGTGCGCGTGCACGTGCGGGTCAAGGAGACCGCGGTGAAGGAGGAGATCAAGGGCAAGCCCAAGGAGACCGAGCGCGAGCGCGTCCAGGTCTTCGAGGGCGTGGTCATCGGCCTGCGCGGCGCCGGCGCCCGGGCCACCATGACCGTGCGCAAGATCTCCTTCGGCCACGGCGTGGAGCGGATCTTCCCCCTGCACGCCCGGACGATCGAGAAGATCGAGGTGGTGAAGCAGGCCCGGGTCCGCCGGGCGAAGCTCTACTACCTGCGGGAGCGGAAGGGTAAGGCCGGGCGCATGAAGGAGAAGCGCGCGGCGGCGATGACCGAGGCCTGACGCCTCCCGCGCCGCCCGAGCCCATGGCGCCGGATCCCGTCCGTCCCGCTCGTGGCCGCCGTCCCCTGGTCCACCGGGGCCAGGAGCTGCGCTGCTCGTGGGTGTTCGAGGAGGAAGCCCGGGCCGAGGGTCGGCGACGCGTGGCAGGCTGCGACGAGGTGGGACGAGGTGCGCTCTGTGGGCCCGTGGTGGCGGCGGCGGTGATCCTCGGGGAGGAGTTCGATCCCGACGGGATCGACGACTCGAAGCGGCTCACGGAGCGGCAGCGCGAGACGCTCGCCGCGCGGATACGCGAGACCGCCCGGGCGTGGGCGCTGGGCTGCGTGGAGCCGCGCGAGATCGACCGGCTCAACATCCTCCGCGCCACCTACCTCGCCATGCAGCGGGCGGTGACCACCCTGGCGGATGCGCCCGATCTGCTCCTGGTGGACGCGCTCAGCGTCCCCGGCCTCGCCCTGGTGCAGAGGGCGATCGTCAAGGGCGATGCCCGGTGCTACTCGATCGCCGCGGCCTCCATCGTGGCCAAGGTGGCCCGGGACGCTATGATGCGGGGGTGGGACGAGCGCTATCCCGGCTACGGCCTCGCGCACAACATGGGCTACGCCAGCGAGGATCACCGGGAGGCGATAAGACGAATGGGGCCCTCCGAGATCCACCGCCGGTCCTTCCACGGGACCCAACGGTGGTTGTTCTGCTGAGCTGAAGAGGGCGAGTGGCCAAGATCAACCCCGTCAAGGTCAAGCAGGACGCGGACAAGCTGGAGAAGGCGGGCCGGCTCGACCAGGCCATCATCCTCTACCGCCAGGTCGCCGAGGACAACCCCCGGGACTGGAACACCATCAACAAGATCGGCGATCTCTACGCCAAGATGAACAAGGTCCGGGAGGCGAGCCAGGAGTACGCGAAGGTCGCGGACTTCTACGCAAAGGACGGCTTCCTCCTGAAGGCCATCGCGATCTGGCGCAAGATCAACAAGCTCGATACCTCGGCTCCCGAGCCCTATCTCAGCCTGGCCGACCTCTACGCCAAGCAGGGCCTCATGATGGAGGCCAAGAGCCACTACCAGATCGTCGTCGACGAGTACATCAAGCGGGGCAAGACGCGCGAGGCCGGAGACGTCCTCAAGAAGATGGCCGAGATCGACCCCGGCGATCTCAAGGTCCGCAGCAAGCTCGCCGACCTCTACACCCGCGAGGGCAGCGCCGGCAAGGCGGTCGACGAGCACATCGCCATCGCGGAGGAGCTCCACAAGAAGGGCCACCTCGCCGAGGCGCTGCAGGTGCTGGAGAAGGGCCTCAAACTCGATCCGTCGAGCGCGCGGCTACGCTCGGAGCTGGCCCGCATCCACCTCGTGCAGCGCAATTACGACAAGGCGGGTCATTACCTCGAGGAGGCCCTCAAAGGGGCGCCCAACGACCCCCAGATCCTCGCGCGCCTGGGCGAGGCGCACCTGGGAGCGAAGAAGATCCCGGAGGCGGAGGCGATCTTCAAGCGCCTCCTTGCGCTCAACCCCGACGACGACGATGCCCGGGCGCAGCTGGCGCGCGTGTACCTCCAGCAGGGTCAGCTCGACCACGCCTTCGACCAGCTCCAACCGGTCGTGAACCGCCTGATCGAGCGCAAGGATTCCGCCCGGGCGGCCACGCTCCTCCACCAGATCGTGCAGAAGAACGCGTCCCACGCGAAGAGCCTGCAGAAGCTGGTGGACGTGTACCGTGCCGGCCAGAACGAGACCGCCCTCGTGACCACCTACTCGCAGCTGGCCGAGGCCTACATCAACCAGAAGGACTTCGGCCAGGCGGCCACCGCCCTCGAAGCGCTCGTCCAGCGCGAGCCGCAGAACCAGCAGCACCGGACCAAGCTCGACTTCGTCAAGGGCAAGCTCGGTGGTCGCGCGGCGCCCGCACCGGCCGGCCCGCCGCCGGCGGCGGAGCCGATGCCCGAGCTGATCGAGGAGGAGTTCGACCTCTCCCAGGGTGAGGCCGCGAGCAGCTTCGACCTCGGTATCTCGCAGCCGGCGCCGGTGGCCGCCGTTGCGGGCCGCACGACGAAGCCGGCCACCCGTCCGTCGATCGAGACCAGCGGTCCCTTGAGCGACGATGACAAGGAGTTCATCGAGGAGCACCTCGGGGAAGGGCGGGTGTTCCGCAAGTACGGCCTCATCGACAAGGCCGCCGACCAGTTCGAGGCGGTGGTCGCGCGCTTCCCGGACAACGTGGACGCGCGCAAGGAGCTGCTCGAAGTCCACAAGGAAAAGGGGCTCACCGCCAAGGTGGCCGAGCAATCCCTGGCCCTGGCCGAGATCTTCCGCCTGAAGGGCGACGTCGCCGCCGCGGAGAGCCACGAGGCGGAAGCCCGGCGCCTTGCGCCCGAGATGCCCGCACCCCCTCCCGCGCCGGTGGCGGCCAGGGCTCCCGCGCCCGCCGCGGCGGCGGCGCCCGCGGGCCGACCGGCGGCGAAGCCCGCCGCCCCTCCGGCGCCCGCCGCCAAGGCGCCCCCCGCCAAGGCGCCCCCCGCCGACGAGAGCGAGCTGATGCTCGAAGAGCAGGCGGCGCCG
>Ga0099828_10003096_pt1 | contig 11602 bp, 8 predicted proteins | sample CZO8metaG_2_FD_79338 | JGI IMG/M metagenome (GOLD analysis project Ga0099828, IMG submission 79338) | Vadose zone soil microbial communities from the Eel River Critical Zone Observatory, Northern California, USA - CZOApr15con2H1.8 metaG | ecosystem: Environmental > Terrestrial > Soil > Vadose...
CGGTTTCTCGGCTACCCCGACGGCAAGGTGGAACCGACGCTGAAGCTGCGCCGGGACCTGGCCCGGGTGATCAGGCAAGTCCGCCCGGACCGGCTGGCCTGCCCGTCACCCGAGCGGAACTACCTGCGCATCGGCGCCAGCCATCCTGATCACCGCGCGGTCGGATCCGTGGCGCTCGACGCGGTCTACCCGGACGCGCGCAACCCGTTCGCGTTCCCGGAATTGCTGGCCCACGAGGGGCTCGCCGCCTGGACCGTACGTGAGGTGTGGATATCTGCCAGCCCGGCCGCCGATCACTACGTGGACATCACGGAGACCTTCCCGCGCAAGCTCGCCGCGCTGCGCGCGCACGAGAGCCAGACCGGGCAGATGGAGGGACTGGAGGATTTCCTGCGCGGCTGGCTGGCCCGCGCGGCGGGGCAGGGCGGCTTGCCCGAAGGCCGCCTCGCAGAGGCGTTCCAGGTCATCAACACCGCCTGACCCCCCACCCAGCCCGCAGCCCGACTGTGGCATTGAGCGGGTTATCGGCCGCTCAATGCCACATCGACCGTGTGACGCGCATGCCTCGCTGGGGCTGGTGCCGACCAGGTCGGGCGGCTTAGGTTGGCATCACATGCCACTACCGTCTCCTGAGGAGTCGTACCGTAGCCTGCCGACAAAATGGAGGGAGGAAGCGGCGCTTCGTCTCGGCCGCGACGCCGGGGTTTCCGCGCCGCAACCTTAATGACCAGGATCACCGTCAACGTCGACGGAGTCGCTTACGAAGACGACGTCGAGCCCCGTCTGCTGCTTGTTCATTACCTGAGAGAAACCGTCGGCAAGACCGGCACCCCCATCGGGTGCGATACCTCCAACTGCGGTGCCTGCACCGTGCTGATGGACGGGACCTCGGTCAAGAGCTGCGCCGTCCTGGCCGTTCAGGCGGATGGACGCAGCATCACCACCATCGAGGGCCTCGCCAACGGCGAGTGGCACCCAATGCAGCAGGCGTTCCACGCCGAGCACGCGCTGCAGTGCGGCTACTGCACTCCCGGCATGATCTTGGCCGCCGTCGACCTGCTCCGGGACAACCCGCACCCCACGGACCAGGAGATCCGGGACGGGCTTGAGGGCAACCTCTGCCGCTGTACCGGATACCAGAACATCGTGAGCGCCGTGCGGCGCGCGGCCGAGGCGGGGGTGACGGCACAATGACGACGACGACAGGGGCCGAGGCCCAGGCGGCCGCGGAGAAGGCGGGCACGGAATTCGGCACGCCGCGCCCCCGCAAGGAAGACGCCCGGCTGGTCACCGGCCAGACGACCTGGACCGACAACCTCACCCTGCCCGGAATGCTGCACATCGCCTTCGTGCGCAGCCCGTTCGCGCACGCCCGGATCACCTCGGTGGACGTGAGCGCAGCCCGAGGCATGCCCGGCGTGATCGCCGCGTTCTCCGGCGCCGACTTCGCCGATGAGCAGGGCAGCTTGCCGTGCGCGTGGCCGGTTACGCCGGACATCGTCATCCCTGCCCACCCGCCGATGGCCACCGAAGAGGTCCGCTATGTAGGCGAGGCAGTGGCCTGCGTGGTCGCGCGGGACCGCTACGCGGCTGCCGACGCCGTGTCCGCGGTGGATGTGGAGTACGAGCCGCTGCCGCCGGTCCTCGACATCCGGACCGCGCTGGATGACAGTTCCCCGAAGGTGCACGAAGCGGGCAACAAGAGCTTCGAATGGGTGTTCCAGAACGGGGACCTGGACGCGGCGTTCCGCGAGGCACCCGTGGTGATCGAGCGCAACTACCGTCAGCAGCGGCTGATCCCCAGCGCGATGGAGCCCCGCGCCGTGGTCTGCTCCTGCGTGGGCGGTGAGTTCACGCTCTGGTCAGCCACCCAGATCCCGCATGTGCTCCGGGTCATGCTCGCCCTGGTCACTGGCGTGCCTGAGCAGAATATCCGGGTCATCGCGCCCGACGTGGGCGGCGGTTTCGGCTCGAAGCTGCAGGTCACCGCCGAGGAAGTACTCGCGATGCTGATCGCGCGCAAGCTCGGCCGGCCGGTCAAGTGGACCGAGTCGCGCAGCGAGGGCAACATGACCGTGCACCACGGCCGCGACCAGTGGCAGCGGATCAGGGTCGCCGCGGAGCGGGACGGCCGGGTGCGCGGCCTGTCCGTGGACTTGCTCGCCGACATGGGCGCCTACCTGATGCTGGTCACGCCGGGCGTGCCGCTGCTCGGCGCGTTCATGTTCCCCGCCATCTACAAGATGGACGCCTACTCGTTCCGCTGCACCGGCGTGTTCACCACCAAGATGCCGACCGACGCCTACCGCGGCGCCGGACGCCCGGAGGCGACCTTCGGCATCGAGCGGACCATGGACGAGCTGGCCAACGAGCTCGGCATGGACCCACTCGAGGTGCGGCAGCGGAATTGGATCACCCACGGGGAGTTCCCTTACACAACGATCGCCGGGCTCACCTACGACAGCGGGAACTACGAGGCCGCCACGGCCAGGGCCAAGGAACTGTTCGGCTACGACCAGCTCCGCCAGGAGCAGGCGGCCCGGCGGGCCAGCGGTGACCCGGTCCAGCTGGGGATCGGGGTTTCGACCTTCACCGAGATGTGCGGGCTGGCGCCGTCCCGCGTGCTCGGCTCGCTGGCCTACGGAGCGGGTGGCTGGGAGAACGCGTCGGTGCGCATGCTGCCGACCGGGAAGGTCGAAGTCGTGACCGGCTCCAGCGCGCACGGGCAGGGCCACGAGACCGCGTGGAGCCAGATTGTCGCGGACCGGCTCGGGGTGCCGTTCGAGGATATCCGGGTCCTGCACGGTGACACCCAGGTCTCCCCCAAGGGCATGGACACCTACGGTTCCCGGTCGCTGACCGTGGGCGGCGTGGCCGTGCTCTCGGCCTGCGACAAGGTCATCGAGAAGGGCAAGGTGATCGCGGCGGGCATGATCGAGGCCTCGGCCAACGACCTGGAATGGTCGCCGGGGCGGTTCGCGGTCCGCGGCGACCCCGAGAAGGGCGTCACGATCGGCGAGATCGCGCTGGCTACCTTCGCCGCTCACAATCTGCCCGACGGCGTGGAGCCCTCGCTCGACTCCGACGCCACCTACGACCCGGACAACTTCTCCTTCCCGCACGGTACGCACCTGTGCGCGACCGAGATCGACACCGAGACCGGGATGGTCACCATCCGCTCCTACGTCGCCGTGGACGACGTGGGCACGGTGGTCAACCCGCTCATCGTGGACGGCCAGGTGCACGGCGGAATTGCCCAGGGCATCGCGCAGGCACTGTATGAGGAAGCGGTCTACGACGAGGACGGCAACCTGCTGACCACCACGATGGCCGACTACCTGCTGCCGTCGGCCGCCGACCTCCCGCATTTCACCACCGACCGGACGGTGACCGCCGCGACGACCAACCCGATGGGCGTCAAGGGCGTAGGCGAGGCCGGCACGATCGCGTCCACGCCCGCCGTGGTGAACGCGATCATCGATGCGCTGCGGCAGTTCGGCGTGCGCGACGTGCCGATGCCGTGTACCCCGGAACGCGTGTGGCGGGCCATCCAGGCCGGCCGAGATTCCGGCACCCAGGCGCAGAACGGAGCCGTGCGATGATCCCGGCGAAGTTCGATTACGCCCGCCCCAGCTCGCTCGACGAGGCCGTGCGCGCCCTGGCCGATGGCGGCGAGGACGCCAAGATGATCGCGGGCGGGCAGAGCCTGCTGCCACTGCTCAGGCTGCGGCTTGCCTTCCCCGACCTGCTCGTGGACATCGGCAGGCTTAACGAACTGCGTGGCGTGCATGACGAGGGCGCCACGCTGTGGATTGGCGCGCTCACGACCCACGATCAGGTGCTCCACGACCCGCTCATCGCCGAGCACTGCGGGCTGCTCGCCGCGGCCGCGGCCACGGTCGCTGACCCTGCGGTCCGGCACCGCGCCACCCTCGGCGGCTCGCTTTCGCACGCCGACCCGGCGGCCGACCTTCCCGCGGTGGCGGCCGCGCTCGACGCGACCATCACCGCCCGGGGGCCCGCAGGGGACAGGGAGATCGCCGCGGCCGACTTCTTCGTCGACTACCTGACCACATCCCTGGCGCCCGGCGAGATACTCACCGGCTTCCGGGTGCCCAAGCTCGGCGCGGACTGGGGTTACCACTACGAGAAGTTCCACCGGACCGCCCAGGCGTGGGCGATCGTCGGCGTGGCCGCGCTGGCCCGGCGGTCCAATGGGCACGTCGCGGAGGCCCGGATAGGGCTGACCAACATGGGCACCGTCCCCGTCCGGGCCCGCGCGGCGGAACAGGCCGCCGCCGGGGCCGAGGCGAGCCGCAGCGCCCTGCGGTCGGCCGCCGAGCTCGCCGACGCCGAATCGCAGCCGCCCTCCGACCTGCACGGCGCACCCGATTACCGGCGCCACCTGGCTCGCGTGCTGACCGGCCGAGCATTGGCGGCAGCGTCTAGAGTCTGACGATATGGAACTTGAGCACTCATTTACCATCCCGGTGCCGCCGGAGCAGGCCTGGGAAGCGCTGCTCGACGTCGAGCGGGTGGCGCCCTGCATGCCGGGCGCCACCATCGACGCGGTGGACGGCGATGTCATCTCGGGCCGGATCAAGGTGAAGGTCGGGCCCATCGCGCTGACCTACGCCGGCACAGCCCGGTTCACCGAGAAGGACGAGCAGGCTCGCGTGGTCGTCTTGGAGGCGTCGGGCAAGGAGACCCGTGGCACCGGCACGGCGTCGGCGACCGTGCGCTCGACGCTCCAGGACCTGGGCGGCCAGACCCGGGTCACCGTGCACACGACGATGAACATCACCGGGCGGCCGGCCCAGTTCGGCCGGGGGGTGATGGTCGAGGTAGGAAGCAAGATCATCGAGAAGTTCGCCACGAACCTGGCCGCGCAACTGGCCACCGGCGCCCCGGCCGCGCAGCTGGCCTCAGACGCCCCGGCCGCGAAGCTGGCCTCAGAAGACCCGGCCGCGCAGCTGGCCACAGACGACAAGCCCGCAGCTGTCCCGGCCGGGGCGGCGCAGCCGGTGGGCAGCAGCCAGCCCGCAGCCGCCGCCACGGCCGGCAGCGGCAGCACAGGCGGCAGCGGCAGCACAGGCGGCGGGGAGGCATCCTCGGACGACGCCACGCTCCTCCCGATCGAGGAGCTGAATCTTCCTGTGCGCTCGTACAACAGCCTCCGGCGCGAGGGCGTGCACACGGTCGGAGCGCTGGCTTCCCGCACCGAAAAGGACCTGCTGGCCATCGATGGCCTCGGCCCGCAATCGGTCAAGGAGATCAAGCAGAAACTGGCCGACCACGGACTCGCGCTGGACGGCCGGGCTGCGGAGCCAGCTTCGGCGGCCCCTGGCAATGGCGCGGCCACCGGCGCCACGGCCGGCGGGGCGGCGGCCACCGGCGCCACGACGCAGGGCCTCAACGGGGCCCTGCCGCCACCTCCTGCGGCCCGGCCGCCGGGTGAGGACGCGATCGACCTGCTGAGCGTGGCTGGGCTGCCCGTGCTCAAGCGGGCCCTGCCCGGGATCGGCATCGTCGTCGCCGCACTGCTCCTGCTGGTGCTGCGGTCCCGCCGCAGGCGCCGCCGCGCGGCCGACTCGTGAGCCGGTGACAGGCTTCTCCACCGACCGGTCCGGCGCGGAGGAACTCGACGCGGCGGACCCGCTGGCCCGGTTCCGGGATCGCTTCGTCCGCGCGGATCCCCCGCTCATCTACTTGGACGGCAACTCGCTGGGCAGGCTGCCGCAGGCCACGGCGCAGCGCATCACCGACGTGGTCGGCCGTGAATGGGGGGCGCAGCTCATCGGCTCCTGGGCCCACTGGCTGGACCTGCCGCAGCGGGCCGGCGACCTGCTCGGCCGCCAGTTGCTTGGCGCGGCACGCGGCCAGGTGGTGGTCGCCGACTCGACCACGGTGAACCTCTACAAGCTGGCCTGGGCGGCGCTCGACGACCGGCCGGGCAGGCACGTCATCGTGACGGACGACGACAACTTCCCGACTGATCGTTATGTACTGGAGGGGGTGGCCCGGCAGCGCGGAGCCGAACTGCGGCTCATCCGCACCGACATGGACGAGGGGGTGAGCGAGCAGACGGTTCGCGAGGCGGTCGGGTCGGACACCGCGCTGGTGAGCCTGTCCCATGTGGCTTACCGGAGCGGCGCTCTGGCGGACATGGCCGCGCTCACCGCCATCGGGCACGACGCCGGCGCGCTGGTCCTCTGGGACCTGTGCCACTCGGCGGGCTCGGTGCCGGTGGAACTGGACTCCTGCGGCGCCGACCTGGCCGTCGGCTGCAGCTACAAGTACCTCAACGCGGGCCCGGGCGCGCCCGCCTTCCTGTACGTCCGCCAGGACCTGCAGCAGCGGCTGCGGCAGCCGGTGCAGGGCTGGTTCGGGCAGCGGGACCAGTTCGCGATGGGGCCTGGCTACGATCCCGTGCCGGGAATCGGCCGCTTCCTGACCGGCTCACCCAACATCATCGGCACGGTCGCCGTCGAGGAGGGCGCCCGGTTGCTCGGCGAGGCCGGGATCGGGGCGTTGCGGGCCAAGGGCATGCTGATCACCGACTACCTGATCGCCCTCGCCGACGCGTGGCTCGCCCCGCTCGGCTGCGTGCTGGCCTCGCCCAGGGAGGCCAGGCGGCGCGGCTCGCACGTGTGCCTTCGCCACCCGGAGGCCTGGCGGATCAGCCAGGCCCTCATCCAGGCCGGGGTGGTCGGCGACTACCGGACTCCCGGCCGACTCCGACTCGGCCCCGTCCCCATCAACACCTGGTTCACCGACGTCTGGGATGCCCTGAATACCGCGCGGGTGATCATCGAAACCAAAGCCTACGAGCAGTTCCCGGGCGACCCCGCGCGGGTGACCTGAACCACCCACGAGAAACTTCGGCACAGCCGCCCGGACGCCTGCTGACCGCCAGGGCAGCACTCAGTCCGGCAGCAGGCCCCGCACCAGCTGGGAGGGGACCACTTCGACCGGGAACGGCTTGCTGGCGGCAAATGACTCGTCCCCTGCGACGTGCGCTACCTGCTCGTAGCGCCCATCACGCAGCTCGAACACGATCAGTTCGGGCTTGTCCACGTCAGGGACGACGATCCAGTACGACTCGATGCCAAACCGCTCGTACACCGCCTTCTTGATGTTGAGATCGACCAGGGCGGTACTGGGAGACCGGACCTCGATCGCGAGCAGCGGCGGCTCGGTGATCCTGACCCTGCCGATGTGCTCGAAGCGGACCGCCACGACATCAGGGATCAGCTCGGTCTCTATAGACATACGCACCCCAGGCCCGGGAAGTACACGCACATCACTTGGCCGAGCCTGCTCCAAGCTGACGATAAGGGCCGTCAGCACAAGCTGATGGGGAACACTGGGGGCGGGGCTCACGATGAGCACCCCGTCCACCAGTTCGTACCGGCGCCCGTCATCGGGCATCCGGTCCAGGTCGTGAACCGTGAACGGTCGGCTGATCGTCGGCCACGCCTCTGCGATGGTCACAACACCCATAGTGCCTCCTGTCCGCCATGGGGGCCACTCAAGCAGCCCGTACCGACAAACCGGCGGTGGCCCGGAACCCGGGGGTGGGAGTGGCGGGCGGCTTTTCGTTCGGTCAAAATGTGCGGGGTTAGCGGGGTCGGCTGCGCGGTCATTCCCACTCGATGGTGCCGGGGGGCTTGCTCGTGACGTCGAGGACGACCCGGTTGACCTCGGGCACCTCGTTGGTGATCCGGTTGGAGATCGCCGCGAGCAGCGCATCTGGCAGCCGCGCCCAGTCGGCGGTCATCGCATCCTCGCTGGTCACCGGGCGAAGCACCACCGGGTAGCCGTAACTGCGCTCATCGCCCTGGACGCCGACGGACCGCACGTCGGCGAGCAGCACCACGGGACACTGCCAGATCTCGCGGTCGAGGCCCGCGGCGCTCAGTTCCGAGCGGACGATCGCGTCCGCCGCCGACACGATGCGCAGCCGCTCGGCTGTGACCTCGCCGACGATCCGGATCGCCAGGCCGGGCCCGGGAAACGGCTGGCGCCAGACGATCTCCGGCGGCAGCCCCAGCGCCTCCCCGGCCCGGCGCACCTCATCCTTGAACAGCGAGCGCAGCGGCTCGACCAGCTTGAATCGCAGGTCCCCGGGAAGGCCGCCGACGTTGTGGTGGGACTTGATGTTCGCCGCGCCGGTGCCGCCGCCCGACTCCACGACGTCCGGGTAGAGCGTTCCCTGGACGAGAAAATCGACTGATGTCCCATGACTCCCGGCGTCAGCGGCGATCTGGCGTGCCGCGTGCTCGAAGGCCCGGATGAACTCGCGTCCGATGATCTTGCGTTTTTCCTCCGGGTCGGTGACCCCAGCCAGCGCGGCGAGGAATGTCGTGGCCGCGTCCACCACCGTGAGGTTGGCGCCCGTCGCGGCGACGAAATCCTTCTCCACCTGCTCCGCCTCGCCCTGGCGGAGCAGCCCGTGATCAACGAAAACGCAGCTGAGGCGGGAACCGATGGCCCGCTGCACGATGGCCGCGGCGACCGCGGAGTCGACGCCGCCGGACAGGCCGCAGATCGCGCCGCCGTCGCCGATCTGCTCGGCGACCCGCTCGGTCTGCTCCTCGATGATGCCGCGCATCGTCCAGTTCGGACGGCAGCCGGCCTCGTCCAGGAAGCGGCGGAGGATCTGCATGCCATGCTGGGTGTGCAGGACCTCGGGGTGGAACTGCACACCGTAGAGCCTGCGGCCGGGGTTCTCCACCGCGGCCACCGGGATGGCCGCGGTCCGCGCGGTCACCGCGAACCCGGGCGGTGGGGCCGTGCAGGTGTCACCGTGTGACATCCACACCTGCTGGTGCCCGGGCAGCCCGCCGAGCAGGGTGCCGCCTGGCTGCGCCGCTCCGGCCGCCGGGCTGCGGCCCGCGGCTGGCGCGGATGGTGATACCAGCTCAAGCGCGGTCGCCCCGTACTCGCCCGCGCCGGTATGCGCGACCACGCCGCCGAGGCCCGACACCATCAGCTGGAAGCCGTAGCAGATGCCGAGCACGGGAACGCCGGCGCTGAGCAGGTCTGGTGGCCCGGGCGGGACTGGCGGCGCGCCCGGCGCGTAGACCGACGCTGGCCCGCCGGACAGGATGATCGCCGCCGGGCGCTTCGCGAGGATTTCCGCAGCGGACATGGTGCAGGGCACGATCTCCGAGTACACCAGGCACTCACGAACCCGGCGCGCGATCAACTGCGCGTACTGGGCCCCGAAGTCGACAACCAGGACTGTGTCGAAGTCACTGTCACGATGCACGGTGCCGCCCTCCCTCACTACGTGGCCTTGGCGGGCTTGGGATCGGAATCCTTGGCGGGCGGTCCCGCCGCCGGGCCGCTGGGCGGTCCTGCCGCGGGGCCGCTGGGCTGTGCCGCCGCCGGGCCGCCGGGCTGTGCCGCCGCCGCCGGGCCGCCGGGCTGCGCCGCCGCTGCCAGACCGCCGGGCTGCGCCGCCGCCGCCAGACCGCCGGGCTGCGCCGCCGCCGCCGGGGCGCCGGGCTGTCCTGCCGCCGGGCCGCTGGGCTGCGCCGCCGCCGGGCCGCCGGGCTGTGCCGCCGCCGCCGGGCCGCCTGATTGCGGTCCTGGCGGGCTGGCGGGCTGGCGGGCCGGGCCGACCCTGACCCGGGCGATACGGCGGCCATCCATCTCGGTGACGGTCAGCCGGCGCCCGGCGACCTCCACCGACTCATGGTCGGTGGGCAGCTGGCCAAGCGTGGCCAGCACGTAGCCCGCGACGGTCTCGTAGGGACCTTCCGGGAGCACGACCCCGGTCTGCTCGGCGAACTCATCGAGGTTCAGCAGGCCGTCCACTTCGATCTCGCCACCGAGCAACTGCTTCGGCTGCCCCTCGTCCACGTCGTACTCATCCTGGATGTCGCCGATCAGCTCCTCGACGAGATCCTCAAGCGTGACGATGCCTGCCGTGCCGCCATACTCGTCCACCACGATGGCCAGGTGGGCCCGGTCCCGGCGCATCTCCGACAAGGCGGACAAGACCGTCTTGCTGGTCGGCAACTGCTTCACCGGCCTGCACACCTCGCCGACGGTGACCGGCCGCGCCATGAACTCAGGATCCAGCAGGTCGCGTACGTGGATGAAGCCGATCACGTCGTCGTAGGACTCCTGGTACACGGGGAACCGGGAGTGCGGCGCGCCCGCCACGATCTTCGCCACCTCGGACAGCGGCGTCGAGGCGGCGATGAACTCCACCTCGGTCCGCGGCACCAGCACCTCGCGGATCTGCCGGTTCGCGGCTTCGAACACCTCCGCCACGATGTGCCGCTCATCGGCGCTCAGCGCCTGGTTACCCACGACCAGGTCGCGGAGTTCCTCCTCGGTCATCACCCCGCGCCCCGCCTTCGGGTCACCGCCGAGGATCCGCACGACCAGGTTCGTCGACCGGGACAGCAGCCAGACCAGCGGGCGGGCCAGCACCGAGATCCGGTCCAGCGTCGGGGCCGCGACCAGCGCCACCCGCTCAGCGCGCTGCAGCGCGAGCCGCTTGGGGGCGAGCTCGCCGAGCACCAGGGTGAAGATCGAGATCGTCCCAGTCACCACGACCAGTGAGACCACCGACGCCACCCCGGAACTGACGTGCTGCCTGATGAGCGCGGCTTTCAGGTCGCTGGCTAGGGTGGCCGCGCCGAAGGCGCCGGACAGCAGCGTCGCCAGGGTGACGCCTATCTGCACAGCGGACAGGAACCGGTTGGGATCCTGGGCGAGCCTGGCCGCGCGCTGCCCGCGCTTGCCCCGCTTCATCAGCGAGTGCACTTGTCCTTCACGCAGCGAGACCAGGGCCATCTCCGCCCCAGCGAAGAACCCGCCGACAAGCACAATAAGCAGAACGATGATGACGTCCCAGCCGACCTGGTTCACGTCTTGATCCCTGACCTCCGCAATCCACCACCGCCCGGGCGGCGGACCCGTTGCCCGACGGCCGGCGGCCGCTGCCGTGGCCGCCAACCCGGCGCATGGTGTCCGCACAGTCTAAGCAGTCCCCTCCGGGGAACGGGCGAAGTCCGCCACCGCACGCCTGGGGTTGCTGGGCATGTTGGGTCGTGGCCGGATGCAAATGCCCCCTGAGCCAGATAGCGTATGGGTCCCGTGGGGACCGATGGCGTCTGGAAAGACAGCGGCAGGCTCGCCGATGGCAGAGAGATCATCTACTTCGACGAGTCACCCGGCCTAGGGCGTGCGGCAGTGCCAGACCTGAGGCCGCTCGCGGCGGACCCCTCACCGGGCGCCACGCCCGGGAACACGCTGCCGGCCCCGGGTTGGCCAGAATCCGGGCTGCGTTGGGACGCCCTTCGCGGCGAATGGGTCGTGATCGCCGCGCAACGCCAGGACAGGACGTTCCTGCCACCAACCGATGAGTGCCCGCTCGACCCGTCGCGGGCGGGAAGGCTCACCGAGATCCCGGCGGATACCTACGACGTCGTCGTCTTCGAGAACCGATTCCCCTCCCTCCGCGCGACGGCCGCCTGGTCCCCCGGGACAGGGCCGCCCGGGGCATGCCAGCCCGGCACAGGCCAGCTAGGCACAGGCCAGCCCAGCACAGGCCAGCTAGGCACAGGTCAGCCCGGCACAG
>Ga0099828_10003098_pt1 | contig 11598 bp, 10 predicted proteins | sample CZO8metaG_2_FD_79338 | JGI IMG/M metagenome (GOLD analysis project Ga0099828, IMG submission 79338) | Vadose zone soil microbial communities from the Eel River Critical Zone Observatory, Northern California, USA - CZOApr15con2H1.8 metaG | ecosystem: Environmental > Terrestrial > Soil > Vadose...
CGGACTATGTAGGCTACGAGATGTGGGTGCGGCAACTCGAGACCCGCGTGGCGGGTATCGTCGGCGCATCCGGATGCCTCTATGCAACCCGGGCGGAAGTGTATCGCCACCTCGTCCCCCAGGCCCTGAGCCGGGATTTTGCCGCGCCGCTCATCGCCTGGGAGAACGGCTATCGGTCGGTTTCCGCACACGACGCGATCTGCTACGTGCCGCGAGCCGGATCGCTGCGCCAGGAGTACACGCGCAAGGTGCGCACCATTACGCGCGGCCTCGAGACGCTTTGGTACAAGCGTCGGCTTCTCAATCCATTCCGCTACGGCGTCTTCGCGTGGATGCTGTGGAGCCACAAGCTGTGCCGCTGGCTGATGCCGTGGGCGCTTCTAGTTGCGATCGCGGCCCTTGCTCTCCTGATGAGCGTCGGCGCCGTGTGGGCGAGGATCACGCTCGGGGCCGTCTGCGCCGGAATCGCGTTCGGCACGCTTGGCTGGGTTTGGCCCAGGGGTCGCCGGGTCCCCCGCCTGTTCGGCCTTCCCGGCTATGTGCTGGTTGGCAACGTGGCCGTACTGGTTGCTGGGATCAAGGCCGCGCAGGGTGAGCTCACCCCGATCTGGGAGCCGACGCGCCGGGAGGTGGTGAACCCGGCGCGTTGAGCGAGGCGTACGGGCGGCGCGCCTGTGGCAGGGCCGCCACAGCTCGTCCGGCACGGGAGTCGGCCGCGGCAGCGGCACCGGCAGCGACGCCCTATGTGGTTACGGAGCAGGAGGTTCCTCTCTCCGATGGCGAGGTCCGCAGCTCTTATAGCTAAGGCGTCAACCTTGCATCCCCAGCCGACCACCAGCGGCCGTCGACGGACCGAGGAGCAATCCATGGAGCAGCGGAGGCGTATCCGCGATTTCACCTACAGTGGCGAGCGCTGGATTGCCTCGTTGCTCGCGAATGAGACGCACACCGGCGTGTGGAGCGGACAGATCAATTTCTTCCTCGACGCGCCAGCGCAGGCTGTGCAGCTGCAGGATGGCCTTGTGCTCGAGGCGCTCGCGTTTGAGGAGCTGGTGAGTCAGGCCTCCGCGCTGAGCGTGGAGGAGATGCAGCGTCGACTGGGACGACTTCGCCCGCAGGCGGTCAGATGAAGGGCGTGGTCTTGGCCGGCGGCCTGGGCTCTCGCCTGTTGCCCATGACCACCGTGACCAACAAGCATCTGCTCCCGATCTTCGACCGGCCGATGATCTTCTACCCGGTGCAGACCCTGATTCGCTCGGGAATCGACGAAATCCTCGTTGTGACGGGAGGCGACCACGCCGGGGGGTTCCTGAAGCTGTTGGGCGATGGCCGAAGGATTGGAGCGCGGCGTCTCTACTATGCCTACCAGGAGGGAGAGGGCGGCATCGCTGACGCCATGTCCCGCGCGGAGCATTTCGCCGCCGGAGATTCGACCTGTGTCATCCTCGGCGACAATGTGTTCGAGCGCGACTTGAGCGCGCAGGTCGCCCGCTTTGAAGAGGTGAGCTGTGGCGCTCGTGTCCTCCTGAAGGAGGTGCCGGACCCCGAGAGATTCGGGGTGGCGGAGGTCTCGAACGGGAGGGTGACGCGGATCGTCGAGAAGCCAGTGAATCCGCCTTCGCATCTTGCGGTTGTGGGCGCCTACTTCTACGACCGTCGGGTGTTCGACATCATCAAGACCCTGCGGCCGTCCGGACGAGGCGAGCTGGAGATCACGGACGTCAACAACCAATACCTCGCGTGGGGCCAGCTCACGTACGATCTGGTGGACGGATGGTGGGCCGATGCGGGCACTCCGGAGAGCCTGCTCCGGGTCTCCAATCTCGTCGCGAGTGCCCCATGAAAGTCCTCGTCACCGGAGGCTGCGGTTTCATCGGGTCGAACTTCGTCCGCTACGCCCTGGAGGCCCGTGCGCAGCTCGAGATCACCGTTCTCGACCTCCTGACCTACGCGGGGAACCTCGGAAACCTGGCCGGTCTCCTGGACCATCCTCGCTTCCGGTTCATCAAGGGCGACATCGCGGACCGCGAGACCGTGGCGACCGCGGCTCACGGAATGGACGCAATCGTCAACTTTGCGGCAGAGAGCCACGTCGACCGCTCGATTCTCGACGCGGCGCCCTTCATTCGCACCAACATCGTCGGAACACAGGTGTTGCTGGAGGCCGCGCTGGAGCTCGGGATCAAGCGGTTTGTGCAGATGTCCACGGATGAGGTATACGGAACACTGGGCCCCTCCGGCCACTTCACCGAAACCACGCCCCTCACGCCGAACAGTCCGTACAGCGCGTCCAAAGCCTCGGCTGACCTACTGGTCCGGGCGTTCGTCCACACGCACGGCCTTCCGGCGATCATCGTTCGCTCGTCGAATGCCTACGGGCCCTATCAGTTCCCCGAGAAGCTCATCCCCCTCATGGTGGTGAACGCTCTCGCCGGCGAGCCGCTCCCCGTGTACGGCGACGGCATGCACGTGCGGGACTGGGTTCACGTGCGGGACCTGTGCGACGCCGTCCTGCAGGTCCTGGAGCGCGCGCCGTCCGGTGTCGTCTACAACGTGGGCGGCGGGCACGAGCTCCCCAACCTGGCCGTGGTCCGCGCTATCGTACGGTTGACCGGCGCGTCCGAGTCCTTGATTCGGTACGTGACGGACCGAGCAGGCCACGATCGCCGCTACGCCATGGATCACTCAACGATCACGAACGCATTGGGCTGGCGGCCTACGCGCGACTTCGAAGCGAGGCTGGGAGACACGGTACGCTGGTATGTGGAGCACCAGGACTGGGTGGAATCGGTCCGCAGCGGCGCCTACCGGCACTATTACGAGTTGCAGTACGGGCAACGCCTCGCTGCCGCCTCGGTGGTCCCACAGGCTCCGGCATGCGTGGAATGACGGCGCGCTCGTCGACCGGGCCCGCGGCAGCCTACATCGTTTTCGGAAGGCCGGACATTCAACAGGCCGAGATCGACGAGGTGCTCGCGACCCTGCGCTCGGGGTGGATCGGCACCGGGCCGCGGGTGAAGCAGTTCGAGCAACTGACCGCCGCCTACTTGGGCGCCCGTCACGCGGTGGCAACGAATTCGTGCACCGCGGCGCTCCACCTCGCCCTGCTGGCGCTCGGCGTCGGCCCGGGCGACGAAGTGATTGTCCCCACTCTAACGTTCTGCGCCACCGCCAACGTCGTGCTGCACACGGGCGCGCGCCCGGTATTCGTGGACGTGGATGCCGCGACCCAGTGCGTCACCGTGGAAGCCGTCGCCGCGGCGATCACTCCGCGAACGAAGGCGCTCCTCCCGGTGCACTTCGCAGGTTGGCCTGCAGCGATGCCCGAGCTCCGAGCGCTGGCGGACGCTCATGGGCTGAACATCGTCCAGGATGCGGCGCATTGCATCGAGGGCCGCGTCGACGGCTTGCCGCCGAGCCGCTTCGGGGACGTGAGCTGTCTCTCGTTCTATGCGACCAAAAACGTGGTGACGGGCGAGGGGGGGATGGCGGTCACGGACGATGCCGATCTCGCCCAGCGCATGCGCGTGCTCGGATTGCACGGGATCGATGCCGATGCCTGGCAGCGCTTCTCCGCCGCCGGGTATCAGCATTATCAGTGCGTGATTCCGGGATTCAAATACAACATGATGGATCTGCAAGCGGCGTTGGGAATCCACCAGCTCGCGCGCGTGGAGGACAACCTCCGGGTGCGGGAGCGCCAGTGGGGGCGCTATCTCCGGGCTCTCCGAGACCTGCCGCTCGACCTGCCGCGGGACCCACGACCGGGGCTGCGCCACGCTCGACACCTCTTCACCGTGCGGGTTCGACCCGAGGCGACCGTTACGCGCGATGAGTTCATACAGGCGCTCCACCGCCGGGGCGTCGGCTCCGGAGTGCACTACATCCCCGTGCACGCGCACGCCTACTACCGCCAGCGATTCGGCGATGCGGACGCCGCGTTCCCCGTGGCGTCAAGCATCGGCGCCACGACGTGCTCCCTGCCGCTCGGGCCGGGGCTTCGGGACCGCGAACAGGCGTACATCATCGAGGCCGTGCGGGAGATCCTCGATGCCTCCCGGAGTGCTGGCGTGTGACGTTCATCGCCCGCCTCACCGGGGACGCGACCCGGTGGGCGTACGGGGCCGCGTACCTCCCGCTGGTCCTCGAGTGGAATCGGCGGGTCTTCGGCCTCTGGCACGCGGCACAGATCGCCGGTCGGGTGCCTGCGCAATACATTCCGCTCGCGCTCCGGCGCCTCGGCGCCCGGGTCGGCGAGCGCGCGTTTTTCAAGCCGGGGCTGCGCATTGAGAATGCGACCGGCTCGCTTAGCAACCTGCAAATCGGTGACAACTGTCACCTCGGATCCGACGTGTTCTTCGATCTCACCGGCCCGGTCGAGATCGGGAGCGACGTCGCCCTGGCGGCGCGAGTAGCCGTGGTGACTCATTTGTCGGCCGGCAACCGCCCATTGCGGCAATGGTACCCTGACCAGGTTCGCGGTGTCGTCATTGGCGACGGAGTGCTGGTCGGGACCGGCGCCATCCTGCTGAGCGGGGTTCACGTAGGCCGCTACGGCGTCGTGGCGGCTGGCGCGGTGGTGACGATGGACGTGCCCGAGTACACCGTGGTTGGCGGCAATCCGGCGAGGCCCGTCCGGAAACTCGGACCGATTGGGCCCACGGTGGGGGCGCGCCCCGATCGGGAAGTGGTTCCGTGAGGGTCACCGTACGGTGGGGCGCGCCCGCCACAGGGAGGGCTTCATGACCGTCGCCTTCGAAAGTACCAGGTTTGATTCCACCGCCTTCACGCGGTGGTGTGGCGAGGCACTGTACAACCGCGTCATCCGCCAAGGCGCTGAGCTACTTGAGCGCGCGTGCGATCTCCAGTTGACGCACCTGTACCGCCAGCTCGACTTCGGGGGTCTGCTCGCCGAGCCACGGACCGCACACGAGATATCGCAGGCGCTGGGCTTCGAAGCGAGTGCGTGGCTTGCCCTCGAGGCGATGCTGGGGCGGCTGGCCGAGCGGACCGGCGTGGTCGCGAGTAGGAACGGAGCCAGCGCGCCGCAGTTCCGGGCGGTCGCGGAGCCTGCGGACCCGGCGCCGGAGTTCGCCCTGGTGCGGCGTGCGATGGCCGAGCTCGGCCCTGGCTATAGCGCAGCGCTCGAGTTTCTCGACTTCGGGAGCGCGAAGTTCGTCACGGCGTTGCGAGATGATCTTGAATTCATGGACCGCGTCCTCTCGGGTCGCGATCCCGAGCAGTGTGCGCTTTGGTTTCGGGCGACCAATGCCGATCCGATGCAGGATTTGCACGGTCGGATGGGCGCGCGAGCGGTCGCGGATTTGTTCGGCGGGGGCGCTGTGCTCGAGATTGGCGGCGGCACAGGCAACGGGATCCGCCACCTGTTCGGGGAGCTCGCCGCCCGAGACGCACTCGATCGCGTCCAACACTACCTCTTCACGGACGTCAGCCCGCGCTTTATCCTCGACACTCGGCGCGAGATCCGGGAGACGTACCCCGGGGTCCCTTGCGACTGGAGATACCTCGACATCAATCGGCCGTTCGCCGCCCAGAACGTGAAGCCAGAGGGCGTGGACTTGATCTACGCCGTCAACGCGGCGCACGTCGCGAAGGACCTGGTGGGAGCGTTACGCGAGTGTTATAAGGCGCTCAGACCCGGTGGGCGGGTCGTCTTCGCCGAGCGCGTGCGCAAGCATGCGGGTGACATGGCGCCGCGCGAGCTCACGCTCAACCTCTCCAGGTACCATCGCACTGCGGCCATCCGAAACCCGGTCTATCGGCCCGCCCACGCCTACCTCGTGGCGTCCCATTGGCCCATTGTCCTCGAGCAAGCCGGGTTCCGCGCGCCCGAGCTCCACCCGGATCTCGCTGTCACCCGGGGAGCGTTCCCCGCGCACTACGCGGCAGTCATGACGGCGGTCCGCTAGACCTCCGGCAATTGTTGCATCCGTGCCACACGGGCGTGGTCACCGGTTGCGAAAGTGCAGTTTCCGCCCGCGGATAAGACGTAGGCGGTGGTCGCGTGGGAGGGTGCTTGGGGAACAGGACTTGCGCTGTGCACCCCCGACCCACCCACGCCCACCGGAAGCGTGCAATGCCCGCACTGGCCGAAGCCAACCGATTTCTGGCCGCAAGCGACCACGTGGCGTCCGTCCAAGAGCGGCTGTTGCGCGACGAGATCCTCGCGCCGAACGCCCGGACGGAGTACGGCGTCGCACACGGCTTCGCGAGCATCGGCGGCGTCGCAGACTACCGGCGGCGGGTGCCACTCGTTGGGTACGAGCAGCTCCGCCCGGCTATCGAGCGAATGGCACATGGCGAGCCCGACGTCCTCACTGCAGAGCGGCCGGTTGCCTTCTTCAAGACCAGCGGCTCGCTCGCGGCGCCGAAACTCGTCCCCGTCACGCAGTCGCTGATCGGGGACAAGGCGCGCGCCCTCGGGATCTTCTGGCGCCTGATCTACGAGACGCATCCGAGGCTGAAGCACGGGAAGTGGATCGCCAACTTCGGCGACGGGGGGCACGGCGAGCGCTCGTCGGGTGGCCCGCAGATCGTGTCGGAGACGACCTTCTGGAACAGGCGTATGCAGGGATTGCAGTCCTGGGCTGGCTGGCCGCTCCCCGCCGTGCTGCGGACCATCGAGAACACCGACTTGCGATACTTCGCCGTCGCGCGACTCGCGATGGCGGGCCCGCTGCACGGCATCATGTGCCTCAACCCGAGCACCCTGCTGCTGCTGTGCCGCACGATCGAGCGATCCCTCCCGGCGCTGCTGCAGGCGATCGCCGATGGCAAGCTGGGCTATCCCGGCGACGTGGCGCCGGGCCTGATAGACCAGCTGCGACCGCACCTTCGCAGGGACCCCGCACGCGCGCGCCAGCTCGCGCGGGATCTCGCCAGCGCGGGCGGGCTCGAGCTCAAGTGTGTGTGGAGGGATCTTGAGCTCGTGGTGTGCTGGCAGTCCGAGATCGTGACGCCCTACCTGCGCCAACTCGACCCCTACCTCGCGGGCGTCAGCCGCCGGGACTACATCACGCAGGCAAGCGAGTGCGTCATGGCGATCCCCACGGCGGACTGGTCGTCCGGCGGCCCGCTCGCGTACATCTCCCATTTCTTCGAGTTCATCCCCGAGGAATCGATCGAGTCGCGCAGTCCGGTCACGCTGTGCCCCTGGGAGCTCGAGGCCGGCCGCATCTATGAGCTAGTGGTCACCACGAGTGGTGGCCTGTACCGGTACCGGATCGGCGACTGCTTTCGGGTCAAGGGCCTCTCCGGCCGCGTGCCCGTGATCGAGTTCTTGTATCGCACCGGGAAGACCTCGAGTATCACGGGCGAAAAACTCACCGAGTACCAGGTACTGGAGGCGGCGCGTCGGGCCGCGACGGACGGCGCGACGGTTCCGCAAGAGTTCCTCTGCTTCCCCCGGTCCGGCCCCGATCCGCACTATGGCGTGCTGCTGAGCTGCCCCGGCACCTCCGCCGCTCCCGAGGCGGTCGAAGCCGCGCGGGGGCTCGAGCGCTGGCTCGCACGCTTCGACGCCCAGTTGATGGCCATCAACTCTGAGTACGGGGACAAGCGCAGCTCGGGCCGGCTCGGGAGCGTGGTGGGGTTGGTCGTGGGCCGGGAAGGGTTTGAGGCGTTTCGCCGCGAGCTCGCTCGCGCGGGCGTCAGTGAGGACCAGGTGAAAGTCGGCGTCCTCAATCGCCGGCTCGACCTGGACGCCCACCTCCCCGTCCAGCGGGCGCTCCATGCGCGTGACGGGTGGTGAGATCCTTCGCCTGCGCCTGCCGTTCCGGTTTGCCTTTCGGCATGCCGCGGCGGAGCGCAGCGTGTCGGATACCGTTCTCGTCGTGCTTGAAGACGAGGCCGGCCGCCGGGGGTTCGGTGAGATTCTCGCGCGTGCCTACGTCACGGGCGAGAGCAACGACGCCATCTTCACAGCGGGAGCGCCCGAGCTCGGCGCGGTCGTGGTCGGCCAGAGCTTCGAGACGCAGGCGACGCTGGTCGCGTTCCTCGTCACCCAGCTCGAGTCGGAGCGGTGGCAGCCGGCGCTATTCGGGGGATTCGAAGCGGCGCTGATCAATCTGTTCGAGCAGAGCGCCCCGTGGGACTTCGCCGAGATCCTGGGGCCGCGGCGGGTCTCGTCGCCGCGGACCTGCTTGACAATTGGGCTGGAGGCGTCCGCAGACCAGCTGCGGCAGCGCGCGCGCGCGGCGCGGCTCGCCCGGGCCACGGTCGTCAAGGTCAAGGTGGGGGGGGGGGAAGGGGAGAGCGATATCGCGCGGCTGCACCTGCTCAACGAGTGCTGGAAGGGTACCATGCCGCTGCGGTTGGACGCGAACGGCAGCTTGTCGCTGGACCAGGCCGGGGCGCTGCTGGATGCGTGCACCAGGCTTCCGATCGAGTCCCTGGAACAGCCCTTCGCTGCTGCGGATCTCGACCTCACACCCAAGCTGCGAGACCTGTACGCGCGCGCGGCGGTGCCACTGGTTGCTGACGAGTCGGTGTGTCGTGTGTCAGATGCTCGACGCTGGGCCGAATCGGCGGCCTACCAGTTCTTCAACATCAGGGTGGGGAAGTGTGGCGGCCTGCTGGCGAGCTCGAGGATCATGGGCGTGGCCCGGGCGGGTCGGATCCGGGTGGTTGGCGGGAGCATGGTCGGGGAATCCGCGGTGCTCCGCCACGCGTCGGAACTCCTGCTGCTGCACAGCGACGACCTTCCCTACGTGGAAGGGTTGGCGCAGAACCGCGCGCTACTCGGCGTCGATCCTGTCGAGGCGGTGTGCAACGAAACCTCTGCCAGCAGCGGCGGCCGCCGGCCGACCGCGGTGTTTCGCTTGAAAGAGGAGGTACGGGAACGCTTCCTCGTCGCTTGCCGGCGGATCGATTCCTAGATCATCGTCGTGTCCCCAGACTCGGAGAGAAACGGATGACCACGCAGGAACAGATCTTTCAGTTCATTCGCACCAAGCTGAATCCGAATGCGAAGTTCGATCCCACCCAGAACCTCATGGGAGACGGCGTCCTCGATAGCTTGGCCATGATGGACCTGATCGTGTGGCTGGAGCAGACGTTCAAGATCTCGATCGATTCTGACGACCTCGTGCCGGAGAACTTCGGCACGCTGGACGCCATGGCCGGCTACATCGGGCGGGCGTGCCCCGTCGCTTGAGCCGATGCTGCTGCACGAGCGGCTGCACGACATCGCGGGACGGTTCCCGGCCAAGCTCGCCCTGGGCTTCGGGGAGGGAAGCCTCACCTTCGCGGAGCTCGACCGGCGGAGCCGCGCCCTGGCGGTAACGTTGCGCGACTTGGGCGTGCGCCCGGGCGACCGTGTGGGGCTACTGGCCGACCCCTGCGCGGCGGTCGTCGTGGCGTTCTGGGCCACGCTGTACGCTGATGCGATCGCCGTCTTTCTCAACGAGCAACTGGCCCCGGAGGCCCTGGGCGACATTCTGGTGGACTGCGAACCTGCGATTGTCGTCGCGTCGCGGCGCTACGCGGCAACGAAGCTGGCCCAGCTGCGGCCCGGTGCGCAGGGAGGCCGAGTGCTGGTCCTCGAGGACGAGCCCGGGATGTTCGCTGGGTTCGCGGGCGACCGGGTCAACCCCGCCCCGACGGGCTCCGAGGCGAACATCGCCGCGATCGTCTACACGTCCGGGAGCACCGGTCGACCCAAGGGCGTGTGCCTCTCCCACCGCAACTGGAACACCACCGTGCGAGCGGTCGCGACGCACATGCCGATCACCGCTGCCGACTCGTACCTCATGGTCGTGCCGCTCCACTATGTCCACGGGCTCATGCAGCTCCTCGTGCACACGTTGCGTGGGGCCTCTATTCATTTCGCTAAGGATTTCCTCCTCCCGAGCGTCGTGCTTGAGCAGCTGGCGCGGACGCGCGTGACCGGCTTTTCGGGGGTCCCCTACCACTTCGCCGCGCTGATCGATCGGAGCAACTTCTTGCGGACTGACTTACCGCACCTGCGGTGGATCACCGTAACGGGAGGCCGGATGCCTCCCGAGCGCATCGCCCAGATCCGGCTGGCGCAGCCCGCGCTGGAGATCCACATCGCGTACGGGCAGACGGAGTGCGCCCCGCGAGCAACGGCGCTCGATCCCCGGCGGATCGACCGGAAGCCGGAGTCGGTCGGCTCGCCCATCCCCGGAGTGAACGTCGTGATCTTGGACGACACGGGGCGGGAAGCCCACCAGGGGGAGGTGGGCGAGGTGGTCGTGCGCGGCGACAACGTGATGGTCGGCTACTGGCGCCAGCCGGAGGCCACGGCTGGAGTCATCGACTCCCTCGGGCGGCTGCACACGGGCGACCTCGGCTCGTTCGACGAGGAGGGGGATTTGTTCCTCGCGGGCCGCCGTGACGCGATGATCAAGTCCGCGGGCGAGCGCGTCTTCGCCGAGGAGATCGAAGCCCTGCTGCTGCAATGCGACGGGGTCCTCGAGGCGGTGGTCGTCGGCGTGCCCGACGACCTGTCCGGACAGCGCATCGAGGCCCACGTGCGCGTGAGCCAGCCGTTTCCGGACGGGGAACCGGCGGTGCAACGCCTCGCCGACCGCATCCGCCAGCACTGCCTCAGCAAGTTGCCATTCGCCCGCGCCCCCAAAGCCTACCACGTCTGGGCCGACTTCCCCCGCAAGCCAAACGGAAAGATCGACCGGCAGCGAATGCTGGACGGCATCGGGAGACTCCCGCCCGCGACGGTCGGCTGATGCCAGAGGCAGATCTCCGGTCCTTCTTGCAGTTTGTCCGTGAGCAGTGCCCGCAGGAGTACGTTCGCGTGGAGCGGGAGGTCTCGCCGGAGTGGGAGCTCGCGGGGATTGTCGCGAAGCTGGAGGGGGCGCTGCGCGCACCGGTGATCGAATGCCCGCACGTCGCAGGCACCGATTTCCCGGTCGTGACCAACGTTTGCGCCTCGCTCTCACGTATCGCCCGGTCGCTGGGGCGCTCGGAGCGGGAACTCGATGCGTTGCTGGCGGGTGCTTATGACCGGCCGATCCCGCCCCGCCTGTGGTCCGGGCCGGCGGCACCCCCGGTGCGCCACCACGTCTGGCGGGGTGAGGACGTGGACCTCACTCGCCTGCCGCGGATGCGTTACACGGAAGTGGAGACCGCTCCATATCTGACAGCGGCGGCCGTCGTCGCCTGTGACCCCGACAGCGGCGTCCTCAACGTCAGCTACCACCGGCTCATGATCTGCGACCGGCGCACGGCGGGGATCTTTATGGCACGGGGGGGCCACCTGCACAGCATCCACCGGAAGCACGCCGCGAGCAGCGAGGACCTGCCGGTCGCGGTTTTCATCGGGGCACACCCGCTATGGTCGCTCGGTAGCCTCGCGGCGGGAGCCCTCGAGCTCGATGAGTTCGGCATCATCGGCGCCCTGCTGGGCGGCGCGCTCGAGGTGGTTCCGGGGATACTCGATCCTCGGCTGCAAGTGCCGGCGCGAGCGGAGATCGTGCTGGAAGGGACAATCCGCTACGACCGCTGGGTCGAGGAGGGGCCCTTCGGAGAGTACGCTGGCTACGCCATGCCGCGGGCCGCGCAGCCGGTGTTCGAGGTAGGACTGCTGAGCCACCGCGA
>Ga0099828_10003100_pt1 | contig 11594 bp, 12 predicted proteins | sample CZO8metaG_2_FD_79338 | JGI IMG/M metagenome (GOLD analysis project Ga0099828, IMG submission 79338) | Vadose zone soil microbial communities from the Eel River Critical Zone Observatory, Northern California, USA - CZOApr15con2H1.8 metaG | ecosystem: Environmental > Terrestrial > Soil > Vadose...
CCGGCTCTCGCGCAAGGTCGAGCCCGAGGAGCTGTTTCCCGGAAGGAGCTTCGAGCCACGGTGAAGTGCTACCTCTCGCCTTCCAGGACCCGCCGGTAGACCTCGCGGGCGGGCAGTCCCGTTCGGCGGGCCGCCTCCTTCACGGCCGCCCGGCGGGTCTTGCCTTCGGCCACGAGCCGGTCGAAGAGCGCCTGCAGCTCTTCCGGGCCGGTGGTCGCGGGCGTTGCCGCGGGCGCCCCTGCCACCACCAGCACGATCTCGCCCTTCACGGGCGCCCGCTCCGCGAGGAGAGCGCGCAGGCCGCTCAGCCGGCCCCGGACGTATTCCTCGTGCCGCTTGGTGGCTTCGCGGCACAGGAAGGCCTCGCGGTCGCCCAGGACCTCGGCCATGTCCCGCAGGCACCCGACCACCCGGACGGGCGACTCGTAGAAGACCAGCGTGTGCCCGAGGGTGGCCAGCGCCTCCAGCTCCCGCCGACGCGCCGCGGCCTTCGGGGGCAGGAAGCCGACGAACAGGAAGCGGTCGGTGGGCAGGCCCGAGACCGACAAGGCGGCCACCGCCGCGCTCGGCCCCGGTACGGGGATCACGGGAAGCCCCTCGGCCCGGGCGTCCCGGACCAGGCGGTAGCCGGGATCCGAGATACCCGGCGTTCCCGCGTCGGACACGATCGCGACGTCCCGGCCGGCCCGCAGGGCCTCGAGGATCCGCTCGCCCTTCCAGCGCTCGTTGTGCTCGAAATACGAGGTGGTGGGGGTCGCGATGGCCTGGCTCTCCAGCAGGCGGGCCGTCCGCCGCGTATCCTCGCAGGCGACCAGGCTGACCGTTCGCAGGACGCGGATGGCCCGGAGCGTGAGGTCTTCGAGGTTGCCGAGGGGGGTCGCGACCACGAACAGAGTCCCCGGGCCCCCCGGGTGCAGTGGGGTCCTCGGCCCGTTGTCCATTCGCCTAGCCTATCTCTTTCCGGGTCTTATCTATGCGGTGATTTCCCGTATTCCCTTGACTCCTCACTCATTGCTTGACACACCTGGGGTCATGCCCTAGCATCCATGCGGACTGGGACAATCCAGCAAGACCCGTTTCCGAAAGAAGGGCGAATCCTTCTCCAGCGAAATCCACGATAGTCAGGGGGTGTTACGCGTTTTGGCCGAGATCAAGGTCCAGGAGGGCGAATCGATCGAGAACGCCCTCCGGCGCTTCAAGCGGAAGGTCCAGCAAGAGGACATCATCAAGGACATCAAGAAGCACAGCTTCTACTTGAAGCCCGGCGACAAGCGCCGGGCCAAGCAGGCGCTGGCCCGCAAGAGGAGCCGCAAGAAGATCCGTCGCGAAAGCGAATAGCAGGCCCCGGGCGCCGGGGCTGGCCTGAGCCCGACGAGGAGAGGCCATGGAGTACCGAGACAAGACTCTGGTGTGCGTCGAATGCCATCAGAGTTTCATCTGGACCGCGGGCGAGCAGCTCTTCTACCACGACAAGAACTTCAAGAACGAGCCCAAGCGTTGCAAGGAGTGCAAGGCGAAGCGGAACGCCCGGATGGGACAGCCGCCCCGGGAGCGGGTCGAGACGATGGCGACCTGCTCGCAGTGCGGGAAGGAGACCACGGTCCCCTTCAAGCCGACCCAGGGACGGCCTGTCTACTGCAAGGAGTGCTTCCAGCAGCGCAAGTCAGTGAGCGCCTGATCGAAGCTTCCGCCTGACGCCGCCCGGTCTCGGCGGGCGGCGTCATCGTTCCCCTCCACCGAGGTCGTCCCCGGGGGCGCGCTCAGCCGGTCCCCGCCGGGGCGGGGCGCGGCCATTCCGTTGACAGTCGGCGAGACGCTGTGATAGCGTACGGCCTCTTCGTAAACGACTCCGCTGCTAGGAGAAAGCCGCCATGAAGATCGTCGAGCGTCAGGCCAGCAACGTCACCATCTTGGACCTCCACGGGAAGATCCTGATCGGCGAAGGCGACGACGCCCTCCGCGACGCCGTCACCAAGCTCGTCGACGGAGGCAAGACGAAGATCCTCCTCAACCTGGCCGACGTGCCCTACGTGGATTCGGCGGGCCTGGGCGAGATCGTCCGCTGCTATACGACGGTGAGCCGCAAGGGCGGCAAGCTGAAGCTGCTGAACCTCACGAAGAAGATCCAGGACCTGCTCGCCATCACCAAGCTCCTCACCGTCTTCGAGACCTACGACTCCGAAGCCGAGGCCGTCAAGAGCTTCTAGGCGTCCCTCCCCGCGAGGGCCCCACTGCTCCCATGGGGTCCAGGGGCCCCACTGCTCCCACGGGGCCCGGCGCGGCCGGCGTGTTGGACTGTCCGCGTGATCCGCGCCATTCTCGTCTCGCTCCGCCCGCACCAGTGGACCAAGAACCTGCTGGTCTTCGCGGCCCTCGCCCTGTCCAAGCACCTGTTCGAGCGCGAGGCCTTCCTGCGGGCGCTCCTCGCGTTCGGGATCTTCTGTGGCCTGTCGGGGACGATCTACGTCGTCAACGACCTCACGGACCTGGCCCGGGACCGCCTTCATCCGCGGAAGCGGCACCGCCCCCTGGCCAGCGGGGCCCTCTCCCCCGAGGCCGCGCGCGGGGTGGCGGGCGTCCTCGGGCTCGCCTGCCTCGGCCTTTCGCTCCTCCTGGGACGGGACTTCGCCCTGGCCGCCCTCCTGTACACGCTCCTCAACCTGGCCTACTCGTTCCGGCTGAAGGAGATCGTGATCCTGGACGTGCTCTCGATCAGCATGGGCTTCCTGCTTCGAGGAGTGGCGGGAGCGCTCGCGATCGCGGTGCAGTTCAGCGACTGGCTGGTCGTCTGCACGATCCTGCTCGCGCTCTTCCTGGCCCTGGCCAAGCGGCGCCACGAGCTGACCTCGCTCAACGACGCCGCGTCGGGCCACCGGCCCATCCTGGCCGAGTACAGCCCGTATCTGCTGGACCAGATGATCTCCGTCGTCACCGCCTCCTGCCTCATGGCCTACGCCTTCTACACCATGGCCCCGGAGACGGTGGAGAAGTACCGGACCGACCGCCTGGCCTGGACGATCCCTTTCGTGCTCTACGGCATCTTCCGCTATCTTTACCTCGTGCATCAGAGAGACCAGGGGGGCAGCCCCACCGACCTGCTTCTCACCGACCGCCCCCTCCTCGTGGACGTGGCTCTCTGGGCCCTGTCCATCGTCCTCATCGTGTACACGGCGGCGGGCGCGCCCATGCCCCGCGCCCAATGAAGCGGAGCCGCACGGGCGACCGCGTTCCCCTCCCCCTACGTGGGGAGGGACAGGGTGGGGGGTCGATGAGGGAACCTCGGCCATGACTTTCGAGATCAAGGCGAAAGACGTCGACGTCGAGGCCATCATGGCCGCGATCCGGAAGCGCATCGAAGAGAAGAAGAGGGGGCTCTACACGGAGGAGGAGATCCGTGGGATCGCGGAGCGGCGCCTCGACGGGGTGCTCGACGCCCACGACTTCTCGAGCGATCTTCTCGCGGACTTTCGATCCCAGACCCCGCGCTGGAACTTCCAGTTCGACCCCGAGACGATCTACCGGAGCAGCCGAGGGGCGGTGGGCCGGGTCCTGGAGAGGATCCGTCGGCTGCTCAAGCCGCTCCAGAAGCTCTTCTGGAACCCGAACCCCATGATCTTCGCCCTCTCCCGCCAGGCCGATCTCAACAAGTATTACGTCCACCTCTTCCACAACCTCTCCCTGGAGCTGACCCGCCTGAACCTGGAGCTGCAGGAGCTGAAGAACCGGAACCTGCAGCTCCAGGGGCGGCTCGAGCTGCTGGCCCGGCGCGAGAAGACTCTCGAGTCGATGGTCATTTATCGGGACGAGGACGGCAAGACCGAGCCGTAATGCGCCTCGCGCTCGTGGTCCAGCGCTACGGCCTGGGCATCGCGGGAGGCGCCGAGTACCACTGCCGCCTGGTGGCCGAGCACCTGGCCCGGCACGCTAGGGTCACGGTGCTCACCACCTGCGCCTCCGACTACCTCACCTGGGCCGAGTTCCGGGAGGCCCTGGCCCTCCTCGAGGGAGACGGCTCCCTCCGCCGGCGCCTGGGGGAGAACGGCCGGCGCTACTTCGAGGCGAATTACGCCTGGCCGGTGGTGGAAGGGAAGTACCTCGACCTGCTGGGGCGGCTGCGCCGGGAGGACGAGGCGGCGTGAAGCAGGTCCACCAGCTCCTGGCCGCGCTCTCCTACGGGGACGCGATCGGCAACGAGGCCCTGGCGATCCAGAAGCACCTCCGGGCCGCCGGGTTCGCTTCGGACATCTTTGCGGAGAAGGTCCACCCGCGGGTGGCGCACCTCGCGCGGCCCCTCTGGGAGTACCGGCAGGTCTCGTCGCCGGAGACCGTCTGCCTCTTCCACTTCTCGATCGGGAGCGCGGCGGGGCGTCTCATCTACCACGCCCCCGACCGGCTGGTCTCGATCTACCACAACATCACGCCCGCCCGCTTCTTCATGGGCTTCCACCCCCACCTGGTCGGCCTCTGCTACCACGGGCGGCGCGAGCTCGCCGCCTTCGCCCCCCGCACCGAGCTGGCCCTGGGGGACAGCGAGTTCAACCGCCGCGAGCTCGATGAGGTGGGCTACGCGAAAACGGGAGTGCTGCCCATCGTCCTCGACCTGGAGGTCTACGAGCGGCCTCCCTCGCCGGTGGTCCGGCGGCTCCACGACGACACAAGGACCAACCTGCTGTTCGTGGGCCGGATCATTCCCAACAAGAGGATCGACGACCTGATCCGCGTGTTCGCGGCCTACCAGCGCTACGTGAACCCGCTGAGCCGGCTCCTGCTCGTGGGAGACTACCGCGGCCACGAGCGGTACCTGGAGCGCCTGCTCGACATGGTCGACGACCTGCGCCTCGACGAGGTCGTCTTCACCGGACAGGTGGACGACGACGACCTCTACGGCTACTACCGCGTGGCCGACCTCTTCCTCTGCCTCTCCGAGCACGAGGGCTTTTGCGTGCCCCTCCAGGAGGCGATGGTCTTCGGGGTTCCCGTCATCGCCTACGAAGCGGGGGCGGTGAGGGAGACCCTCAAGGGCGGGGGGATCCTCTTGGGGGAGAAGCGGCCCGCGGTGGTGGCCGAGCTGATCGGCGAGGTCCTGACCGACGGGAAGCTGCGCGCGAGCGTCCTCGCCACCCAGGCCCGCGCGGTGGAGCAGATCCGTGGCACCGACTTCGGCGCCCTGCTCCGTGACCGCTTGCGGCCCGTGCTGGACGGGCAGTGATCCGGGGCCGCACGTGAAGCAGCGGTCCCTCCCCCCTACGTGGGGGAGGATAGGAGGGGGGGTCGATGAACGATAGGGTGGGGGGTCGATGATGATCAGAATCGACCAGTGGGTCCCCGCCCTCCACCGCGGGGACGCCATCGGGGACTCCGCCCGCCTCATGCGCAACGCGTTCCGGTCCTGGGGCCACCCCGCGGACGTCTATGCCCTCGAGCTGGACGCCGACCTCGCGGGCGACAGCCGCCTTTTCTCCGAGTGGAAGGCCGGATCGGCCGACGACGCGGTCATCCTCCACTACGCGCTGCCCTCGCCCCTGACCCGGGCCCTCAAGGCCCACCGGGGGCGCCGCATCCTGCTGCACCACAACATCACCCCCCCGGGGTTCTTCCTCGAAGACGACCCCGACATGGCGCGGATCTGCGCCCTCGGGCAGCAGGAGCTGGGGACCCTGGCCGAGCACGTGGACCTCGGCCTGGCGGACAGCGAGTGGAGCCGCCGCGAGCTCGAGGCCCTGGGCTTCCCGCGCACCGGCGTGCTCCCCATCTATCTCGACTTTCGCCGCTACCGCGAAGCCCCGAACCCGGTGCTCCGCCGGCTGCTCGAGGACGGCACCTCCAACCTGCTGTTCGTGGGCCGCCTGGCCCCGAACAAGCGCCAGGAGGACCTGATCCGGCTCCTGAGCTACTGGCGCCGCTTCATCGCCCCCGACGCGCGGCTGCTCCTGGTGGGCAGGCTCCCGCAGCGCGGCCACTACTTCGACGCCCTCCAGGCCTTCGCCTACGAGGAGGGCTTCACTCCCTGGGAGGTGGTCTTCCTCGGCCACGTGGACCACGACGACCTGCTCGCCTGCTACGCCGCGGCCGACCTGTTCGTCAGCATGAGCGAGCACGAGGGCTTCGGCGTCCCCCTCGTCGAGTCCTTGCTCATGCGGGTGCCCGTGCTCGCCTACTCGTCGACCGCGGTCCCCCACACCCTCGGGGGCGCGGGCGTGCAGTTCACGGAGAAGCGGCTGGCGGAGGTCGCAGAGGCGGCGCACCTGCTGGTAACCGACCGCTCGCTACGGGAGGCGGTCCTCGCGGGACAGGACCGGCGGCTCCCCGCGTTCGCGCCCGCGGCGGTTGAGGCGGCGCTGCGGGGCTATCTGGAGTCGCTGTGAGCGAGCGCCCGCCCCTGGCGATCGTCGTCCAGCGCTATGGCGCGGACATCACCGGCGGATCCGAATCCCTGGCCCGCTCCGTGGCCGAGCGGCTCACCGCCTTCTACGACGTCACGGCATTCACGACCTGCGCCCGGGACTACCTGACCTGGCGCAACGAGATGCCTGCGGGGGAGCAGACCCTGGCCGGAGTCCGGGTTCGACGCTTCTCGGTCGAGGAGGAGCGGGACCTCGCGGCGTTCAACGCGTTCGCGGAGCCGCTCTACGGCCGGGAGCATACCGACGAGGAGGAACAACTCTTCCTGCGCCGCCAGGGGCCCTACGCGCCGCGGCTCGTGGAGGCCCTGGCCGCAGAGCGCGAGCGCTTCGCGGCCGTCATGTTCTTCACGTACCTCTACTATCCGACCTACGCGGGGCTGAAGGCGGCGCCCGAGCGATCCGTCCTCGTTCCCACCACCCACGACGAGCCGCCCCTGGGCCTCCGGGTCTACTCCGAGGTGTTCGCTCTCGCCCGGGCGTTCGGCTTCCTGACCGGCCCCGAGGAAGCCCTCGTCCGCTCCCGCTTCCCCCTGGGCAACCGGCCCGCGCTGGTCTCGGGCATGGGGGTGGAAACGCCGGAGGACCCTGACGTGGAAGGCTTCCGGATCCGTCACGACCTGGACCAGCCCTTCGTCCTCTACGCCGGCCGCATCGACGCCGGCAAGGGCTGCGCCGAGATGCTGGCCCACTACGCGCGCTACCGCCGTCACGTGCCGGGGGCGGCGAGCCTCGTGCTCATCGGCAAGCTGGCCATGCCCGAGCCGCGGGAAGCCGGCGTCCGGTACCTCGGCTACCTGTCGGAGGAGGAGAAGGCGGCCGCCCTCGCAGGGGCCCGGGCCGTGATCTGTCCGAGTCCCTACGAGAGCCTCTCCATCGTCCTGCTCGAAGGCATGGCCCTCGGCACCCCCGCCCTCGCCACCGCGCGCTCCGCCGTGCTCCTCGACCACTGCCGGCGCTCGAACGCGGGGCTCTGGTACCGGGATCCCGACGAGTTCGTGGAGGCCCTCGACCTGCTCGTCCGGGAGGAGCGCCTGCGCGAGGCCCTCGGCGCGAACGGCCGCGCGTACGTTCGGCAGGGCTACCGCTGGGACACGGTCATCGAGCGCTATCGGTCCCTGATCGAGGCGGTGGCCGGCCGTTGACCCTACCGCAGGCTCTTGAGCTGCTCCAGGATCGAGTCGGAGGCGGACGGGCCCTTGAGGATCGCCGCCGCGCGGGCGATCTGCTGCACCGCGTCCTCCAGAGCCTCCGCCCCGGCGCCCCGCTCGATCTCGGCTCGGGCCTTCAGGTAGTGCTTGGTCACCACGCTCTCACCCACCGGACCGAGGAGCGCGATGCACTCGTCGCGCATTCGTCCCAGGCGGTTGAGGAGGGACGCCGAGTGGGGGGAGAGGGCCGGGCCCGCTGCGGGCGGGATGCCGGCGCGCCCGACCGGCAGGCCCGAGTCCGATGAGGAGCCTCCGGAGGGTGGGAGGCCGGCCGAGGTCGGGGTCGCCCGGGGCGGATGCGGGGCCAGCGGCTCCCGGAGTCGGATCAAGTTGGTGGCGACGAGGCCGTAGAGCATCTTTGCCGCGTCGAAGACCGAAAGGCCCGAAGCCTGTGCGATGGCCTTCACGCTGCGCTGGCCGTCGATCTTCGAGAGGATCAGCCACTCGCTGGTGTTGAGGTTGATCTGGCCTTCCCGGCTCTCCTGGACCACGAACTCGGGGACGAGGTCGACCGAGGGGATCTTCTTGGAGAGCACGCGCCACTCGTCGAGCCGGCGCGCCGCCTCCATGAGGAGGTTCGTGTTGCTCTTGTTGATCGTGTGCTGGTCGGTGGGCACCCCGGGGTCGAAACGGAACTCGCCCTGCCGCCAGATCGCGAGGGCGTAGACCGCCTCCTCGCCCGCGGTGTCCTCGAGCTCGGCGTGGATGATCCTCCCGTCGTGCAGGAAGATCTGGCCCTTGAGGGTGCCGTCGGTCAGGTGGAAGACACCGGTCTTCCCGCTGACGCTGACGAGCTGAATGATGTCGGGTAGGTGAAGCTCGGCGAGAGAGCCCTGGAAGGCCATGGATAGAAGGCTCAGGCATAGCGACCGGAGTTGCCCGAGCGGTTCCGGGCTCCCCCGACGCTGATCCTCACGGAACCGCCACGCTAAATCCCGTGATTACCACCAATTAGCTCGGGTGAGGCTATCAAGGTCGTCCGGCGATGTCAAGGCGCGGAGGGTTGCGCGTTTGACCGCATTCCGATGTATCGGAGGGTGGGAGGTCGATGACGAAAACGAAAGCCTTCAGGCCGTGGTCGTCTTCGCGGTGACCCCGGTATCGATCTCCTTGAGGGTCCTCCGGTCGCGGTCGCGGGGCAGCACGATGTTGTGGCGCTTGATCATCTCGTTCAGGGTGGTGGGCTTCAGGCCGAGAAGCCTCGCCGCATCCTTCTGGACGCCCCCCGTGGACTCGAGAGTCGACTCGATGAGGCGCCGCTCGAAGCTCGCGATGACCTCGCGCAGGCTGATCCCCTCGGGGGGCACCGCCACGTGGGGGATGTGGAAGGTGGGACTGCTGCGCACGTGGTCGGGGATCAGCTCACGGCCGATGCGGCCGTTGATGGTGAGAACCACCCCGCGCTCGATGACGTTCTCCAGCTCGCGCACGTTGCCCGGCCAGTCGTAGTCCATGAAGGCCTGCAGGACCTCCGGGGTCACCCCCTCCACCGGCTTGCTGTTCTCCTTGGAGTACTTCTCCACGAAGTGGGTGACCAGGGCCGGGATGTCCTCCTTGCGGTGGCGGAGGGGTGGGAGTTGGACCGTGATCACGTTCAGGCGGTAGTAGAGGTCTTCGCGGAAGCGACCCTCGTCCACCGCGCGCTTCAGGTCCACGTTGGTGGCGGCCACCACCCGTACGTCGACCTTGATGGTGTCCACTCCTCCCAGGCGCATGAACTCGCGCTCCTGCATCACGCGCAGGAGCTTGGCCTGGGTCTCGAGGGGAATGTTGCCGATCTCGTCGAAGAACAGCGTCCCCTTGTCGGCCAGCTCGAAGAGCCCCTTCTTCGCGTAGACGGCGCCCGTGAACGCCCCTTTCACGTGGCCGAACAGGTTCGACTCCAGGAGGTCGGGGGGCAGGCTTCCCGAGTTCACCACCACGAAGGGCCGGTCCTTGCGCGGGCTGTTCGTGTGGATGGCCTTGGCCACCAGCTCCTTGCCGGTCCCGCTCTCGCCCACCACCAGGATGGTGGATCGGGAGGGCGCGGCCTGGGAGATGAGGCCGAAGACCTGGAGCATCCGCTGGCTCTTGCCCACGATCTCCATGAACCGTCCCTGGTCCTTGAGGGCGGTCCGGAGCTGCCGGTTCTCGTCCTGCAGCCGGCGCTGGTTGAGGCCGTTGCGCAGGATGTGGAGCAGCTCTTCGTGCTTGAAGGGCTTGGCCACGTAGTCGAAGGCGCCCTTCTTCATGGCGGTGATCGCGGTCTCCACCGAGGCGAAAGCGGTGATCATCAGGACCACGAGGTCGGGGTCCGTCTTCTTGAGCTCCTCCAGGACCTCGAGCCCGCCCATGTCGGGCAGCATGACGTCCACGATGGCGGCGTCGACGTCGCCCTTCCTGGCGAGGGCCAGGCCCTGGGGGCCGCTCTCCGCCAGGGACACCTGGAACCCGGCCTGGGTCAGGAGGCTGCCGAGGACGTCGCGCATCACCTCCTCGTCGTCGACGACGAGGATGGACTCCTGCCTCATCTCACCTCACGGACGGCTTGGGCGGGGAGGAGGGCGGGCAGGGCGACCTGGAAGGTGGTCCCCTGTCCGGGGACGCTGTCCACGAAGATCGCGCCGCCGTGCTCCTGGACGATCCCGTAGGACACCGAGAGGCCGAGGCCGGTGCCGCGGCCGATCCCCTTGGTCGTGAAGAACGGATCGTAGATCCGCTTGACGTCCTCGCGCTTGATGCCGACTCCGGTGTCGCTGACCTCCACCACCACGGTGTCGCCGTCGGCGGAGGTCGTGAGGGTAAGCCAGCCTCCCCGGGGCATCGCGTCGCGGGCGTTCAGGATCAGGTTGAAGAAGACCTGCTGGACGCGGTTCTCGTTGCCCCGCACCGGCGGCAGCTCCGAGGCCAGCTCCTTGCGGACCCGGATCTTCGAGGCCTCGAGCTGGTGCTCGATCAGGGAGAGCACGTCCAGCAGGGTCATGTTGACGTCGAGGCGCTCCATCTCGGCCCCCGCTGAGCGCGAGAAGTTCAGCAGGTTGTTGATGATCTTGGCCGCGCGGAAGCTCTGCTTCTCGATCTTGTCGAGCAGAGCCGCCCGCGGGTCCCGGGAATCGATCAGGCCCTTGAGGATCTGCGTGTAGGAGGAGATGCCGGCCAGGGGGGTGTTCACCTCGTGGGCCACCCCGGCGGCCAGGATGCCGATGGAGGCCATCTTCTCCGAGTGCTGGAGCTGCTCTTCCAGGCGCACCCGGGCCGTGATGTCGTCCAGGATCAGCACCGTGCCGCAGCGCTCCCCGGAGCCGATCTGGAAGGGGGCCACGGAGACATTGACCATCAGGCCCCGGCCGTCGGCGGTGGGAAGGTGCAGCTTGTAGATGTGGGCGATCTCCTCGCGACCGCCCAGCACCAGGCTGCCGCGCAGGGCCTCCAGGAACGACGGGGGCAGGATGTCGTCCAGGCTGCGCCCCAGCACGTCCTCGCGGCTCTTTCCGTAAAGCCCCTCCATGGCCCGATTCCAGCGTACCACCTGGCCTTCGAGGTCGAGCACGAGCATCCCCGAGTCGATGCTCTCCAGGATGTTCTCGTTGTACTCGGTGAGCCCCTGCAGCTCCTCCGCCTTCTCGCGCAGGCTGTGGTAGAGGCGCCCGTTCATGATCGCGGTGGCGGCCTGGGCGGCCAGGGTCTGCAGGATGTCGGTCTCTTCGCTGTTGAGCGGGTCGAGGCCGTCCTTGCGTCCGACCCCGAGGACCGCGATCACCTCGTCACCAACCCGGCAGGGGAAGTAGCAGGTCAGGTTGAGGGGCCCCGCCTCCGGGAAGGTCTCGGCCGAGGTCTCGGCGTTCACGGGCTGGCCCTCGGCCAGCCGCGTGAGGAGCGCGCCCCGCGCGGGGAGCCGCACGCTCGTAGCGCCCTCCGGGCAGCCCCGGGAGCGGAAGATGCGGAACGCTCCGTCGCCGTCGGGCAGGAACACGGCCATCGCGTTGAGGCCGAGGGCCGCCCC
>Ga0099828_10003102_pt1 | contig 11589 bp, 7 predicted proteins | sample CZO8metaG_2_FD_79338 | JGI IMG/M metagenome (GOLD analysis project Ga0099828, IMG submission 79338) | Vadose zone soil microbial communities from the Eel River Critical Zone Observatory, Northern California, USA - CZOApr15con2H1.8 metaG | ecosystem: Environmental > Terrestrial > Soil > Vadose...
CCAACGCCAACCACGAACTCCCCAACGGCGAGACGATCAAGCTGATCAGCGTCGACGAGGGAGCCAGCCCGCAGACATCGCTGGCAGGCACTCAGCAACTCGTCGAGCACGATCACGTGTTCGCGGTGCTGGCCGCGGGTGCCTTCTTCTACGGCGCCTATCGCTGGGCGGCCCAGCAGGACGTGCCCGTCGTGGGTGACGGGATCGACGGACCCGAGTGGAACTCCAGCCAGTACCCGAACATGTTCGCGGCGTTCGGAAGCACCAACGACAGCTATCCCTCTTACACCGGTATGCCCGCGTTCTTCAAATCGCAGGGCGGTTCCTCGTACTGCGGTGTGGGCTACAACGCGCCCTCCACGGTCGGCAACGGCGAGGCGATGGTCGGCTCGATGAAGGCCGCCCACGTTCCCGTCCCGTACACGAACTTCGGCATTGCTGCGGGGAACACCAACTTCACGTCCGTCGCGCTGTCGATCAAGCAGGCGAAGTGCAACATCCTGGGCAGCCAGATGACGCTCGGCGATACCCTCAACTTGATCACGGCGCTGAAGAACGCCAACGTCTCTCTCAAGGCCACCTTCATTCAGGGCGGCTACGGCCAGGACCTTCTCGACCAGCCCTCCTCGCTGACCGCCGCCCAGGGCGTGGACATGGCCGCCGGCTACCAGCCGTCCTCCCTGAACACGAGCGCGACCAAGGCGCTGATGTCGGCCCTCAAGACCTACGCCGGCTGGACCAAGCCCTACCCGTCCGCGGGGATGGAATGGGGCTGGTTCACCGCCGACACGGCGATAGAGGGCCTCAAGGTAGCGGGCGCCAACCCGTCGCAGCAAAGCTTCATCAGCAACCTCCGCAAGGTGACGAGCTTCAACCACGACGGCCTCACCTGCCCGGTCGACTACGCGGCCTTCGGGAACACCAACCAGCAGTTCCCGGGCAACTGCACCTGGATGGTCAAGGTAGAAGGCTCGCAGTTCGTGTCGCTGACAGGGACGTCGCCCATCAAGATCGTCACGATCCCCGGCACGTCGAACGGCTAGTGAAATGACGCCGCTCGCCGGGCAGCAGCGCCGATGCCCGCTTCCTGGCCCGACGCTGATGCCCGGCGAGCGCCCCTCCGGCTCGATGGTTAGGACACCCACGCGGGATGCCGCCTCTCTGGCCGGGCTGGGAACTTAGGAGTACCACGTGATTGCCTTCATTCTTGCGGGACTCGTGCTCGGCGGGATCTATGCGATTTCCGCGGCGAGCATCGTCGTGACCTATGTATCGGCCGGGGTCCTCAACTTCGCCTTTGGCGCCATCGCGTTCTTCATCGCGCGGCTGTACTACTACCTGGTTGCCCAGCACGGCTGGCCCGTCTACGCAGCGGCCATAGTCGCGATCGCGATCACCGGCCCGCTGCTGGGAGTAGCGCTCTATTTCGCGCTTTTCCGCTTCCTGGCTCAAGCTCAGGCCATCACGAAGGTGGTTGCGACCATAGGGCTCTCCGTGGCCATCCCGGCCGCGACTGAGCTCATTTTCGGGAACCAGGCGATTCTGACGTCGCCGGGCCTGGCCCCGCAGCCGGTACGCGTCTTCCACGTCGGCGGCGTGGCGGTCACGCTTGACCAGCTCATTGCGTACTGCTGTGTCGCCGCGGTCCTCGCGATCGGGACCTATGTTCTGCGTAGGACCCAGGTCGGGCTGATGGTCCGGGCCACGGTGGACTCCAAGGCCATGACGTCGCTGTCTGGTATCAGCCCGGCCCGGATCGCGGTCGGCGTGTGGGCGGTCGGGACGTTCCTGGCCGGGCTGGCCGGCGTCCTCGCGGCCCCGGTCCTGAACGTCAGCTCGGTCAGCAACTATACGGTCGTCACCGCCTCGGCGTTCGCCGCGGTCGTGGCGGCCAAGCTGCGCAGCCTGCCGGTGGCCGTGGCCGTCGGCCTGCTCATGGGCGTGGTGGGGTCGCTGCTGCAATGGTCGCTGCCATCCGTGTCCAGCCAGGTCACCGGCGACATTATCGCGGGCATCCCCTTCGCGATGGTCGTGATATTCCTCCTTTATTACACCTGGCGCAAAGCGGTGACCGACGAGAATCTCGGCGGGACTCTTGACCGGGCGATTTCCGTCCGCAGCATCACGTCCTGGGCACCTGCAGGGCCATCCGCAGGGCGGAGTGCGGAAAGAGGTCTCCGGGGACTTACCGCCAAAGCCCTTGCCCTCGCCCAGCAGAATCCGTTCGTCATCATCGCGGCCATCCTGCCGCTGGTGCTGTCCGCTTACTGGATCGGCTCGGTGGCGGAGGGAGTCGCCATCGCGATTATCTTCCTCTCCTTCACCCTGCTCACGGGAGAGGGCGGCATGATCTCACTGTGCCAGATCAGTTTCGCCGGGATAGGAGGGCTGGCCGCGGCCCAGGTCAACTCGACCTACCACCTGCCGGTGCTCCTCGGGGTCGCGGTGGGCGGACTGCTCGCAGGCGCCAGCGGCCTGATCGTGGGGCTGCTGACCGTTCGGATGGGGAATCTCTATGCGGCCCTGGCGACGCTTACCTTCGGCCTGCTGCTCTCCTCGATCGTGTTCCAGCTCAACGTGTTCTTGCGATACGGCGCCGGGGTCACCGTATCGCGGCCCTCCTTCGCCCTGTCGAACACTGCGCTGACGTACTTCACGCTCGCGCTCTTCGTGCTCATCAGCCTCTTTATAGCGGCGATCCGGCGGTCGACGACCGGGCTCGCGCTATCCGCGATCCGGACGAGCGAGACCGGAGCCCGTTCCGCGGGCATCAGCGTGGTCCGCATGAAGATCGCGATCTGGGCGCTGGCCGCGGGGATCGCGGGGATCGGCGGCGGAATGTACGTGATCTATACCGGAGCTGCCCTGCCCCAGTCATTTGACACCATCATCGGCCTGACCTGGTTCGCGGTCGTGATTACAAATGGCCGCCGATCGAACAACGCGGCCCTGGCCGGCGGCCTCATGATCGTCTTGATCCCCCAGATCTTCGCTACGTACCTGCCCACTGCCTGGGGGCCGCTGCCGACGCTCCTGTTCGGGGTGGGCGCCGTGTTGCTGGCCCGTAACCCCGACGGGATCATCACGATGAACGGCCGTCAGCTCGCCGCCCTCGGGCGGCGGCTGACCGGAGGCGGGAAGCATGCCAGGGAAAACCGGGCGCAGGCCGGCGAGATCGCATCGACGGTAGCCCCGGAACTGGAGGACGTCCAGTGAGCGTACGGCGGGAAGAGCGGCCGGATATTCTTTCCGGAACTCAGATATCTGTGAACTTCCGCGGCCTCAAGGCGCTGCAGGGTGTCGATATCCAGGTGCCAGAAGGCGCCATAGTCGGCCTGGTCGGACCCAATGGCGCGGGCAAGTCCACCCTGCTCGGGGTGCTGTCCGGAGACGTACGGGCTCAACAGGGCGTGGTGCGCCTCGGCGGGAAGGATGTCTCGGGGCTCGCGCCCGAGGCGCGGGTGCGACGCGGCCTGGCGCGCACGTTCCAGCTTCCGCAGCTTTTCGATGAACTCACGGTCCGAGAGCACCTCACGCTGCCGAGGCGCCTGGCCCAGGTACCGTCGCGGGCGTGGAGCGATCCGCTCACCGGCCGCTTCCTGCATCGAGATGTCCCCGAGGAGCAGGAGGTCGATGCGCTACTGGCTAGCCTGGGGCTTGAGCAGGTGGCCGATACGCCGGCGGGTGCCCTGCCGCTCGGACTGACCCGTCTGGTGGAGATCGCCCGGGCCGTTGCCACGCATCCCACGGTGATCCTGCTCGACGAGCCGTTCTCTGGCCTCAACCCGGCCGAGTCAAGGCTGCTGTCGCGCACGCTGGCGAGCCTCAACCAGGCCGAAGACATCGCGCTGGTCCTGGTCGAGCATGACGTCGAGGTCGTATTCGATCTGTCCGAGCGCGTCTTCGTCCTGGACTTCGGCGAGCTCATCGCGGCGGGGACCCCGGCCGAGATACGGCGTCATCCGGCGGTCCGGGCGGCCTACCTGGGCGACTTCGACCTCGACCCGACGGAACCGGCGCAAGCTGCGACGGCCGGGCGGGCCGCGCTGACCGTGGCTGAGCCGCGTCGCGGCCGGCCGTCCGCGCCGGAGGCCAGCAGCGACATCTTGGAAGTCAGCGAGCTGTGCGTGAAGTACGCGGACGCCACGGCCCTGCACGAGGTCTCCTTCGCGGTCCGGCCGCGGTCCGTGACCGCGCTGCTTGGAGCTAACGGGGCCGGCAAGAGCAGTCTCGCGCGGGCCGTTTCCGGCCTGGTGAAGGCGCAATCAGGGCGGATCCGGTTCGACGGCGCGGATATCACCAGCGCCCCAGCCGACCGGATCCGGTCGCTCGGCCTCGCGTACCTGCCCGAGGGCCGCGGGATATTCCGGTCCCTGACCGTGGCGGAAAACTTGAAGGTGGCGCTTCAGAGCGTCCCCAAGGCGGAGCGCCCGGTGGCCATCGAGCGCGCGGTCGAGCTGTTCCCGGTCCTCGGCGAGCGGCGGCGGCAGACCGCGGGGACGCTGTCCGGCGGCGAGCAGCAGATGCTGTCGCTCGCTCGGGTACTCACGCGTCAGCCGCGGCTGCTGATAGCCGACGAGATCTCCCTCGGCCTGGCCCCGCTGATCGTCGAAGAGGTGTTCGCGGGCCTCCAGCGCGTCATCGAACTGGGCGTTTCCGTCATCCTCATCGAGCAGTTCGTCCACCGCGCCCTGGCCATCGCGGATCGCTGCCATGTCCTGCGCCGCGGGCGCCTGGTGTGGAGCGGCAAGGCGTCCGAGGCCGGCACCGAGCTGGTCGAACACTACCTCGGCGGCTCGAACGGAGCCCCGGACGTGACCTTGACCGGCGAGCGGCAATGACACCCGGCGGGTAGCAGCGCCGGGCTCCTGCGCTGGCGGGGGGCGGCCCTGGGACTGCGGCCGCATCCTCAGAACGCGATGACGCCGCGGAGGTTGACGCCCCGGTGCATGTCCGCATAGCCGGTGTTGATGTCATCCAGCTTGTAGGTCCTGGTCACCAGGTCGTCCAGCGGCAGCCGCCCGGCCCGGTAGAGGGCGTAGATCTGGTCGATATCCATCAGCGGCCGGGTCAGCCCCATGACCACGCCGACCAGATTCTTAGCGGACATCGCGAACTCGACGAGGGGCAGCGCCACGGTGTCCTCGGTCATCGGCGCCACCGAGGTCACGACGACGTTGCCGCCCTTGCCCACCAGGCGGGATACCGGCCCGATCAGGTCACCGTGCAGCACCCCGACGGTGATGATGGCGGAGTCGGCCATCCTGTTCCTGGTCAGCTCCGAGACCAGCGCCTGCGCGTCCTCCGCGCTCGGCGCGGTATGGGTGGCGCCCAGCTTGAGGGCCTGCTCCCGCTTGAAGGCGACCGGGTCCACCGCGACTATGTTGGCGGCGCCCGCGACGGCGGCGCCCATCACCGCGCTCATTCCCACGCCGCCGGTGCCGATGACGACCACGGTGTCCCCGTCGCGGATGCCCGCCGCACGGACCGCCGAACCGTAGCCCGTGATCACGCCGCAGCTGGTCACCGCGGCGACCTGCGGCGGAATATCACGCTCGTAGCGAAGCACCCTGATCTGCTGCACCAGCGTGTACTCGGAGAACGTACCGAGCTGGCCGTAAGCCCCGAGCTGGCGCCCGTCGCGGGTGGTGAAAGCGAACGATCCGTCGGCGCGAGCTCCGGTCAGCACGTCCAGGTTGGCGTCGCAGAGGTAGGTCCGGCCGTCGGCGCAGTACCGGCACTTGCCGCAGGTAGGAAGGGGCAGCAGCATCACCGAATCGCCCACGGCCACCCGGTCGACGCCTTCGCCGATGGCCACGACGATCCCCGCGCCCTCGTGCCCGCCCACCACCGGGAGAGCGGCCGGGAAGTCCCCGGTGACGTTGTGGTCGTCGCTGTGGCACAGCCCCGCGAATTCCAGCTTCACCAGGACCTCACCCGGCCTGGGATCGGCCAGCGTGCAATCGACGATCTCCCAGTGGCGGCCGACTTCCCAACATACGGCGGCACGGGTGTTGGTGGGCACAGCGTCGCATCCTTTCGTGCTGACCGGCGGACCGTCGCCGATGACGGCCCGCGGGTGAGCGTTCAGAGCCTGATGAATATCGATTTGAGCTCGGTGAAGCTCTCCAGCGACTTATCGCCGAGCTCCCGCCCGATGCCGGACTGCTTGTACCCGCCGAAGGGAAAGGTCGCGTCAAGCTCCGAGTAGGTATTGACCCACACGACGCCCGCGCGTAGCTTCCTGGCCAGGGTGTGCGCGGTCGACACGTTGCTCGTCGCCACCGCGGCGGCCAGCCCGTACTCGGTGTCGTTGGCGATGCGCACGGCCTCGTCCACGTCACGGAACGGCATGAGCGCGGCGACCGGGCCGAAGATCTCCTCACGCGCTAGGCGCATGTCGTTGCGGACTTCCGTGAACACGGTCGGCTCCACGAAGTAGCCGGGACCGTCGAACCGGCCCCCGCCGAGCGCGAGCCGGGCTCCCTCGCCGACACCGATGGACACGTAGGAGTTGACCCGCTCGAACTGCTCCGCCGACACGACCGGCCCGAGCATCGTCTCTTCCTCGAACGGGTCGCCGACGCGGAAGGCGGTGACCGCCTTGGCCAGCTCCGACGTGAACTCGTCCAGGACCGACTCCTGCACCAGGATCCGGGTGCCGGCCACGCATACCTGCCCGGTGAGCATGACGAACCCGGCGGCGGCGTTGCGTGCCGCCGCGCCGATGTCGGCGTCGGGCATGATGATGTGCGGAGACTTCCCGCCGAGTTCCAGGGTGATCCGCTTGAGGTTGTCCACCGAGGCGTGCAGGATCTGCTTGCCGGTGGCCGTGGAGCCGGTGAACGACACCTTGTCGATGGCCATGTGGCCGGCGATCGCCGCCCCCGCGGTCTCCCCGAAACCGGTGACGATGTTGACCACCCCGCCGGGCAGCCCGGTTTCGGCCAGGATCTCCCCGAACCGCAACGCGGTCAGCGGGGTCTGCTCGGCGGGCTTGAGGATCACCGTGTTGCCGCAGGCCAGCGCCGGCGCAATCTTCCAGACGGCCATGGTCAGGGGGCCATTCCACGGGATGATCCCGGCACAGACACCCAGTGGCTCACGCACCGTGTAGCAATGCACCGACGCGTCGACCGGATTGACCGTCCCCGCGATCTTCGTCGGCCACCCGGCGTAGTAGCGCACCGTCTTCGCCGCGTCGGCGACCATGCCGCGGGTCAGCGTGATCGGTATGCCGCCGTCCAGGGATTCAAGTATCGCGAGCTCTTCGCGGTTGGCCTCGATGGCATCGGCGACGCGAAGCAGCACCAGCGTCCGCTCATGCGGGTTCATGTCCGCCCAGGACGGCTCCTCGAACGCCCGGCGGGCGGCCGCGACCGCGCGGTCGACATCAGCGGCACCGCCAGACGCGATCGTGGCCAGGACCGAGCCGGTCGCCGGATTGACCGTCTCGAACGTCTCGCCCGACTGGGCCTGCGTCCACTCCCCGCCGATCAGCATCCCTTTCGGGCCCGGTCCCTTGATGAAATCCGGGGTCGGTATCTCGCTGACATTGATCGTCTGGGTCACTGGCTCACTTCTTACTTCCCGCCGGGTGAAGGAAACCCCAGGCGCCCGTGCCCAGCAGGCTCAGCCTGGTTATGCATACAATTTTGTATGCTATACGCTAGGTTGTGGTTCCGGATTCGTCAAGGCCTGGCCGCCGGTCACCTGCTCTCTTATCCCGTGATCGCGGCTACGTCCGGAGAGGCTGCGAAGGAGTTGCCGTGCGGCACCGAGTCGTCATAGTGGGCTCGTCCGTCGGCGGCGTCCGCGCCGCCCGGGCTCTGCGCACCGAGGGATATGAGGGCAGCATCACCCTGGTGGGGGAGGAGCCCGAACTGCCCTACGACCGGCCGCCGCTGTCCAAGCAGGTGCTGACCGGCGCCTGGTCCGCGGAGCGCGCGGGCCTGCTCACCGCGCAGGCCGCGGCGGACGTCGGGATCGAGCTCCGCCTGGGAGCGCCGGCTCGGGCGCTGGACCCGCAGGCCGGGCTGGTGCGGCTGGCGGCCGGCGAGTCGCTGCCCTATGACGACCTCGTGATCGCGACGGGAGCGTCGGCACGGCCGTCCCCGTGGCGGCCGGAGTCTGGCGTATACCAGCTGCGGACGCTGGCGGACTGTCTGGCCCTGAGGAAGCGCTTCGCCGGCGGCGGCACGGTGGTGATGATCGGGGGCGGTTTCATCGGCGCCGAGGCGGCCGCGGCCGCGCGATCGGCCGGCTGCGACGTGACCCTGGTGGACCCGGTGCCGGTCCCGATGGAACGCGCGGTGGGTCCCGTGGTAGGTGCGCTCCTCGCCGACGTGCATCGTCGCCACGGAGTCCGGACGCGCTTCGGGGTCGGAGTGCAGGCGGTCAGCGGGCGGGCCGGTGACCTCAGCGTCGGGCTGAGCGACGCGTCGGCGCTGCGGGCCGAGACGGTGGTCGTCGGTATCGGAGCAATCCCGAACGATCAGTGGCTCCAGGGGTCCGGACTGGTTGTCGAGGATGGCGTCGTATGTGACGCGCACCTCGCCGCCGCGGGCGCCGCGCACGTTTTCGCGGTGGGCGATGTGGCCCGCTGGCCGCACCCGGAGCTTGCTGCCCTGGTCCGGTCCGAGCACTGGACGAACGCGGCCGATCAGGCCCGGTGCGTGGCGCGCAATATCGCTCGTCCCGGAGCGCGGGAGATCTTCCAGCCTTCCGGCTACGTCTGGTCGGACCAGTACGACTGGAAGGTCCAGCTGGCCGGGCATCGGGCCCGCGCGGTAGCGGAATGGGTCATCGGCACGCCCCAGGCGGCGCGACCTCAGGTGACGGTGCTGCACGCGGACGCGACCGGCCGGTTGTGCGCCGCAGTCTGCCTGAACTGGCCCAAGGCGTTCGTGCAGTGCCGGCGGCTGCTCGACGAGCGTGCGCCCGCGGCGCAGGCCAGGGAACTGCTGGGCGGATCGTAGGGTCAGCGGGCCCGGACGCCCCAGTCCCGCAGGATCGACTCCCGGTCGCCGTCGAGAACCGGTCCGGCGGCCACCGGCTGCTCGTAGTCGGACAGGGTAAACGGCAGGGACACCGTGCGCAGGCCGTCGCTCAGCGTGGTCAGGTAGCCGTTGGCGGCAATGTGCTCATCGTCGATGACGTCCTCGAGATGGTGGACGGGACCGCACCAGACTCCGTGCTCGCGCAGCCTGGTCAGCCAGTACCCGGCGGACTGGGTCGCGAAGTGCTTGTCGAGCGCCACGCGCATGGCGCCCGAGTGCGCCAGCATGTCGGCGTGGCTGGCGAAGCGCGGGTCGTCGAGCAGGTACCCGACCTCCGCGCCGGCTACGAAGGCATCCCACGCGCGCGCGTTGATGGCGGCGATGGCTATCCACTTGCCGTCACCGGCCTGGTACTGGTTGACCAGGGCGTTCCGCGGCTCCGTCCGCGGCTGGCCGCTGGTCGATGAGCCAGCCGTGTTAGCGACCGAGCCGACGAGCAGGGTCTGCGTCCACAGCGCGGTTTGCAGCAGCGAGCCGGTCACGGTCTCGCCTCGCCCCGTCTTGGCGCGCCGCATGAGCGCGGCCAGGATTCCGCCGAACAGATAGGTGCCCGTGATGACATCGTTCATGGCGCCAGGCGGAGCAAACGGCTCTCCCGGGTCCGGGGACAGGGTAAACAGCATCCCGGCGTACGCCATGCCCGTCATGTCCTGCGCCAGGTCGTTGGCTCGCGGGCCCCTGGCGCCCAGACCCGAGCCGTAGGCGCACACCAGCGACGGATTTCGCGCGTGCAGGCGGTCCTCGCCGATCCCCAGCTTGCGGATCGTGGCCGGGCTCATGTTGCTGACGAAGACGTCGGCCGCGGCGATGATCTGGTCGAAGACTTCGCGGTCGGCCGCGGAGCCCAGGTCGAGAGCGATGGAGCGCTTATTGCGGTTACAGGTCGAGTAGGAGATGCTCGAGCCGACCGGGACGCCCGCCGTGTGACCGGCGGTCGGCGCGGTGTGCGAGCGGGTGGGATCGCCACCGCGGCCCTCTACCTTGACGACGTCGGCGCCCAGGTCGGCCAGCAGCATCCCGCTGACCGCCCCGGCCATCCAGATCGTCATGTCTACGACCCGGATGCCGGCCAGCGGGCCGAAGCGCGGATCGAGCGGAGTCTCCTCTGACAACGTGCCCCAATTCTCCCGTGAAGCCACTGCTCTCCGGTGAAGCCACTGCTCTCCCGTGAAGCCACTGCCGCGATAACTACTCTGAAGCCCGGCCGTGATCCTTGCCGTTCTCCTTATTGTAGACTAAAATGCATACAAAACCATAGATGCGGTGCGTGGTGCCGTCATCGATGGCCAGCTCTCCGACGAGGACGCCGCAGCGCGCAATGACGATCACCAGCTTGCCCGACGTCGAACGGCGGCTACGAGACGTGGGCAGCGTCGCCCTCGGCGGCATGCTCCTGGAGAACCGGCCAAGTGCCCTGGTGCGGGCGCTGCTCCGCTCCGGGGCGGCCGGCCTGTTCCTGTGTTCGGCGCCGGCTGCGTCATGGGATGCCGACGTCCTGCTCGGCGCGGGCCGGGTCGCCACGGTGCGGATCCCGCACATATCGCTGGCCAGCCTTGGGCTGGCGCCTGCCACGCGGCGAGCGGCCGCCATGGGCACCGTCGTCTTCGAGGACTGCGACGAGGCACTCCTGCTCGGCGGCTTCCTCGCGGCCAGCCACAACGTCCCGCTCCAGGTTCTGCACAACCTCGGGACGAACGACCTCGTCGATGACAACCCGCTGCTCATCCGGTCCGGCGACCTTCTCGGCGTGGGTCCCCTGCGGGTGGACGTGGCGCTGCTGCACGCTCCGCTGGGCGATCCGGAGGGCAACCTGGTGCACTTCGGAAGCCGCTGGGCCGACCTGCTCCTAGCCCGCTCCGCGGGGCACGTGATCGCGCAGGTCGATCACCTCGTCCCGACCGACGTGGCGGCCCGGCTGGGCGTGTCGATCCCCGGCTACCTGGTCGACGAGGTAGTGGAAGCGCCGTTCGGCGCTCACCCGCTCGGCAGCGTCGGCGGCTACGTGGCGGACCTGGACCACCTCGCGGCCTACCAGGCCACGGTGAACGCCGGCGGCTTCGCCGGCTATCTCGCCCGCTACTGCGACATCGATCACCCCGCCTACCTGGACCAGCTTCGCCCGGCGCGGCGGCGCGAGCTGGAACGGGCGGCTCACGGCGGCTGACCTCACCGGTGAGCGGCTCGGCCCGGTGGAACGGCTGGCTCACCGGCCGGTCCCGCGGAACGGCCAGCTCACCGGCCGGTGAATCGCGGCGCGCGCTTCTCCCGCCAGGCGGCGAGGGCCTCGCGGGCATCGGCGGTGCGCGCCAGCCGGAGCGTGTAACGCTGCTCCACGGCGTAGCCCTCCTGCACCGGCAGCGACTCACTCTCGTTGAGCGCCGCCTTGCCCAGCCGCAGGGCCAGCGGGCTGTGCGCGGCGATCTCCCGCGCCCCGGTCATCGCCGCGCGGCCCAGCTCAGCGCGGTCGTGGACCGAGTCCAGGAAGCCGAACCGAAGTGCCTCCTGGCTCGTCAGCGGCTGCGCGGTGAAA
>Ga0099828_10003104_pt1 | contig 11587 bp, 11 predicted proteins | sample CZO8metaG_2_FD_79338 | JGI IMG/M metagenome (GOLD analysis project Ga0099828, IMG submission 79338) | Vadose zone soil microbial communities from the Eel River Critical Zone Observatory, Northern California, USA - CZOApr15con2H1.8 metaG | ecosystem: Environmental > Terrestrial > Soil > Vadose...
CTGGCATCTCGACGAGGTCTATCTGAAGATCGATGGACGCTTGGTCTTCTCTGGCGCGCCGTCGATGGCGAAGGAGAGGTTCTGGACGTCTTGGTCCAGACCAAGCGGAATAGGGCGGCGGCGCTCAAACTGATGCGCAAGCTCCTGAAGAAATACGGCTTCGTGCCGGAGACTCTGGTCACGGACGATTAGCGATCCTACCATGCCGCCGCTCGTGATCTTGGTATCGAGCATCGGCATCGAACTGGCCGATGGTGCAACAACAGGGCGGAGAATTCGCATCAACCGACCCGGCGACGCGAACGCAAGATGCAAGGCTTCAAGAGCGTCGGGTCAGCACAAAGATTTCTCTCCTTTCATGCGGCAGCCAACACCACGTTCAATATTCAACGCCATCTCCTTTCAGCACGTACGCACCGAGGCTTCAGGGCCTCGGCCATGCAGACGTGGCGCGAAGTCGTCGCCGTCGCGTGATTTCATTTGCGGATTCCGACAAAGCCATTTCCAATTTTCAAGACAAAGCCCCGAGGAGGATCTGCAAGCCCTGACGGAGGACGACGGGTCGGCCGAGCCGGCGCCGCGTGCGTGCAGCATCATCTGGTGGGCCACCAGCGTACGTCCGCGCCAGATCAGCGGGCAGACCGAATCGCATTAAAACGAGACAAACACCCGCTCGGCCGGTGGCGATTTGAGTTCAATGGCGCGTCCGATTGGTTGGACATGATGACAACAGCCTCCTTGTCCGTGCCGCACCGGCACCGCGGTTTGACGTCATGGCGTCACGCCGATCGATCATCGCAGCGGCGATCGAGCGCGTTTTGCGAAACCGCCGTAACCCTTTGATGTGTTTGAGCCAGAATGGTTCGACTTTGCAGCTATCCCCTTAATCCGATTTGTGGATAGCTAGCTTCCCAAGCTGCATGCCAGCGGTCGGACTGTTCGTTTGCTCTCGCAAACTTCCAAAAAAGATTCGAAGTGAGGCGTGAGGACGGACTCACCATAGTTCCGTCACCGATTTGCTTGAGACTTCAAACGTTCCCGTCCCGCAAAGACCTCGCTACCCGTCTGTGCGCATTGTAAGTTCGCGCGCTGAACGCAAGTAGGCTGTTTGCGTTCGTTTGAAACATATCCCAGAAGGTCACAGTGGTTTAATGGCGCGACTCCCGATCAGCGGTTCGACTTCATGTACACCGCTTCGGAGTAAAGCGGAGCTGGGAAATGTGCTGGTTGAATTGTGCCCTGAAGGGAACTTCAGCGACCCCGATGGAGTTTTACGGCTGGTTGGGGAGAATCATCGGTCAGTGGTCCGCTGAGCACGATCGGCCAGACATCGAGCCGCTCGCTAAGACTTTGACGGCGATGGGTAGAGAGCTGGAGGGGATGTCCAGAATCTTGAGCGGGCATGAGACGGGGCTTCATGACCGCGACGATATTGAGGTTGTGTCAAAGTTAGCGACCATCCTCGCACTGGATCCAGAGGTCGGTTCGCGCCAGCAAGCGGATAAACTGATTGCTTCGTTTCGGGGTGACGCCGCCAAGTTGGCTCACGCCTGCCTCGTGTCCGCTCGCGACTTAAAGCAACAGGTGGGCAAAAGCGGGCGTCCGCGCTGGGACTGGTATGACGATTTCGCGGCGCTGCTGCTGGAGATCGCCGCGAAAGGCGGCGTCGAACCGCAGTTGGGTAAAGATCGGATCACGGGCGCAGGGTATGGCTGGCTTCTCGACGCCGCGCAGGCCCTTGAAGCTTTTCTCGATCCACAGATGCGTTCGCCCAGCGCGGAGGCTTGCGCCAAACGCCTGGAGCGGGCCAAGAAAACCGTCGAGCAACGAGTTGGACAAAACCAGCCTTCTGTCTGAGGTGGTTTTGTCGATGTGACCAGCCCTCAGCGTTCCCCTAGTTGGAAAGCAGTTGCCGCACTTATTCGGCAATTGCGCGGGTAGCACGCCCGCTCCAACCCAGGATAACCTCCAATGCTCTCCAAAACTTCCAGCCCGAGCGGTCCGCCGGCGCCCAATCGGCCGGTAACGGCGCCGATCTTGCTGACCCCGAAACAGGCGGCGCGCCACTTGAACCTCAGCGTGTCCTGGCTGGCCAAGCGCCGGCTGGCCGGCGATGGCCCGCCCTACGTCAAGTTGGGTGGCGCCGTCCGCTACGTGGAGACCTCCCTCCAGCAGTGGATGAAAGGCCAGCAGCGCACCTCGACCAGCGGATCCTGAGTGAGCTGACAGCAAAGGTCCCAAGAGTGCGTGAGGGCAAAAATCCTCGCGCCTTCTCTGTAATCTCGTAATAATCGTCTATCTCAGTACACCAGTATACTTCGAAGTGACACAGTATAGTCTTAAATTAGGAACGATTTCAGAAGTACATGTAGCCTTTACACTGTTGACGTCTTCCCAATATGCTCTAGTATACATCGGTGGGGAATCCCCTCCATCGGCATCGCGAAGGAATTGATCCCAATGACTGAGCCGATGGCGCTCCTTGAACCCACCTTCTCCGTAGCGATGACCGCGATCGAGGACGCCGCCGACTTGTCCGCGGGGATCAAACGTCACTGGGTCTGCTCGCTGCGGCAGATTGCCAAATGGCTCGACCGCCCGGTTGAGGTGACCCCGGCCCGGTGGACGGCGATCCGACTGCCGGCGGGCCAGTTGCACCACGCTCGTTTGGGCGTCGTGGCAAAGACCGTGGCGAACCATAAATCCAATGTCGCGGCCGCGCTGCGCTGGTTCGGCAAGGAGCACAACGTGGCGTCGCGCGGGGTGGCCTTGTCGGCCGAGTGGGCGGTGTTGCGCGATGGCGTTGAGGATCGCGGACGGCGCGCGCGCCTCTATGGTCTGATGCGCTATTGTTCGGGCCGCACTTTGATGCCGGCATCGGTCGATGATGCCGTTGTGGCCGACTATCTGCGATACCGCGCCGAGACGTCTTCGCTCGCCACCAACAGCACGGCCCATCGCTCCATCGCTCGGGCCTGGAATACATCTGCGAACGAGAACCCGAATTGGCCGGCGCAGCGGCTGACGTTGCCGGCGGTCAAGGCCAGTGAGGGGCCGGCGTGGGAAGAGTTTCCCGAGGGCCTGCGTCGCGGCATCGATACCCACCTCGCTGGACTCGCCAGGATGCGCAGGGGATCGGATGGCAAGCGCATCCGGCCGTGCAGCCCGAAGACGATCAAGACCCGTCGCGCGGAGCTGGTAGCCGTGGCGCGGATGGCGGTCCGTCAGGGAATTCCCATCGAAAGCCTGACATCGTTTGCAGCCTTGCTGGACCCCGACGTGGTAGGGCCGGTCCTCGACGCCTACTGGAAGAAGAATGGCGAGGAGCCGAACGTCTACACCATCGATCTCGGCTGGAAGCTGCTCAGCCTGGCGAAGCAGATCGGTCTCGGCGAGACAGCAATCGAGCGTCTCGACGACATCAGGGCGGCGCTGGAAGAGCATCGCCACGGGGGATTGACCGGCAAGAACCTCAAGCTGATCCGGCAGGTGTTGACGGAAGGCATCTGGAGCGAGGTGGTGTCGCTGCCGAACGTCCTGATGCGGCAAGCACGCGCCGACCAGGCACATGCACCGGTCAAGGCGGCGGTGACCGCCCAGCTCGCGGTCGCCATCGCTATTCTCTCCGTTGCTCCGGTCCGGTTGACCAACCTCGTCTCCATCGAACTGGAAAAGAGCCTGATCAAGCCCGGCGGCCCGACATCGCCGTTCTGGCTGACGTTCCCGCACTACGACGTCAAGAACCGGGTCGATCTCGAATTTACACTCGGCGAGGCCCTCACCAGGTTGATCGACGAATACATCCACGAGTTCCGGCCCACGCTGCTGCGCCGGTCAAACGCTGCCTGGCTGTTCCCGGGCGTCGCCGGTGACCCCAAGACAGCGAACATGTTCAGCACCCAGATCACGGAGCGCATTCAAAAAGCTACGGGCTTGCGGATGACGGTGCATCAGTTCCGCCATGCCTGTGCGGCTTTCTATCTCAAGCACCGGCCCGGCGAATACGAGAGTGTGAAGCGCCTGCTGGGGCACCGCAATATCCAGACCACCATCAATTTCTACTGCGGCCTTGAGACAACACAGGCGAACGAGGCGTTCGGCAATATCATCCGTCAACACATCAAATTCGACGATGCCGCCTGAGGACATAACCGTGATCTCCACGCCGCAACAGACGAGTTCATCGATCAAGGCCAAGGTCCGATCGCTCCCCATCGAGCTGTGGCCAGACGCTGATCGCCAAGCCTGGCTGTCTGCCCGCCGTCCCAGCGAGCGTCTCAAACGCGGCGGAATCGGCAGCCACATGAAGGCCATCACGCTCGACGATCTCGCGCGGCGCTACGGCTACTTCCTCGATTTTATGAGCCGGCGGGCCTTACTCGATGCCGACACCGCGGCAGGTGCCCATGTCACATCAGACAATGTCGACGCCTATGTGGCCGAGCTCAACCGCCGCGTCGGCTCGGTGACAACATATGGGTCGATCTACAAGCTGCGACGGGCCTGTGAACTCATCGATCCCGCCCGTGACCTGTCCTGGCTGGCCGAAACGGAAAAAGATCTCGCTTTGGTGATGCGGCCACGTTCAAAGTCCGACCGCTGGGTACTGACCGAGGTCCTGGTTGAGGCCGGCCTCACCTTGATCGCTGAAGCCGAAAACTCCCGGAAAATGTCAAAGCTCGGCAAGGCTCGGCAAGTTAGGAATGGATTGATGGTGGCGATGCTTGCCATGCATCCGATCCGGCTGAAAAACGTTGCCGCCCTGGAAATCGGGCGCAACCTCGTTGAAATCAAAGGCTCGTGGTGGATCGTGCTGTCGGCATCTGAGACGAAAGAGGATCGTCCTGACGAGCGTCGGATCGACGATCTGCTCAAACCGGCGCTCGATCGCTATCTCAAAAAGTACAGGCCATGGCTGGCGGGAGCAGATAAATCGACCGCGGCCTTGTGGCTTTCGTCCAACGACGGAAATTCGATGACCTACGACGGCGTCGCGCGCGCTATCACTGAAACCACACGGGCCACCGTCGGCGTCGCCGTCAGCCCTCATCTGTTCCGAACCGCTACCGCTACCAGCGCTGCCATCCATGGCGGCGCTAAGCCGCATCTCGCGAGCGCGCTGCTTCATCACACTGACCACCGTGTCACCGAGGCTCACTACAATCGCGCATCAAGCTTGAGTGCAGCGCAAAGTTACCGGGAGATTATTCAAGGATACGTAAAGGATTAGCGCGGGTATTTCCCGAAAACTAGGACGCATAGGCTAGTTGGCCGCGTTTAGCTGTAGAGCTAGTCGACGTCCGGTTTGGAGCGCATAGCGGACTCAAGTCGGACATCGCGCCAGGTCCGAAAAGTGCTGCCAGGAGCGGACCTGACGACCGGAAACGCACCTCGTCGCTCACGATTCCTCGGCGACGTGTGCTTGGCGATGAGGGCGTATCGCGAGTCGACTTCTCCAGCGACGGAGGCATGAGTTGGCGCGAAACCGAGCGCGGCAAGGACGAAGGAAATATACAGTTCCCGACGATGGCGAACGCGCGCATGGACTACAAAGCACCGATCGAGCCGAAGGATGTCGATGCATCAGAGGCGCGAACTAGGCGCGAGCTCGTCGAGTTGCTCTCGTTGAGAAGCAATAGCAGACGTCGCACCGTCGGCGAGCAGCATAAACTGAAAGACGGCGCCCTCGGGTTTGTTCGGGGCAACCCACAACCGGCCATCATGGGCCTCAATGATCGAACGGCAGATCGACAGACCCATCCCCATACCGCCCGATTTTGTAGTGAACAGAGGATTGAATATCCGCTCGAGCTCTTGCGAGCCGATTCCTGTTCCGGTGTCCGCCACCGATACGATTACGCCCCCGCCGTCGTGGACCTCGGACCTCACGCAAAGCACCCGTGACCCATTCTTGGCCGCCATCGAATCGATCGCATTCGTGATCAAGTTCAGGAGCACCTGCTGCACCTGGACTCGATCCCCTTTCACCCGCGGCAGCTGTTCATTCGGCTCGGCTTGGACGGATACGCGGTGCTTCTGTAGCTCGTCGCCCGCAAGCGCGAGGGCGTCCCCGATGAGTTCGTTCATATCGAGCGAAGTTCTGTTCCGGGCATCCTTTTTGAAGATTGCCCGAATGCCATCGATCACCGCTCCGGCACGATGGCCAGCATGGATGATCTGTTTGAACGCCGCCTTCGCTTCATCGAGATCGGGCGTCGTGCGATCAAGCCAGCGGAAGCCCGCATCGGCACCTGTTATCATCCCCGACAATGGTTGTTTGATTTCGTGCGCGATCGAAGCCGACACCGCGTCCCCGGTCATCAGCCGCGCCTCGCGCTCCCGGCGTTGGGCAAGGACCGCGCGGAGCAGCTGCGCGTAAAGGATCGTAATCTCGTACAGCAGGACAAACAGGAGGAGACTGCCGGAAAGCAGCCCGAAGACCCGGCCGGCATACCAGCCGAAGCTGAAGCGGGCCGGGATGGGAAACGCGATCATACAGATCTCGATCACATACGCGCTCATCACCACCATCAGCCATAGATCGAGCACCGAACGCCGCCGAATCCAGAGCACAATGACTGCAACGACGCTCAACAGGACTAGACAGCCGGCAATATAAAGCCACACGGTGGAAAAATGGAGCGGATCGAGATTGATGCGGGGCAATAGCGCATCCCCCGCGGTGACAATAAATGTTGCTGCACACACGACGGTCGCGGTCAGCGCAACGCTCGAAAGGATGGCCGCAGCCGCGGAGCGCCGCCACAACCGCTTGGCCGGATCGGTATCCCTCAACAGGGCATAGGCGATGACGAACATGGCAAAACCGGCGTGCCACAGAGTATAGAGCCAGCTTGTGCTCTGCAGCCCGGCGCCAAGCAGGCCAGTTGGCGCGAAGACGCCCGGAAAGGTCAACATCCACGGAATGATGATGAGCGCAGTGAAGAGATATCCACTTGCGATCGCGAGCAGGGCACGCGAACGCAAGATGGAGAACTGGGCAAACAACAGAACAGCGGTGATCGAATCGTTCACGAACATCGCCGTGGCATAAGCCGGGACGAAGGCGTCGATCCGCCCCAGCTGGATGGTCGAGAGCGCCCCGTCCGTGATCAACCAGGCGACCAGCAAGGCGAGCACGAGGACAAGGGCAAGCCGTTTTTGCGCTCGGCTGGGCGACACGCTCGAGAGGATGAAATGCTGTTCGCCTGGGATAACTGGGACCGGCTTCACCATCGGCGCGCCTCTTCGCGGCGGCTGGAACGCGCGGCACGAAGCTCATTCCGCTTCGCCACTCTTGTCACAGGCTGCCTCAGTTCGCCGCCATTTCTGCCCATTGGGTCGGCTGACGACGAGCAAGGAAGCGTCGCGGCTTCTGAAGGGGCTGGACTGGCAAGGTTACCTGGGGCGGCGCATGTGATCGCGCCAGTGACCGACCTCGGAACACTTTTTCGCTCCATCATTCCGGCTCTCCCCGGTCCGATTGGACACCCAGCTTGACCTCAGTATATCTCGATATCTCGTTTGCGCGTAGAAATCGATGTCTGGTAATGGGGGCAGGCTCGGACGTTTCGGGCGCGGCTCGCGGATGTCCGCTTTACCCTCGGATCCGGCCATGACTGAGCTTCACCCGGATGTCGGCTTCGTGCCGATACTGTTGCAAAACTCTTTTGGCATCGACCAACACAAATTTTCCGGGCCGTACGTACGGCGAACGAATAATGATTTGAGGGACTACGTTATCCTGTGATGAACTCACAGGCGACTTCGGTAACGGCCTGGATGAGACATCCGTCGGCGATTTGCGGCTCGTTTGGTCTATTTGCGGGAAATTAGTCGCACGGCTTTTTGGGAGTTTTGCAACAGCCAGCGACTAGCATAGGCTCTTGTGCGGCTCGTCCGCCCGGTCTTAAGCTACTCAGGCTTCTCGAAATTCTTGCTGGGAAACGCATGCCGCGGGTCTAGGCGGATCTGGAGGAGGTAGCTCATGAAGCCCAGAACGTCGATATCGCTGGCGGCGAGTTGCGCAGCGGGACTGGGGGTCGCGACCCTCTCTCATGCCGCCTCTGCAGAACAACAAGAACAATGTCCGAATACAGAAGTCTTGGGCAATCCGCCGATCTACTTTCCCTACCCGCCCGGCCTGATACCGCCCGATTTGTGCTCGGAAGTAAAAAGAGTGCAACACGAAGTGGAGGTCATCTTCAAGGAGGCGCTTGCTGAATGGCGTGCGCTGCCACCTCCGACTCCAAGAGGTCAGCCACCAATACTGCAGGGAACGGGTTACCAAGCGGTGGTATTACTTGGAAAACTCCTAAATAACGATCGCAACATGTCGGTCGGCAGGGATGTGGCCTGCAGTTTCTGCCATATGCCATACACCGGATTCACGGCACCCATCCCTTCCATAAATTTGGGTCCCGTTGCGATGCCGGGATCCATGCACTTCCGATGGGGCAAGCGCAGGCCTCAGTCATACACCTACTCGCCCTACTTCCCCGGGCTCCAGTACAATAGAGTCCTAAAAGCTTTCCTCGGGGGAAATTTCTGGGATTCGCGCTCGACCGGATACAAGTTGAGCAACCCAGATGCGGAGCAGGCGCAGTATCCGCCGGTCGGCTTTCCCGACACCGCCTGCATCGCGTACCGGCTTTCCCACGCCGAGTACGGGCCTTTGTTCGAGCTGGTTTGGGGCGAGGGATCATTTGACATATGGCCAGCGGATACCGAGGCGATCTGCAGCACCCCCGAAGGGGCCGCTGTGCTCAACGGGAGCCGCAACGCCTTGCACCAGCATCTGACCGGTTCGAGCGGGACCCCGGCGGTCCGACCCGGGCGTGATGCCGGTTACCCTCGGCCGGGATGACCGAACCAAGGCAGACAATGTCTTCGACCACTGGGGACAGGCGCTTGAGGCGTTTGAGGCTTCAGCGAATGTTAGTGCTTTTTCGTCGAAATTCGATGCCTTCCTGGCCAGCAGCTACACTCTGACCGCGGACGAGCAAGCCGGTTACAACTTGTTCTGCGGCAAAGGCAACTGCAATTCGTGCCATTTGGATGGGAGAGGGACCGCGCTGAAGAGCGATGAAACCGACGCCAGCTCCGCCCCAGGCGGGGCGCCTTTGTTCACCTGCTTCGGGTCAGCCAATGAAGGCCTTCCCCGGAACCCGATCATACCTTTCTACTACGAAACGAAACCGGACGCCTTCCACTACACGCCCAACCCCGCGGGCTTTGGCTTCAAAGATTTGGGCATGGGCCTCTTCCTAAGAAGCCTTTCCGGTAACAACCCGAACACTGACTGGATCCAGTATGCGCCGAGCGTCGACGGCCAGATGCAAGTGTCTTCGGCGCGTAATGCGGCGATGACGCCGCCCAACTGTCCCGACTTCCAGAAGGCGTTCTTTCATAATGGCTATGTGAAAAGCCTGAAGGAACTCGTCCATTTCTATAACACGCGGGATGTTTTCGCTTACCCCGTCCAGTCTGGACACTGCCCGCCTGGAACCATCGAAAAGGTGACCTGCTGGCCCGAGCCTGAAGTCAAGAACAACATCGACATGACGAGCGGGAACCTCGGCTTGACCGATCACGAAGAAGACCTGATCGTCATCTTCCTCGGCACCCTCACGGACGGCTTCACAACACCATACCCGGACGCCGACAAATACACGGGCAGTTGTCTCCCTCCGACTGCCCTCTCGCCCCCTCCGCCTCCGGTCTCCGCTGCCCCATTCCCACCGGGTCTCACTCCCCCTCCGCTCTAGAAACTGGTGAGCAGGTTAGCCTCCCGCACGTCCGTTTTGCAGGAACGCCGAACGGCATTCTCTGGCAGATCGAGCCGGCGAGCGACACGACGCGAGAGTATCGTCGGACTTCCATGTTTTTTTCTCGCCGCCCCTTCCAAGCACTTAACTGGATACTTGTTCTATGAGTAGATCGTTGCAGACGCTCATCGCGGCGATGGCCGCCAGTCTGATTGGCTCAAATCCAATCGTTGCCCAGCAAATCCCTGGCGACGAGCGCGCCAGGAGTGTGCAGATCATCGTTGGGCCGGCGCTCGAGTCGGCCACAGAAAAATCGGCAATTATCAGATGGATGAGCACCACACCGGCGGGCCCGGCGGAACACTTCGGCGTCGTGCACTACGGCACGGATCCCAAGGACCTTAGCCAGATGGCCAAATCCCCCATCCGGCTGAACATGGCCCACCCGAACACGATTTTCCGAGTGCGTGTCGACGGCCTCATGCCAGGGACGACGTACTACTACACGGTCGACTCTACTGGCCCCGACGGGACCAGCGACGGGGTGAAAGGCACGGTGAACCAGTTCACGACGCGACAAGTAGAGAGCAATCGAAATAGGAAACGCATAAAAACCGAAGCAACGGGGCGAACTCTGTCGAGCCCATAGAGCCGCCTATAGGCGTCTAAAGACCGACAAGACGCTTGGTCTCGCCTTCCCGCTACCGCTACTCGGCCGTGCCAATGAAGCTATCGATTGACTGCGATTGCCCCATGTCCGGGTCGGGTCAAACGCGCCATTTTGACCGTGCGCCGATCACTTCCCCCGATAAACGGACAATTTCCGAGCCGGTTGGCATGTCTCAAACGTGCCGATACTGTTGCAAAACTCCCAAAAAGCCGTGCGACTAATTTCCCGCAAATAGACCAAACGAGCTGCAATCTCCGACCGATGTCTCATCCAGTCCGTTACCGAAGTCGCCTGTGAGTTCATCACGGGATAACGTAGTCCCTCAAATCATTATTCGTTCGCCGTACGTACGGCCCGGAAAATTTGTGTTGGCCGATGCCAAAAGAGTTTTGCAACAGTATCTGCCAAAACCGGAAGTCGCAGTCGCCTGACCGCCTGTACGGGGTGCCTAATTGGGGAAGTTTGGTGCTGATCTCCCGAAATAACCGCCTTCGGATTTCGGCAACGAATGCGCGGCCCTTGCCGCCATGCTGCAACAGCTTGCTGGTCTGATCGGAATCGCCCGTGGTTTCGAACTTGACGATCTCGACATCGACATCGGGAGCGACCGCCGTCAGGCGTCGGGCAATTTCTTCGGTCTGCGCCAGCGCCATGACGCTCTTGCGCGTGCCGTTACGTATTGCCCCCACTCACGCTCCGTTCGGCGCCGCGCAGAACCAGCAGCTGATTTCAGGCCGGAAGATATCATCTCGAGCCTTCTCTAAACCCGAATTTAGTTTTCCGAAATCTAATTTAATGGTGCGGGTGATTTCTGGCCCTACGTTATGCGGCGACTGCATCTGATGGCTCAAGTGGCCGAGAGGCCCGCAATCAAGGACCCGAATAATGAAGATGAAATGCTTTCTGGCAGCGCTGCCGCTCATAATCTCACTCGCGATGTCAGCTGCGGCTCAGGCGCGAACCAACGAAAGCCGCGCTCCGACGCAGGGATACGAGATAGGCCGCGAAGTCGCTGCTCCACCCTGGAGCGCCGCTTGCATGACCGACCACGGTCCAAGCCAGTGCGATGAGCCCATGTGGGTCTATGGTAGTCCCGGCAGGCTCTCACGATATAAGAGCGCATTCTGACCTTGCGCGTTGTGATTTTGGC
>Ga0099828_10003106_pt1 | contig 11586 bp, 7 predicted proteins | sample CZO8metaG_2_FD_79338 | JGI IMG/M metagenome (GOLD analysis project Ga0099828, IMG submission 79338) | Vadose zone soil microbial communities from the Eel River Critical Zone Observatory, Northern California, USA - CZOApr15con2H1.8 metaG | ecosystem: Environmental > Terrestrial > Soil > Vadose...
AGCGCGATCTTGGGCTGCGTCGCGGTGCCGGTGATCTGCACGATCGCCACCACGGCGGTCGACGTCACGCGCGCCTCGATGTCGATGGTGGGATCGATGTGCGCGCCGCCGACGAAGGTGATGGTGCCGCGCGTCAGCGTGGCGCTCTTGCCGAGGAAGTCGTAGGTGCCGCGGACAACCTCGAGCTTGCCGGTGAGCTGCGGCGCGGCGCTGGTGCCGCCGACCTTCAGCCGGCCGCGCCATTCGCTGTCGAGCCCGCGGCCGCGCACGAAGACCTGGCCGGGCATGTCGACATCGGTGTCGAGGGCCGTCACGACCAGGTGCTTGCCGGTTTCCTGCGCGTCCGGCGCCGACAGCATTTGGCCGGTGGCGCTGTTGATCTGGACGACGCTGATCGGCTGCACGCTCTGCGGGAGCCGCTCGGGCACGCGCAGCTCGGCGCTCTCGATCCGCAGGCGCGTCGCCAGGCTGGGCGCCGTCACCGTGCCGGTGAGCCGCACCTCGCCGCTCGCGGTCGCGTTGGCTTCGTCGCGGCGCACGGCGTGGAAGCTCTTGAGCTGCCCGGCGACATCGAAGGTCGGCCCGGCGGCGGCGGCGAGGTTGACCGCGCCCGACAGCGCCAGCGTGCCGCGCTCGCCGTCGCCGGCCGCGAAGCGCTGCAGCACCAGGCGGTCGCGGTTGCCGACGAGGTCGAAGCTGATGCCGGCGAGGATGGTGCCGAAGGTGAGGCTCTCATAGCGGCCGTTGCGCAGCGAGAGCTGGCCCGCGGCGGCCGGCGCCGCGACGGTGCCGCTCACGGTGACGTCGACGGCGAAGTGGCCGGCGAGGCGATCCTCGCCGAGCGGCAGCAGGTCGACGATGTTGGCGAGCTCGCCGTCGCCTTCGAGATGGAAGGCGAGCGCGCCGCTCGGCGGCAACGACGGCGCGAGGTTCTTCGGATCGAGCACCAGCGGCACGGTGCCGGCGAAGCCGATGGCGGCGTTCCGCGGACCGGCGAGACGGCCCCTGAGCTGCACCTGGTCGCCGCGCCAGGTCGCGGCGGCGACCATGCCCAGCGGCGGCAGGTCGGGCCGGCTGGCGGCGGCGAAGCGCAGCTGCTCGGCGTCGATGACGACGTCGCCCTGCGGCCGCACCCGCGTGCCGCCGAGCGTGACTTCGAAGCCGAGGATGCCTGTCACATCCTGAGCGCCGCCGAGTGCGGCGAACATGCTGACCGGCAGGCTCTCGGCGAGGAGATGCAGCGACAAGGTATTAGCCCTGATCGCGCCGGCGCCGGTGAGGCGGCCGCCGCCGATGCCGAGGGCAAGGTCGGCGAAGGCGAGATCGGCGCCGCGGCGCGACACCACCAGCGGTTGGCGCAGCAGCACGGGCTGGTCGCCGAAATTGCCGGCGAACTGCGTGACGCGCAGCTCGATACTGCCCTCGCCGATGGTGGCGCTTGCGCTCGTCGTGAGATCGATGGGTGCGCCGACGCTGCCGCGCAGGCCGCCATCGAGCGCGAAGCGGCCGGGTCGATCGCTGCTTCCGGCAAGCCGCAGCTGCTCGATGGCGGCGGCGCCGCGCTTGGCATTGTCGAGCTGCAGCTCGGCGCGTCCCTGCGGCTTGCCGAAGAGATCGGCGAGCTGCGCCGTGACATGCAGCCGCTGCGCCGTCGCGGGCGTCGCCGCGCCCCACACGAGATCCTTGCCGTCGAGCGCGAGATCGGCGGTCTGGCGCTTGGCGCCGCCCAGCGTCGCCTTCACCTGCGCGCTGCCGGCAACGGGCGTGCCGGCGAGCGCCGACCACGGCTTGAGGTCGGGCGCCGTGCCGCTCACCGTGCCTTCGATGGTGCCGGCGGCGAGCCGGTAGGTGAGCGCGCCTTCGACTTTCGTGCCGGCGGCGTCGAGGCGGATCTTGCTGAGGCGCAGCGCCTCGCCGGGCGACAGCGTGCCCTCCGCCGACGCCGTGCCCTCGAGATGCTCGACGGTGAACTTGGCCTCGAGCCGCCCGCTCGGCCGTGACAGGCCGGTGGTGTCGAGACGTGCCTCGAGGCTGTCGAAATGAACGGCGCCCACGGCGATCTTCTTGCCGCGCAGCACCGCGCGCGCGGCGGGCGCGTCGGCGGTGCCGCTCACGGTCCCGCTCACGCTGGCGCTGCCGGCGAGGCTGGGGTCGAGCGCCGCCAGAAGCGGCAGCTCCAGGCGGTACGCCGCGGCGATGCGTCCGTCGGGCGTGCCGCGGCCCTCGCCGGCGAGCTCGCCATTGGCGCCCTTCACCGTGACGCCGGTCGCGACGAGGGTGCCATCGGCGAGACGGGCGACGCTGCCCGTGAGCCGCGCCTCGCGGCCGAGCAGCGCGTCGATCGGCGACGCGCCGGTGCCCGACCGGCGCAGCGCACCGGTGAGCGTCGCATTCGCCGCGCCGTCGGCACCGGCGCTGAAATCGGCGTCGAGCGCCAGCGCGCCATGCAGCGCCGCGCCGGCGAAACGCGCCACCTCCCGCAGCTCGAGATGCGCCGCGCCGGTAAGGTCGCCGGCAGCGAAGGTGCCATGAGCGGCGAGCGTGCCGCCGGCGGCGGCGAGGCCGAGCTCGCTCACCGCGACGCGCGTCGCCTGGCGGTCGAGTTGGGCGGACACGTGCCAGTCGACATTGTCGCCGAGCCCGGCCGGCAGCGCCACGTCTGCGAGCCTTAGCCCGGTTATGCGTCCCCTGCCGACGAGATCGACCGGCGTCGCCGCCGCCAGCGGATCGCCGGCGGCGTGGAGGTCGAGCGTGGCGCTCGCCTGGGCGGCGCGGTTGCCGGCAAAGGCGAGGCGATCGCCGCTCAGCGTGACATGGGCGCTGGGCTCCGTGAGCGTTCCCGCCAGCGACAGCGCCGCGCTCGCCGCGCCGCTGAGGTCGCCGCCCAAGAGCGGCGCGAAGGCGGCGAGAGCGGGCAGGTCGAGCGTCGCCCGGCCGCTGATCGCGTCGCTGTCGCGCGCCCATCGTCCGCTCGCCGATAGCGTGCCCGCGGCGGCGGTAAGCTGCAGCTCATCGAGCGCGATCGCGCCGCCGTCGAAGCCGGCCGCCGTCGCGAAGCGCGTCTCGCCCGCGAGCAAAGGCTGGAGATTCGGCGGCAGCAGCGCAGCGATCCGCGCCGTCCCTTGCGCGAAGACGCGGTAGCCGCCGCCATCGCCTTGGATGCGGAAATCCGCATCGAGCGCCGCCGCGTCGCCGGCCGCAGCGGTCAGCCGGCCATGCCAGTCCGCGAGCGGCGCCGCGCCGGCGAGATGCAGGGTGAGCGGCAGCGGCGCGCGGTCGAGCAGCCCGGCGAGCAGCCGTCCGCTCGGCTCGGCCACTTCGCCGGCGAGTTCGAGCCGCAAGGGCTCGCCGGACAGCGCGAAGTGGAAGCTCGCCTGTCCGGTCGCGCCGTCGATGCGATGCAGGTCGAGATCCGCCGCGGCGTTGCCGCCGCCGAGCGTGCCGCCGGCGGCGAGCGTCAGCACCACCTTCTCGCCGAGCAGCGCCGGCCCCAATTCCAGCCGATCCACCCGCAGCCGCTCCACCACCACGGCGAGCGGCGGGTGGAGCAGCGCGGCCGGATCCATGCTGCCGCCGCCGCTCCCCTGCGCCGGGCGCTCGACGCGGATCGCGCGCGCGCCGATATCGCGCAGGCGCAGGCGGAAGGCGAGCAGGTCGACGGGCGCAATGGCGAGCACCGCGTCCGCGACGACGACCCGCGGGCCTTGCGCATCGGCGAGCTCGACCTTGCCGATGCGCATGTCGAAGGGGACGAGGCCGCCGATGCCGGTGATGGTCACCCGCTCGGCCGGGCTCGACAGGCGGCCGCCGAGGATCTGGGCGAGCCAAGCCTTGCCTGGCGCGGTCTGCAGCAGGCCGAAGGCAAGCGCAAGCGCCAGCAGCAGACCGAGAACGGCGCCGCCCGCGACCTTCAGCACCCTGCGCAATCCACCCATCCTAGAATGCCTGTCCGATACTGATATAGAACTGGATGGGGTTGTCGCCCGACCGGCGCTGGAAGGGGGTGGCGAGGTCGAGGCGGATGGGTCCGATCAGCGTGTAATAGCGGAAGCCGACGCCGCCGCCAAAGAACAGGTTCGCGCTGTTCGGGAAGCTGGTGGGATAGACATTGCCGCCCTCGATGAAGGGGGCGACACCGATGGTCTCGGTGATGCGGTAGCGCAGCTCGAGGCCGAGCTCCAGGCTGGAGGCGCCGCCCAGCGGCACTTCGCCGGCGCCGAGCGGCCCGGCGCGCTGATAGCCGTAGCCGCGCACCGAGCCGGCGCCGCCGGCATAGAGCCGCTTGTCCGGCGGCAGGGCGTCGCGGCTGGCGCCGACGATCGAGCCGAGGGCGCCGAACCCGGCGAGCACCAGGCGCCCGGTGCCGTCGAGGCGCTGATAGTGCCGCTCCTCCAGGCGCGAGGTGAGGAAATTGAGGTCGGGCCCGGAGAGGCTGTGATAGGGGATCAGCGTCAGCGTCTGCCGCCCGCCGATGGTCGGGTCGAGCAGGTCGTCGGTGGTGTCGTGGCGCAGAAAAAAGGGCACGCCGAGAAGGGTGTAGTCCTCGCTGCCGATCAGGTTCTGCTGCACGTTGGCGTGCTCGAGCGAGAGGCCGGCGACGGCGGTGAGCGACGGCAGCAGCGGCCGCTCGATGCCGACGAAGACCTGCTCGCGCAGGCTGCGATAGGCGTCGGTCGTCTGCTTCAGCAGCTCGGCATTGGTCAGGAAATCCTGCTTGCGGTCGACGAAGTCGGGCTTGCGGAAGCCGAGGGCGAGGCCGAGCTGGCGTTGCGCCGCGCCGGCGGTGACGCGCAAATTCTCGCCGGCGCCGAGCAGGTTGCGATGCTGCCAGAAGGCCTGGGCGCCGAGGCCGAGATTGGTGTTGTAGGCGACGCCGGCGCCGATCGAGCGCGGCGGCCCCTCGACCAGATCGACCGTCATCGCCACCTCGCCGGATGCGTCGGGCGCATCGGCATGGGTGACGCGCACCGCGCTGAAGAGCCCGGTCTTGACCAGGTCCTGGCGCGTCGTCTCGACGGCGCGGCTGTCATAGGACGCGCCCTCCTTCCAAGCGACGCGCCGCGCCGCGAACTCGCGGTCGACGCGTTTGAGGCCCTGGATGGCGAAGGGGCCGAAGCGGACCGCCGGCCCCGGATCCACCGTGTAGGTGACGGCCATGGTGTGGGTCGCCAAATCGATCACCGCCTTGCGGTCGACGAGTTTGGCGAAGGGGCGGGCGTTACGGCCATACTCGTCGACGATGCGCGGCTCCGCGGCGACGATCGGCGCCGATGCCGCCGGCCCGCCGATCTCGAGGCCGACGCCGCCCGGGCCGAGTTTGTCGAGCACGGGCGGCGTCTCGCCAGCTTGCGTGCGGAAGGTGACGCTGGCGAGATGGAAGAGCGGCCCGGGATCGATGGTCACGGTCACCGTCGCCGGCTCGGCGCCGAGGTCAAGGGAGTCGGAGAGGGTGGGCGTCCAATAGCCCGCCACCTGCATCACCTCCTTGAGCCGCGGCAGGTCGTCCTCGGCGCGCCGCCGCAGGGCGGCGTTGCTGGGCGGCGGCTTGTCCTCGAGCTGCACCAGCTGCGAGGCGGCCTTGAGGGTGTCGAGCAGCGTGGAATCGTCGAGCCCCTCGAGCTTGATCGCGGCCTTGTAGGCGATATCGGCCCAGGCCGGAGCGGCGACCAGGGTGGCCAGCAGGCCGACAAGGAGCAGGAAGGGCAGGAGCTGGCGCAGCATCTGTTGCCAAACGCGCGGCGCGGCCGCTCGTTGCCGTGGCGTAGCCCGCGGCAGCGGCGGGTCCGGTGGGTGGGTCATGGCGCGGCACGCATCTTAGCGCGCCCGCGCCCCGGCTCATCGCCTTCTCGGCTGTTTGACTTGGCCGGAGCGGGGCTGCCAATCTAGCCGGCAAAACCGACGGTTCGACAGGGAGGAACCTCATGAAGACGCTCACCGCGGCGCTGGCCGCGCTCGCCATGCTTGCCGCCGATGGCCGCGCCGCGGAGGCGCCCAAGGACCCGCCGGTGTTCAAGATCGGCGCCATCCTGGCGATGACCGGGCAGGCGAGCTTCGTCGGCCAGGTGATGAGCCAGGGCATGAAGCAGGCGGTCGACGAGATCAACGCCAAGGGTGGCGTCGACGGCATCAAGCTCGAGGCGGAGATCGAGGACCACAAGGGCGGCGGCGGGCAGGACGGCGTCGCCGCGATGAACCGCCTGGTCTCGATCCACCACGTGCAGGCGCTGCTGACCTCGTTCTCGGCGCCGACCATCGCCATCGCGCCGATCGCCGACCAGCAGCATGTCCTCCTGGTCAATGGCGGCGCGGTCAGCGCCAAGCTCGCGGGCTTGAGCCCCTACCTCTTCAACACCCGCTCGCTCGCCACCGATCTGAGCCGCGTCGCCATCGCCTATGCGCGCGAGATCGGCGCCAAGAGGATGGCGCAGATCCAGTGGCAGAACGATGTCGGCGACAACATCGTGCAGATCGCCGCGCCGCTGTGGAAGAGCGGCGGCGGCACGATCGTCGCCAGCGAGGCGGTGGCGCAGGGCGCCACCAACATGGACACGCAGGTGGCGAAAGTGCGCGCCGCCAATCCCGACGTCATCGCCCTCTGGATGTTCACGCCGGAAGTCGCGCTGGCGCTGAAGCGGTTGCGCGATTTCGGCATGAAGCAGCCGGTGATCGGCGTCGAGTTCACCGAGAACGACGCCAACATCGCCGGCACGGCGGCGAACAACTATTTCTTCGCCAACGATTATTTCGCGCCGTCCGACGACAACCCGTGGTCGAAGCGGTTCGCCGCCGACTACAAGAAGCGCTACGGCATGGAGCCCGACATCTACGCCGCCAACTATTACGAGGGGACCTATCTCATCGCCGAGTGCATCAAGCGCGCGCGGGCCAAGGGCGGCGACTACTGGAATGGCGACGCCCTGCGCCAGGCGCTGCTGTCCGATCCGAAGTTCGCCAGCGTCTATGGCGGGCAGATGGTGTTCCAGCCCAATGGCGTCGCCTTGAAGCGCACCGCCCTCTTCACCGCCGAGGACGGCAAGAAGAAGTTCGTCAAGCTGATGGATGTGACGCAGTAGGAGAGCGCGGGCGCCGGCGTCCTTGGCTCAGCCCGCGGCGGCGCGGTCCTCGATGCCGGCGGCGACCTGCTCGCACACCGCCGCCAGGTCGAGCAGCTCGCGGCGCGCGCCGCGGTCCTCGGCCGCCTCGGCCAGTTCCCGGTACTTCTCCGCCTGCTCGCGCAGATAAGCGGCATATTCCATGGCGATCCTCCGGGCATGAGGGGCGACACGATCACTATCATAATTGCCGTGAAACGAAAAGATGGGACGGTTTGACCGCACCGAAGCGGCCTGCCAGTCTAAGGCCAACCAAAAAGCCCAAGGGGGAGGAGCCGCGATGATGTCGAGGTCGAGAGCGGCAAGCGCGAACTCGACGGTCTGAGCAGACCGCCACTCAGCCCTGCAGGAACGCCGTGCGTCCTTCGAGACGTCCACTTCGTGGGCTCCTCAGGATGAGGCCAGACCCGGTCTCGCCTACCCTGAAGAGCTGTCCTGAGCCCTGAGCTTGTCGAAGGGTCTAAGGGATGGCTTACCCCAGAGCAGCAGCGCAAGGTCGAAGACCGTCTGAATGAGTGAGGGAGCGACGGGGCTTCTGGCGCGGCTGGCATCGCGGCTAGAATGAACCGGTGACCGAGCGCCTATTGCTGATCGAAGACGACACCCGCCTCGCCGAGATGGTGCGCGACTATCTGGGCGAGGCGGGCTTCCGCGTGTCCCGCGCGGAGAGCGGCAGCGCCGGATTGGCGATGCAGGCACTCGAGACCTTCGACGCCATCGTCCTGGACCTGATGCTGCCCGACATCGACGGCCTGGAAGTGTGCCGGCAGATTCGGCGTCGCGGCTCCGGAATCCCCATCCTGATGCTGACCGCACGGGGCGATGCCATGGATCGCGTCGTCGGCTTGGAGATAGGGGCCGACGACTATTTGCCGAAGCCCTTCGAGCCGCGAGAGCTTCTGGCCCGGCTGCGAGCCGTCCTGCGGCGCGGCAAGGGAGATGTCAGTAGCGACGTGCTGCGCTTCGGCCGGTTGGAGATCGACCGCGGTGCGCGCGAGATTCGCCTCGGCGGTGAGACCCGGCCACTCACCAGCCATCAGTTCGGGCTTCTCCTGACCCTTGCCGAGCACGCCGGCCGCGTCATGTCACGCGAGGCGCTGATGGACATCATGAAGCTCGAGCCCTTGGAGGCGTTCGATCGCTCCATCGATGTGCACATCTCGCGCATCCGCGCCGCGATCGAGGACGATGCCAAGAAGCCTCGCCGGGTCATTACCGTGCGGGGCGCCGGCTACGTGTTTGCCAAGGTGCAGGACTAGGCCTCAATGAAGCGCCTCTCCCATCAGCTCTACCTGACGATCATCGCGAGCCTGCTGCTGGTGGTGTTCGTCGCCTGTGCACTGTGGCGGTTCGCGCCGAGCCTGACCCCAGTCGATCAGGCGTTCGAGATGACGGGTGAGTTGCTCGCGGCCCAATTGCCGCCAGCCGGTGCGAGTGCGGCCGCGCAGCAGCAGGCGATAGACGGGCTCTATCAACGGCTGCGCCTCGATCTCGCGCTGTTCGACAGCGAGCGGCGTCCCCTCGCGGCCGCCGGCCAGCCCGTCCCTCCTCCACGCGGACGCAGCGAAACCGGCGGCTGGGCCTACGGGCACGGGAGCCCGGGGTGGGCGATCCGCCTTCCCGACGACCGCTGGATCGTCGCGCGACCTCCGCCCCGGCAACACTGGCCCCTGCTGAACCTCATCGGTTTCCTCGGCGGCATCGCGCTCGCCGTGGCGATTTGCGCCTATCCGGTCGTGCGCCGGCTCACCGGCAGGCTGGAGCGGCTTCAGGCAGGCGTGGAGTCGCTTGGCGCCGGCGACCTCTCCGCCCGCGTCAAGGTCGAAGGCAAGGACGAGATTGCAAGCCTGGCCGAGAGCTTCAACCGTGCCGCAGCCCGCATCCGGGAATTGGTAGGCGCGCACAAGACGCTGCTCGCCAACGCGTCGCACGATTTGCGCACGCCCCTTGCGCGAATCCGCATGGCAGTCGAGCTGATGAAGGAGAACGCCGACCCGAAGCGCAAGGCCGAGCTCGAGCAGGACGTAGCCGAGCTCGATGCGCTGATCGACGAGATCTTGCTCGCCAGCCGCCTCGACGCCTTGAAGGGACTGGAAGCGGATGAAGATGTGGACCTGCTCGCGCTCGCCGCGGAAGAATGCGCGCGCTACGAGAGCGCGGAGCTCGACGGTGAGCCGGTCGCGGCGCGCGGCGATCCGCGGCTGCTGCGCCGGATGATCCGCAACCTGCTGGAAAACGCAAAGCGGCACGGCGCTCCGCCGATCAAGGTGCGCGTCTCCCGCATCGAGGGCGGCGCCGAAATAACCGTCGGCGACCGCGGCCCGGGCGTTCCCGAGGCCGAGTGCGAGCGCGTGTTCGACCCGTTCTACCGCCTTACGGGAGCGCAGGGAATCACCGGCGCGGGGTTGGGGCTGGCGCTGGTGCGGCAGATTGCACGGCAGCACGGGGGCGAGGCGCGCTGCGCACCACAGAGCGAGCAGCGGAGCTGCTTCGTCGTGGTCCTGCCGGTGCGGAGCTGGGCCGCCGGGATGGCGACCGGCGTCAGGTAATCGCCTGCGCCCGTCTCGCAGAGCACCCGGCCTGGCCGGCCGCGCGCGCCGCTTTACATAACTTTACCCGTCGGAAAAGCCCTGTTTACTTGCTGGTGCGAGACTGCATTCCGCAGGGAAGTCCCCTAACGCGGAGGTTGCCCCTGGGTAGGGCTATAACGGAGCATGTTGTCCGGCTTCCATGAAAGCGATGGGAAATTCGATCCCGCGGCGGCCGGAGCATTCACTCTGACGACGATCGCCGAGGATAAAAGGAGAGCCAGTTGCGCACCACCCGAGCAACCTACCTCATGATCGGAGCGGTCCTGGCGGGATTTCTCGCCTCGCTCGTCGCCGTGGTCAGAACAACCTCGGTCTCCTCCTCGACGAGCCCGAGCGCCGCGTCGTTGATTCAACCCATCATCGCGCTCGTTATCCTCACCGGCATCGCATGGGTAATGATGGTCGTCTACCGCAATGTCGCCGTCATTCGCGGAGCGGCGTCGGTACGCTACTTCCAGACCTACACGACTGAGGCGCCCGCCGAGTGGGTCGAGCGTCCTACCAGGGCGTATATGAATCTGTTGGAGCTCCCTGTCCTCTTCTATGTGGTTTGCCTGCTCATGCTGGCAACGGGCAGGTTCGACGCCGTCCAGGTTTCCCTGGCCTGGCTTTTCGCATTGATCCGGTATGCGCACGCAATCATTCATATCGGCTTCAACTATGTGCCGCTCCGTTTTGCCGCCTTCGCGAGCGGCGCGATTACCCTTGGCGTCCTGTGGGCGAGATTTGCCTCGCTCAACCTGCAATGAGCAAGCGATCACCCCCGAGGCCTGTAAGGCCGTGATGTTTGGAGGCACCATGCCATTCGATAGCTTTCTCATCGGTAACGGGCCGGAGATCCGGCTCGGGGTTTTCGCAAGCACGTTCGTGATCATCGCACTATGGGAGTTGCTCGCGCCTCGACGCGCGTTGGAGAACTCGAAGACGATCCGGTGGGCGAATAACCTAGCGCTCGCCGCCGTGAATATTTTCTTCGTGCGAGTGTTGTTCCCGTCGGCCGTGGTTGGCGTCGCCTTGTTTGCCGATGAGCGTGGCGTCGGTCTTCTGCACATGTTCTCCATCGCTTATCCGCTCGCGATGATCCTGTCGCTGCTCGCCCTCGATCTTCAGATGTATCTGACGCATCTGATGTTCCATGCGGTGCCGGCGCTCTGGCGGGTGCACCGCGTGCACCATGCGGACGTGGACTTCGATGTGACCACGGGCATGCGTTTTCACCCCATCCAGATGGTCTTGATGGTGCCCATCAAAGTCGCCGTCATCTTCGTGCTCGGTCCGCCGGTCCTGGCGGTGCTGGTGTTCGAGACCGCGTTCAATGCCGTCTTGGTGTTCAACCACGCGAACATCCGCATCCCGCGGGCGGCGGATCGCGCGCTGCGCTGGTTTATCGTGACGCCGGACGTGCACCGGCTGCACCATTCGGTCGATGCGACCGAGACCAACAGCAACTTCGGCTTCGCGCTGACCTGGTGGGATCGCCTGCTCGGCACCTACCGTGCCGAGCCCGCCGACGGGCACGAACGCATGGTGATCGGCGTCGACCAGTTCCGCACCAGGCGGGATTCCTGGTTCGATCGCTTGCTGCTTCAGCCGTTCCACGACGATATCGGCCCTTATGCCATCAACCGACGATGGGATGCCGCTGATGCGCGGCGAAAGGCGTCTGCCACACACTAACCGTTCTTGGCGGCCGACCGCGCGAAGAGGCGCATAAGCAACTCGATGCAACAAGCCTCGTTACCGCGGATAGCCGCCTCATCGTCGCCCAGTGCTTCGCGCCTCCGGGCAGGTGCCGACGCTTCGCATACAGCGCTCGCAGAACGGAGCTCCGCGTAATAGCCCAACCCTGGGCGCTAACGAAGGAAAGCCAGGCAGAAAACATG
>Ga0099828_10003109_pt1 | contig 11579 bp, 12 predicted proteins | sample CZO8metaG_2_FD_79338 | JGI IMG/M metagenome (GOLD analysis project Ga0099828, IMG submission 79338) | Vadose zone soil microbial communities from the Eel River Critical Zone Observatory, Northern California, USA - CZOApr15con2H1.8 metaG | ecosystem: Environmental > Terrestrial > Soil > Vadose...
ATTGTGCTGCCGAAGCTGTAAGCGGCGATCACGAGTTAAGCCCGAAGCCTGCGATGGAGGTACTTTAAGGCGATGAAAGACCAAAGGTTGCAAATTGCGGACATAGTCCGACACATTGATGACGCAACGTTGGGTCTTCTAAATGTACCCGAGTTTCAGCGGAAATACGTTTGGAGGGCTTCCAAACTTGCGGACTTAGTGGATTCCCTGTGGCGCGGGTATCCTATCGGCACTCTTCTTCTTTGGGAGTCTGCAACGAATCCGCAAAGACTGCTTTGGGGAATCAGAGAGGTAAGCTGTGGATAGTTGATGGCCAGCAGCGCATAACCTCTCTAGCGCTGCTTTTCGGAAAGAAACCCTACTGGTGGTCGGACGCGGCGCAGTGGAACAGGTTTTATGACAGATACGACGTCCTCGTCAACGTTGCCAAGGACAAAGAGGACTTGGAGTTTGGACTCATAAATCCCGTTCGCAGGAAGTCGAACGAATGGCTGTCTGTCCGGAGCGTTCTCCATTCCGCAAGCCTGTCGGAGCTAGCGCTTCAAGTCAGCGAAAAACTCGGCGACCGAAACCGTTTCGCGGAGATTCATGAAAAGCTTCAGTCTATCAGGAGGATTGAAGCCTCCCAGCTCTACGAAATTATCGTCGACCATGAGCTTGAAGATGTCGCCGAGATTTTTGGCAGACTGAATACGGCTGGAACGAAAATCAGAGAAAGCGACATTATCGTCGCGTTGGTGGCGGCCAAACAGCAAGGCTGGATAAGAAACAAGTTTGACCCATTCCTGAAGGATCTCAACCAAAAAGGTTTTGACTTCGATCCCGGCATTGTAGTCAGGACTCTCTCTATCATCGGACAAGGTAGTGCCAGGCTCCGGGATGTACCGGAGAAATTCTGGGAACCTTCAGATGACTTTGACGAGAACTGGCGTAAAACAAAGGAAGCAATCTCAAGTGTCGTCAAGAACCTCATGGAAAAAGGGGTGCTTTCGAGCGACCTCCTACCGTCTTTAAACGCTCTCATTCCCGTTTTCGTCATGCGAGCTACTTTTCCTAAAGACTTTAATTTCGCGAAAGCCTTCTACTGGCTATTAATTGCCACGAGGGACGGCAGATATGGAGGTGCTGCGACCACTGTGCTCGACCGCGACACAAAGCAGATCAGGGCGAAGAAATCCTTCGATGAGGCCATCACAGAACTCAATTCCCAACTGTCGGCAGAACGCATATTTACGGCCAACAACTTCCTGGAGGATTACACCGACAAGTTTCTACGACTCATTCTTTATTTGACTGTGTTCGACAGCAAAGCTAAGGATTGGATCAATCAGGACGTTCGGATTGGTTTTGACAATGAAGACAACGAACTCAATGAAGGCTTCAAACCCGAATGGCACCACATCTTCCCTCGGAAAATCGTCAAGGATTCCTTTGAGACCCTGGTCGACGCCATAGCCAACATCGCGGTGCTAAATGAGAAAGCGAATAGGTCATTCAGCGCGAAGACACCCCGACAGTACTTAAAAGATCACGACGTGAAGCCCGAAAGGTTGGAGGAGCAGGGTGTTCCCGGCGACAGTTTCCTGGAAGTTGCCAAATTTGAGGAATTTATCAAAACTCGGGCGGAGAAACTCGCGGAACGAACTACCGCTTATGTTCAAGCACTTGAGCGAGCTAATTCTTGACTGGGCATTGTGAACTGTAATGCTCCGCGACGGTGCTCGGTAGGGCTTCCGACCCTACCCGTTCTCGCCTTCTTTGTACATGTACTTGATCGCGGGTTTATAGATCATCAGGTTGGGCTGGCCGTTGCGGTTTACCTTTATGCAGCTCTTGTCATACCACTCGATATAGCCACGAATCTCTTCCCCGTCACGGAGCTGAACCACCATCGGGGTCTTCGACTGCATCTGCTTCTGATAATAGAAGTTCTCCGCGTTCGTGGTCTCCGGGGGCGGAAGTTTCTTGCCGCCGGGAGTCCGCTCCACCCGCTCGCGACGCTCCATCGGCGGCTGACTCTGATTGTGCGAAGACTGCGCATGATTATGGCTGGCGGCGCTGGAGTTATGCTCGTTGCGGTTCAACAGCGGACGAATCAATTTGCGGTTGGCAAATCCTTCCTGCTCGACAGCCCGTTCCGCCGGCATGGAATCAACTGTGTCTTTCATGATTGCACCGCCTGTTTGTACATTTCGTCCGGATTGCCACAACACCGAGTGCCTGTGATTGTGGGTACCTGAGGTGTGAAAACTTGCAGATACTGTATCACACTGTCAGGGCAAGAGACAATCCTCAAGTGATGCTGCCGCAATACCTTGCGCAAAACCGCAGCACTTAGCATCTGGCCCACTGGCATCGGCGTGCTTGCTCGTGGCCCCGCCGTAGAGCCACACCCCCCGAGATGGCTAAATGCGAAGTGCATGCAGGTTTTCTCACCCCCGCTCCAGCGCCGTTGCAAAAGCGTCCAATGACAGCGAACGCAGCAGGTTGCGGCGAAGTCCGCGTTCCACTTCGGAGAGTCGGTCGGCCGCGAACGCCACCCAGGCAAAATCCGCCGATTCGGAAAGCCTTTTCAGTTCACCTTGGATATCCGAGTTCCGTACCAAATCTGGTGTACCCGAGTTTAGAAACAGGATGTCCTGCAGCAATGAGTAAATCGTCCGTAGCAGTTCCTCGATCTTTTCGCGGCCATCGGCACCGGGCCGATAGGTCTCGGTTACTTTGAATAACTGGGTGTGATCGTTGCCTCGTAGCGCAGAAGCGAGAATGGTCAGCGCGTTACTGCGGGCGGCGATATAGCCGGCGAGATCAAATGTGATGGCGCGCCCGACAGCGCCTTCCGACAGCCTGGCTACCAGCGAGCGCTGCTTTGCCGTCCACTCCGGCAGGTGCTTCGCCAGATGGGCCTCGATCTCCTCAATGGCTAGCGCACCCAGGCAAAATGTCATGGAGCGGGAGCGAATCGTCGGCAGCAATTCGCCGGGATTTTCCGCCAGCAAGAAAATAGTCGCGAACTCGGGAGGCTCTTCCAGAACCTTCAGCAGAGAATTGGCAGCCTCTTTCATGAAAGCTGAAGCGGTGAAGATGTAAACCCGTTCTCTGCCTTCGCCAGGCCGGAAGTAAATGCTCTCGATGACATGCCGTACCTGGTCCACCTTAATCATCATTTGCGGCGGATCGGGAGGGATCACGAGCACGTCGGGATGGGTCTGAATCAGAATGCGAGTTTCTTTCTTGTCGGTTTCCCGTAAATGTTCGCGGGCCTCGACCGCTTCAGAACAGCGGGATACGAGATCTTCCGCCTGCGTAATGCGGATGCAGTTGGAACATTGTGCGCAGAAATCAGGCAGGCCGTCCGTCACTGTCGGCGCCAGGCAGTTCATCGTCTTGGCCAGCATGAGCGCCAGGGTGTACTTCCCCGAACCGTGCGGCCCGGCGAGGATTACGGCATGCGGAAGCCGCTTGCGCGCGAGCATGTCGCGCATGCGATTGACGGTATCGCGATTGCCGTGGAAGTCAGAGAAGGGCATAAAAAGCAGCCGGCAGCACTTGGCGCTCAGCATCCAGCCAGCAAACATCCTGGCAGACGCTGGTGCTGAAAATAAAGACGAATCAGCAACCTACGAGTTTCACAAGTAACACACTAAATAATGCAATAGTTCCACCTATCCAAAGTGCCTGCTTCCATTTGTAATCTGTGCCTGCGAGCAATGCCCAAAAACTGACTAATATCAGGATCGCGATTATTACGTCCGCTGTGACCGGTGGGGCATCGTGGCTGACATTATCGCCCCACATGAGTGTTATCCTTCCCGCAGGTCAAAATGCTGAACGCGGGTAGAGTCACGCTCAAGGATTCACCTGAATCTCGCTCCATTTACCAATAAACTCTTCTACGCTGCGACGTTCGATAAAGATAGTAGGCCCACCTTCAATCGTGATATACGCACCGCTTTGCTCCAATTGTACGGTTGCGTTCTTAAAGATTCCCTTATAGTCGAACGGTACTTCTAAATGCGTCATTCTGTGCCTCACCGCCAGATGATACTATTCCGGCCGCGAAAATGGGCCGATGGGTTGGTAGAACACCGCTGGAAAAACGTGGTACGCTGCGACGATGGAAGAAGAGAACAGCGACGAGGAGCAGATTACCCTATCGTGCGTGAACGGTAAGGGTGAGTTTACGACCACGTATTCTGAATGGAGAGCGCAAGGACGAGGGCCGTTGCTATGCCCATATTGCGGCAGAGCCCATCATTACGGTCAATCTGAAATCATCGCGGCGGCGGGTAAGAAGCCGAAAGGTTCGTAGAAATCTGCGAGCCAAGCATTCACGCCGTTTTCGCTGCCGACTTCAGCTTGCGCCTGACGATCTCCACGATGCGGACGTGAGTTTCTTCCGCAGGGCCGCGAGCGTCTACTACGACCACACGTTGCGGCTCGCGGGCGGCGATGGCCAGATAAGTTTGTCGCACTCGCCCAAAAAAAGCGCGGCTTTCCTGCTCAAATCGATTTTCGTCATGCTCCGCACGACTGCCATCGGAGGCGCGTGCAATATTGCGGCGGCGCGCCCGCTCCACGCTGGCGCTGACCTCAGAGTCCATCAGGATTGTGAGATCAGGTTGCAGGTTTCCAAAAAGCAAACGATGGAGAGCTAATACCGGTTCACTGCCAATCTTGCGGCCGCCGCCCTGATAAGCCTCGCTCGAATCGGTGAAACGATCGCAAAGCACGATGCGGCCCTCCGCCAGCGCGGGTTGGATCACTTCTTTCATGTGCTGGGCGCGCGAGGCGAACATCAGAGCGAGTTCCGCCAGCGGAGAAAGTCCGGCAGTTGCGGTATCGAGCAGCAGGTTGCGAATTTTTTCCCCGGTAGCTGTTCCGCCGGGTTCGCGAGTGACGGTGACCGGGAAGCCATCCGCGCGCAGAACCTTCGCGAGCTTCTCCAGTTGCGTGCTCTTGCCGCAACCATCAAGGCCTTCGAAGGTGATGAAACGGCCGCGATTGGTGGGAGAGGACACGAAACAGATCATAGCATCCAGGAATTATCGAGTGACTTTCCGATAGTTTCAGAACACCGTGTGGATGGCAGTGGAGGGGACTACGCCTTACTTAAGTTGGTCTTGCATCTTGAGGCCCGCCTCATGCTCTTCAAGTACGCTGCCGCACCCAGATACTTAGGCCTTCCTCAGGAATGTACTGTATCGAACAAAATCGCAGGACCCACTATTATGGATCGGCGGGATCGCCCAGAATGGCCGCACATGACGACAGCACGTCCGCAAAAGAAGCTAAGCAATTAGCCGATGAGCTCTCTGAGTTGTCCCACCAGCAATCCGAAGCATTGCAAGCCGCGACATATCTCGGCATGACGCAGGAGCAGGCCGACGAATATGAGAAGCGCGCCGCGCGCATCAGCGAACTCTGCAAGCCCCTGGGTAAGTTTAAGGCGGCTGAATACCCCGACTGAGCTCAATGCCAAAACCACCTGAATACATTGGCATCTCAAAAACACACCTTGAAGACCTCTCGGCTTTCAGTAGTGGGTCAGTTTGATTTCCACATGTGATGCTAACGAACGTTGATACTCCGCGTCGAACGTGCAACGGAGGTGAACTCATGGATGCCTCGCTAACCCAGCGAATGGGGACGCTTGAACGTCGCGTTCGGATGCTCCGCATTTCATCGCTAGTGCTCGTTTTGGCTGTCATCTTCTTCGCGGTCATGCCGTCTGCGAGGAGCACGACTCCAGATGCACACCTCCGCGTGCGCAGCTTAGAGGTTGTGGATGAGCACGGAGTCGAACGCATACGCATCGCCGCTCCACTTCCTAACCCTGTCAGCGGCGGCAAGGAAAGCCAGCGGCGGAGCAAGTCCTACGGCATCCAGCTGAATGATGCAAGCGGGAACGAGTTTGGCGGATTTACGATTGCTGACGATGGAGCACTGGTTGCGTGCTTTGATTGGGCACAAGGGGAGGCGACGTGCATGTTCGCTATGCCGTCTGGAGAAGCAGGATTCGCGGTCAAGGCGCCAAAAGAGAAAACACGGGGACAGCTCTTGCTTTCGCCGAATGGGGACGTGGGTTTAACCCTGAACGATGCTGGCGAGCGTCCTCACGTAAGATTCCGTGTGTCAGCAGACGGGAAAACAACCATCGAGGCACCGGTTGCTAAATAAACGAACCGCCGTAAAAATCAAACTGACGCGCCACTTGGCTCCTTACGGGTGACGACTCCCACGCCCGCCTGCTATATTCATCAGTTTCCCCGGCCCCTGGCCGGACCCCATCGGTGCAAGGAGCGCTGGATGAAATGCCCCAGTAACAGTCGTGTGCTTTTCCGTCTAGTCGTGATTCTTATAGTTGCAAGTACCACTTGGGCGCAGAAGCACCCGCCGACCGTCACCCTGGCAGTTGATGGAACCGAAGCGCAGCGGAAAATCTTTCATGCACGTCTGACCATTCCCGCGAGTCCGGGCACGCTGACTCTCTACTATCCGAAGTGGATTCCCGGAGAACACGGGCCAACGGGACCGATCCAGGATCTTGCAGGCCTCAAATTCACCGCCAACGGTCAGAGCTTGAAATGGCGTCGCGATCTGCTCGACGGTTGGACACTTCACGTGGAGGTGCCCGCAGGAGCCACCAGTGTTGATGCCTCGCTCGACTTCATTTCTCCCGCAGGGTCTGAAGGAATTTACACCGGCGGTGCGTCGGCGACAGACAAGATGACGGTGGTGAGTTGGAACACGATGCTGATTTATCCCGCAGGCTGGACCTCCGACGAATTGACTTATGAAGCAAGTTTGCGCCTGCCGCGGGGATGGAAGTTCGGCACGCCGCTGCCCATCGCGTCACAGTCAGGCAGCGAAATCAAATTTAAGCCGGCATCGCTGACGACGCTGGTGGATTCGCCCGTAATCGCAGGCGAGTACTTACGCGTGGTTCCACTGGCGGAGAACCCGCATCAGGAAATGGACATTGCCGCGGACAGCGCCGCTGCCCTGGACGCGCCACAGGAAGTTCTCGATCACTACAAGACCCTCACTACACAGGCTCTTAAGCTTTTCGGAGCACAACATTTTCGCGATTACCATTTTGTTTACAGCCTGAGCGATCACGTAGCGCATTTCGGGCTGGAGCATCATGAATCAAACGACAGCCGGAGCCCGGAGCGCTCGCTTGTGGATCCGGAATTGAGATTGTTGGCAGCCGGGCTGTTGCCGCATGAATACGTGCATTCGTGGAATGGGAAATATCGGCGTCCTGCCGATCTGACTACGCCGGACTACGAAAAGCCCATGCAGACCGATCTGCTGTGGGTGTACGAAGGATTGACTTCGTATCTCGGAGACCTCCTGAGTGCGCGCAGCGCGGTGAGAACACCGGACGAGTTTCGCGATGTGCTGGCGCTGATTGCCGCCGACCTCGACCATCGCCCGGGACGCATTTGGCGCAATCTGCAGGATACTGCCGACGGCGTGCCCGCCATGCAAGCAGCGCCGCAGCAATGGGAATCCTGGCGGCGGCCACTCGATTACTACGAGGAAGATGTTTTGAACTGGTTGTGGGTAGACGTGATCATCCGCCAACAGACACAGGGCAAAAAATCAATGGACGACTTCTGCCATCTTTTCCATGGCGGACAAAGCGGGCCTCCCATGGTGAAGACCTATACCTTTGATGATGTGGTGAACACGCTCAATCAGGTGGCGCATTATGACTGGCGCAGTTTTTGGACAGAACGCCTTACCAATCACGGACCCGGTGCTCCTCTCGATGGCATCATCGGCAGCGGCTGGAAAGTTGCCTATGATGAAACGCGATCGCCGCAGATGAAAGGGTGGGAAGGCGAGCGCAAAGCGATAGACGCGAGCTACTCGATTGGCCTGTCGCTGCACGAGGACGGCACCATCGTCGACACGATTGAGGGAATGACGGCGGCGAAGGCCGGGATTGGTCCTGGCATGAAAGTCGCGGGCGTGAATGGGCGGCGTTTCTCAGAAGAAGTCTTCCGTGATGCGCTGAAATCGGGCAAGAATAATTCGACTCCGCTGGAGTTGCTGGTAGAGAACACCGATTACTACAAAACATTCAAGCTCGACTACCACGATGGGGAAAAATATCCGCATCTAGTGAGGGACGAGTCTAAGCCGGACGTGCTGGGGGAGATTATCAAGCCCCGGTAGTTTGGCGCAGCCTCACCATAGATATCATTGGCCTTCGTTGCGGAAAACCATGCGGCACGGAGACGAGCTTTTTTCGTGACTGTTTTGTTTGGAATGAATTATTTCGAGATGAACCCATGATTGCCGCATTTCGAAGTCACCATTGTGCTGTACGTACAAATGCAATTGAGGACAACCGACCCTCCGCGGGGACAAAATTCAGTCCGGTTGCAGGGATTGGAGTTACCGGTTTTGCTGAGCACTGAAACCGTGAGACACGATTTGTGACAGGTCGATACGTCCCCGACTCTTACCTGTAACACGCGCAATTCAAAGAAGTTATCATTGAGTTATGGGAGCTCGCGGCGTCTGTGTACCAATCCAACCGCAAATCGGCGGTCGCGGGAATTCCTACAAGGCCCATCTAGCCTACCTAGGAAGCCCCAGGATCGCTTTCGGGACGTCACCGCTGCTGGGGGAGAGGTCATCCGGCAATTCTAAGCGTCCCTGATCGACCGTAAACGATTAATTAGCTATAAGCTAAATATGGGCTGCGGGTAGATGAAGTCCCGGCTCAACTCAGACTCCCGACTTCCAGAACCTGCCTAATCCTCTTTCACCTCGGCGAACAAGTCATTCTCCTCAATCATGTTAGTGGGGTGATCTACTGCCGCAAGGTGAAATAATTCCTGCTTCCCCCGTCGGGCAATGTGTTGTTCGAAGAGCGGGAACAGTGGTGCCTGGCTGGTGTGCGCCCGAAAGGCTCGAATCTTTGTTTCCACGTATTTCCCGACGTCGATGTTGGCCGTCGCTGGCGAAAGTGAGATGACAGGGCGATCCGGCAGAGTGAAATTGGTTGTGCCGTAATAAAGTTTTTGGACGCGATGGGGCTGGATGCCGTCCTTCAGTTGATCGGGGTAGCGGTTGTTGCGTCCCGACCAGTGATACGCGAGCGTAGCGAAAACCGAGGTCATGGAATGGTCCATATGGCCGGTGACGCCGCCTTCGGGACCAAAAGTCAGCACAATGTGGGGACGGAATTCTCGAATCTGCAGGGCGAGATCTTGAACGACCTTGTAGGTATCCTGACGATGAAGCTGCCCGTCAGGATAGTCGAGAACAATGCCGCGGCTCACGCGCAGAATCTCGCACGCAGCAGCGAATTCTTTGCGCCGCATGGCAGCCAGTTCGTGATCGCTCCTGGCGCCGCCGCGATTGCTGGCTGCCTGCCCGGGCGTGAGGCAGACCACAGAAGTTTCTACGCCACGGTCGCGATAGAGAAGCAGAGCACCACCGAAGCCGCCAGCTTCATCGTCAGGGTGTGCGGTAATGCACATCATGCGCAGCATGACGCGATTGTATCGCGGAGCGGAACCGAGTCAGCACGGACGACGTCTGAGCTGGCGTGTTCCGGCTAAACCGCTTCCTGGGCGAGCAGTTCCTCCGATAGTTCGGGCCCTTCTTCCTGCAGCATGAAGCCGAGAACTTCCTGCGGGATAGGCGCGTTCCAAACCGGAGCGAAGGATTGCCGATGCAGAGGAGACGGGCCGTGCTCTCGTAAAGCGGCAATGTGGTGCGGGGTGCTGTAACCCTTGTTGGATGCGAGTCCGTAAACGGGGAACACGGGATCCCATTCACGGACGAGGCGATCACGTTCGACTTTGGCGATGATCGAGGCTGCGGCGATGGAAGCCGAAAGCGCATCGCCATGAATGATGGGGCGCTGCGCATGGGCACAGTCGAGGCGCAATGCGTCAATCAACAAATAATCGGCGGCCGGCGAGAGTTGCAGAACCGCTTCACGCATGGCGAGGCGTGAGGCGTGATAGATATTGATCTGATCAATGCGGGCCGCGTCCACGGCGGCGATGGCGATAGCGATAGCGTGGGCGCGAATACGCTCGGCCAGTACTTCACGGCGCTCTGGCAGGAGAAGTTTGGAATCGCGAAGACCGCGAATGCGATAGCTGGGTTCGAGAATGACCGCCGCGGCGACTACGGGACCGAAAAGTGAGCCGCGCCCGACTTCATCCACTCCGGCGACCAGTTGCGCACCCGACTCCCAGGCTTTTTTTTCAAAACGAAGAGTGCAGCGGAGTTTCTTCAGCAGACGCAACTTGGCTGCGGACGGCGAAAGCGGTTTTTCACGGGCGAGTTTAGCCTTGGCGGGCACTGAAGGACGATAACAGCATGTTCGCCGAGACGGCTCGTGGACGCAAGAGCGAATTTCTTTTGACCTGTGAAAAACGCGGGCGGGGCGCCCGCGCCACACCAGCAACCTCCACACCAGCAGCCCTCGACACCAGCAACCTTAGTATTTTTGAATTAAGGGCGCGCTGGTTGTTGTTTTTCAGTCTCCACGTCGCGTAGGCGGGCAGCCTTGCCTCGCAGGCCGCGTAAGTAGTAGAGCTTGGCGCGCCGAACTTTGGACGAGCGCAACAGGTCCACTTTATCGATGACCTTGGAATTGATGGGGAAGATGCGCTCGACGCCGTGGCCGAAACTCATCTTGCGCACGGTGAAGCTGGCTTGCGGACCACGACTGCGGGAGATGACCACGCCTTCGAACGCCTGCAGACGTTCTTTGTCGCCTTCCTTGATTTTTACATGGACGCGGATGGTGTCACCGGGAGCGAAGTTAGGAATGTCGGTGCGCTTCGATCTGGCGAGCAGCTTTTCAATAATGAGATTTGTCATGACGGTCATCCCTTCTAAATGTCTATATGCTAAATCTTTTTGCTACTGGCCTCTTTGCCAGCCGCCTCGGCGGTTGAGATCTCGGCGAGCATCTTTTTATCTTCTTCGCTGAGCGTGGCCCCATCCAACAAGTCAGGACGATTGCGCAGCGTCTTTTGCAGTGCCGTGCGGCGACGCCAGCGGCGAATCTCCTCGTGATTGCCGTTGACCAGGACCTCGGGCACGGGCATTCCGCGAAAGTCTGCGGGCCGCGTGTAGTGCGGGTAATCCAGCAATCCCCCAGACGCGCAGGTTGAACTCGGGCCATTACTCTTTTGTTCAGTCTGCATGGAGAACGATTCCTGTCGCGTGGAAGCTTCATTTCCCACAGCGCCGGGGATGAGCCGGGTTACCGTATCCACGATGACCGCTGCGCCAAGTTCTCCGCCACTCAGGACGTAATCGCCGATGGAGATCTCGCGGTCGGCGAGAAAATCGCTGACGCGCTCGTCCACACCCTCGTAGCGCCCGCAGATCAGAATCATATTCTGCAGTCCGCTAAGTTGCTGCGCCGCATTCTGATCGAAGCGCCCGCCCTGCGCGGAAAGCAAAATGATCGATTGCTGCGATCGGCCAGCCAGGCGCTCGCCTCGCGGCGTCACCTGCAGCGTTTCAATACATTCAAAGATCGGTTCCGGCTTAAGGACCATGCCTTCGCCGCCGCCGAAAGGGCG
>Ga0099828_10003115_pt1 | contig 11571 bp, 8 predicted proteins | sample CZO8metaG_2_FD_79338 | JGI IMG/M metagenome (GOLD analysis project Ga0099828, IMG submission 79338) | Vadose zone soil microbial communities from the Eel River Critical Zone Observatory, Northern California, USA - CZOApr15con2H1.8 metaG | ecosystem: Environmental > Terrestrial > Soil > Vadose...
CGAGAAGACGCGCATCCGCGGACTGCAGAAGGCCGTGCCCGAGCTCAGGCAGGAGCTTGAGGAATTGGAACACAAGCTGATCGATCTGCTGCCGCTCGTTCGGGACAACGTCTATCACCCCGACTTCCTCGGCAGCTTCAGTCTCAAATACGTGCTGCACCCGCTGGTCCCGGAGCTGACCTACGACGATCTCGTGATCGTGGACGGGCTCGTGGCGAGTGTCGAGATCGCTCGGCTCCTGTTTGTGGCGGGCAAGATTCCGCGGGAAGAGCACGACCGCGTCCGGCAGGACCTGCTGAATTACTGCGAGCGGGACACGTGGGCGATGGTGAAGGTGCTGGAGCGGCTGCGGGAGTTGGCCAACTAGGGTAGGGAGCCCCGGGGCCACGCCCCGGGGAAACACGAAAGCCGGAGAGCTTTGCTCACCGGCTTTCGATCACGTAGCGAAACTGGCTACGCGGAGACCTGTCACGTATTTCAAAAATCGGCGACCCAGGGCGCCGAGTCAATGGGGAAGCGAGGGTGCTGGTGGCGGGATTCGAACCCACAAGGGCTTAAGCCCAGAGATGTGACAGATCTCCGCGTTTACCGATTTCGCCACACCAGCACCTCATGGCTGCGAACCTCGGCAATCCCGTAGGCCAAGACGAGAGGCCACTCACGTGCTGCCGCCCGCGTCGTTACGATGCATGCGCAATGTGAGTTGGAGCGTATCAAACGAACGCCCGAAGAATCCCTTGGACGCGGAGGCTCTTCATGAAGGCTCTCGTCGCGAGCCTTTGGCTACTGAGCGCGCCTCTGGCTGGCCAGCAACTCGAAATCCGCTTCCTCGACGTCGGCCAAGGTGACGCGGCGGTGATTCGAGAAGGCGGCAAGACCGCTCTCATCGACGCCGGGAGCTCGGGCGCCGTGGTTTCATATCTACGATGCTTGGGCGTCGATACGGTTGACCTGCTAATCGCGAGCCACAATCACGCCGATCACATCGGCGGGATGACCGGCGTACTCCACAGCACCGTCGTGCGCTTCTATCTCGACAACGGGGTGCCGCACACGACCGCTACATATCGGCGGACCATTGAGGCCGTTCAGGCGAGCGGCGCTCAATACCTACGACCCACCGCGCGCACCATCACCCTCGGCGACGCCAGCATTCAAATCCTTGCGCCGCCGAGCGGCGAGGATCAGAACAATGCTTCAGTCGGCGTCCTCATCGAGTACGGCGAGTTCCACGCGTTGTTTACCGGTGATTCCGAGCTGCGCGAGCTCAACTATTGGCTAGGCGGCGGTTCGATTCCGCATGTCAATGTCGTGAAGGTGGCGCACCACGGAAGCCGCAATGGCACGAGCTTAGCGTGGATCGACGCGACACACCCCCAAGCTGCGGTTATCTCGGTCGGGGCGGGGAATTCCTACGGTCATCCCTCAGCGGACGTCATTGCCGAGTGGGAAGGCGCTGGGGCACGCGTCTATCGTACTGATCGCGATGGCAGCGTGCTCGTCCTCGCGAACGATGACGGCAGTTTCGTTATCACGACCGCTCGCGCTGATACGGCCGGCGTTGTTCAGTTGCATCCTTTCGGCCAAGACACCTCGACGCCGACAATTGCTCAGCCGGTGACATCACAGGCCTGCTGTAAAGTCTGCACGCGCGGAAAGGCATGTGGGAATTCCTGTATCAATGCCGCTTACCGATGCCATCAGCCACCCGGCTGCGCGTGCAGCGCCAAGCGATGACTAGCCTCTTCTATGCGGTCGATCGCCTCGAGGGACAAATGGCGGTGCTCATCGGCGACGACGAGACCACGGTCGAGCTACCGCGGCCTAACCTGCCAGCCAGAGTGCGCGAAGGTAGTGTCCTCCGCGTGCAGCTCGGCGCCGATGGAAAGCCCGATTGGTCGACTGCTACGATCGACGACAAAGAGGGCGAACGGCGGCTCACGACGGCGCAGGAACGGCTTAAGCGAATGTCTGAGGGCGACCCAGGTGGGGACATTACCCTGTAGCGTCTTGAAAGGGAGGCCTATGAGCCAGGCGATATGGATCGCGGTCTTCTTCCTCTTCATACCGAGCGCCATCAGCGCGCAAGTTCTGGTGGAAAACCAGCCCCAGGGCGTCCGCGGCGGTCGCATAATCGCGATCACGCTCGCCCGGACGAACGCATCAATCGCCATCGCCGCTTCTCCGACCGGGGGCTTGTTCAAAACCACGGACGGCAACGCGACGTGGACTCACCTCGACGGCTTGCCCGCCACCCGGCTCTGGGACGTACAGATCGATCCGAACAACGCCAATCACGTCCTCGCGACCGTCGTCGTCGATACGCATAAGCCAACCAACTCCGGCCTGTGGCGCAGTGTGGACGGCGGCGCCACCTGGACGCAAGCGACCGGCTACCTCGCCGGATCGTGCGACGCAACGGACACGCCGAATTACGGACGCCAGATCTTCTTCGGCCCCGGCACCAACATCTTCGTGGGCAGCGATTGCGGTCTCGCGGTCAGTCGCGACGGCGGCGCGACGTGGTCGCGTACCTCATTGGGAACGGGGCGGCCAGGCGTCTGGAGCGTCGCGGCGCGATTGGGGAACGCCGGGGCGGTGATCGTCGATATCTGCACATCGGCCGGCCCCCGCAGGTCCACTGATGGGGCAGTGACCTTCGGCGCGATCCCCGCCACAACTTCATTTCCGATCGGGATATGCTCTGTCACCGAATCGCCGAGTGAGCAAGATGTGCTGTTCGCGGCATCGACATCGGGTGGCACCGGCATGCTCTGGGAGTCGGACGACGGCGGCGCTACCTGGACCCAGCTCTGGAGCAATTTCAATCCCGGGCGATTTGGTTGGGTACGCACCACAGTTCCACCCGGTGCACCGGCTGGCCGGTTTGACATCTATTTCCACGCGGGAGCCGATGTCTTTCGACAGGGGTGCGTAACGGGTGGCGCAGGCGGCACTGCGCTGCGCTGCCTCGTCCTAGCCAACGTTGGTGCCGCATACGTGGGCGGCGGGCATGACGTGGGGGGCATGGCCTTCGACGCGACCGGCTGCCCGGCTTATATGGGGAGTGATTGGGGTGCGACGCGCTCGACCGACTGCGGTGTGACGTGGACGTCGAAGTACACGACACCGATCGGATCATCGATCTACGACATCGCGGCGACCGTGCTGCCAACACATACCGACCTCTATTTCGGGACGATGGACAATCACATTTGGAGCTCGCAGGACAACGGGGCGACGTGGCCGTGGAATCGCGGGGCGGAAGGCTTCTGGCTTCAGGCGCCGCAACGCGCGACCGCGCACGGCGTGATCGTGACTGGCACCGCGTGCAACCCCTGTTCGCAGCTCGCGTGGCAGGATCATGGCGCCGGCGAGACGGCGTGGCCGAGACCCGGCGACCAAAACACGCCACCGGGTGGCGGCCCGCCATTCGCCGTCCCGGGCACTGTGGGACCGGCTCCCTTCGTTCAGCTGGATACCGGTGTGTTCTGGATACGAGACGTGAGCGGCGTGTGGCGGACGTTCACGCCGAAGGTGGCGAACGTCGCGACCAATGAGCTGTTCGTCTCCGGGCCGCCCGAGAATCCCACCGCCTACGTGGTTACCATCGCGGCAAATGTCCGGCGCCTGCAGCGCGTCACAGGTTTTGGCGCAACCGGCACTGGGCCCCTGACGGTGACAACCACATCGTCCATGCTCGATCGGCCGTACTTCTGGGTGCCCGACGACAATCCGTGGAAGACTCCCTATGTCATCGGGGTCGATCCGAGTACGGGCGCGCGGTTGATCGCGGCCGATGCAGCAACCGATCGTATGCTCGTGAGCGGCGACTCCGGCAAGACCTGGATCGCCGACACGATCCTCACCCGACTCGTCACCGCCGGCGGGAAGCTGCTGTTTCAAGCGCCGTACCTCGGCATGCAAGCGCACGTGATCCGTTTCAATCCGACGAACGGCTGGCACGCCCTCGTCGGAACGGAGGCCGCAGGGATCATCGAGACGTGCGATGCTGGGCGGAGCTGGCACGTGATCGCAGGGTCCGAGCGCGCCACGGAGGTGAGCGACTTCGCGTTCGATTCGGTGCGGCGCCAAGTCCACGTGGCGACCTATGGGCGCGGCTTGTGGCGGATCGACTACCCGCAGCGTCCGTACAAGACTCTGGCGAAGCATCCCCGGACACCAATCATGCGACCGGCCCATCCAGGCATTCCGATTTCCCGGCGGGTGCGACCGGATCCATGCTGGGAGCCCCAGCGCCCCTCGGTCACCATCACTGCTCCGCCGCGCATTTCAATCCGCGTGTCCGTGCTGCCCGCCGGGGACCCCGGGCGAGTGGCGCTCGCGCTCGACGGATCGTCCATCGCACCGCCAATTCCTGACGGATTCTGGAGCGGATGGCGTACGGTGAGCGGCGGCACGCACGTCGTCTCAGCGATCGCCGTTCCCGCCGTGCAAGGGAGCGTTTACCAACTCTCGATCGGCGGTGACTGTTCAGCAGGTGGCGCGGTGACGGCGGCGAGTGGCCTTCCCAAAACGTGTATTGTCACCGCGACCCGCCAATAATTATCCGTCGGCTGAAGCCGCGGCTCGGCCACTACACACGCCCTTAAGGGCGCCGAGAGCTTCACTTCTGCCACACCGCCCACCCGTCATTTCTTAACTCCCTGGCCAGGTCGCACGTAGGAATTGTCCTTGACGCCGTACTTATGCCGCTCAAACAATTGGTGCCGGACCCGGATACGCGCATGCTCATTCTGAATGGGTGTCCACTTGCCCCCCGCCCGCCGAGCCGAGCACAATATGGGTATGCCAGAGACCGCTGAACGCTTGACCGCGGCCATGGTCCGCGCGCTTCCCGACGACCGCAACCGCTACGAGGTCATCGAAGGGGAGCTCTTCGTGACGCCCGCCCCATCATGGCCGCATCAATGGGTCGTCGGTGGGCTCTTCAGACATCTGGCCAACTACTTGCACGGCCAGAGCTGGGGCGAGGTCGTGATGTCGCCCGCAGACATCTCGTTCCACGAGGACATGCTCGTCCAACCCAATCTTTTCGTCGTACCCATAGGACCAGACAGGCGACGGCCCCGACAATGGGCCGACATCCGCGCGCTGCTCCTCGTCGTCGAAGTCCTTTCGCCATCTACAGCGCGCGCCGACCGGCAGGTAAAGCGCCGGCTCTATCAGCGCGAAGGCGTGGGAGAGTATTGGGTCGTCGATCCCGATGCGCGCGTCGTCGAGCGGTGGCGGCCGGAGGACGACCGGCCCGAAATCGTGACCGGCACGCTCACGTGGCAGCCCGAGCCGTCCGCTCCGCCGTTCGAGCTCGACCTCGCGGAGTTCTTCGACGACGTTTTACGGGAATCCGTCGGCTGAAGCCGGCCCTTTAGGGCACGGAAACACACGAAGGCCGGAGAGCTCTCGGCCCAGTACGCTGGTTGGTAGCATCGCCGCACTCGTTTCACCACCCGTTGATATCCCATCAGCAAATTCCCTAGCCCGACGCCCGCCCCAAAGGCCGGTGATAGCAGTCACCGCCAGTCCGCGAGCGAGGCAGGGGATTGATATCGCGGGGTAGCTGAAGGTCGATGGCGCAAATCGCACCACGCTGACTCGCTTCGTGTCACGACGCATCGTCGACCCGCGAACGTAAAACGCCCTATACAAACTCGTTACGTTGGCGCGACCTGCGGACTCTTTCTTGCGAGCCCCGGGGCACGCGCCCCGTCTCTAGCGCCTGAAATCGAGGTCGTCGTGCTGAAATCGATAAAGCCCCGACGGTACCGCGTTGCGCTCTATTCCCACGACACGATGGGGCTGGGACACATGCGCCGAAACCTGCTGCTGGCGCAGGCTCTGCAGCATTCGCCCCTCCAGGCCGTGGTGCTCATGATCGCCGGGGCACGAGAAGCCAGTCTGGTCACTCGGGCGGCCGGCGTGGACTGCGTCGCGCTGCCTTCATTATGGAAGGACCCGGGCGGGCAGTACCGCCCGCGTCATCTCGACGTCCCCCTGGACGATCTGCTCTCCGTGCGCGCGCGCACCGCCGCCGCCGCGCTGGACGCATTTGCGCCCGATGTCCTGATCGTCGACAACGTGCCCCGCGGCGCGCTCCGCGAGCTGGATCTCGCCCTGGAAACGCTGCGAGCCCAGGGCCGGACACGGCTCGTGCTTGGACTGCGCGACGTGCTCGACGATCCCGTCACGCTGCAGGGCGAGTGGACACGCGCGCAGAACGACGAGGCGGTGCGCCGCTACTACGACGCCGTGTGGGTGTACGGCGACCCGGCCGTGTACGATCCCGTGCGCGAATATGCGTTCACGCCCGACGTGGCGAGCAAAGTGCGCTACACGGGCTACCTCGATCAGCGGGCGCGGACGCGCTACGCTGGCGGTCGGCATGGGGATCCGGTCGCGTCCCTCGGGCTCCCACCGGGTCCGCTCGCGCTCTGCCTCGTGGGGAGCGGCCAGGACGGCGCGCAGCTCGCCGAGGCATTCGCCGAGGCGGAGCTCCCGCCCGACACGAACGGGGTGTTGGTGACGGGTCCGTGCATGCCCCTCGACGCGCGGCGCCGCATCGCGCGCGCGACGGCGGGCCGTCCCGGCCGGCGGATCGTGCGGTTCCTGTCCGAGCCCACGCGGCTGGTGCGCCGCGCCGATCACATCGTCGCCATGGGCGGCTACAACACCATCTGCGAGGTGCTGTCGTTCCGCAAGCCGGCACTCATCGTGCCGCGCGTCGAGCCGCGCCGCGAGCAGCTCATCCGGGCCCAGCGCCTCGAGTCGCTCGGTCTCGTCGAGATGCTCCATCCCGCCGACCTGACGTCCACCGCGCTGAGCGACTGGCTCGCCCGCGAGCGCACGCCGCCCCTGGCGGCTCGGCGGCGTGTCGACCTCAACGGGCTCACCCGCGTCCCACACCTCCTCGCAGAGCTGGTCACGACCGCGCCCGATGCTGCCTAACCGGGGGAAATCGGGGCCGTCGGGGCCGGGGGGACCGGGGGGACCGGGGGGACCGTCGCGCATCGGATACGTGGTCAAGCGCTATCCGCGCTACTCCGAGACGTTCGTCGTGGCGGAGATCGCGTCGCATGAGGCGGCGGGGCTCGAGGTCGAAGTGTTTTCCATCATGCCGCCGAACGACACGCACTTTCAGGAAGCGATCGCGCGCGTCCGCGCGCCGGTGCAGTACATCCCCTACCACGGCGTGAAAGCCGTGGATCTCTGGGCGGCACTCGATGGCGCGGCGGCCACGCTGCCCGGGTTCTGGAGTGCATTGGAAGCGGCGCAGGGCGAGGACGCGCTCGCGGTGTACCAGGGCGCGCTGATCGCGTGCGCCGTGCGGGAGCGCGGGATCGAGCACCTGCATGCGCACTTCGCCACGGCGGCCACGTCCGCCGCGCGGCTGGCGAGCCACTTCGCCAAGGTTCCGTACACCTTCACGGCGCACGCCAAGGACGTTTTTCACGATACCGTCCGTCCCGACGACCTGCGGCGCAAGCTCCGCGACGCGGGCGCAACCGTCACGGTCAGCGACTTCAATTGCGATTACCTGAAGCGCACCTACGGCGACGCCGCGGCGCGCGTGGAGCGCATCTACAACGGCCTCGATCTCGAGCTGTTTCCTCTTGCCTCGCCCGCCGAGCGGGTGCCGTGGATCGTCGCGGTGGGTCGCCTCGTCGAGAAGAAAGGCTTCGCCGACCTGGTGGAAGCCTGCGCCCTGCTGAAGCGCCGCGGTGCCCCGTTCCAGTGCCACATCATCGGTACCGGGCCGCTCGAACCGACGCTCGCGGCGCTGATTCTGGAGCGTCAGCTGCAAGACCACGTACACCTGGTGGGTCCGCGGCCGCGGAGCGAAGTCGTCGCCCTCGTGCGCGGCGCCGCGGTATTCGCCGCCCCCTGCGTCGTCGCGGCCGACGGCGATCGCGACGGTCTGCCGACCGTGCTGGTGGAAGCGATGGCGCTGGGGACGCCCTGCGTCTCGACCGACGTCACGGGGATCCCCGAGCTCTTAGCAGATGACTGCGGCATCGTGGTCCCACAGCACGACGCCACCAACCTGGCGGCGGCGCTGGAGCGTCTGCTCAGCGACAGCGCGCTGCGCGTCCGGTTGGCGACGCGCGCGCGCCGGCGCGTGGAAGCCGACTTCGACATTCGCTGCACGGCCGCGCGGCTGCGGACGATTTTCAGTGTGGTTGCGCGGCCCTCGCTCGCGCGCGTCGCCGGATAATGCGGATCGCCTACATCTGCGCCGATCCGGGCGTCCCGGTGTTCGGGCGCAAGGGCTGCTCGGTGCACGTCCAGGAAATGATCCGCGCGTTCCGCCGCAGCGGAGCGGACGTGGAGCTGTTCGCGGCGCGCGCGGATGGCCCGCTGCCACCGGAGCTGGAAGGCGTCCGCGTGCACCGCCTCCCGGCGGTACGCGCGGCAGCGCCCGGCAGCGCCGCGGTCGAGGTGCTGAACCGCGCACTGGCGGTGGGGCTGTCACAGGCGGGGCCGTTCGACATGGTGTACGAGCGCTACTCGCTGTGGAGCGCCGCCGCGATGGAGCACGCCCACGCGGCCGGCGTGCCGGGGGTGCTCGAGGTGAATGCGCCCCTCATCGAGGAGCAGGCCGAGCACCGCGAGCTGCGCGATACGCGGAGCGCGGCCGCGATGGCGGCGCGCGTCTTCGCTGCGGCGAGCGCCTTGCTCGCGGTCTCCGCGGAGGTGGCCGCCTGGCTCGCGCGCCAGCCGGCGGCGCAGGGGGGGGGGCGCGTGCATTTGGTCCCAAATGGGGTCGATCCCGAACGGTTTCGGCCCGACGTACCGCCCGCGCTGCCCGCGCAGCCTGGAATCTTTAGGGTCGGGTTCGTGGGCTCGATGAAGCGCTGGCACGGCGTCCCGGTCCTGATCGAAGCGTTTGCGGCGCTGCATGCGCGCGTACCGGAGGCCCGCCTGCTGCTCGTGGGCGACGGGCCCGAGCAGGCGGCGATCGTAGCCGATCTCGCGCGCAAGAAGCTCACCGACGCGGCACACCTCACCGGCAGCGCTGCGCCGCGCGATGTCCCGGGGCTCCTGACCTCGATGGACGCGGCGGTCGCCCCGTACCCGGATGCCGAGCGGTTCTACTTCTCGCCGCTCAAGGTCTACGAATACCTGGCGAGCGGGCGGGCGGTCGTGGCGAGTCGCGTGGGGCAAGTCGCAGCGATCATCCAACATGAGGTCAACGGTCTCCTCTGCCCGCCGGGGGACGCGGGCGCGCTCGCCGACGCGCTGCAACGGTTGCACGACGATCCACCGCTCGTCGCCCGGCTCGGCCAGTCCGCACGCACCAGCGCCCTCGAGCACCAGAGCTGGCGGGCGCGCGCGGCGACGATCATCGCGCTCGCCCGCAGTCACCCGGTGGAGGCGTAATGGCGCGACCCCTGTCCCTCCGCGCGTCCCTCCCCGGCCTCGGGCGACTGGCGCGGCGCTTCTGGCCGTACCTGAAGCCCGAGCGTTCCCTCGTCGCTGTCTCGCTCCTCGCGCTGTACGCCGACGTCGCGCTGCGACTGCTGGAGCCCTGGCCCCTGAAGGTCGTGCTCGATCGCATCATCGCGGTGATGCGGGGAGGGGGGGGGGGCCACGCACACCGGTTCGCGGCGTTCGACGCCATCAATCCGGCGACGCTGCTCGCCCTCGCGGCCGTGGCGGTGATCGCGTTCGCGGCGCTGCGCGCGGTTGCCGCGTACTACAACACCGTCGGCCTCGCGCTCGTCGGCAACCGCGTGCTGACGCAAGTGCGCAACGACCTGTACAACCAGCTGCAGCGGCTCTCGCTCTCGTTCCATACGCGGGCCAGGACGGGCGACCTGCTGATCCGCGTCACGGGTGACGTCGGGTTCCTGCAGGACGTCGTGGTGACGGCGTTTCTGCCGCTGCTCGCCAACGGGCTCACGCTCGTGGGCATGGCGGCGGTGATGCTGTGGATGAACGCGCAACTTGCGCTCCTGGTGTTGGCGACGGGCCCGCTCTTTTGGCTGAGCACGATGCGCATCAGCCGGCGCATCCAGGAGACGGCGCGGCGGCAGCGCCAGCAGGAGGGCGCGATGGCCGCCACGGCAGCCGAGTCGATCGGCGCGGTCAAGGTGATCCACGCGTTGTCGTTGGAACGGATCTTCGCGCAAGCCTTTACCGGGCAGAGCCGCAAGAACCTCGCAACCGGCGTCGTCGCGACGCGTCTCTCGGCCGGCCTCGAGCGCACGGTCGATATGCTCATCGCCGTCGCCACGGCGCTGGTCCTCTGGTTCGGTGCGCGCTCGGCGCTGCGCGGCGCGATCACGCCCGGTGAGCTCGTCGTCTTTCTGACGTACTTGCGGACGGCGTTCCGTCCCGTGCGCGATTTCGCCAAGTACACGGGCCGCCTGGCGAAGGCATCCGCCGCGGGCGAACGCGTGCTCGATCTGCTCGACCGGGTCCCCGACGTGCGGGACATGCCGGGGGCCGTGCCCGCTCCGCCGCTGCGCGGCGCGGTGCGCTTCGACGCGGTCTCGTTCGCCTATGAACCCGGCCGGCCCGCGCTCGACGAGATCGCGTGCGACGTGCAGCCTGGCGAGCTCGTCGCGTTGATGGGTCCATCGGGGAGCGGCAAGACCAGCTTCGTCAGTCTCATCCTGCGGCTCTACGATCCCACGGCGGGCCGCGTCCTGATCGACGGGCGGGACATCCGCGAGTACACACTGGCGTCGCTCCGGCCGCAGATGAGCGTCGTGCTCCAGGACAGTCTGCTGTTCGCGGCGAGCATCCGTGACAACATCGCCTATGGCGCATCTGGGCAAGGATCGTCGCCGGAGGGGATCGAGGCGGCGGCGCGACTCGCCAACGCCGATGCTTTCATCCGAGCACTGCCGCAGGGTTACGACACCGTGATCGGCGAGCGCGGCGTGACGCTGTCCAACGGCCAGCGCCAGCGGATCGCGATTGCCCGAGCCGCGATCCGTCACGCCCCGATCCTCATCCTCGACGAGCCGACCACCGGTCTCGATCGCGAGAATGTGCAGGCGGTCAGCGAGGCCATCACGCGGCTGGCGGAGGGGCGGACCACGTTTCTCATCACGCACGATGCCGATCTGGCCGCTCGCGCGCACCGAATCCTGTATATGGAGGTGGGCCGCATGCGGCAGACGACGAGCCCGCCCCGCTACGATGCGGTCAACGCCTGAAGCATCGTTCGTGCGCGCCGACGGGCGGCCCGTGCGTGTCGTGCCGGGCTTTCGCGAGCGTGTCCTCGGCTACCGCCCGTCGACGACGCCGCGGCCCGAGTGGACGCCGGAAGAGTACGCGCGCGCCGCCGACAAGAAGCTCGAGCGAGCGCGCCGGCTGGTTGCGGAGGTCGCGCGGCGCCACACGGCGGTGGAGGGCGGTAGGGTGCTGGACGTCGGATGCGGCGACGGCATCAACTGCCTGGTCATGGCCCACGTCGCGCACGCCCGCGTTGTGGGCGCGGATCTGCGGCTGCCGCTGTTCGAGCCCGTCGGACAGCGACGCCTCGCCGAGCTGGTCATCGCGCGCCTGGATCGCGACCGGCGTTTCGCCGACGTCGTCGCG
>Ga0099828_10003116_pt1 | contig 11569 bp, 14 predicted proteins | sample CZO8metaG_2_FD_79338 | JGI IMG/M metagenome (GOLD analysis project Ga0099828, IMG submission 79338) | Vadose zone soil microbial communities from the Eel River Critical Zone Observatory, Northern California, USA - CZOApr15con2H1.8 metaG | ecosystem: Environmental > Terrestrial > Soil > Vadose...
CCGCACGTTGAACCGCACGGCCGTGCGCTGGTTGCTGTCGACGTCGAGCTTGGCGACGCGCGCGCGCCCCGTGTACTCGCCGGCGAGCTGGTCGAGCACCGGCGCGACCACCTGGCAGGGGCCGCACCACGTCGCCCAGAAGTCGACGAGGATGAGCCCCGACGACTGCTCGATCTCGCTCGCGAAGGTGGCGTCGGTCACCTGAAGGGTGTTCGTGGCGCTCATGACATTATTCTCCATTCGTGTGTTCCTCCAGGAGGCATCGTGAGTGATCGCCCCCGCATTGCCCATGTCGGCATCGCCGTGTCGGATCTGGACGCCGCGCTGGCGTTCTATCAGGACGTCCTGGGCCTCGTACCGCATCCGCCCCAGACGGTCGACGGCGCCGACATCGTGTCCTTGCCGTTCGGTGACGCGGAGGTCGAGCTGCTCGCCTCCACCGATCCCTCGAGCCCTATCGGCCGGTTCCTCGCCCGCCGCGGACCCGGCATTCATCACATCTGCTATCGGGTGCCGGACCTCGACGCCGCGCTGGCCGCGTGCCGTACTGCCGGCTACCGCCTGGTGGACGAGACTCCACGCCCCGGCGCCGGCGGCCGGCGCATTGCCTTCGTGCACCCGAAAGCCACCGCCGGCATTCTGCTCGAGCTCACGGAATAACCGCCGGACCCCCGGACGGGTTCCTCAGCTCGAATCCTTGCTCGTCTTGTCCTGGGTACACGGACGCTTAGGATGGCCGGCGGTCGCGATGTCGACCTGGTTGACCAGCCAGGTGTTGTCCGCCGCCTTGATGACGACGAAGGGCACGTACTTGGCGCACCCCTGCCGGTCGAGCTGCACCACGACCTGGCGGGTGGTGGCCGCCTCGTCGCCCGGACCCGGGAGCTTGTCCGGCGTCGCTGTCTTGCCGCCCGACCCCGCGCCCGCCGCGGGCTCGATCTCGGCGGCCGCCCCCGGCACCAGCCGGTAGGGCGATCCGCTCAAGTAGAACCGCATGATCGCGATCCGCCGCTGGTAGTCGGGCGGCTGGCCGGTCTTGGCGGCCGAGCCGGCCCGCGTGCCCCACAGCTGCGCCATGCGGGGGAGGTTGCTGTCCGCGGCCGCCTGCATGAAGCTTCTCACGGCCTGCTCCGGCGTCGGCGCCGGGCCGGCCGACGCGGTCGGACCCGGCCCGCCGCCGCAGGCGGCGAGCGCGAGCAGCAGGACGAACGTCGTGCGAGGAATCACGGGATGCTCACGCGGCAAAGGACGGAGTGCGAAGTTAACGGGCGGGGGACTCGCGAGCAATGACGGAACACGGGCTCCGGCTGTACATCAATGTCGATCACGTCGCGACGCTCAGGGAAGCGCGTCGGACCGACGAGCCCGACCCGGTCGCCGCGGCGGCGCTGTGTGAGGCGGCGGGCGCCGACGGGATCACGGCGCACCTGCGCGAGGACCGGCGCCACATCCGGGACCACGACGTCGAGCGCCTGCGCGCGAGCGTGCGGACCGTGCTCAATCTCGAGCTCGCCACCAGCGAGGACGTCGTCGCCCTCGCGTGCCGTCTGCGTCCCTACCAGGCCACGCTCGTGCCCGAGCGCCGCGAGGAGGTCACCACCGAGGGCGGCCTCGATCTCCGGCGGCCGGCGGACCGGCTCCGCGCCACCATCGGCCGGCTCACCGAGGCCGGGCTTCGGGTGAGCCTCTTCATCGATCCCGAGCCGGCGGCCATCGACGCGGCCCGCGCGCTGGGCGTGCCCGCAATCGAGCTGCACACCGGACGCTACGCCCACACCTGGCGCCGAGACGATCAGGCGCTCGAGGAGCTCCGGGCGGCGGCCCGCCACGCCCGGGCGCTCGGGCTCGCCGTTCACGCCGGCCACGGCCTCACCTACCTCAACGTTCAGCCGGTCGGCGGAATTCGCGAGATCGAGGAGCTGAACATCGGCCACAGCGTCATGAGCCGCGCCATTCTCACTGGCATGACCGAGGCCGTCACCACCATGGGCCGGCTCGTGCGCGGTGCGCGCCCGCCCCTCACCGGAACCCGATGATGCCTCAACCCACCCTTCGGCTCGCCGCCGTCCTGCTCGTCTCCGCGCTGCCGGCTTGTCACCACAGCTCGCACGCCGACTCCGAGGCCCCGACACCTGCCCGCACGATCCTCCAGGTCATCAACCGCAACTACTACGACATGAACATCTACCTCGTGCGCTACGGCGACCGGGTGCGGCTCGGTCTCGCCACGGGCAACGGCACGACGAACTTCGAATTCCCCTCCCAGTTCGTGCAGACCGGCGCGGTCCAGTTCGAGGCGACTCCGATCGGGGGCACGGGCCGCGCGTTCACCGAGCAGCTTTCGGTGCGCCCGGGCGACATCGTGACGGTCCAGATCCAGCCCTAGCAGCGGGTTGCGGCGCTTGCTCCGCTCCCCGGGTCGGCCTACACTTCGGGCGTTCGCGCCCACCCTCTCGCCCCGAGGTGCCATGAGCAACCCGATCGGACCGGTCGGCTTCTTCGCGCTGGAGGCCGGGGAGTGCCTCGACCGGCTGGAGTCGCTCTTCGGCGTCGCCGCTGGTCCCGCGCCCGAGGAATCTCTCCGGGTCGCCCGCGTGCTCCGCGGCTCCGCGCTCATGGCCAACCAGGCGCTGCTCGGCCGCGCGGCGGCCGGGTTCGAAGCGCTGGCGCGTGCCCTCCGCGACGGCACTCGCTCCTGGGATGCGGCGACCCGGGAGCAGGCCAGCCAGGCGATCGAGGAATACCGGCTGCTCGTCCGGCGCGTGCCCGACTGGCAGGAGAGCGACGCGGGACGGGCGGCCCGCCTTGCCGCCCTGCTCGACTCGCTCGCCGGACAGGGCCCGGCCGAGGCCGCGCGGCTGCGCCGCGCCGACGCCACGCCGGCCGACCTGCAGACCGGTGTTCGCGCCTTCGTGGCGCGGGAAGGCGCCCTGATCGCGAGCGCCCTCGACCGGGCGGCCCGCGCCATCCGCACGGCGCCGGATGATCGCGAGCCCCTCTACATGGTGCTCCGTCGGATGCAGTCGCTGCAGGGCCTCGCCGAGCTGCCCGAGCTGCCCCCCCTCCCCGACATCCTCGACGGCATCGAGCTCGCGATCGGCGATCTCTCCCGGCTGCATGCGCCGCCGCCCGGGGTGGACGACGTGCTCGAGGCCGGGGCCCGCGCACTGTCGCGCGTCGCCCGCGACATCGCCGACCGGGGCGCCCCCGAGCCCGAAGCCGACGAGCCGCGGCGCTTCACGGCACTCCTGCTCGAGGCCTTCGCGGTCGAGCGCGATGTGGTCCCGATCGAGGCGCTCTATTGGAGCGGCGACGCGGAGCCGATGCAGCGCCCTCCGTCCGTTCCGCGGTTCGCCCCGGCTGCGCCGCCCGGCGCCCTGGAGCTGGTGAGCCTGGGCGAGCACCTGGTCCAGACCGCGGGCCGGCTGGATCAGGCCCGGTCCGTGACGGAGCTCGATCTCCGGCTCTACCGGCTCGTGGGCACGCTGCGCGCCGCGGCGGTACCCGAGGGCGACCCCGTGGGGCGGGCGCTCGACCGGTTGGCGCGAGCGGCGCGCGAGGGCGTGGCCGCCGGCACCGCGCGCCGGACGCGCGAGCCGTTCGTCACCGTCCTCCGTGGCACGGGTGAGTTCCTGCGGGGCGCGGCGACCACCGACCGTGACCGACTGGCGGTCGAGATCGAGCGAGCGGCCCGCGACATCGACGCGCTGGGCGGCGGAAGCATCGTCCCGATCGAGGCGCTCGCGTTCGATAAGCCCGCGCCCGCGGCCCCCCCGCGCGGCCGGCTGGAGACCGCCTTCGCGGCCTACGGGCGGCTTTGGCGCGAGCGCGGCGCGGCCGAACCGTCGCTCGACGCCCTCCTCCAACGTCGCACGCCGGCCCCTGTCGCGCCGGCGGCGCCAGCCCCGAAGCCTTCCGCGGAGCCGGCGGTCGTGGGAATCGAGTCGCTCTGCTATCGCGGCCGCCGCGCGCTGGAGCGCGCGGCCGAGCTGCGGCGTGAGATCCAGGCCCGGCTCGGGCCGGGCCGCGGCCTGGTCGAGGTCCGGCCGCTGCTCGACGAACTCCTCGACCTCGTTCCGCTGGCGCTTGCCGAGTCCGACTGATCGCTCCCGGATCTGGCCCTCGCTCCTCGGCGTGGCCATCTCCGTGGGGCTGCTCGCCTTCATTCTGCGGCAGGTGGACCTGGCCGAGGTGCGGCGCCACTTGGCGCAGGCGCATCCGGGACCCCTCGCCCTCGCCGTCGTCCTCGCGACCCTGACCTTCCCGGTCCGCGCGGTCCGCCTGCGCTTCCTCCTCCGCTCCGCGGCCGACCGCCCGCTCGCGTGGGTGCCGACCTGGCACGCCACCGCGATCGGCTTCATGGCAAACAACCTGCTGCCGTTCCGCGCCGGCGAGCTGATCCGCCCGTTCGCCGCCACCCGCCTCGCCGGTGCGCGCTTCAGCTCAGCCCTCTCGTCAATCGCCGTCGAGCGCATCTTCGACGGGCTCACCGTCACCACCCTGCTTACGCTCGGGCTCCTGACCTCCGGCCTGGCGCCCGGCGTCACCGTCGGCGGGGTCTCGGTGGGGCACATTGCCGTGGCGGCGGGAGCCCTGTCCGCCACCGCGCTGATCCTCGCCATCGCGGTCCTCGCGTGGCCACTTGCAGCCGAGCGGGTCGTCCGGGTTGTCGTGCCGGGTGGCCGCCTTGCGGACCGGATCGTCGGATTGATCGAGGGTGTCCGGCAGGGCCTGGCCGCGCTCAACTCGCCCGCGCGGATCGGCGGCGTGGTCTTCTGGTCGCTGGTGCTGTGGCTGGTGAACGCGGCATCCTTCTTCGTGGGCTTCGCCGCGTTCGAGATTCCGGTCAATTTCACCGGTGCTTTGCTGATGCAGGGGCTCCTCGCCTTCGGCGTATCGGTGCCCTCGACGCCCGGCTACGTCGGTCCGTTCGAGGCGGCCATCGTGGCGGGGCTGGCGCTTTACGGCGTGCCGGAGGACCGGAGCTTCTCCTACGCCATCGCCTACCACGTGACCACGTTCATTCCCATCACGCTGCTGGGTCTCTGGTCGCTGGCCCGGACCGGGGTCGGCCTCAGCGACCTTCGGCGCGCGCCGTCCCCGCCATCCGGGCCGCCGGCGTCCTCCGCGTGACGACCTCGGTCGCCACGGTCGCCTGCCACGCCAAGGTCAACCTCCTCCTCCGCGTGCTGGCGCGGGAGGACGACGGCTACCACGGGATCGAGACGCTCTTCTGTCTGGTGGATCTCGCGGACCGGCTCGTGGCCGAACGGCGCGACGAGCGCGGCGTCACGATCGACGTCGCCGGGGCGGACGTAGGCCCGCCGGGCGACAATCTCGCCGTGCGTGCCGCCCGGCTCGTCCTCGAGGCGACCGGGCAGCGGTTCGGCGTCCATCTGCGGCTGGAGAAGCGGATCGGCGTGCGGGCGGGGCTCGGCGGCGGGTCGAGCGATGCTGCGGGCGCGCTGATGGCGGTCAACCATCTGGCCGCCGGCGCGGTGCCGCGTCACGAGCTGCTCCAGTTCGCCGCGCGGCTGGGGAGCGACGTCCCCTTTTTCTTCTCCCAAGCTCCACTGGCGCTGGCCTGGGGCCGCGGCGAGCGGCTGCTCCGGCTCCCCGCGCTCCCCGCTGCACCGGTGCTGCTGCTCACGCCGCCGGTGGCCGTGAGCACCGCCGAGGCATACCGCTGGGTGGACGAGGCCAGGCACGGGCTCGGCCGCCGCGGAGCGGTGGCGCTCGATCTGGGCGCGTTGGCAGGCTGGGGCGACATCGGACGGATGGCGGGCAACGACTTCGAGTCGCCGGTCTTCGCCCGGCACCCGCCGGTGCGCGCGGCGTTCGAGGCCCTCGCGGGCACCCGGCCACTCCTGTGTCGCATGAGCGGGTCGGGTGCGACGCTGTTCGCGGTCTACCGTTCGGCGCGGGACCGCGAAGACGCGATGATGATGTTGGGACGGAAGTACGGCACGGTCACGGTGACGACGACGCTGGCGAGCGTGCCTACGGATGTCTGATCCGCGTACCGGTCAGCTCGTCGCGCGCCCGTCTCCCCGCCCGTCGCCCCGCAGGTCCGGTCGTACCCGGAAGTCGATCTCCAGGGCATGGCTATCGGCGTCAGGCTCGAAATGCAGCCGGAGCGCGGTGGCGACGTAGCGGCTTCCCACCAGGCGGCTCAGCAGGTGGGAGAACTCGCGCTCGAGCTCACCCAGCGGAATTTCCTTGAGGGGCCGGGCCTGAAGCGGGTCGCGGCGCTCGAGATCAGCGAGGTCGGTCACGCAGCGGAGGATCCGGCTCGCCGGCCGCGAGCGGGTGACGAACTGGTATCGAGTGTGTCACGCCCGGGGTTTGCCTCCCTCCGCGGACGCCGCCAGACTACGGCGCGCTGCTCTGGTGCCGCCAATGCCCGTAGAAGGAGGGGGTCCTGCGTGTCGCTCTTCTATAGGAATCGTGCCGTGCCAGACGGCACTGGCCGGCGTCCATCCGCCCGGCCAGGATCCGGGTGGATGGTGCTGGCCCTGATGGCCGTCTTCTCGACCACGATGGCCCAGGAGCGCGAGCGCCGGGTCGAATCCGCCGCGGTCGCCGTACGGTACGCCGAGGGCATGGCACACGGCTTCCTCGAGCTGCGGACGGCAACCGGCGCACTCCTCGCGCACGGGGATCTACTCCAGGTCGCCCGGGACCGGGAGATCGAAAGGCGGATGGCGTTTCATTTCTCGGACGCCTCCGTCTTCGAGGAGGCCGTCACGTTCACCCAGCATAGCGTCTTCACGATGCAGAACTACCACCTCGTCCAAAGCGGGCCCGCGTTCGCCGACGATCTCGAGGTGACCCTGTCGCGTTCCGGGCAGTACGTCGTCAAGACGAAGTCGCACAAGGACGACCGCGAGAAACAGTACACCGGGAAACTGGACCTGCCACCCGATGTCTACAACGGAATGGTCATCACGATCGCGATGAACCTCGCCCCGCGCGACACGCAGACGGTCCACATCGTGGCCTTCACACCCGAGCCACGCCTCATCGGGCTTGAGATCGCACCCTCTGGCTCGCAGCGGGTGATGCTCGGCCAACACGCGGAAACCGCGGTCCATTTCAAGCTCAAGCCCAAGCTGGGCGCGTTGCTCAAGGTCTTCGCGACGCTGATGGGCAAGGCGCCGCCGGACAGCGACACCTGGATCATCTCCGACGACGTGCCCGCGTTTGTGCGATTCGAGGGGCCGCTCTACTCGGGGCCGGTGTGGCGCCTGAATCTCACGAGCCCCACCTGGCCCCCATGAGCCTGGGCCGCGGGGCGTCGCCGCGCCAGGCGACGAGTCACCGGGATAAGCGGTGTTCAGCTGCTCGAATCCTTCACGCCCGTCAAGGGCTTCAAACCGGGGGGCGCGGAGAGAACCTTTGGGATCTTTGAAAGGGTGTCGTGCACGCTTACGGTCAAACCGACGACGGTCTCAATAGTCACCGAGACGAGGCTCTACAACGACGTCGAGTTCATCATGCGGAATTGCCGACGGCCCGCAGCTTGTGGTGGCCGACGGGAGGTTTGTGATCGCCTCGGCGCTGGGCCTCCATGGGAAACCGCTCGTGGAACGTCTCCGCATGAAGTGGCTGGCTATCGCGGCGATCCTCGGCGTGGGGCTCATTCATCTGCTGGAAGCGCGGGATGCCTTTGGCGACACGACGTACAAGGGTCTGCTCTTCGTGGCTAACGGCGCGGGCGCGTTGATCGCAGCGTTCGGGGTCTACCGCAATCGGCAGGTGGTGGGTTGGCTGCTGGGCCTCTTCATTGCCGGCGGTGCCGCTCTTGCGTACGTGGCGAGTCGTACAATCGGGTTGCCTGGGCTGCCGGCGGAACCAGGTGCCTGGCTCGAGCCGAGCGGTGTCGCATCACTCGTGTGCGAGAGCCTCTTCCTTATCCTCTTTGTGATGACGAGAAAGGCATGGTCCGACCCTTCGCGGTGATACCCGTGGTCCGGCCCATCGCGGGGCTGGTCCGAAAAGGGAAGTTGATTCGGCGGGGGCTGGCCGATGCCAACCCCCGCCGCACAACCCGAGGGACGTCCTGCTAGAGATGGCGCGCTCCCGCGTTCTCTCAGGCCCGCTTCACGAGGCGAATGAGGTACAACAGGAACAGGGCGCCGACGACGGCCATCACGAGGGCTCCGAGAAGGCCACCGGCCACGATCCCGAAAAGGCTGAACAACCAGCCGCCCAGAAATGCCCCGACGACGCCGATCACCAGGTCGCCCAGGACGCCGAATCCACTACCCTTCATGATTTTACCCGCGAGAAATCCCGCAAGAATTCCGATAACGAGGAAGAGAATCAGGCTCTGGGTCGGCATCGCATCCTCTTTTCCGCGGTGGCATGGCTGTGAACCTATTGCGGGGGCCCGCCATCGCCAGCCCCCGCGCTTTGATCCCGCTCTTACGCCTCCCAGGCCGCGGCGAACACACTGTACCCAGGAGTGACCGGGCTCACAACGTCCCGACAACCAACGAGCTAGCTAGATAGCTGCACGGCAGCCTGGAGGGGATCGATGTCCCCAGACACAGTGCGTAACCTGGCCTTTCCGCTCCTCGCCAGCGTTCTGCGCCGCCAGCAGGAGCCGCGGGGGCAGTCTCGGTTGCGACCGTTCCGGCTCTTCGATCTCATCGAATGGGCCAACAACGCCGGCGCGGAGGTCGATGACGCGTACGGGCCCTGGCGGGTCATGCACCGCCGGCTCGGGCGGCCCGGTCGGTATGGCCTGGACTTCATCCCGGTCGTCAAGCGGGAGGTCTCTGAAATCATGGTCGACACGATGGGACAGGCCGTGCGGCTGGCGGGCTTTCTGAACTGGTGCGGCGTACCCGAACTGACGCCCGCGTTGTAGAGTCCCTATGGCGTGACCGGGGAAGGCCGCCCCCGCCTAGATCATCGGCAAAGGCCGCATCATATCGGGAGTCCCCCTTGGCCACCCTACCCGACCTTTTGACCAAGACGGCTCCGCCTACCGTCGCCGTCGAGCTCGAGGTGAACGGGTCGCGGCACCGGCTCGACCTCGACCCCCGCGCGACGCTCCTCGACGCCCTGCGGGAGCAGATCGGTCTGCACGGCGCCAAGAAGGGCTGCGACCACGGCCAATGCGGCGCCTGCACCGTCCACATAGATGGAAGGCGCGTGGTGTCCTGCCTCTCGCTCGCCGTGCAGGCTCAGGGGAAGCGGATCACCACTATCGAAGGGATCGCGGGCGCGGACAGCCGCCTGCACCCGATGCAGCAGGCCTTCCTGGACCACGACGCCTATCAGTGCGGCTACTGCACCCCCGGCCAGATCATGTCCGCGATCGCCTGCGTCCAGGAGGGCCACGCCGGCTCGGCCGACGAGATCCGGGAGTACATGAGCGGGAACCTCTGCCGCTGCGGCGCTTACGTCGGAATCGTGGCTGCGATCCAGAGCGTGGCCGGCAAGGAGGCCTGACATGCGCGGGTTCACCTACGCCAGGCCGGCCTCGGCCGGCGAAGCCGTCGAAATGATGACCCGGGCCGCCGGGCGCAGTCCCCGGTTCTTCGCCGGCGGCACCACGCTGGTCGACCTGATGAAGCTCGAGGTCGAGGTGCCCGGGCACCTGATCGACCTCACCGGCCTGAGCGACCTGGCCGAGTACGACGTGTCGAGCCCGAAGGAGCTGGTCTTCGGATCACTGGCGCGGATGAGCGATGTTGCGGACGATCGTTTCGTCCAGGCCCACTATCCGGCGCTGTCCGAATCCCTCTGGAAAGCGGCCTCGCAGCAGCTCAGGAACATGGCCACGCTGGGAGGGAACCTGCTGCAGCGCACCCGCTGCGCCTACTTCCGGGATTCCCAGTACCCCTGCAACAAGCGCGAGCCCGGCAGCGGCTGCTCGGCCATCGAGGGCGTGAGCCGCGGTCACGCGATCCTGGGCACCAGCGATCATTGCATCGCCGTTTATCCCGGCGACTTTGCCGTGGCCCTTGCGGCCTTCGACGCGGTGGTAGACACCACGGGCCCCAAGGGAGCGCGATCGATTCCGCTCTTGGACCTGCACCTCGAGCCCGGCACCACACCTCACGCCGAGACCTCGCTCGCGAGCGACGAGCTGATCACCCGAATCCGCGTGCCGGTGACCGGCGCGGGCAAGGGCTCCACCTACCAGAAGATTCGCGACCGCGAGTCCTACGCCTTTGCGCTCACCTCCGCCGCGGTCGCCCTGGACTTTGCCGACGATCGCGTGAAGGAAGCGCGCATAGCCCTGGGCGGGGTGGCCACCAAGCCGTGGCGGGCCTGGTCGGCGGAGCAGAGCCTGGTCGGGCAGCCGCTGACCGAACCCACCGCTCGCCGCGCCGGCGAACTGGCGTTCGCCGGTGCCCGGACCGCTCCCCAGAGCGCCTTCAAGGTCCCGCTCGGGATTCAGACCGTGGTGGACTCTCTCATGATCGCCCAACAGCGAGCCCTGGCATGAACCGGACCGGCATCGGCGCGGACGCCCAGCTAGTGGACGGCGTCGACAAGGTGATGGGGCGGCCCATTTTCGCCGCCGATCGCATTCTCCCCCGCATGGCGCACGCCGTCCCGGTGCCGGCCGCCGTCGGAAAGGGGCGCATTCTCTCGATGGATCTCTCGGAGGCCCAGAGCGTACCGGGCGTCCTCCTCGTGCTCACGCACCAGAACATGGATCGGCTGAACCCGGTCGGCTTCACATTCGCGGGAGGTCAGGCGATTCAGGCTTACCAGCCGCTCCAATCGAACGTCATCGCCTACCGCGGCGAGCCGGTGGCCCTGGTCGTGGCCAAGAGCTTGGAGGCGGCATGGGAAGCCGCCTACCTGGTCAACGTCGAGTACGTTCCGGCGCCGTTCACGGTGGAGCCCGACGCGCCCGGCGCCGAAACGGTGGTTCAGGCGACGGCTCTTCCTTGGTTCCACGACTTCGTCTGCGGCGACCCCGACAACGCCTTGAGCGGCGCGGCCGTAGTGGTGGACCAGACCTATGCCACGCCGCGACAGCACCAGAACCCGATCGAGCTGCAGGCTTCGGTGGCGGACTGGGAGGGCGACCGGCTGACGGTCCACGAGGGTACCCAGGCTTCGCAAGCGGTCCAGCAAGGGCTCGCGATCGCGCTGGGGATCGACCCCGGGAAGGTGAGAGTCCTGTCGCCCTACGTCGGGGGCGGGTTCGGCTCGAAGAATTCAATGTGCTTCCATAGCGTCATGGCGGCCGTGGCATCCCGCCGCGTCGGCCGTCCGGTCAAGCTGGTCGTGCCCCGGGCGCAGGTGTTCTACGGAACCAGCTTCCGGGCCGGCAACACGCACCGGGTCCGCCTCGGCGCCGAGCCGTCCGGCCGGATCGTCGCCGGGATTCACGAGACCCGGGTGCAGACCTCCCGGTTCGACCTGATGCCCTTCACCGGCGCCGAGACCACCTCACGGATGTACGGCATTCCGAACTACCGCGGGGCGGCCACGCTGGTTCGCCTTGATACACAGACCCCGGGCTTCATGCGGGCGCCGTTCGAGATGGGCTCGTTCTTCGCGCTCGAGAGCGCGATGGACGAGCTGGCGTACCGGC
>Ga0099828_10003118_pt1 | contig 11567 bp, 10 predicted proteins | sample CZO8metaG_2_FD_79338 | JGI IMG/M metagenome (GOLD analysis project Ga0099828, IMG submission 79338) | Vadose zone soil microbial communities from the Eel River Critical Zone Observatory, Northern California, USA - CZOApr15con2H1.8 metaG | ecosystem: Environmental > Terrestrial > Soil > Vadose...
CGCATGTCAGGACCCTATAACCTGAAGTACATCCACCTGTTCGTGACGGAAGTCTCGCCGGGAACTTTTATCCTGTCACGCAACGGGCGGATGGCCGACCGCGTGGGCCGTGCCGATCAGAATCTTGTCGAAGAGCTCAACCGGGAGGCCACGGCGGGAAAGTACCGGTATTTCTGGTTTGAGTACATGCCGACCGCCGCGGCGGCATACGGCTTGGAGTGTACCTGGTACCATCGGTACCACCCGACGGACAACCCGGAGCACCCGAGTGGTGCGCTGGGCAGCGAAGGCGCCTGTCAGGTCAAGGGGTGCGCGGTCACGGCGCTGGCCCACGCCCGCGGCTGACGTCTCCAGAATTTCGGTTCTCAGCTGAATCCCTACCACCAGCAAGCCGCTGGTTTCTTCGAAGGTGCCACGCCCCCGCGTACTGCTTGCTCTTTCGAAGGAAACTGTGTTAAATTCCGTGCTGTTTCCCCAAGGAAAGAGGTAGGAGCAAGCTGGATGGAAATTAAGGTTTTTAACAACAATGTTGAGAAGGCCCTGAAGATCGCCAAGAAAAAGCTGGCGGGGGAAGGGCTCTTTCGCGAGCTCAAGCGCCGACGGTTTTACGAGAAGCCCAGCCTGAAGAAAAAGAACAAGGAGCGTGAGGCTCAGCGCCGTCGCCAGAAGTGGCTGGCCAAGCACAAGTCCGAGTAGTTGCGCCTCTTCCTCATCTGATCGTCCTTTCTCCTGACTGATAGGGTTGGTATCGTGAAGGATCGGGATATCGACGCCTGCATCCGGATCCTCAAGCGGGAGATCCGCCGCTGGAAGGAACCGATAGTGGGCGTTGTCGCCAAGGCGTCATGCGACCCCTTTCAGATATTGATCTCCACAGTGCTCAGCCTTCGCACGAAGGATCAGACCACGGCCGAAGCGTCCACCCGTCTCTTTCGGCTCGCCACCACCCCGCAGGCGATGCTGGCGGTTCCCCGCCGCACGATTGAACGGGCCATCTATCCTGTCGGGTTCTATCGGACCAAGGCGCGGCACATCCACGGCATCTGCCGCGATCTCCTGGCGCGCTATGGCGGACGAGTTCCTGACGAGATCGACGAGCTCCTCACGCTCAAAGGAGTGGGGCGCAAGACCGCTAATCTGGTGGTGACGCTGGGGTTCCGCAAGCCGGGCATCTGTGTTGATGTCCACGTCCACCGCATCAGCAATCGCTGGGGGTATATCCGGACCAAATCGCCCGCGCAGAGCGAAGAGGCGCTGCGGCGCAAGCTCCCCCGCTGTCATTGGATCATCTACAACGACCTGCTGGTGCCGTTCGGTCAGAACCTGTGCACGCCGGTGTCCCCGCGCTGCAGCGAGTGCAAACTGGCACGGTATTGCGAGCGAGTGGGAGTGAAGAAATCGCGGTGAGGAGTTAGATAAAGAGCGTGGTCTCGGCGTCGGCGGCCAGGTTCAGGATAAGCGGCAGGCCCATGACCTCGTCCACCTTGGGGGCGAGGTCCTCGTACTTCACGCTCATGTATTCCAGTCCGGCGCTGCAGGCGATGACTTTGAAGCTGCCCACCTGCTTGGCCTCCGCGAACATCTCGGTGATCTTCGGGACCTTCTTCTCGATCATGGCCCGCGCCACTTCCTCGGCATGGTCTTCGTAGGCCGGCGAGAAATCAATCCGGTCCAGCTCGCCCATCGCCAACTTTTTGATCGCCCAGAACATGAGAAAGACATACACCTCTTTCCCCATGGCCGCGGCGGTCATGCCGATGGTGGCGGCCTGATACAGCTTGTCGTAGGTGCCGCCGTGCGCGAAAATGACGAACTTGGGCTTCTTCACGGGGAATTCAGGTCGATCAAGGCTGCAGCGTCGACTTGACGCCGCTGATCCAGTCGTTGATGACCCGGTCAACTTCGGCGTTTGACATCGGGCGGTCGACGATCTCCGGACTGTTTTTCGTCTCTCGGCCCTTGGTGGATTCGGTCCGTATGATCATGGTCCGGTTGTCGTCCACGTCAATATGAATGAACCACTCTTTCTCACCCTGTGTGATGGTGGCCTCTTTGCCTGTCGAGAGTTTCTTGATCTCAACCTGAGGCGAATTGGTCGCTGGTCCGGCGGCTGGTGCAACGTCTGAGACCAGGACAGCCCACCCCGTTGCTGCGATCATGAAGAAACGCAAGACCCGCCGCGAGCGCTTGGGTATCCGTAACTGAACATTCATGATGCAAAGCATTATACAGGCGATGCCTGTGCGAGTAAACTGGCTTGTCCCGAGGAAGCGGCGGTGCTACGATGAGGCCAGATGACGGAGCGACCGGCCCTTTATCTCATTGACGGCAGCGCCTACCTCTACCGAGCCTTCTTCGCTCTCCCTGAGCTCTCCACCGCCGGCGGCCTCCCGACAAACGCCGTCTACGGCTTCGCCACAATGCTGCAGAAGATCATCCGGGAGCGGCAGCCCGCTTACCTGGCCGTGGCATTCGATGAGAAAGGCCCGACCCTCCGCCACGAAGAATTCAAGGAGTATAAGGCCCACCGGCCGCCGATGCCCGACGCGCTGTCGCAGCAGATTCCGTACATCCACAAGCTCGTCGAGGCCTTTGCGATCCCAGTGGTGAAGTTGAAAGGCTATGAGGCGGACGATCTTATCGGAACGCTCGCCGTGCAGGCCGCCGGCGAGGGACTGGATGTGGTCATCGTGACCGGTGACAAGGACATGATTCAACTGCTGTCCCCAGCGATCCGCATCTTCGACCCGGTGAAGGACAAGACGCTGACCGAAGAGGACTGCCTGTCCCGGTTTGGGGTCGAACCGGGCCGCGTCGTCGAAGTCATGGGTCTCATGGGTGACGCCACGGACAATATTCCTGGCGTCAAGGGTGTCGGCGAAAAGACGGCGAAGAAGCTCATCGCGGAGTTCGGCACGATCGAGAATCTCCTGACTCATCTCTCCGATGTGAAGGGGGAGAAGCTCCGGAGCCTGTTGGAAGCGCATGCCGAAGACGCGCGTCAGAGCCGAAAGCTGGCGACCATCGTGACGGATTGTCCGGTGTCCTTTGATCGCGAGCGGTTTCGGCTGGGGGCGGTCCGCAACGAGGACCTGAGCGTGCTCTACCGGGAGCTCGAATTCTGGGGTTTGCTGAAGGCTCTCCCCAACGCAAAGGGCGGTGAGAGTGAGGCTGCGCAACGTGTCGATGTCCTCGACGACCCCTCCGCACAAACGCGCGTGGTGGAGGCCATCAAGGCCGCCGGCGAGGTGGCGATTCAATGCGACTTGTCGGGAAACGATCCGCTCACGGCGGACCTGCTTGGCGTCGGCGTATGCCCGTGCCCGGGCGAACCGGCCTATTTTTCCGGAGCGTCCGGCCTGAAAGCCCTTCTTCCTGTGCTGGCGTCTCCATTGAAGGTGGACGCCCACGACTATAAAGCCGCCTGGTTGGCCCTGCGGCGGGTCGGCAGCACCCTCCCGGTCCCGCATTTCGATTCGATGCTCGCCGGCTATCTGCTCAACCCCAACCGCCGAAGTCCTGCGCTGGAAACGCTGGCGCAGGAGTACCTCGCTGAGTCCTTAGGCTATGCCTCGCCGGTCAAAAAGCCGAAGAAAGGAGATCTCTTCGATCAACCGGATCAAGAGGAAGCCGCGATGCGCGCTGGCGGCGCGGCCTCGGCGGTCGCGCGCCTGCGGCCGATCCTGACCGACAAGTTGGCTGCCGTCGGTCTGACTGATCTGTTTGAGAAGGTCGAGCTCCCCCTCACCATCGTGTTGGGAGAAATCGAGGCGCATGGGTTCCTGGTGGACACCGCCGTGCTGGCCTGCCTGGCGAAGGAGCTCGAGCAGCAGCGTGCGGGCATTCTCGATGAGATTTATCGAAAGGTGGGCATGGAGTTCAATGTCAATTCCCCCAAGCAGCTCAGCGAGGTCCTGTTTGAGAAACTCAAGCTCACGCCGATCAGGAAAACCAAGACCGGCTACTCGACCGATGAAGACGTGCTCACGCAGCTCGCCCTCCAGCATGAATTGCCGGCTGAAATTCTCAACTACCGCAGCTTCAGCAAGTTGCAGTCCACCTATGTGGACGCCTTGCCGCGGCTGGTCAATCCCGAGACCGGGCGCCTGCACACATCGCTCAACCAAACGGTCACGGCGACCGGACGGCTGTCGTCATCCGAACCGAACCTGCAGAACATTCCGGTCAAGGGCGAGTGGGGCGGGCGCATCCGCGAAGCTTTTGTCGCGGACCCAGGGGCGGTCCTCCTGTCGGCAGATTACAACCAGATCGAGCCGCGCATCCTCGCGCACCTTTCCCAAGATCCCGTCCTCATCGACGCCTTTGTCCGAGGCGACGACATCCATGCGGCCACGGCCGCGGAGATTTTCAGCCTTCCCGTGGCGCAGATCACGAAGGACATGCGCCGGGTCGCCAAGACGGTGAACTTCGGCATCATCTACGGAATCAGCCCGTACGGGCTCTCCGCCCAGCTCGGGATCTCCCAACAGGAGGCCAAGAAGTACATCGAGGCGTACTTCACGCGGTTCCAGGGCGTGAAGGTGTTCTTGGACCGGACCATCGCCGAGGCGAAGCAGAACGGGTACGTGACGACCATGCTGGGCCGCCGCCGGCCGATCCCCGAACTGCGGAGCGGCGATCCGGCGCAGCAGGGATTCGGCGAGCGCATGGCCATGAACACGCCGATCCAGGGGACGGCGGCGGACGTCATCAAGCTCGCCATGCTGGCCGTGAGCCGTCGGCTGGTTGCAGAAGGTACCACGGCGAAAATGATCCTGCAGGTCCACGATGAGCTGATCTTCGAAGTGGCCCAGGCAGAGGTCGAAAAAGTCCGTACGATCGTCGTCGAAGAGATGGCGCGGGCGGTGAGTCTGGCGGTCCCCTTAAAAGTGGACGTCGGCGTCGGCAAGAACTGGCGCCAAGCCCATCCGTGAGACCATATGTCGCGGGTCCTGTCGCCTGCGGCTCTGGGGTCCTGTCGGCTCGGCATCCCGCCGTGCTCCGAAAAGCTGCGCGCGGCGAGAGCCCTGCACCCGCCGCCACCCCGTCGCCTCAGGCGACATCGGCGTCACCTGCTTGTCTGTGCAAGTTGACCGCCTGGAAAACCGTGTGCTACCTTGATCAATCCAGCATATGAGTGATCGGGTACTGGAAGAGATAGCGGCGCTGAAGGACGAGGACTGGGCGCTACGGGAGGATGCGGCAACCCTGTTGGGCGAGTTCCGCGATTCCCGCGCGGTGGGTCCTCTCGTGGAGGCGCTTCATGATGAGGATCGAGCCGTCAGAGACGCGGCGGCCGTGGCGCTGCGGAAGATCGGTCAGCCGGCAGCCCCGGCGCTGATCGCGGCCTTGCAGGACCCCAACGGCAACGTGCAGGAAATCGCCGTGGCCGTGCTCAAGGACCTGCCTGACCCCTGTGCCATCGAGCCGCTCATCGGATGTCTGGCGAACAAGAATTGGATCGTGCGAATGCACGCCGCCAAAGGTCTTGGTCTTGCGGGGGGCGAACGAGCCGTCGCTCCTCTGATTCCATTGCTCATGGATTCGGTCAAGGCGGTGCGTGTCGACGCCACGGAGGCCCTGGCCCGGATCGGGCGGCCGGCGGTGGCGTCCCTGCTGGCGGCGTTACGGCATGAGGCCTGGATTCTGCGGCTGCATGCATGCGAAGCGCTGGGGAAAATCGGGGCCGAAGAATCGGTCGAGGCGTTATGCCAGGCCATGCTGAATGATCGGGATGTGGCTGTCCGGCAGGACGCTGCGAAGGCGCTCGGAGGCATCGGGAGCTCGCTGGCGTTGGAGGGGCTGACGACGGCGCTCGCGGACCTGGACGTGCGGCCTTTCGCGGTGGAGGCCCTCGGCAAGCTTAAGGACCCGCGGGCGGTCGACACGCTGATTGCCGTGGTGACCGGCAAAGGCCGTCCGGCCAACGCCCGCAAGGTCCCGGTGTGCGGGGTTGAATCAGCCGAGCTGGATGTGGAAGAGATGGAAGTCCAGACCTTTGCCATCGGCGGTCTCGCCGAGATCGGAGACGATCGTGCGATCGACCCGCTGATCCGGGCGCTCAAGGATACCAGGCTCCGGGCCGCCGCCGCGGCCGCCTTGGGCAAGATGGGCCTTCGGGTGGCGGCTCCCTTGCTGGCGGCGATGAAGACCGAGACGGATGCGAATATTCTCTTTCACGCACGGGCTATCATGACGGCGGTGGGATGGCGTCCTGCGGCCACGATGAAAGAAGGCGTATAACATGGCGAACAAGCTTGCAGACTGGTTGGAGGCGCTGGCTGATCCGGACGATGCGACGCGGGAGGAGGCCGCACAGGCGCTGGTCAAGCTGGCGGACCCCTCGGCGACGGACGCGCTGATCGAAGCCTTGCAGGATGAATACTGGTCCGTCCGGATGTACGCGGGCCACGCGCTGGCGAGGATCGGAGGCCCCAAAGTCAGCGAGGCCTTGATCCCGATGCTGGGGGATTCCATTAAAGAGTGTCGGGATGGCGCGGTGGATGATTTTGTGACCATCGGGGCGCCGGCCGTGGAGCGGCTGGTGTCCGCGCTTCGAGACGAGCGGTGGCGTGTGCGGGAGAGCGCGGCCAAGGCGCTGGGGCTGATCAAGGACACGCGCGCGGTGGACGGGTTGATCGCCGCCTTGCGGGACCGTGACGGGTCGGTGCGGACCATCGCGGCTGAGGCACTGGGGCGGCTCGGCGATCCGAAGGCCATCAAAGGCCTGATGGCCTTGTTCAAGGACAGCTCCAAGCTGGTGCGCGTGGCCGCGACGATTGCCTTGATGCAGATTGGAGAGGCGACCGTCGAGCCGTTGATGGAAGGGCTCAAGGATGAGAACTTCCAGATGCGGCTGCATTCGGTGCAGGCGTTGGGAGGGATCACCAGCGACTATCCCACCGGCCGGTCCTGGTTGAAGGATTCCCGGCCTGTCCCTGGTCTGATCGCGCTCTTGAAAGACAAGGACCGGGCGGTGCGCGAAGACGCCGCCATCGCGCTGGGCATGATCGGCGACCCTATCGCCGTGCCTGCGCTCGTCGAGGCCATGCAGGATGGCACCGTCAGGGTCCGGGCGATCATGGCCCTGGGGATGATTGCAGACCCCCGTTCCGTCGAGCCCCTGATCCGAGTCTTGGAAGGAGTCGGCATCAATATGAAAGGCACCCCGATGCCGGGCTGCATTGTCAGCGAGGAATGGTTCATCCGGGAGCAGGCGGCGCTGGCGCTGGGGCATATCAATGATCTGCGCAGCGTCCCGGCCCTGTGCCAGGCCCTGAAAGATACCCGGCTTCGCGAGAAGGCGGCGCAAGCGCTCATCGAACTCGGCCCCCAAGTCATCGACCAGTTGGTTGATTTCATCAACGACCCCGAGTCCTCCAAAGTCGAACAGCTCAGCGATAATGTGATGGCGTTCGCCACCAACCGCCTGGATGCTGCGGACTCCTTGCGGACGCTGGTGATGGAGGTTCTGATGCAGCTCGGCTGGACTCCGCCTGAGGAGACTTCGGCGGGGGAGCCGGGCAAGGCGAGTGTGGATAAAGCCAAGAGCTAACGGGGCATGGCCAAAAAAGACAAGACTGAGGATCTGGTCAAGGAGCTCATCCACGAGGAAGATTGGAAGAGGATGAACGCGACCGCGGAGCTCCTCAAACGCGGCCCGGAGGCCGTCAGGGCCCTGATCGCAGCGTTGACGGACGAGAACCCGCGTCTTCGCGCCGAGGTCGCCCACATGCTGGGACGGATCAAGGACCGGACCGCCGGGGTGCCTCTGGTCGGGTTGCTCAAGGACTCCGAGGCAAGCGTCCGGGAGGCGGCGACCGAGGCTATCCGGCATGTGGCCGATGAAACGGCCCTGGCCGAAGTGGTGTGTTTGCTCGAGGACCCGTCGCATTGCGATGTTGCCTCCGCGGTCTTGGGTCGGCTGAAGGACCCCGACGCGCTGCAGCCGCTGGTCGCCATGCTCAAGAGCCAGGATCCAACCGCGCGGTTGCTCGCGGCGGAAGCGTTGGATCAACTGGCCGATCCCAGAAGCGCCGATGCCTGGATCGAGGCCATGACCTATCCCGATCTCCGCGAGGTCGCGGCTCGGTCGCTCAAACGCATCTCAGCGCTTCAGGAGCGGATTGCTGAAATCCTGGACCGACTGAGGGAGACTGAGGATACGGTTGCCTTGGAAGAAGCTCGGATCGGAGTCTCGATGGACCTGATCGGTCTCGGGCGCCCGGCGGTGGCCGGACTCCTGGAAGCGTTGGAGGACGAGCTCTGGGTCGTTCGCGAAGCGGCGGCTCAATCCCTGGGTCTCATCGGCGACCTCAGAGCCGTCGAGCCCTTGCTGCGCAAGGCCAAAACCGACCGCGACATGGGCGTCCGCGAGAGCTGCATCAAGGCACTCGGGGAGTTCGGCGATGCCCGTTCGGTCGACGTCCTGGTGGAGGCCATCCGGGATACCACCACCCGCTTGGCCGCGACGGAGGCCCTGTCGAAGATCAAGGACATCACGGTCCTGGTACCCCACCTGGAACTCATCAAACGGATGAAAGGTGATCGGGACGGACTGGTCAGCTATCACGGCGGTTTGATGCTGGACAAGCTGGCGAAACTGCTCGAGGAGCAGGGCGGCAAGCAGGTTGAAGAAAAGGAGCGTGACGAATGGGATGAAGAGATTCCGGCCCCCGCACCGAAGGCTGCGGGGGGGACGGGTGGATCGGGAGGAGGCCTCACAGTATGAGTGAGACCGATCGCCGCATTGATCAGCTCCTGGCGGCCTTGCGCGACGACAACGAGGCCTTGCGAGACCATGCAGTGGCTAGCCTCGGCCAAATTGGGCCGGCGGCTATTGATCGTCTGATCAACCTCTTCGCCGACGAGGACCGGGTGATCCGGGAGGCGGCCAGACAGGCGCTGGTCCAGGTGGGGGCTGACGCGGTCGAACCCTTGCTGGAAGCGCTGCGGGATGACGACTGGGCCGTGCGGGAGCAGGCGGCTGCGGCGTTGGGCCGACTCAAGGACGAGCGCGCCATTGCGCCCCTCATTGCGGCGCTCAAGGATCGGGACGGGGCCGTTCGTCTGGCGGCAGTCGAGGCCCTCGAGAAGATCGGCGACCCGCGCGCAGTGGAAGGATTGATGGAGGCTCTGCAGGACCAGACGGTGCGGGAAGAAGCCGCGCGGGCGCTGAAAAAAATCCCGGACCCCCGAGCCGTGGATGGCCTGCTGCAAGGTCTTGCCGGAGACAATTGGGTCGTGAAGCGTCACGCGGCTGAAGCCTTGGGCTTAATCGGAGACACGCGTGCCGTGGAGGGATTGCGGGAAGCGCTGCGGGACGAAGACTGGCTGGTTCGGCGAAATGCGGCGGAATCCCTGGCGAGGCTCCGGGACTCGGGGGCAGTGGAGGCGCTCCTCCCCCTCTTGGAGGATGAAAACGACATGGTCCGTGAAACGGCTGAGGGTGCGTTGTCGAGCTTGGGCTGGACCCCGCCGAATGCGTGAGTGAAGGAGAACGTGATGGCTGATGAAGCACCCAAATTGATCCAGATCAGCAAAGGCGGGCCTGGGGTCCAGAAGGACGGGTTCAATCTCATTTCGGAGAAAGTGGTCAAGGTGGACGTCGAGGCCAGAATTCTGGAAATCGAGTTGCTGGCCTATGAAGGGAAGACGGTGGTGCTGGAGGTCGGCGAGGACCTCCTCGAAGATCTGAAAAAGATCAAGCCGGGGGACGGCGTCACGGTTCGGGTGATCGAGGAAGAGCCGGGCGGGACCCTGCAGGGGGCTCCCACCAAGCGCCGTATCGTGAAAAGCATCACGGTCCGGTCACGGGACGCCCAGAAGACGCGCGTCGAGGAGATGCTGTCCGCACTCCAAGAGAGCCACTGGCTCACCCGCAAGTACGCCGTGGAAGTGCTGGGCACGATGGGCGATCCCCGCGCGGTGGGTCCTCTGATTGAGGCGCTGGCCGACGAAGTCAATGATATTCGGCAACGCGCCTACGATTCTCTGATTAAAATCGGCGCGCCGAGCGTGACCGCCGTGGCCAGTCTTCTCACGCATGAGGACGACGATCTCCGGCAGGTCGCCTCTGAGATCATTCGCAAGATCGGCAAACCGGCGGTCGAGTCCCTGAGCGAGGTCATGCTCACCGCGGATGAGTCGCTCCAGGCCAAGATCCGCAAGCTGCTTGACCGGATGGGATATAAGCCGAAGCCGAAGACGGAAGTGATGTGAAGGCGGGGCGGTTCGCGAACCGTCCTTACTGAGGAGTCGGTCGGCCGACGGACGTGTAGCGGAAGCCGAGCGAGGCCATGCGGGCCGGCTCGTAGACGTTCCGGAGGTCCACAAAGACCGGCGTTTTGAGACTGCTCTTGATCCGTTCCAAGTCCAGGTTCCGAAACTGGTTCCACTCGGTCATCAGCACCAGGCCATCCGCGCCGGCCGCCGCTTCGTACGCGTTGGCGCAGAGCGTGACGGTCGGCAAGAGTTTCCGCGCCTCTTCCAGCCCGGCGGGGTCATACGCCCGAACCTCCGCGCCGGCCTCCTGCAGTTTCGGAATAATGTCCAGGGACGGGGCGTCACGCAGGTCGCTGGTATTGGGTTTGAAGGAGAGCCCCAACACCGCTAGGCGCTTGCCGGCCAAGGATCCTCCGAGCGCTGCCCTGATCTTCTCCACCATGCGCACCCGCTGATTGACGTTCGCCCGAGCGGTCGCTTCGGCGATTTCCATGACACAGTCGGATTGCCGGCCCGTTTGAATCAGCGCGGCGATGTCCTTCGGAAAGCACGATCCTCCGTAGCCGGGCCCTGCGTGCAGAAACTTCGATCCAATGCGATGATCCAACCCCATCGCTTTGGCCACCACCTGCACGTCCGCCCCGACGCGTTCGCAGAGGTTCGCCACTTCATTGATGAAAGACACTTTGGTCGCGAGGAAGGTGTTGGACGCGTACTTGATCATCTCAGCCGTGGCGACGTCCGTGAACACGAACGGGGTTTCGATCAGGTAGAGGGGACGGTACAGGTCCCGCATGATCGCTTCCGCATGGGGGCTGTCGGCGCCGATGACCACGCGGTTGGGGCGCATGAAATCTTCGATGGCCGATCCTTCCCGGAGGAATTCCGGATTGGAGACGATGTCGAAGTGAGCGGGCTGGGGGGCATACCGCTCGATCAGTTCGCGCAACCGCTCCCCGGTCCCGACCGGGACCGTTGATTTCGTGACGATCACCTTGTAGCGGTCGAGGTGAGTCGCGATGCCACGCCCCACATCTTCCACGAATGAAAGATCCGCCGAGCCATCTTCGCGGGAGGGAGTCCCCACGGCAATACAGATCGCGAGACCGGTTTCGACGGCCTTGCCGAGCTCGGTGGTGAAGGTCAGGCGTCCCTCCGACAGGCCTTTACGAACCAGTTCGGCCAAGCCCGGTTCGTAAATGGGAATCTCGCCCTTCTCCAGCATGGCAATCCGACGTTCGTCCTTGTCCATGCAGGTCACCTGAACCCCGAACTCGGCAAAACAGGCTCCGGTCACCAACCCGACATAGCCTGTCCCGATGACGCTGATGTTCATGCTGCTC
>Ga0099828_10003122_pt1 | contig 11560 bp, 9 predicted proteins | sample CZO8metaG_2_FD_79338 | JGI IMG/M metagenome (GOLD analysis project Ga0099828, IMG submission 79338) | Vadose zone soil microbial communities from the Eel River Critical Zone Observatory, Northern California, USA - CZOApr15con2H1.8 metaG | ecosystem: Environmental > Terrestrial > Soil > Vadose...
ACTCTTTATCTCTATACCCCTGCTTCCCCATTCTTGCATTGTTTTGGAGAGCCCATGCAGAAGATAGCTGACATAATAGTCTTGCTGTCTAGGGCTAGCAGAAGATGTTACCATCGCATCGATGATAATAAGCTCTAGCGGAAATCCTGGTTCGTATTGCAGTATCTTGTCGTTGGAAAACTGCCAACCTCGCTTGCCTGCCTGGAACTCCAGTATAGCGTCATGGGTAAGAGGTAGAATGTTTATTGAGGCGATCATCTTGCTATAACTGAAGAGATAGTACGTTGAATCTGGATTAACTTCAACATATCTCCTACGCGCTGCCATACGCTCTGGCGATTGACCATACCTTTCGCCAAAATGGACCGTCGCAAGCCTGTTCTCCTGTGCCAAATCTTCAAGCATCTGTTGCTTATTGAATTTTCCATCAGGCGTTCTTCCTACTCCCCGATAAGTGAAGTCTGGATTTTCGGATGCTATGAGCAAAGCTTCGATCTTCTCTGCCAGCGCGTCAATCTCCTGTTTCTTGAAATACCCATGTCCTCTGTGATCAACAAAAGTGACTCTATGGAGAATATTTCGACGGACATAGTTGTTAAAGATGTCCCGCTTCATGCCGAGAACCTTTTGTGCTTGCTGGGGGGTGTAATGGGTTTCGAGAATACGTTCGATGAAGTCTGCTGGTTTATTTTCTGACATGCTACGCTCCTTCTAAATTTGAGTTGCTTATCAAAGTCTACCACAATGCACGCTTTCTACATAATCCCCACAAACTTACTCAAAACCTCTTGACAATGGAGGATATGGGAGGTATGATTATCGTGTTGAATGTGTTGTTTGTGTACTGTCAAATTTGCAAGAAAGTGAAGATCAGGCAGTTCGTTTATCCTTCTTGATGAAGGAAAGAACCAGTATTTTTCCTTCCTCGATTTCTCGGTAAGTAGCGCATCCTCAGTAGTGCAATCCCGTAGAAATGCCAGCGCGTAGAAGACGCTGGCAAGCAAGTAAGTCTAGTCACTGTTAACTGTCCCTAGACCCCTCACGCTTAGAATCATACTTGATAGGGGTTGGGGCGTCAAGCGAGCACTAAAAGGAGGACTCTCTCATGTCAAAAGACCCAGAAGAGTACGACGCTGTCCCTATCATCCCACTAGAGGATGACCCCCTGCACACCGACGATAACCCCTTTTGTTACGACAGCACCTGCGGATGCCATGAAGACCCCCTCTTAATCGAGGGAGTGGCACACTTTGTAGATGATGGTCTGCTAACCCTTGAGGAAGCCACGGACTTCGTCGCGGGCAAGATGCTCTGAAAGGAACAGAACCATGACGACGATCAAGAGCGCAGACCAGCGATCCGTTCACGACGACGATCATCACGACCCCTTCTCTGCCAGCATGGCCTGGATGCCGCTAGAAGGCGTAGCCCAACTCTGGGCCACGTTTGCAGGGACGTTTCTGAGCTACCCCGCCTTCACGGTGACCTCGGCTGTCTTCTCCGCGCTCTCCTCGGAGGCCGGAGCCGTGCGGCAGTATAACCAGACTTGTCACAGTCACTCCCATGGGGATGCCCTATCCGCTCGCGCCGCTTGTTCACAGGCGGTTGGCAACCTGCAAGACGCCTCCTTGCAGTGGATCAGTGCCCTCTCCTGGCTCCAACGGGTAGCAAGTGACAAGCGCTATCCTCTCGGCGAGGATGAGCACGCCTCTCTGCGCGGTCTCTTCTCAGAGGCGACCAAGCAACTCCAGCGGGTGGGGGTACTGACCCAGCAGATACAGGAGGCGTGTGTGCTGCAATACCAGCAGGACGGACTGCTTGAATATGAAGAGGAGGAGGAGGGAGAGCAGTCATGATGAACCATGCATCCACGACGACCGCTACCCTTCAACGCGCCAAAGCCCTCGCCAACTGTGCGCAGGGCTGGCACCGCTGGCACCCCACCTTCACACTGGGAGAGAAACTGTGTGTGGTGTGCGGCGCGTCTGCCTACTGTCCCCAGTGCCAGAGCAGGCTCCCGTCGCAGGTCCACCTGATACTGTGCGCCCTGCACCGCGATGAAGAGCAAAGGAGGGACCAGTCATGAACCAGCCGCAGCGACGTTCTCTCCCACCACAACACCCATCATCAATGGGGAGGCGGGCCGCAAGCCTGCCCGCCTCCCCGCATCACATCGGCACCTGGGGCGGCACCCATCCCGAAGATCAGCCCTACTCGACCACGCCTTATGCATCACAACAACGGCAGCAGCAAGGGTGGAACCGCCCGCCTGTCCAGGCAGATGAGGACGGTGAAGCAGAGGACGACGTGGAGCAGGATAACAACGACGATCTCTATCTTGATCCCAGGCGCACGCCCAGGAGTGCCATCCGCTACCGCTCGACGATGACTGCCGATCAACCGCCCCTATCGTCATCACGACAAGCGGTCACAATCTACCGTGCCCACCGACCCCCTCCCCAGGGGCGTACCACTTCGTCAGGGGTGCGTCCGGCTCCCACTACCGCCGCATCAAAGCTTCGCTCAACCACCCGTCGCCATGTGCATTGGACGGTCTACCTGGGGCTGGCCTTGTTGGTCATGCTAGCTGGCTGGGTACTCTTGAGCCTGTTGTCCGCGTGGTGGCAAGTCACCCAGGATGACTGGCACTACGGGCGACCTCGCACCTTCCAGACGGACGCCGTGGTGGGTCACAACGACAGCGTGGCGCATCCGAGCCACTTTATCGTCCTCAATCTCTCCCGGCAAATCGAGGTGATCGAGTTCGCAGGCGGGGATGCTTCCAAAGGGAAGATCTACATCGGGCCGACGCTGATCGGTGCGGGAGAGGACCTGGCGGTGGTGACGCTCACCTTCAAGGATGTCAATGGGGACGGCATCCCTGACATGATTCTCAATGTCCAGGATAGTCACTTTGTCTTTCTCAACGACCACGGCCAGTTTCGTCCTGCCAAACCAGGAGAACGCGTGAATCTGTAGCAAGGAGAAAGGGTCATACCACCATGTACTACTATCGACCGCAACGCAAGAGCACCACCACCACCCACGCCAGGCCCCGAGTGAGCGGGGAGCGTTTCAGAGAAGAACACCAGGGGTACCAATCCGTCACGCAAGCACCGGAGAGAGACGAACCGACTGGCCGAGCCCCAGCAACGGGAGCGCCGGAGCAGCAGGCGCAAGCAACGCCTATTCTCGATACGCACACGCTGCTGCTGGTGCTCATGCTGCTGGAGAGACTTGCCCAGGCCGAGGCAAGGGAGCAGATGCCTCCCTCTTCTCTCGAGGCCGAGTACCTGGTAGTGGAGAGTACCCCGCCAGTAGCACCAGCAGCAGGAGAGGAGGAAGAAGGGCTATACGTGCCATCTCGTCCTTCGCGCAGGTACCAGCTTCCGGCGGTGCTGCTGGCGTTGTGCGTACTCACCTGCCTGGCGATAATGGCGGTCTCGCTTGTGCCCCTGGTGACCGCCTCGGCTACGGTGACAATCATCCCTGTCCAACACGAGATCACCGCCAGCACCACGCTCTCCGTGGTGACAGGTGGAGTAGCCAACCTCACACACCAACAGGTACCAGGACGCCGCCTGTCCTCCCTGGCCCTCTCCCAGGCAGAGACGGTGCCCACAACAGGCAGAGGCTTCCAACAGGCGAGGCAAGCCCATGGGATGCTCACCTTCTACAATGCTCTGCCCCAGGTCCAGAGTATCCCCTCTGGGACCCTGCTCACCAGGGCCAGCGGCATCCAGATCGTGACCGAGCAGGATGCCGTCATCCCCGCTGGAACGGGGGCAGTCAATGGAGAGGCAAGCGTCACAGCCCATGCTATCCAGACCGGCCCCCAAGGCAACATTGCAGCAGGAACGATCACCGGCACCTGTTGCCGGGCCTACGTCTTAGTCACCAATCGCTCGGCCTTTGGGGGATGACAGGATGCTCGCACCTTTCCTATGGTGCTGCAGCAGGACATCAGCGGAGCAGTCTTTGGGCTCAAGACCAGTCTCTCCCAAAGCGTGCAGGCGGCCTTGCAAGCCCAAGTCCGTCCTGATGAAACGCTCATCACCCCTGTACCCTGTATGCCCACGGTCACATCCAGCCATACGGCAGGGGAGGAGGCCGTCCAGGTGACGGTGACGGTGGAGGATACCTGTAGTGGGAAAACCTATGTCACCCAGGCCTTGCACGCCCAGATCACGCAGATCCTCACTCAGCAAGCGAGTACGCAACTGGAAAGCGAGTATACGCTTGTTGGGGATATTCAGGTGAGGGTGGGGCCGGGCCGCAGCACCGATCAGCAGCAGCAGAGCACGCTCACGCTCCAGGTGAGCGGCACGGGCACCTGGGCCTATCAGTTTGATGAGACACACCTGCAACAGATGGTCCACCTCATTGCGGGCAAGAGCAGAGAGCAAGCTATGCAGATCCTCTTGCATCAACCAGGAGTGAACCAGGTCAGTCTGACGATCTCATCAGGAACAGGCAGCACGACGAGTCTACCAGCCGATGCCAGCAGGATTCACCTGCTGGTGCTCTACCGGTCAGCATGACATTGGTTGAGGAGGTGAACAACGTGTTACTCTGTCAGAAGATCAAAATCGAAGTGAGTGAACGAGATGCCCAAACCTTAGAATTCATGCAAGGCAAGTGCCGAGGACTCTACAATTGGTGGGTCATGCGTCTACGCAGTGGGGAACACTGGCCTGGATGGCGAAAGGCCAAGAAGACACTTGCAGAGAGCCGGGAGCATGACCCAGAGATCAATGCCGTGTATGGCAAGCTCCTGGCGGAGGTCTACTTCCGCCTGGAGAAGGCCATGCAAGCCTTCTTTGAGCGTGTGACAGCAGGAGAGAAGAAACCAGGGTTTCCACGGTTCAAGCCGCGACACCAGTTCTTTACGCTCTGTTATCCAGCCATGTACCTGGAAGTACAAGGCAACACTATCGTACTTCCCACAGGTGGGGGCGGCAAGTGGGGAACCAAACGCTATCCCAACATTGTGGCCCATCTCACCGAGACGCCGCCTGAACACTTTCGGGAGGTGGCCGTGTCCAGAGATGCACGAGGGGACTACTATTGCTCGTTTGTGTATGACGATGCGGAGCAACACAAGGACCAGGACCCCAAAGAGAACAACCGTAAGAAGCGCAAACAACGTCCCATGCGCGACAACGGCACCGTGGCCTTCGACTTGGGCATCAAAACCCTTGCAACAGGCGTCACCGACCAGGGGCGTTTCTACCACATTGGTGGGTTCAAGGGCTACCGTTGGTACAACCGACAACTGGACAAGATCCGTTCCAAGCGCGACAAATGTAAAAAGAAATCGCGCAGGTACATCCGTCTCTCCAAGGTGTACAAGCGCGTATCGGAACGCAAACGCAACAAACAACGGGACTGTCTGCATAAAGCATCTCATCTCATCGCTGGCAAACTGGCTGAAAGAGCCGTTGTCATTGGCGATCTCTCCCAGAGGCAGATGGTCATGAAGAAAAAACAGGAGGAAGAGACCCCCAAAGAGTCCAAGAAACGACGTATCCGCAACCGCATGGTGTATAATGATTGGGGCCTCTACAGCTTTGTCCACATGCTTGAGTACAAGTGTGTGCGCTTTGGGAAAGAACTACATATCATCGACGAACGCGATACGACGAAAACGTGTCATGTCTGCAAGCACAAGCAGGACATGCCGTTGTGGAAACGGACGTATCGCTGTTCCAACGAGAACTGTAGCTTAGTGATGGACCGTGATGAGAACAGCGCGGTCAACATCTACGAGCGGTTCCTTGCCCGGCTGGGGCCACACACGGGCGATCCCGTGCGGTGTGCGGAGTATTAACCGCAATTAACGTGTTTGAAGACATGTTGAAAGGCAGAAATGAAGCATGGCGCAGAATACTATTTCATCCTGGAACTTCTATAAAGGCTGGGATATCTATCAGAGCCACCTCGTCCGGGCCATCGAGCCTCTCACTGCAGAGCAACTGGAACTCAGAATATCCCCCAATCTACGCTCAATTGGCCTGCTCGCCAAGCACATTGTACGCACTCGTGCCAATTGGTTGGCTCTCGCGATAGGTGAAGGCGGCCCAGACAAAGACGTGGCGGCCATCGCCAAGTGGCAGCACGATGGCGACATCCCATCCACCGCCGAACTGGTGCGCGGCCTGGAGGTGACATTTCGCGCCTGGCAGGAATGCCTGGAACGTTGGACACCGGAAGACCTGGAATATATCTTCAGGGGCGAGTGGAGAGGCGAACCATACGAACTCTCACGCCAGTGGATAATCTGGCATGTGATTGAGCACGACCTGCATCACGGCGGCGAACTCTCCTTTTCGCTTGGCGCGCATGGCCTAGCTGCGCCCGACCTTTAACTTTTGACACTTCCCCGCTTAAAAGACAGGGAATTCTTCCCTGTCTTTTAAGCGGGGAAGTGTCAATTACTTTCGCTGCGGTTGTGCGCCCAGAACTCCAACAGATCGCTCTTGGTCACGATGCCTTCCAGCGCATCTCCGTTCATCACAGCCACCGCAGATTGCCCGCTGCTGAAAAGCGTGTAGGCTTCCTGGACAAGGGCATCGGCCTGTAACTGTGGAAAGGGAGGGCCTTGTACGTTACGCACAACCGTAGCGGCCAGCGATTCGCCACTGGCGAAATAGCGCAGCAGCAAGTTCTCGGTGAGGCTGCCCACCATGCGACCATCGTCCATAACGGGGGTCTGGCTGATACCGTAGCGGCGCAACAATTCAACCGCGTCAGCAATAGAGTCAGTTGGAGTGACGCTGACCACGAGCGGCATGGTGCGGGTGTGGCTGCGGCGATAGGTCAACACATCACGCATGGTCGGTTGAGCGGTCTCGGTTTGCACGAGCATATCATTCTCACGCATCCAGATGTCGTTGAACTGCTTGCTCAGGTAGCCTCGTCCGGTATCGGGCAGCAGAATCACCACCACATCATTGGGGGTCAGGCGGCGTGCATAGAGCATGGCCGCTCCTATGGCGGTACCAGCAGAGCCGCCCGTCAAAATGCCCTCCTCGCGCGCCAGCCGCCGTGCCCAGTAGAAGGAGGTGCGATCATCCACGCGGATCACCTCATCGACCACCGAAGCATCATAGTTATGCGGGAAAATCTCCATACCGATGCCCTCGACCTTGTAGGGGCCAGGAGTATCACCTGAGTAGACAGAACCAGGTGGGTCGGCACCGATAATCTTGATCTGTGGGCTCTGCTCTTTGAGGTAACGGCCCGTACCGGAGATGGTGCCGCCGGTGCCAATACCTGCCACAAAAGCGGTGATGCGCCCGGCTGTATCGCGCCATATTTCAGGACCGGTGGTGGCATAATGGGTGGCAGGATTGGCAGGATTGGAGTATTGATCGGGACAACAGGCACCAGGAATCTCATCGGCCAGTCGATGAGCCACATTTTTATAGTGTTCCGGCGAATCATGGGTGACGCTGCTGGGGCAGATGACCACCTCAGCACCGTAGGCTCGCAAAAGGCCGCGCTTCTCCTCGCTTGCTTTATCGGTCATCACAAATATACAGTGGTAGCCCTTAATGGCGGCTGCTATCGCCAGTCCATGTCCTGTATTGCCACTGGTAGGTTCCACAATAGTCCCACCGGGACGCAGCAACCCGCGTTTCTCACAATACTCAATCATGGCGGGTCCAATACGATCTTTGACGCTGCCACCAGGGTTAAACATCTCCATCTTCACCAACACCAGCGGCTGCACACTGCTGGCAATGCGATTGAGGCGCACAAGTGGAGTGTTGCCCATGGCATCAAGGATGGAGGTATAGTAGCGCATCTCGCCCATAGGAGGTTCGATCTTATCATTCATGGCTAAAGTCATTCCTCATTTGCGTATTCTGCAAGGTCATGCAAGGCCACACTGCCAGCACACTCTTTGACTTCAAACAGTATAGCACATGCATGTTTGTTCTACTTTCCCCACAAAATGACATGTAAATAACGAAAGGAGTGTGAGAAGGGGCCACTCGCGACGCGAGTGGCCCCTTCTCACACTCCTTTCGTTATTTACATCAATTCTATCTTGATCTGGTCAATTGATGAGGGGAAGTGATCGGTGCCAAAGGGGAGATGGATGTGTACTGCCGCCACGCCGCTCTGTTCATTCAAGTATGCGAGTGCCGCTACCTGGGTAGCACCGCGGATATATTTCCTCCACTGACTCATTTGTTCTGTAGAGAATTGATAGATCCAGACTTCATGTACCGGCATACTCAGGTAGATCACACCATTCTTGCCAGGTTCCACGCGAGGCGTATCGACACCAGCATTACTCTGCAACTGGTAGTTATTGCCAAGGGCCTGGGCCGCCTGTTCGCTCAACAACTGTATAGCAACCTGGTTCGCTGCGTTCCGATTATAGACAATCACAGTGGTAGAAACCGTCACCTGTACGCTGACCTCATCTACCTGCGCTCCAACAGGATTATCTGGAGAGATCACGCTCTGATAGACAGGCAGTTCAGCGATTACTTCGCCAGGGCCTAGCTTTTGCAGTATCTGCTTCAACACCCGTTTTTGCAGTGATGAGCTCAAAGGACCGCTCACGCCATCCACGTCAGCCTGAGTCACCACGTGTGCCTGGCGAGCATCAACGCCACCGCTAAAGCGGAAAGGATTGCTGACTAATAGGCCATGGCAGCAGTGCGTGGAAATGGCATTGGCTGGAATATTGCCTGCCGTACCGACATCGATTGCCACTGCCGAGGCGGTAGCACTACCGCTCGCCCCACTCTGTTGCGCAGGCACCACAATCGACTGCGTTATCTCTACCTGCACGCCCGATGACGCAATAAACTTGTTTCCTGTCGGTACAGAGATAGGCAACTTGCTACTATTTACTAGAAGCAGGGCTCCTCTGGCCTGCACTCCTGGGATTGTGGTGATCCCTGTTGCCTGCGTGTTGCGGCTCCCGCTAGCCATGCCCTGCATAAGGCGATCAGGAATAATGCGCGTGGTGACATCAGCATTTTTGGTCTGGGGCGAAGCTGTCAACAGGTAGGTGTCGTGCAGCAATCTGGTTTGTGGCGTGACCGTGACAATGGCCGTGGGATCGGCGCCCAGGAAAGGAACGCCAACAGGAAAGAGGCTCACACCCAGTAATCGCGGCACAATCAGCAGCACAAGGAGGAGTACAGGAACTAAGACCGTCGCCACAAGCGATAGAGTGAATCGCTTACGCTGGCTCTGCCGACCCTGCACAGGTTCCGTTGTACGCACCCTTTGATTGTTCCTCACGCTGTCCGTGATGCGCTGCTTTCCACGTACAAGTGCGGGAGCAGCTACGGGCTTCAAACGCCGCGGCTCGGCCAATGGCATCGCTATGGGTGTGGGTGCGAGCGGTTCAGGTGGTAAGAGGGGGGTGGAAATTGGGCGACCCGGCGGGGGGAATATCTCGCTAGCTGGTATATCGTCATCAATGGAGGCCGCCGACCCCTCAGTAGCGGCCAGGAATGCCTGGCGCAACTCTGCCACGCTGCCAAAACGATCTTCCATGCGCTTCGCCATAGCGATATGCACAACTTCGTCTAGCTCAACAGGAATAGAGGCATCGTGGCTCGAGGGAGATGGAATAGGCGCGGACAGGTGCATGTGGATAACTTCCACCTCGTCAGGGTCATCATAGGGAAGCTCTCCGGTCAGCATTTGATAGAGCAAAACACCAAGGGCATAGATATCGCTGGCCGTTGTGACAATGCCTCGCGTCTGTTCAGGAGCCATATAGTGTGGTGTCCCTGGCACCTGGTCAAGGGGAATGGCTCTCCCCGCCTGCTCTAATTGTGCCTGCCGGGAAGTACGCACCAGCCCAAAGTCGGCCAGGTAGACATACGGTGCGCCGCTGCGACGCTGCTCCATCAGCACATTGGAGGATTTGATATCGCGATGGATGAGACCTTCATCGTGGGCATACTCTACGGCATCGAGCAGTTGCTGGTAGATGGCGGATACCTCGTTCAGATCGGGCAGGCTGCGGCGCAGGTAACTGGTGAGAGTCCCGCCCTCGATAAAGGGCATGACCAGGTAGAGAATGCCTTTCTCGTCGCCATACTCGATCAGAGGCAGGATATGGGGATGATGCAAGCGAGCAATGGTGCGTGCTTCGCGAGCAAAGCGGCGGCGCATATCACGATCAGTCGCGTAATTACCAAGGATAACCTTGATGGCTACGCGCCGATCAAAAGCTGTACGCTGCTTTCCCTCATAGACAGCTCCCATGCCGCCGACACGAATGCGGCGGATGACATCATAATTACCAAGCTGCCTGCCTTCCAGAGCCAGCATCGTGTGCTTTCATCCTTTACTAGCCTCTTACTTCCCAGGCGGTGTCCCAGCAGGAGTTGCAACCGGAGAAGTAAGAGTGCCAACGGGAGTCGGAGTACCTCCTCCTGGAGTGCCTGGCGTGACCGTGGGCGTTCCCTGCACTCCCGGTATTTGTTTCACTACGATGTTGATCAGATTGACATCCGTCGGCAATGTACTACTATTATCAGATAAAACGACGCCATTCACCTGCTTGACGCCTGCCGTCCCCTCAAGTGAAGTTGTGGCCTTCGTAATGGATTGCCCGGCAATCAGCGTCTTGAGTTGTGCCAGCTTCGTCGGAGTATATTGATAGACCCATATTCCGTCTGCATTGACTTGCAAGATCACATTGCCATTTTTTTTATCAACAGTGGCCTGAGTCACCTTAGCCACAAACGTATTCTCTTGCAAGGCATAGTCGGCAGAGTTGGCAGTGGGATCATTCTTGGTGATGTCAGCAGAAGCTTCCCCTTTGAGTATCGTTTCTGCTACCGCTTGTACCCCATTCGGCCCACTCTGATCGTAGACTTCACCTGAACAGGTGACGGTAACTTTGACGGTGACGCTTGATGCCTTATCACCTGCTTTATGATCGGAACTGACATTGGGATTGCACTGGGGCGTATTGACGAATTGCTCATTCGCGTGCTTGAGTGCATTGAACGACGATAACGTGCCTGGCTTGAGTTGGGCTACTAATGGGTTGGCCGCATTATCGATATTGCTCTGCTGCACCACGGTATAGGGATTTTGCCCATTCACAAAGGCACTTTGGTTCTGAACACTGATTGAACTATTATTACTACAACAGAACTCATTAATGGCAAATGCTCCAATATTACCGGCTGCACCAGCAGGAGTCGCAAATGCTGGAACGGTCTTTACTCCTCTTCCTCCAGGAGACGCGGCAGGAATAACTACATCATTATAGACTTTGATCTGCACGCTGCCCACTTGAAAGACGGCATCACTCGCTCTGACCGTCTGAGATATCCCTAAGCCATTAAAGAAGGTCAAGTATCCAGTTGCTTGCTGAGCTGGATGCGTACCAGTCGCATTCACCGTCTTTGAGGCTGGCTGTGAAGTAAATGTCAATTGCCGGGCCTGCACCTGGCGTTTATTCACATCTGGCGTCCCTGTCGTCACGCCTGTGAGGACATAGGAATTGGAGAGATCTTGAGTCTTCGGCGTGATCGTCACGGTAGCAGTAGGAGGAGCGACACCA
>Ga0099828_10003125_pt1 | contig 11558 bp, 7 predicted proteins | sample CZO8metaG_2_FD_79338 | JGI IMG/M metagenome (GOLD analysis project Ga0099828, IMG submission 79338) | Vadose zone soil microbial communities from the Eel River Critical Zone Observatory, Northern California, USA - CZOApr15con2H1.8 metaG | ecosystem: Environmental > Terrestrial > Soil > Vadose...
ATGTGAGTCACTATGAATTCACAAGCTAAGTCCTTTCCTCGAACTCATGCTGGGCATAATCTTGAATCCGCTCCGCCGTTTCATCGCATTGACGATACAAATCCATGGCGAGGATTCATGGACGTGAGTCAATGTGAGCGTGTTGGTCTCCTACCTTAACAGGCTGGCATTCCGATGTGTGCGGCAGGGGGAGGGTCCAATGAAAGCATTGGCAGGTTTTATAGTTTGCATGCTTTTGACAGTGTCCGTTTACGGGCAGACCACGAACGGAAGCATTCAGGGAACCGTAACGGATTCCAGTGGTGCCACCTTGAGCCGGGCCACCGTGACCGCTCGAAACTTGGATACCGGCCTCACTAATTCTACTGTGACGACTGACGCCGGTCTGTATTCTCTGCCTAACCTGCCTCCTGGGCGTTATTCCGTGAAGGTCGAGGCAACGGGCCTGAAGAAATACGAGCGGGAAGGTGTCACTGTCCTAACGGGCAGCACCGTATCGCTAGATATAGAAATGCAAATTGGCTCGGTAACCGAAACCATAACAGTCAATGCCGACGCCAGCCAGCTTGAAACCGCCACCTCTGATATCGGAGTGACGGTAGAAAGAAGCTTAATTGCGAATCTGCCGCTCGAGGTTACCGGTACAATCCGCAACCCTGTCCAGTTCATTACACTTGTACCAGGGTTTGTCGGAGTTGTGGGCAACAACCCCGCTGACAATGCGACCGACGACTTCAAGGTGAATGGAGGCCAAGAAGGCGGAACGGATGTGCTCGTTGACGGCGTCTCGATCTCCCTGGTGTCGCCCAACATACAGTGGAATAAAGGGGTTTCACCGGAAGCAGTGGAAGAATTCAAGGTGCTGCAGAGCAATTTCTCACCCGAGTATGGTGAATCCGGCGACGGCATAATAAGTCTTACACTGAAGTCTGGGACCAACGACTTCCACGGTTCTGTTTATGATTTTCTCCGCAACCGCGTGCTGGACGCCAACAGTTGGCGAAACAACATGGCGAATCCGGGTAAGCCCAAACCTATCGATACGCAGAACGACTTCGGCTTCACCGTCGGCGCTCCCGTGCGTCTCCCTCACATTTATAATGGACACGACAAAACGTTCTTTTTCTTTGCTTATGAAGGCTTTCGCTTGCAGACCGGAGGCTTAGCAGTACTTAGTCTGCCACCGGAAAGCTTTCGCAAGGGCGACTTTTCCGCCTTGTTGCCAGGCACACAGCTTTTCGATCCCACGACCCGCAACGCGATTCCTGGTAACATCCTGACAAACGACCCCAACTTCAAACCGAGTTCTGTGATGACGAAGGTCTTTGCACTGCTTCCGCCGACCACTGGCGGACTCTCAAACAATGTGATTGGTACTAGCACCGCAAAAACGACCGCAAATCTCTGGGATCTCAAGATTGATCACATTATCTCGGACAAGCAGCGGATTTCCGGCGGCTTTGACCACGGCAATACCCTCAAGGGTGATGTCTTTAGCTTCGGACCGATCTTCGGGCAAAGCACGCCGCAGAGTACTCGGTATGCGCGCTTTAGCCACAACTACGTTTTCAGTCCAACGGTGGTCAACCAATTCCTGTTCGGATTTAGCCGGCGTTTCCGGGGCGAAGTCGCGAACAGCCTCGGCCAGGGATTCCCGGCAAAGATCGGACTTACAGGGGTGCAGAACACGACCTTCCCCTGCATTAAATTTTTCGGCGGCCCTTACCGTGAGGTGCTTAACGCCTGCGGCGACTCGCAATTTGCAGACAACGTCTACCAGGTGAATGATTCCGTGAGCTGGCTCAAAGGCAAACACAACTTCAAGTTCGGCGGAGAAGTCCGCATGCTGCAATTCAACGTGCGGCGACTGACAACATCCTCCGGCGAATTCCATTTCAATGCCAAACAGACCAGCAGCTCGACTGGAACCGGGGGAGATTCAGTTGCCAGCGCGCTCTTCGGGCTTGTGGACGAGGAGATCTTGAACTACGGTGCTTTTAGCGGTGTGCGATACAAGAATTACTCCTTCTACGCGCAGGACTCGTACAAGTTGAGGCCCCGCCTAACTCTGAATTACGGCCTGCGCTACGATCTCGACCTGCCGGCCTCCGAAGCGTTTGATCGGTTTTCGGCGGTTGATCCCACTCTTGCCAACCCGGGGGCGGGAAACATCCTCGGGGCTTACACCTATTTCGGAACGGGGACCGGGCGGAACGGGCGGAAGCGTCCACAGGACACCTACAAGAAGGCGTTCGGTCCTAGAGTAGGTTTCGCCTACAAGATTAATGAAAAGACTATATTACGCGGCGGTTATGGAATCTTCTACGAGCCGCTAAGGGAAGGGTCTTTCGCCGACCAGGATGGCCTGGGATTTTTCAATAGGCAGAGTCTGACCTCGACGAACGGCTTCCAAATTGATAATGGTGTGACGCGTATTTTTCCTGATTCTGGACCCTTTACGCCCGAGGGGCAGAATGGCAACGGCGGGGTCATCCTCGTGCCGGGCGGCAGCGTCCGACCCGCAGACATCCAGTCCTGGAATCTCAACGTACAACGCCAGATCGCGACAAACCTAGTCATAAGCGTGGCCTATGTCGGTTCCAAGGGCACTCACTTGCCAGCTTTGAACATTATCCCCAACCAGGTGAATCCATCGTTCCTCTCGCTTGGAAGCGACTTGACGAAGAATGCTACTTGCCTCACGAATGGGACATGTCCCACGGCCATAGCTGCCGGCGTTAAGTTGCCCTACCCCGGCTTCACCGGAAACATCAACCAACTTCTGCGACCCTTCCCTCAGTACTTTGACTTCAACCAGGAAGACAACTCCTTCACTCCAGATCGCACTGGCAACTCCACCTACCACGCTTTGCAAGTAAGCGTGAACAAGCGCTTTGCCCAGGGGTTGAGCTTCCTCGTGTCTTATACCGTTTCGAAGAACCTTACCGACGCCGACTCCGCAGGACCGGGCGTTTCCGGATTCATCAGCACCAACAGCTTCATCGGCCAGAATTCGTATGGTCGCAGAGCCGAAAAAGCGGTCAGCCAACTCGATACACCGCAAAGTCTTGTGGCGAGCTTCTTCTACGAGTTGCCAGTTGGGCATGGCAAGCGCTACTTGAATTTGGGTGGGGCGCTAGACCGTATAGTGGGAGGCTGGTATGTCTCAGCCGTCGTATCCTACAAGTCCGGACTTCCGACGACGGTATACGGCTCTTGCGGTGGCACCGCGGGCGATGTTTTGTTTGCCGGGTGTCACTTCACTGGGATTGCCCGAGTCAATGTTGTCCCGGGAGTGAGTCAGACAAACAAGAGCTCGAATTTTAATCCTGCCACTACGTCGTTCTACAACTCGGCGGCGTTCTCGCCGGTAGCTGCTTTGACTTTCGGTAACGAACCACGATCCCTCGCTCATGCCCGCACATTTGGGGAACGGAATGAGAACTTCACGCTAGGCAAGAAAACTAGGATTTTTGGAGAGCGGGCAACGATCGACTTCAAAGCAGAGTTTTTCAATGTCTTCAACCGGCACATCTTCAAGGCACCCGGCGGATTCGACTCTGGCCTGAACAGTCCATTTATTCCTCTGGGCGCTCCTGGATGCAATGCTCCTGGCCAACGCTTTGCCTGTGGCTTCGGTACTGTCTCCAACACGTCCGACCCGCGAGCCATTCAATTTGGCTTGAAGATCGCGTATTAAGGCCGCAGAGCTCTGCCCGAGATTGAGCCGGGTAGAGGTCTGCGCATTTGTCTCATACTGAGGTCGCAGCCACATGAGTCATCTCAATCGGCGTGGCTTCATGAAAACGCTCCTGGCGACTGCCGCGAGCGCCACGCCGGCAGGCGTCGATTTCTCTGAAAGAATTGCGTGGCTGTCCCCACAGACGGGAACCGCTTCGGCCTCCACAAATCTTGAAAACGGAGATCAGCAACTCCGGCTATCGCCCGTAGGCGCGCCGCTTGCCTTCCAGAACTTCGTGCGCGTCGGGAACGAATGGAAACCGGCCACGCTGCCTGGCATCCCACTGGTAACCGGGGCTTCGTTTCCGCTGGTGACCTCGTATCTGCGGCGCGAGGGTTTAACCGTTGCCTGCGAAGGGAAAGCTACAGCAGAAAGCCTGGACGGGAAACGCCTGGGATACGATTGGAACGCGGAAATCAGGGCTGTGGACGGTGGTCGTGGCGAGCCCTGGTTCCGGTTCCAGACCACGCTCCATCTGCCGGCACCGGTCAGGTTGCGCCAAGAAAGTCAGGTCGAGCCACAGATCATCACCTGGTTGAGTTCAACTTCCACCCTGATGGAAGGCCAGTCAGGAAGCTGGAGACGGGTGCTGCTCGAGCAGCCAACCCGGAATTCGCTCGGCGCCTGCGGTAACGACTTACCTGCGGTCTATCTGCTGGACCAGAATGTCGGCATCGAGACCATGATGTACTTTGATGTGGGCGACATGGGTTGGATGTCGACCGAAAACCTACCACGCTTCCTGGTTTATCGCTGCTCAAGCATCTCACACATCGAGCGAGACGGAACCCAGCGTCTTGGCGTGGGGCTGATTGCTGACCAGACCACCGGCAACGTGCTTCCTGCGGGCGAGGTGCGGTTCACCTATTGGCTGCTCCAGCGGCCCTTCACTCGCTTACTGACCCAGCAGGAGGCCGTGGCGCGATGGCTGCAGGCGCTGCTTCCAATGTTTGAGGAAAAGCTCACCTGGCCTCCTTGCGCCAGCACCTGGAAGGATTTCGCGGCGGGTACGGTGGAAGACTTGCAAGAGAAGGGCGCGGCGCTGATCGAGGTCAATGGACACACCGGACTGCGCGCATACGTTAAGGCGAGCTCTCAAATCTGGAAGGAAGCAGCCGATAACTTCGAGCTGATGACCGTCGCGGATGTCCTCTGGCCGTCGCTTCTTTATCTCCGGCTGCATTCCTTGCCGAGTTTCGAGCTCGAGTGCCACCAGCTTCTGGCCAGTCTCCCCAGCTTCTATCATGCAGACACTCGCAGCCTGAGCAATGATTTTGTGCGGTCGCCGAATGAAAGGGCCGACTCCTGGTATCCCTTCGAAAATGGCCTCGTCAAGTATCCGATGATCGGAACTTTGGCGGGATTGAAGGGAGTCACGGACAATTTCCTGGAGGCTTTCCAGACCGCCCAGAAGATGGCCCGCCAGTACGGCTATCTCTTCCCGATCTATTACCAGGTATCAAACCTTCGCGCCGAGGGTGCCGGAACGAATTATGCCATCGGCGGTCTTTACGCCTGGGCCGGCGTTCTCGCTCACCGTCTGACCGGGGAAGAGCGCTACCGTGATGAAGCTCGGCGGGCCATTGAAGTGATGTATACCGTTCCTGCTGATCGGCTGTTCCATGAGCCTCAGGAACTTGCTTACGGCGCACTTGCCGCAGCCGAGCTGGGAATGAGGGATCAGACAGCCTACCTGCTCTACGAACAGCTCCGCATGTTTTATTGGTACTCCGACCCCAGCCAGAAATCCCACGACATCCGCGGAATGGTTCAGGCCGCGGCTTCCATTCTGTATCCCGCTTTCAAGGAGAACGTGGAAGCAATCCTGCCCTGGACGGGAATCATGAAGCGCGGAATCGTTTTTGAGGGCCTCCTGCGGTTTATGGATCAGCAGCGGCGCAACAATTTCTATTTCTTTGAAGACTGCTCGGGGAACCGCAAGCGCCGTGCGTCAGCTTTTGTTCCATTCGAAAACCTCGGAACCTTGGAACTCGGCGGCATGACCGGAAACGTCGGTAAGGAAATCTACGGTGCCGGCGAATCGCTGTGGATGTATCTTATGTTCGAGGCTCTCGGGCATGTCAACGACCGTGAGCTGATGCTGGTCAATCTCGATCTGCTCGACACCTCCGGTGCCAATCAATTCCCCTCGCGCCAGCTCAATTTCATCTTGTACAACCCGACGGCTTCCTCGCGGTCCGCGGAGATCACCATTCCGCCAGCGCAGAAAACCAAGGTGCGTCTGAGTGAAAAAGGAAAGCCCGTCGGCGACACGCTCCAGGTTCCAGGCCAAGCATTCGTGCGGTTGCTGGCGGAATATTGACGCGGGAGTTGCTTGGCGGTTAGCGACAGGAGACTCGTGGTGAAAGCTCTCGGCACGATTCAAACCGGATGTGAAGAGGAGAATTCTTAAGATGACAAACGCAACGAATTTCTCGAGTCGCTTGGCATGGGCTTGTATCGTTCTCCTCGTTGCCATTGCGGCCATAGCAGCCGCCCCGTACACTTTTCCGCTCGGAAAGTGGGCGCGGCTCTCCCAGGATCCCATCGTCTCTCCAACGGGCGACGGATTTGAATCAGCCGGAACTTTTAATCCCGCGGTCGTGAAAAAAGACGGTAAGTTCGTCATGCTGTACCGCGCGCAAGATCAGAAGGGAACTTCGTCGCTCGGTTATGCCACCAGCGACGACGGGGTTCATTTCGTTCGCCGGTCGGAGCCCGTCCTGGTTGGCGAGACCCCCTATGAGAAAGGCGGCGGCGTCGAGGACCCCAGACTCGTAAAAGTCGGCGACACCTATTACTTGACCTATACGGGATACAACAACATCGACGGCATGGGTTCGGACCACAAAGATGCCCAACTGTGTCTCGCGACATCCAGCGATCTGATCCATTGGAAGCGCCAAGGCGTCATCATAGCGAGCTACAAAGGCAAGTGGAATGTGAGATGGACAAAATCGGGTGCAATCGTCCCGGAAAAAGTCAACGGCAAGTATTGGATGTACTATCTGGGTGACGCTCGCGATCAGTTCACACAAATGGGAGTAGCTTTCTCCGATGACCTGTTGCATTGGACGGAAGTGCTCGACCATCCTGTTCTTTCGAGCCGCGCGGGCGCTTTTGACGCCCAGGTTGTGGAGCCGGGGCCGCCGCCGATCATGACTCCGGAGGGAATCTTGTTGATCTACAACGGCGCAGACGACAAATCGCTGTACTCAACCGGATGGGTTTTGTTCGACAAGAAGGATCCAACAAGAGTTCTCGCTCGCGCGGAGCAACCCATTTTCGCTCCAGAAAAGGAATGGGAAAAGGTCGGACAGGTGCCCAACGTTGTATTCGTCGAGGGATTGGTTCGTGACGGCAAACGCTGGCTATTTTATTACGGCGGTGCAGACAAGCACGTGGGGGTAGTGACCGCGCAAGAACGCTAAGAACCAAGTTCGCAGAGCGCAGCCGCTCCTGCAATTCCAGCGTCCTCGCCATACCGTGCGAGCACCAGCGGGATATCCTGCGGTGAGGGATTAAGGCACGCGCCCACCCAGCGCTGTCGAATCTCTTCTAGGAACGGAGCCATCATCGAAGACACACCTCCGCCGATGACTATGACGTCAGGCTCTAGGAGATCAATCACATTCCCAAGCCAATACGCCAGCATGTCCACTGTTTCCCGCATCACTTCTCTGGCAACGGGATCGTTCGCCGCGTGGGCTTTTGCGACCGTTTCACTCGTTACGCGCTGGGGATCCCCGTCAGCCATCTCCAGTAGAATTGATTTCGGATCCTCCGAAACTTTTTGGCGAGCCCGCCGCCCTATGGCCGTTCCCGACGCCAGCGCTTCAATGCAGCCTCGCTTTCCGCAATTACAAAGAGGTCCGTTCCTGTCGATCCCGATGTGGCCGCCCTCTGCTGCGGCGCCGGTGCGGCCGTGGTAGATGCGGCCGTCAAAAATAATGCCTGTTCCTATGCCAGTTCCAATCGAGGCATAGAAAACGTTTCGATAGCCACGGCCGGCGCCCCATTTTGCTTCAGCAAGCGCGGCGGCATTCGCGTCGTTGTCGATCTTCACGGAAACGCCATACACACGGCGCATCTCTTCGGCTAGTGGGTAGTTGTGCCAGAAAGGGAGATTGGGCGGATTAATGATCACACCGGTGAGGGGATTTAGCGGGCCCGGCGCACAAATACCAATTGCTGACATTTCCTGCTGGTTCGCCGAAGCAGGGAACAGCGCACCGATCGCCGTGGACACTGCCTTCAGGCCATTGGAAGCATGCCCGGTTGTGACCATGGGAGTCCTGCTTCGCGCCAGTATTTCTCCGCGAGCGTCAACCAGACCAGCGGCAACCTTGGTCCCCCCGATATCGACCCCAACGACGACCCTATTTTCATTTTTCATTTGTTTCGTAACCAACGTGAAGTTTAATGTATGGTTTCAGTGGAAGAGCCATGACTATGCAATTGTCAGAAAACACCAGGAAACGACGACTGCAAACGATGAGGAATGCTTGAGAAGGAAAACTTTCATATATATGGTATGGACGTTCAACTCGCCATTGTCAACTCCCTTTGGTCTTCGAAGATCGAGAATTTTCAGCGATTGATTCGGCCGAGGCTGGCCCATGCAAGGGCAGATGCCCGCCGGCAGTTTCTCAAGAAGTAGATCAGGGGGTCATTTAGCGGGGTTCTTTGAAAGGCAAAATGAAACTCAATACTTATCTCCTAAAGAGCACCGTAGTGGCGGCCCTTGGCGGCCTTCTTTTCGGATTCGATACCGCAGTGATTGCCGGCACCACCCACGCGCTGACGGAGACTTTTCATCTCTCGCCTGCGTCGCTGGGACTGACCGTTGCAGCGGCGCTTTGGGGCACGATCCTGGGCGCCATGCTTGCCGGAATCCCCGGAGACATGTACGGCCGCCGCGATAGTTTGCGCGCCATGGCCGTGCTTTACCTAGTTTCGGCGCTGGGTTGCGCCTTTGCCTGGGGCTGGACCGCGCTGGTGCTTTTCCGCTTTATCGGCGGACTCGGTATCGGCGGCTCCTCCGTGCTTGGCCCCATGTATATCGCGGAAATTGCGCCGGCCAAATGGCGCGGTCAGCTGGTGGGGCTGTTTCAGTTCAACATTGTATTCGGCATTTTGCTCGCTTACTTTTCGAACTATGTCTTCGGAACGATGCAATTAGGCGCCACTGAATGGCGATGGAAACTCGGAATTCCCGCCGTCCCCGCGCTGTTCTTTCTGCTGATGTTGTTCGGTATTCCGCGCAGCCCTCGCTGGCTGGTCAAGAAACAGAGGACCGCCGAAGCCAGAGACGTCCTTCGCATGGTGGGCGAGGAAGACTACGAGCAGGAGCTGCAGGACATTATCGTATCCATCGACGCGGAGCATGCCGCCAATGATTCGCTATTCTCCTGGAAGTACCGCCTGCCGATTTTTCTGGCCGTCTCGATCGGCATGTTCAACCAGCTGTCCGGAATCAACGCGATCCTCTATTATTTGAACGATATTTTCGCTTATGCTGGCTTCAGCAAAGTGTCTTCCGACCTGCAGGCCGTGGCCATTGGGGCAACGAACTTGTTATTCACGATGCTGGCTATGTACGTCATCGATCGCATCGGCCGCAAGGCACTGTTGCTGATCGGCTCGGTGGGCACGGCGACGTGTCTCGGAGGCGTTGCCGCCATCTTTTTCAGTCGCAGCCACCAGAATCTTCTCGTATGGCTGCTGGTCGGCTATATCGCTTTCTTCGCGTTTTCCCAGGGGGCAGTCATCTGGGTTTTCATCAGTGAGGTCTTTCCGAATCGCGTAAGGGCCAAGGGCCAAAGTCTGGGCAGCTTTTCTCACTGGTTCATGAATGCGCTCATCTCCGGAATCTTTCCACTCCTGGCCGCGTCCTCCGGCGGATATCCTTTCGTATTTTTCTCTCTCATGATGGGACTCCAGTTTTTCGTAGTCCTATTTATATACCCTGAAACCAAAGGCGTGTCCCTCGAGGAGATGCAGAAGAAGCTGGGGATCGCTTAAGCTGATCCGCACCACACAACTTTTTCCACCCATTCCGTACCTGAAACGTGGCCGGCTGCGCATCTTCGAGCACACTTTCAAGCCGGTTCTTCTCGGGGACTCGCTCCTGGTCGGCCAGGAACTCGGCCCGAGCCGACTCCGGGATCATCAGGACGATCTCTGGTGCCGCCCTCGTGCCGCCCTTCACTCTTGCTTCCCGCAGTGCTCCCCTTGTGCTATGGGAATCTTCACGTCCTTGGCGAAGCGCGACGAGCCTTCTACCACGTGCCGGGCCGCACCTATTCGGAAAATGGACGGGTGCCGGGCCGCTCTTGCCGGGCAGGGTGCAGGGTGCCGCTCGGCCACGTTAGGTATCATGGCCACGTTATGAGAGACGCACCCAAGCCGATGCTCACCGACAACCAGGCGTATCTGGTCGTCGCGGCGTTCTTCGTCCTGGTGGTAATCTTCTGGAAGGCCCGGCGCGGAACTCGCGCCGCCAGCGGTGCAGCACGTTCGGGTTCAAGCCCTTGTGTATAATCCGCTCGTCTTGCGATTGGCCAGAGGAGGAGAGATGGCGGAGCCGTCCTACGAAGAACTCAAGGCGCGCTTAGCTGAATTGGAAAAACAGAAAGCGGGACGCCGTTCTGGGGAGCTGGAATTCAGAGTCGGGGAAAAGGGAGGTGTGAGCGTATACGGGCTTGGTAGGTTTCCGGTGACTCTGTATTACGAGCAGTGGATTCGACTCCTGGACGCCGGCGAAAAGTTGCGGGCGTTTCTCGAAGAAAACAAGGCCGAGGGCAGGCTCAAGCTCAAAGAAAAATAGGTCGACGCACGTACATTACGTTCCCCGATGGTCCTAGCCGTGATGATTCCCATTTGGCTGATGCTCGCCAGGTGCGGCGGCGGGGGCCGCACCCCCCACCAAGCCTATCGCTACCGGCAGTATCGGCGCCGGGTCTACGGTGACTTCTAACGTGTTCATTTCCCGAAAACCCGGAAGGGGGAAAATGGCTGTCATTTCCCGGAAATATGTGTGAGTGTCGCGCGGTCTTGGAATCCACTCGGTTTTGTAATCGCACTCCCTATCCTCCTGCCGGTTGGCCGTGGCCGAGACAGGGTTGGATTCGCTTGGACTGAGCTCGGCAGGTCTCCCCGTTCCCTACCAGGGCACGACCTGCGCCTGGACGAGCATGGGACAGGTTGCATCCACTGAACTCGGTCACTTGCAAGCTTTCGGTTTCCGGCCGGCGGTAGGATCTGCTCGGACTCGGCGAGCCTGAGGTCTCGTAGTCCAGGCACCTGCGAGACCTGCTCGGGAGCGGTTGGATCTGCCGAGCCAGATCTCCAGCCGACTTCGGTTCCTGGGACAGGCGGGAGCATGCTGGGATCTGCCGAGCCGATTCTCTGGCGGTCTTTCCGTTTCCTCGCGGCTGGTAATTTCCCAAACTTCATTTCCCGAGAGTGCGTGTAATTGTCCCCACGCGGTCACTGAATCGCCTCGGTTTTGTAATCGTACCCCGCTATCCTCCTGCCGGTGGGCTGTGCCCGTGACGGGGTTGGATTCGCTGGGGACAGTGAACTCGGTCACTGGCAGGCTTTCGGTTTCCGATCGGCGGTAGGATCTGCTGGGACGCGGCGAGCCTGAACTCTCGTAGTCCAGGTGCCTGCGAGATCTGCTCGGGAGCGGTTGGATCCGGTGAGCCAGGTTCTCCAGCGGGCTTTCGGTTCCTGGGACAGGCGGCACGCTGGGGATCTGCCGAGCCGATCTGCTCAACCCTATCCGAGCAGATCCAACCCTGCTCCAGGGAAA